>Ga0316578_10000006_pt1 | contig 48474 bp, 36 predicted proteins | sample J0NA_2_FD_203076 | JGI IMG/M metagenome (GOLD analysis project Ga0316578, IMG submission 203076) | Rhizosphere microbial communities from salt marsh grasses in Alabama, United States - J0-2_160517rDrC | ecosystem: Host-associated > Plants > Roots > Rhizosphere | place: USA: Alabama | collected... | reverse complement strand
GCGCGCCGACAACGTCTTCGCTCCGAAGATCCTCGCCGATTTCGAGGTCCTCGGGCTCGACAGCTTCGGCGATTCGTCCGTCAACATCAAGGCGCGGTTCAAGACGATGCCGCTCGAGCAGTGGAACGTCGCGCGCGAATACCGCCGCCGCATCAAGGCCGCCTTCGACGCGAAGGGGATTGAGATCCCGTTCCCGCACGTGACCCTCTACATGGGAGAGGGAGAGAACACAGGCGTGCTCAGGGTGATCACGAAGGAGTCGGGAGGGAACTGAACCGGTATGATCGAACGGACGGTGCAGCGATGAAAAGAGGGCTTGTCCGCGGGATCGCCGTGTGCGGTCTGTTCCTGCTTCTCCCCGCCGCCGGGGCCCGGCCGCAGGGTGGAGCGGAAGCTCCGATACGCGTCGGTGTATACGACGGGAACGGCGCGAGTCCCGCGTGCGTGATCGAAACCTTCGAGGCGCTCCGGATGGACGGGAGCATGGTCCCGTCGCTGATCGGGCCGATAGACATCTTCACGGGCGGACTCGAAGAGCTGGACGTCCTCGTCTTTCCCGGCGGGAGCGGCAGCGCGCAGAACAACAGCCTCGGCAGCGGCTCGCGCGAGAGGATCAGTAGATTCGTCCTCGAGGAGGGCAAGGGGATCGTCGGCATCTGCGCCGGAGGGTACCTCGTCTCCGATTCACAGGGGTATCCCTGCCTCCATCTCATAGGGGCCGGAACGACGGACAGGGAGCACGACAAGCGCGGCAGCGCTCTCGTCGAGGTCTCGTTCACCGGGAAGGGCCTGGAAATCTTTCCGGAGATGAAGGAATACCCGCGGGGCTACATCCAGTATCACGACGGCCCGGTCTTCGTTCCGCCCGAGGGAGCCGCACGGATCGCAGCCGACGAGCTCGCGATCGACGAGAGCGATGTCCACCATACCGGCAACTCCCCGGCGGGGGTCACACCCGGCAAGCCGCTGCTGATCTGCCAGGAGGCGGGAAGGGGGCGTGTATTCGCCTGCGCCGGCCACCCCGAGTCGACCACCGGTATGCGGTGGATGGTGCCGCGGATGGTCAGATGGGTCGCCCGCAGGGAGCTCGTCGGCTACGCGTCCGGTGTCGTGAGGCCGTGGCTCGGCACCGCGGAGATCATGCACAGCGACGAGCTCGAGACGGAGCTGTTCTGGAAGCTGTTCGACGACGATCCGGACGTGCGGATCGGCGCGCTGCGGGAGCTGAACGCGAAGCGATACCGCAACGGGTTCAGATGGGCGGTCGGCATGCTGCGCGACTCATCCCCCGAGGTGCGGGCGTATGCCGCCCGCGTACTGGCCGAAGAGGAATACACCGCCGCGATACCGGACATCGAGGCGGTCCTCTCGCAGGAGACGGAAGCGGCGTGCCGGGAGCGGCTCGAGGCGTCGCTTGTATCGCTGAAGGGTATGATCGCACAATGATCGTCGAGCGGCGGCCTTCTATCGTGCGTTGAACACCTGTTCGATGCCCCGCTCTATTTCTCCGGAGACCCCGGAGACCTCAGACGGTCCCTCACCCGCTCTTGCGGTATTTCACCGTCAGCTCGGGGCGCAGGCGGATGTCGACGTTCTCGCGCATGTATGCGATCACGTATTCCTCGCCGATCGCTATCCCGGTCGTGATGAGGACGCCGCGGTTCGTCAGCGGGTAGTCGATCCAGCGTTTGACGCGGTCGGTGGGGAGGTCGAACGAGACCGTCGTGTCGGCGCGCACGGTCCGCTCGTCCATCAGGTCGAGGACATCTCCGCCCGGGGTCGTCCAGGCGTACGAGCCGTCCACCGTCATCCAGCTCACCCCCGAGTACTCGGCGCCTGTCCCCTCGGTCCATGATCCGAGTATCGCCGGCGGCACGGTCGCTTCATACGCGTAGAGCCCGATGGTCTTGTTCGTGTCGACGGGCTCGATGTGTATCGTCAGGCGCGCGCTGTAGAGCGCCGAGCAGCTCGTGATAGAGGTCAGGTCGAAGCTGATGATCAACCGCCTCGCATAGAGCCCCTGGCCGAGCCGGACGACGCCGAGGCTGTCCTGCGGCTCGTCCCCGAAGTTGCCGTAGCGCACGTCGGGATCGGGGCTGCTCTTGAGCATCGCGTCGCGCGTGCCGTAGTACGTTATCGAGGGCGAGATGCCGTCCTGGAAGGTCACGGTGGTCGTATCGGCGCCAGGCACGACGATCGTATCGTCGCCGCAGCCTGTCGTCAGCATGGACAGCGCGGCGGCCAGGACGATATATGCCGCCTTTCTCATCACGCATCTCCTCTCGCGCGGAACACGTCCGGGTTCACACCGTGCTTCTTCATCAGGTCGTGGAGTGTGGGGCGGCTCACATCGAGCTGCTGGGCGGCGGCGGAGACGTTCCCCGAGCTTCGCAGCAGAGCTGCGATCACCATGCTCTTCTCGAGCCTGTCGCGCGCCTCTCTCAGCGCCATATCTCCGGCCGCCGCGGTGAGCGATATCTCGCCATCCCCGGCGCCGGCAGGGGCGGGCAGATCGAGATCGGCCGGCTGGATGAGGTTGCCGGCCGCCATGATGACCGCGCGCTTGATACGATTGTCGAGCTCGCGCACGTTGCCGGCCCATTGCCATGTATGCATCGCGTCGAGGGCTGCGGGGGAGAATCCCCGTATCGGCCGGGAGAGCTCGGCGCGGTAGCGGTGCAGGAAGCGGGTCGCCAGCAGCAGGAGGTCGTCGCCCCGGTCGCGCAGCGGCGGCAGCGCTATCCGCACCGTGTTGATTCGGTAGAAGAGGTCCTCGCGGAACTCCTTGCGGCCTATCATCGTTTCGAGGTCCTGGTTTGTGGCGGCGATCACGCGCACGTCGACCGGGATCGGTTCGCCTCCGCCGACCCGCTCTATGATGTGGTCCTGCAGGAACCGCAGGAGTTTCACCTGAAGCGGGAGCGGGAGCTCGCCGATCTCGTCGAGGAATATCGTTCCGCCGTCGGCGGATTCGAACTTGCCCCGCTTCGTCGCGTGGGCGCCGGTGAAGCTGCCCTTCTCGTGGCCGAACAGCTCGCTCTCGAGCAGGTTCTCCGGTATCGCTCCGCAGTTGATCGGCACGAACGGTTTTCCCGCCCTTGCCGAGCGCCGATGGATCGCGCGGGCGACAAGCTCCTTCCCCGTGCCGCTCTCGCCGGTCAGGAGCACCGAGACATCGGTGGTCGCCACCTTTCGGACCGTCTCGAATATCGCCAGCATCTGGCCGGACATCGCGATCACGCCCTCGAACTCGTGCCCGCCGCCCGCCTCCCGCTCGAGGCGGGTCAGCTGCGCTTCGAGGGAACGGATGTAAGCGGCGCGCTGGATCATCACGCGCAGGTGCTCGACGTCGACCGGTTTGGCGTAGAAGTCGGTCGCCCCGAGCGTGATCGCCCGCAGCGCGTTCTCGCGGTCGTCGTGACCCGTGATGACGATCACCTTGAGGGTCGGATCGATCCCGAGCGCATCCTGGAGCACGTCGAACCCCTCGAGCTTCCGTGGGTCTCCGGTGAGCGAGAGATCGAGAAGCATCACGTCAGGTTTCCTCTCCCGGACCGCCTCGATCGCCTCGGCGGCGTCGGATGCGGGGATGACGGTGTAGTCCTTCTTGAACGACCACTGCAGCTGTTTGCGGATCGATTCCTCGTCGTCTACGATAAGCAGCTTGACGGACGTCACGGCATACCTCTCAATCGCTGCCCGGTATCACGATACGGACAACGGCGCCGCCCCCGGGGCGGTTCCCCGCCGTTATCGTTCCGCCGTGCGCCTCGGCGAGCGACTTGCACAGCACGAGACCGACCCCGAGTCCGCTCGTCTTGGTCGTGCGGAAGGCCCGGAACAGGCCGTCCTCGAGGTAGCGGGGATCGAATCCCGCGCCGTCGTCCTCGACGCTCAGGGCGAATCCTCGTTCCTCGGCGCTCAGCGTGACGAGAACCGACCCCCCGGGCTCGACCGCCTCTATCCCGTTCAGGACGAGGTTCTCCACGATGCGGCGGACCGCGTCGGGATCGACGAGCGTTTCGAGGCCGTCCGGCGCGGCGAGGGAGAGGTCGACCCCCTTGCTCTGCGCCGCCTGCCGGAGGGATACGATCCGCCCGGCGACGACCTTCGCCACGTCGACCTTCACGAGGTCGATCGCGGTCGGGGAACGGTGCGCGTTGAGCGAGTCGATAAGCGCGCGCATCCGGTCTACCGACCGCTCGATCGTATCGATCGCGTCGGCCTGGAACGATCTGTCGTGGATGTTATCCCGGGCGTTGGCCGCCGTCAAGGAGAGCATCCCAACGGTGTTTTTCAGGTCATGGATGACGAACGAGGCGAAGCGGTTGAACGATTCGAGCTGCTTCGACTCGAGGAGCCGGTTCTCCATCAGGATGTTGTCGAGCGTCACGACTGTCTGGTCGGCGATCGTGGAGAGGAACTCCCTGTCCTCCACCGTCCAGCGTGCGCCGAAGTCCTTCCGGCCGAGCGCGATCAGCCCCCGCGGCTCCTCCGTGCCGCCGAGCATGGCCACGGCGCTGACCCATTGGAGCGTCTGGGCCGGCGGCGCCGCCGCTCGCGCCAGGCGAGACGCGTCGAATATCGTGACCCCCGGGGCGGCGAGCGAGGAGCAGAGGTCGCGGAGCGCTTCGGCCTCGACGGGGATCTCCTCGAGTCCGAAGATCTCCATCCTCCCCCCGTCCACGTCGACCCAGATCAGCCCGCGCTTGACCATGACCGTGTCGCAGAGCGAGCTGATCGTGTTCGAGAGAAGCTCCTCGACCGTCATGCTTGCCGCCATGAGCCGGGTGTAGTGATGCCATTCGCGGCGGTAGTTGTAGGTCCCGGGACGGAAGTTCTCGTTGACGAAACGGCGCAGGCGACGCCTCGCGGCGCCCGAGATGGCCACGGCGAGCAACAGGAATACGGCGAAGAGCCCGAGGACGGTCAGCGAGAAGCGGTCGTACGGCATGCCCGTCAGTCCGGAGAGATACGAGATCAGCGCGACGGCAACGAGGTAGAGGCCGGCGACAGTGACAGAGACCGCTGATTGCCCGCCCTTGCGGGAGATCGGCGTGCGGATCTCGAAGATCGGATACCGCGCCCCGGCGTACAGCATCGAGACGCCGAAGAGCATCAGCCCGGCAGCCCCGGCGGCGAGATGGTCGCGGTCGATCAGATGCAGCGAGAGGATCCTGCTCGAGACGGCGAAGTTCACGATCGAGGCGGAGATGACTCCGAGGAGCGGGTATTTCAGGAGCGTCCGCGCCGCGACGGTCGACGAGCGGTACATGTTCTCGAACGCGTGCATATAGAAGACGTTGGCGATCAGGGCGAGGATGGCGACGACGATCCCCGATCCGGTGACGGTGAATCCCCAGAACCCCGCCCCCGGTTCGAAGTGAAACAGCTTTACGACGGCCGCTATAGGAAGGAGGACCGCGGCGGCGGCGAGGAGGATGCCGAGCACGATCATGCCGGGCAGCCGGGCTCGCAGGACCCCGCCGGCTGTATCGCGGCCGAAGAGGACGAAGAACGGGAGGAGAAACGCGGGGGTGAAGATCATCAGCGCGATGAAGATCTGCAGGCGGAAGAGCGCCTGCGCGGGGAGTGGGGATGCGATGGCGAGCGAGAGAAACAGCATGGCCGCGCTCAACGTGAGACAGGAGAGGATGAAAAGGGTCTTCTGGACGCTGCGCCGGCGCGAGAGGATATGGATTACGGCAAGCAGCGCGTAGAGCGCCGCGCATGCCGCCGTTATGGCGAGATCGAGCGTGATCATCGCTTCGCCGTGATCCTCTCGATCTGACGCTGTGCCTCGGCGGCGAGATCGGTGCCCGGATAGCGCGAGACGCAGAGCCGGAGTGTTTCGACGGCCCGTGTGTCATCACCGAGCTCGTTCTCGTAGATCGAGGCCGCCATCAGGTAGTTGCCCATGAAGCGCGTATACCCCGGATACCGACCGGGCAGCGCGATGAGGCTACTCGCCGCTTCCTCCCAGCGGTCCTGCTCGGCGAGCGCCCGCACGAGATACTCCTCGGCGATGACGCGGATCGTCTCGTTGTACCGCTCCGACGCGAGCCGCTGGTAGTGACGCGCGGCTCTCTCGTACGCGGCTCGGGCCGCTTCCGACTCGCCGGCGTCCCGGTAATGCCTGGCGATGTAGAGCGGCGCCTCCATTCCCTGGAGTGTCGTCGGAAAGTCGGTGTAGACGGAGGAGAACCGCAGCGAGGCGTCGAGCCAGTCGCCCTGCGCCTCCTCGAGGCGTCCCAGCTGCCAGGTCGCCTCGACGATCTCCGGGTAGGGCTGATCGGCGTAGCGGTCGAGCAGTTCGCGATACGCCTCGGCGGCGCGCCTGAACTCCTTCCGGGCATATAGCGCGTGGCCGATGGTCAGCATCGCCGTCGGAGCCTCGCGCGACTGGGGATGATCGGCGACGATCGATCTGAGGATGGAGATCGCGCCGTCCGTGTCATGGAGGCCGTCGAGCTTGATCCGCGCCTCTATCATGAGCAGACCGGGGAGCTCCGCCCCGCCGCTGTAGCGCTCCTTCATACTGTCGACGGCGGCCTGCGCCTCGTCCCACCGCCTGCCGAGAAGGTACACGGTGAGGAGGTTGAAACGCATCTCCTTCGCGAGGTCGTCTTCCGGGGCGCCCGTCCCGGCTTTGTCTATGATCAGGCGGAACAGCCGCTGGGCCTCCTTGAGGCTGCGGTCCGCCTCGCGCGTGTCGCCCGCCTCCTGTTCGATCTCGGCGATCCGCACCGGGGTCAGGAGATAGCGCCGGTTGAGCCGCGCGGTCTCCATCGCGCGCTCCGGGGTGAGAAACTCCCCGACGAACCGGGCATAGTGCTTCCGGGCGTCATCGTCGTCCCCGATCAGGTGCGATATGAACCCGGCGGACCACAGCGCGTTCGCGCGGGCCGCGGGGATGTTCCCGGCCAGGTCATAGGCGGCGAGAAAATCGTCGCGGGCCTCGCCGTACCGCTCGGCCCGGAACTCGAGCTCGGCCAGCTCCATCGCCGCCGAGACGACGATCAGCTCCATACCATCGACACGCCGGGCATCCCCGGCGTATCGCTCGAGGACGGCGCGGTACGAACCGACGGCGCGGTCGAGAAACTCCCCGCTCAAGGCCGGGAAGGAGAGCTCCGACGCCTGCTTTCTCGCGTTGAAGAGCAGTTTCTCCGCTTCGTACGTCGCATCGCTCCGTCCTCCGCCGCAGCCGGCGACCGTCAATACGGCCGCGGCTGCGACAGTCAGAGCGGTCATCCGCAGACTGTTCATGTCTCGCTCCCCGCAGCGGCGCCGGTGTCGCTTCCGCGTCCGACACGGCGCTCCGTGCGCTTCATGAAGATCACCGTCGCTCCGGCGGTGATCAGGTACATGCTGACGAGCTCCATCACCTTGTCGGCGACATGGAGGTGGATCATGAATCCGGGGGAGAGCCGCAGGGCGATCATCTCGGCCTTGAGGCTCAGCAACATCGTCGGCAGGGTCAGGACGAACGGTATCAGCACGATCAGGATCGTCTTCGTCGCCAGGCGCGCGGTGAGCTTTATGCCGCCCCACAGCGCTCCGGCGAACGACCTGCCCTCGAGCACGACATACGGAAGGGCATAGACGAAGAACGCCTGGGTCACCAGCCCCGCCGCTACCCACGCGGAGGCGGCTGCGAATCGCGCCGGCCCCGTGATCCCGGCCGTGAGCTGCCTGCCCGCGCTCACCACCGCGTAGACCGCCGCCGCCGATATCAGCGATACGAGGAAGAGGTCGCGGTAGCGTTTTATCGACCTCCCGAACGAATCCCCCACACCCGGCCTGCGGCCGCGGAAGACCTCCCTGATCATGATGATCGTCGCCCCATGGAAGACGCACCGGACGATCACGTCGAGCAGCATCTCGATCCGGTTCAGGACGGCCTGCATCAGAATGAGGTGATCCGGATAGTGTCTGAGCGCCTCTGCGGGAACGCCGGGGACGAACCAGGCCCAGAACGAGGCCGCCGGTCCCGTGTGCAACGAGAGGTACGCTCCCATGAGCAGGAGCTGCGCGGCGAACCAGATCAGGTACGGCAGGCCGACGAGCGGGCTGATCAGCATCCCGAGCGATTCCTGGAGCGCCGAGGCGGCGGCGATGACACTGCGGCCGAGACTGCGTCGTTCCTGGATCTCGGTCTCTTCCTGGACGAGTGTCCGTGGCATCAGGTCATCCTCCCTCTGTGCCGGGCGTCGACGGCGTGAACGCGTCGATGATGTCCGGGGCGACCAGTTCGACGAAAGAGACGAGCCTCTGTCGAGCCTCCTCTTCCCGGCCGGCCGGCAGCTCGACCGAGAAGCGCACGAACGCCGCCGACTGGGTGCGGCCCAGGAGGGCGCTCGTCATCTGATCCCACTTCAGGGCGAACTCGTTCGGGATCACACGGCCCCGCATGGTGAACCAGTAGAGGACGAGACGCCGTTCGGTCCCGTCGGAGATCACCAGCCGGCGCACCGGCTCGCTCCGCCCGGGCAGCCTGAGCGCAAAGGAGCCTTCCGAGAGTATATCCCAACCCGAACCGGGGTAACAGTGTTTCGGTGAATGGATCTGGGAGCGCTCCTGCTGGGAGGCGAAGTACCCGATGAAGAGCTCGACCTCGTCCCCCGCGGCATCGGCGTACGTGCGGGCGAGCGTCGTGTCGGCGCCGAGCTCTGCGAGAGACAGCGGCGGGATGTATCCGTCGCGCGATCCGTATCCGGCGAGCCTCCGGGGTATGCGTTCGAACCTCGGCGGCGAGGGCTCGGGCACCGTCCTCAGGCGCAACGTCCAGGTGTAGGCGCAGAGCGCGGCGGTCACGATGACGACCGCTGCGATCCGTCTCGTCGGGGTCGTGTCCATCTCAGTATCCCCAGGCAGAGAGCCAGCAGTATGAAGCCCGCGGCGAAAACGATGAGGCCGGATGCCTCGTGAAGCGTCCCGTCCGCGAACTCCGGCCCGACCGCCCATGCACCGATCGCGGTGACGACGAGCCTGACCGTATTCGCCGCCACCGCCACCGGCACGGCGCAGGCGGCCAGCACGGTCTTGCGCTGCCACGACAGGTCGGTGACCAGGGCGAAGACGAGAGCCAGGGTGAACATCGTCATCAGCGACCGCAGCCCGCTGCAGGCGGCGACCACCTCCAGCGTGTATCCGGGAACGGTGAGGATGTTCCCCCTGCGCGCCACGCTCACGCCTATCGCGTCGAGGACGCCTGCGCTGAGACGGGCGCTGAGCAGCTGCATCGGGAAGGTGATCTTGTAGTAGATGATGTACGGCAGCGGGACCATCAGGAGCAGGAACAGGATCGGGGGGGCGGCGATCCGGCCGCGCCCGATGCCTCCGATCACGATCACGGCCCCGAGAAGGTAGAGGGGCAGCGAGATCCGTGACGTGAAGAGCTCAGCGGCGGCGGTGCCGCCTATCAGGAGGACGGCCGCTATCGCCATCAGCGCGACGCCGCCCGCCGGGGAGCCGCCGGCCGGCGCCCTTCGCAGGTCGTCACGGCGCCGCCACAGGACGAGCGCCGTGATAAGAGGGATCAGCAGGCCGTGGCGGTAGTTCTCGTCGTCGAGCCACTGGCGGACAAGGCCAGGCATCACGGGGGCATACAGGGCTGCGAAGAGGATGCAGGCGGTCGCCAGCAGGGCGATGTCGAGGCGGCGGACTCGGGGCGACCGTTCGATCTCGTTCACGGGCACGGTGAACGCTCCTTCCGCGGCACGGGCCGCTCGTCGGATTCATATATAGACGCAATGGGGGATATTTAACAAGAACTATGCCTGCGGCGGGCGGTCATAAAAAGGGCGGGTGCCCGATGGAACGCACCCGCCCGCACAACAAGGGTATGGATATCGAGCTAGTTTTTCCTGCGGCGCAGCAGCGGCGCGATGCCGAGCAGGCCTATGCCGAGCAGGCCGAGCGTCGACGGCTCAGGGGTGGCGTAGTAGGACGAGTCGTGCCACTGCTCGTTGGTCCATGTGCGGCCCTGCGAATCGACGCCGATCGCGTCGAAGTGGGCCCATTCGAAGCCTCTCACGACTACATTGAGCATGATCTCGTCGCCCCAGCCTGCGGTACCTATCGAGCCGTGACCGTAGTGCCATGCATTCACCTGGTCGTTGTCGATCCTGCCGATCCCGGTGAAGTTGTACCTGCTGCCGAACAGCGGGCCCGGGGTCGAAAGGGGGAGGAGCCACGAGGGGCTCGTGCCGTCGGGGACAGCGCTGAAGTAATCGGTGAACGAAGAGATCTCCACGCCGTTGATGTAGATCGTGCCGGACTGTCCGGTCGGGACCTTCATCGCGAGGTAGCAGTCCATGAAGTCGTAGGCGGGCTGGCGGAAGAACGGCCGCTCGAGGTATCCCGAGGAGCCGCTGCTCTCCGAAGCCCAGTAGCCGACGACCTTGAGGTCGAACTGGCTCTTGTTGGTGATCCAGGTCCCGATATCCTGGCTGTTGTACACGGCGTGATATTTCGAGTCGACGATGTAGGTCTGGAGCCGCGGAGCGGCGAAAACCGGACCGACGCCCGAGGCGACCAGCGCGAGCACGAGACCGATCAGGAATAACTTCTTCATGGCACTGCTCCTTCGTATCTGTCGGGATCCTTTACATTCGACCCCGTTTCTTACATGCTGCCTCTATATCCCGCAAGCGCCGTGCCACAGGGCGCTACAATCTAACATATGTTATTTCAATCTGTTGCATCTATTCAAGACTGGGGGATTTCCCCCATCGTCAATCGTGTAAGGTATTCCGACGCCGATGCCGCCGAACGCCGTACACGTCTGAGCTTTTCTGCTCACCAACGCCCCCGGCTCGGCTGACGGCGCATGCGGCTCGCGCCGTGCAGAGTCGAGGGAGTCCTCGTCACGTTTCTGCGCGTGATCCTGTTGTGGAGCGGCGCGGCAAGCCGGTCGCCCGTATTCCGTCCCTTGGTGTAGATCGTGCGCGTGTACTTCGCGTTCCTGTTGAAGGGGGTCCGGCCGGCGGCGAGGTGGCCGCGTGTGGCAGCCGCGGGGCTGCTCAGAGTGCTGACGCCTCTTCCCGGCCCGGTCCGCTTGCGCGTCGAGTTCAGCCAGAGCAGTCCGTCGTTGTAGGTCGTGAACTGCAGATTCGAATGTGTCCATCCGGGGCCGAGCCCGGGAGCTGGCAGCGTGGACGCCCCGGCGCGTCCCTCGCCGGCACGGGTGCGAATCCGGGCGCGGATGCCGCGTCCGTCGGTCATCGTGCCGTCGGGGCTGGAGGTCGAGGGGGACCATCTCGTCGAGACCCGATCCCACTGCCTGTCGAGCTCGCTGCTCCGCTCGGCGGCCCATGCGGAGAACTCATGCGTGCCGGCGGCCGCGGGAACGGCTGCGAGCACGGAGATCGCGAATACCAATGCTATTACGTGACGCATCTTCATCACCTGGTCTATCTGGAAAGTGGAAAATAAACGCGCTGATTTAGCCGATTTAGATAGAACTCTATGCGGCTACGCAGGGAACAACGGAAGAGGAGGAGAGAGTTCGTTCCGTTACTCCGATAAGTCTAGCACGGGCGCGCGACCGGTGTCAACCCCCCGCGGAGGGGCCACACCGGTCAGGTGCGTGTATCTCTCTCGCGCGTCAGCACTTGTCGATGTAGCGGTCGACCTCCCAGTCGGTCACGGCGATGTTGTACTCCTGCGCCTCGAGCGCTTTGGCATCGGCGTACTTGCGCTGGAGGTCGGCGCCGAGCAGGTCGCGCATCAGCTCGCTCTCGCGGAAGAGGTGGACCGCCTCTTCGAGGGAGCGCGGCAGGAGCTCGATCCCCTGGGCGAGGAGCTCTCCCTCGGAGAGCGTGTAGACACTGTCCTCTATCTCGGGCGGAAGGACGTACTGCTGCTTGATCCCTTCGAGCCCCGCCTTGAGTATCGTCGCGAAGAGCAGGTACGGCGAGGCGCTCGGATCGGGGCAGCGCAGCTCGGCGCGCACCGAGGACTCGCGGCCCTTGGTCGCCTGGGGGATGCGCACGAGCGACGACCGGTTCTTGCTCCCCCAGCAGATGTAGACGGGGGCCTCGTATCCCGATACGAGCCGCTTGTACGAGTTGACCGTCGGGTTGGTGACGGCGCACATCTCCCTGATGTGCGTGAGGATGCCGGCGATGAACTGCTTGGCGAGCGGCGAGAGGCGGTGCGGGTCGTCGGCGCCGAAGAAGACAGGTTTCCCGTCCGTGGAGAAGAGGCTCACGTGCGTGTGCATCCCGCTTCCCGCGCGTCCGAACAGCGGCTTGGGCATGAACGAAGCGATCAGGCCGTACCGGTGCGCGATCGACTTGATGATCTTCTTGAGGATCACGACGTTGTCCGCAGTCGAGAGGGCGTTGCTGTAGCGGAATCCCACCTCGTGCTGCCCGACGCCGACCTCGTGATGCGCCCGCTCCGAGTCGATGCCGAACGCCTTGAGCGCCACCATGATCTCCTTGCGGATATCGCTGCCGATGTCCTTGGCGGAGCTGTCGAAGTACGAGCCGGTGTCGAACTCGGGGGTGCGCACGCGCCCATGCTCGTCGCGGTGGAAGAGGTAGAACTCGACCTCGGGGCCTGTGAAGAACTCGTATCCCATCACGTTGGCTTCGTGCATGATCCTCTTGAGCACAGCCCGGGGGTCGCCCTCGAAGAGCGTGCCGTCGGGGGTGTAGACGTCGCACATGAACCGGGCGGTCTTCTTGCGGTCGTCGTCGACCGGCAGGACCGCGTAGGTCGCCGGATCGGGCATGAGATACATGTCGCTCTCCATGATCCGGGCGAAGCCGCGGATCGAGGAGCCGTCGAACCAGATCCCCTTCTCCAGCGCCCCGTCGAGGACGCTGACGGGGATCTCTATCGACTTGAGGACCCCGAAGATGTCGGTGAACTCGAGCTCTACGAACATCACCTCGTCATCATGGACCCTTTTCAGTAGCTCTTCCAATTGAACGACCTCCTCGCCGGCTCAGAGAGGACCCGATGGCTTCAGTTCCGTTGGATTATACGGTCTCATCCGTGTGCCGCCCCCGCAGGGGGGTCGAAGCGGACACAGTCGTTTGTACTGCAGCGGGCGGACCGTGTCCACAGGAATCGATATCCTTTCCGGATAAAAACCGAAAAATAATGTAAACACCCGAAACATCCCCTTGACAGATGCGTATATAGAATGTATACTGTGTATGTACGATATGCACAGTAGGAGCCTAACGGACGTGTTCATCGTGATATCGCAATCGAACCCCGACCCGATGCACCGCCAGGTCACCGACCAGGTCAAGGACGCCATCGCCCGCGGCCTGCTCAGGCCGGGGGAGAAGCTTCCCTCGATACGGGAGATGTCGAGGGAGCTGGCCATCAGTCCGATCACGATCAAGCGCTCCTACCACGATCTGGAGCAGGAAGGATTCATCGTGACCAGGGCGGGTCTCGGCTCGTTCGTCGCCGACGTCGATTTCAAGGCGCTTCGCGACGACAAGGCCGGGGAGATCCGGCGCGAGCTCGAACGGGTCGCCGCCGCCGCAGCGCGGTACGGGATCGGCCCCGCCGAGCTGAGAAAGATACTCAGGGAGATCCAGCAGGAGGAATGATATGGACAGCGTTCTCGAGGTGACGGGCCTCACCAAGCGCTATCGCACCTTCACCCTCGACGGGATGTCGCTCGAGATCCCGAAGGGGACGATCCTCGGGCTGATCGGCCCGAACGGGGCGGGTAAGACCACGGCGATACGCCTGATGATGAAGATGGCGCGCCCCGACGCCGGCTCGATACGGATATTCGGGCTCGGTCTGGAGCGTGACGAGGTGGCGATCAAGAACCGGATAGGGTACGTCGGCGAGGAGCAGCTCTACTACATGAACAAGAAGGTCTCCTGGACGGGCAGGTTCGTCTCGCGGTACTTCGAGCGGTGGGACCAGCCGCTTTTCGACAGGCTCCTCGAGGAGTTCGACCTCGACCCGTCACAGAAGGTGGGGAAGCTCTCGAAGGGGATGAAGGTGAAGCTGTCGTTCGCCATCGCCTTCTCACACCATCCCGATCTGATGATCCTCGACGAGCCGACGGCGGGGCTCGATCCCGTGATACGGCGGGAGATGCTCGAGAGGCTCCTCGCCTTCCGGGACGAGCGGGACGGCTCGGTGCTCATATCCTCGCACATCACCGACGATATCGTCCGGATCGCCGATCATGTCGCCTTCATCGTCGACGGCCGGATCGCGATCCACGCCGAGAAGGACGAGATCCTCTCCCAGTGGAAACGGATCCACTTCCGGCCTGGAGCGCTGGACGGCGCCCTTGCCTCGGGGCTTCGCTGCGTCGAGGCGCACGCCTTCGGCAGCACGGGGGTGACGAACCGGTACGGCGAGATCGCAGGCGCCCTCGAGGGAGGTGTCGCCTCCGGCGACGTCAAGGTGGAGAACGTCAGCCTCGATGACGTGCTGATCGCCTTCGTCAGGGACGGGAGGGAATGATGTCTGGCATCCTCCGCAGGAACATGACCTTCTATATCGTCTACGGCGGTTTCTTCCTCTTTATCCAGATAGTCATGTGGCAGGTGTCGATCACGAGTATCTCGCCGTCGCTGGCCACGATCGGCTCGTTCTATCTCTTCTTCATGGTCGTCGTGCCGGCGATGAGCGCCGAGGCGGTGGAGGAACGGTACAGCGCATATGCATTCCTCTCGACCCTTCCGCTGCGCCTCGAGACGGTCGTCAGGGCGAAATTCGCCCTGCCGCTGATCGCGCTGGCCGCCGGCGTCGCCTTCGACCTGTACATGTTCGAGTCGATCGGCGGGCTGCCCCCCGTGATGCGCGACTGCCGCAACGTCCTCCTTTTCAATGCGGCGGCAATCATTGTAGTGACGGGGATCTCGTTCCTGCTCCTGTATCGGTACGGAGCGAAGAACTTCCTGGTGGTCCTCGTCTTCGCCGGCGTCGCGCTCAACCTGGTCGGCGTCGTGGCGTTCAGGGCGGGGCTCGGGGACTGGGTGTTCGAATGGCTGCCGCGTCTCGTCGGGGGCAGGAGCACATGGTGGCTCCTCGCCGTGCTCGGTGCGTGCCTTGTCGTCTACTGGCTGTTGATGATGGCGGCCGTCCGCATCAAGCGGGAAAGGATGTTCGCATGACGCGGTCCGATGCGTCGGAACGGAGAGGGACATGATCGGGATCATGATAAAGGACATGCGGTCCTACGCGATCAACCTGATCGTGCTGGGGGTCGGACTGCCGAGCTATTTCATACTGGTGCACGGTCGGATGGATCCGGGGGTCATCTACCTGATGGTCGGGTATCTCTATCTGCTCACGCTCGCCGCGATGCTCGCCGCAGAGCTGAACGAATCGCGGCACCGCGGTTACGAGATCCTCGCCGTCCTCCCCGTGCGTGTACGGTCGGTCGTCGCCGGGAAGTTCATGCTGATTGTCCTGTCGGCGGCGGTCTACACGGCGGCCATGTGGGCGTGCTTCGCGTATGCGGGGACGGAGCCGGGCGCGGTCGCGATGGCGCGCAGGTTGCTGCTCATCAACGCCGGCCTCTCGATACTCGTAACGGGGGGTTCCTATCTCGGCGCGTTCCGGTTCGGATTCGACCGGTGGATCTGGGCCCACTATGTCCTAATGATCCTCTCGTTCGCGGCGCCGATCGCGCTGAACGAGTCGGTCGAGCGGGGGAAGCTCTCCGGCGCCACGTCCCTCGGGCGGTTCGTGTCTGGGATCGACCCGGTGTGGGTCTGCCTCGTCTCGCTCGGGATATTCATAGCGCTCTGGTACGCGGCGGCGGCGGTCAAGGAGGGAAAAGATGTGTAGCAGGTCCTCGATGCGGCTCCCGGCCGCGGTGTTGCTCTTCGTTCTCATGGCCACCGGCTGCGCCGCCCCGGGCGGCCGCTCCGGGACGGCCGTCGCAGAGGCGCCTGTTGATACGCTCACATCGGAGCAGGTCCGTCTCAATATCGAATCGCTCGACTATCTCTGGAACCGCATCGGCGAATCGCTCTGGCCCGAGGTGCTCGAGAAAGCCGGCTGGGACGGGGCCCGGGACGAGTTGCTCCCCGCTGTCGAGGGCGCACGGACGATGGAGGAGGCGAGGGGCGTCCTCCGGTCGATGATAGACAGGCTCGGGCTCTCGCACTTCGCGATCATCCCCGGCGAGTACTACGCGTATCTCGCCGCGCCCGAGGGCGAGGCCGGCGAGGCGGGGATCACCGTGCGTCTCGTCGACGGCATCCCGCTGGTGACGAAGGTCGAGGTCGGCTCGCCTGCCGGGGCCGTCGGCGTGCGGCCCGGCTGGGAGGTCGTCTCGAACGGCGGGGAAGCAGCAGAGGATCTCCTCGGGCGGATAGCGTCTCAGTACGAGGAGCACCTTCTGCGCGACTACATCGTCGGCGGCGTGACGCAGTGGCAGTTCGAGGGCGGGATCGGAGACACCGTCGAGGCCGTCTTCCGGGACGGGGGCGGCGCCGAGCGGGAGATGCGCATCGTTCTCGGACCGTCGAAGGGAGCCGAATACGGGCTCGGCCACTTCCAGGGGATCCACGTGTGGATCGATACGATGACGGTCGGCGGCGATATCGGGTATGTCGCCTTCAATTCGTTCATGGACCCGGTGCGGCTGATGGGCGTCTTCGGCGCCGCAATGGAGTCGTGGATGGACGCCTCCGGCGTGATCATCGATCTTCGCGGCAACGGCGGGGGGCTCGGGGCGATGGCGCAGGGGATGGCCGGCTGGTTCATCGCAGAGCGCGGGACATCGCTCGGCACCCTGCGGATGCGCGACACCGAGCTGAAGATGCTTGTGATCCCGAGGGCCCGGGTCTACGGGGGGCCGGTCGCCGTCCTCGTCGACGGGCTGTCCGTCTCGGCGGCCGAGTTCCTCTCGGGCGGCCTCCAGCAGGCCGGGCGCGCGCGTGTCTTCGGCACCCGCACGCCGGGGATCGCGCTGCCGTCGGTCCTCGAGCAGCTTCCCAACGGCGACGTCCTGCAGTTCGTCATCGCCGATTTCACCACGGCCGACGGCGGCCACCTCGAGGGGGCGGGGGTCGTCCCGGACGAGCCTATCGAACCGACGCGGGACGCGTTGCTTCAGGGGCGCGACCCCGTCATCGATGCGGCGATCGAATGGATCCGTTCACGGGGTGTAACGCGGTAGGAACCGGTACGGCCGTCCTGCGGGGCGGCACTGACAAAGGAGGAAGGTAATGGATACCAGACACTCTCATCGCGGGCTCGCCCTGCTGCTGCTCGCGCTGCCCCTGCTGTTCGTCATGATCGCGGCGCTCGTGGTCGCGATCCTCATCTCGCCGGGAACCCCCGAGGCGGCCGGTCTCCCGACGGGAGCCGAGATCTGCGACCGGTACGTCGAGGCAACGGGGGGTGCGGACACGTGGGCGAAGATAGTCAACCGCAAGACAACGGGGGTTCTGGAGATCCCCGCGCAGATGCTCTCGTTCGAGATGACGATCTGGAGCGCGCGGCCGAACCTCACCTACATGTCGATGGCGAATCCCGCCTTCGGGACGATCGAGAGCGGCGTGAGCCCGGACGGGGTCGTCTGGGAGAAGTCGATCATGACCGGACCGGTGATCAAGGAGGGCGAGGAGCGCCAGATGCGTCTCAACGAGGCGCAGTTCGACGGGATGGGACGCTGGCGCGAGATCTACCAGAGCGCCGAGTGCACCGGGGAGGACACGCTGGACGCGTCCGCCTGCTGGACGGTGAAGCTCACCTCGAAGAGCGGCACCGAGCGGACGGTCTGGTTCGACAAGGAAAGCGGCCTGATCAGACGGATAGACATGTCCGTCCCGACCGAAGCGGGAGTGGTCCCGATGTCTGTGATACCGGGCGATTACCGCGAGGTCGACGGGCTGCTCAGCGCGCACCTCACCGTCATCCGCGTCCTCGGACAGGAGCGTGTGATGACGACGAAGACGGTCGAGCAGAACATCGAGATGCCCGAGGGGCGCTTCGATCCGCCGGACGACGTGAAGGCGCTATTGGAGAAGTGACATATGAGCGATAACAGGACCTATGTGCTCTACTACGACGGATTCGGCGAGTTCGAGGTCGTCCTCGCCTGTCTCGCCATGGCCGGGGGCGAGATCGTCGCCGTAGCAAAGACCCTCGATCCGGTCACGAGCGAGGAGAAGCAGCGGCTGCTTCCCGACATGACGATCGCCGATGTCGATCCTGATGACGTCGATCTGTTCCTGGTGCCCGGCGGGGATCCGTCGGGGCTCATAGACGACGAGGCGCTCACCGCTCTCCTGAGGGAGCTCGACAGGCGGGAAGTCCCGATCGCGGCGATCTGCGGCGGACCGGCGCTGCTCGCCGCGGCGGGGCTGCTCGACGGCCGCGAGTGCACCGGCGGCGGGGACTCTATCGACGACCTCGAGGAGCTCGCCGCCTATTTCGGGAAGGCCTCCGTCGTCGAAGAGGACGTCGTCATCGACGGGCATATCGTCACGGCGACCGGCCGCGCCTTCGTCGAGTTCGCCTTCGAGGTCGGCGACATGATGGGTGTCTTCGAGAGCGAGGAGGAGGCGAACACCCAGTACTGGTGGTTCAAGAACGTGTATGACGAGGACTGAGGGACCTACTGGTCCGTCGGCTCTATCTCTTGTATCTGCAGCTCGTCGAACCACACCTGCCCGCCGTTGTCGCCGGGAGCGGCGATCCCGGCCCTGATGATCACCCGATGGGTCGCCTCGGGTATCGTGAACACCGTTCCGATGCGCCTCCAGTCGAACAGCCCGGTGATCTTATGGTCCTTCTGCGTTGTGGCGAAGTACAGCATCTGAGACATCGATTCGTCCCAGCCCTGCACGCAGACCCACGGCGTTTCCCTCAGTCCCGCTCCTTTGACCATGCAGCTCAGCTCGTAGGGGATCCCCGGCTTCCAGTTCATCATCGTCGTATGCCAGTTGTAGGCGATGACCTCGTCGGGATGGTCCTCGGCGATCCTGATCGAGACGGACATCCGTCCGCCGTATGAGGTGGTGCTGTCCCAGATGAAATCCACGTATTTCCCGGTATGTTCGATCTCTGTCGCATGCCATCCGGCCGGGGTCTTCTGCAGCGGAGAAAGAGATTCGAATCCGGTGCTCTCGAGAAATACCGTCTCCGGGGGGATCGCCTGTGTCATCGCCGCCGCCCCTGCGACGAGCGCGATCATCACGGAGACGGTCGTGCCGCGACGTGTGCGCATCGGTAACTCCTCTTTTGAGGTGCTGTGACTGAGAATCCGTACACCGTGATGATATGCGAGGACCGGCGATCTGTCAACGCCCCGGCGGCAGGCCTCCGGTGCAGAAGGAAAGTGCCGCGTTCAACGCGGGGTCGTTTCCGTCGATGACGTCCTGAACGGTCTCGAGCGCCTCGATATCGGGCTCGATCCCGTTCTGTATCAGTGTCCCGTCGGCGAACATCTCCCGTGTCGTGTTGATCAGGGCCAGTCCGCCCCCCGGCAGGTCGAAGATCAGCGGCGTCCCGGTGAACCCCGCCGTGCGGCGGCCGATGAAGACGGCGCGGTCGCACGGACCGAGTGCCACGAGAAAATCCTCGGCGGCGGAGCCGGTCATCGGCCCGATCAGCACGGCGATCGGTCCGGTATAGACATCCGCGACGGCCGGCCTGATCGTGTCTGGCCCTCCCTCTCGCCATGCGTCGCCGCGATAGTGTTCCAGATACTCTTTTCGCTTCGCGTCCAGGTCCGCCAGCTCCTCGGGCGGGAACTCGGACGTCCATTTCCCCCACGCCTTGTACGCAGCGCAGTGCACGCGCGTCTTCCACCTGTAGGTCGTCGCCGGCTCGTCGATCAGGTGTGCGAGGATCGCATATCCGATGTCCGATTCCCCGCCGCCGTTCCTGCGAAGGTCCAGGACGATCCCCGCCGACCCCCTCAGCTCGGGAAGCAGCACCTCGAAGTCGCCGACGATCCCCGGATCGGCGAATGTGTTCAGGGCGATATACACGATCCCTCCCTCGAGGCGCCGGGACTCGAGCCGCCGGTCTGTCCGGGGGTACGTATTCACCTTCGGCTCGTCCAGGTCACGGCTGTTGCGCTTCAGCGAGACGGCGCGCGTCTCGCCCGAAGGAGTGAGGATCCCGATCGAGACATCGGATTCCGCCGGTCCCTCGAGCAGGCGGATGATCCCGACCTCCCGGCGGAACTCCTCCGTCGATGCGCAGATGGCGGGAATCAGATTGCTCTCGAGATATTCGTCGGTCCGGAGCCCGTCGACCTCGACGATGCTCGATCCGACAGGTACGGCACCTTTCAGCGACTCGCCGACCGCCGCTATCACCGCCTGTCCCTCTATATCTAGGACCAGCACGTTTGGCCTGTCATGGAGATCGCGATAGGTCTGCGGAGGGAATATCCGCGTGTGACCGTCCCGGAGCAACGCGCAGAACCGCATCAGCTGATCATAGTATTCGATCTCCGAGGACGCCGCCGTCACCTCGGGGATGAACCGCCGGTACGCCTCGTCCCAGTCCAGTTCCGGGACCCGGTCGAAGAAGGCGAAGTTGTACGACGCTTCCTTCCATATCAGCGAGAGGCCGTACAGTCTCTCCTCGACGGTGAGCGGCGCGGATGCCCCGTCTGCCTGAGCGAGGAGCGGGCTCGCAAGAAAGATCGCCAAAACAGCCACGAGCGCTGCGCTGATGATTGCCAGATGCCGGAACATATTCGGGACCCCCTTCACGGTCGGGCATAATGTTGCTACGCGGGCTCCAGAATACAGGTTTCCGTGTCTCTGTGAACAGACTGTTCCTTCGATCTCGTCTGCGCCGGGATGATACGGGATGGACATTCACCCGGTTGTCAGAGTGCGGAGCGCCTTCACGCCATATCAGCGCAGCAGCACGGCCTTGCGGCTGATAGTCGTCCCCTCGGCGCGAAGGACGTAGAAGTAGACCCCGCTGGCGATCCCCTCGGCCCGCCAGGGGACCTCGTGGGCGCCGGCCTCCATGCGGCGATCGACGAGCCGTGCGACCTCGCGGCCGGCTACGTCGTATACGCGAAGGTCGACAGGGCCGGGGCGGGTCGTGGTGAACCTGAACGTCGTGGAGGGGTTGAACGGGTTCGGCGAGTTCTGGAAGAGGGCGAGGCGGGGCGTGCGGGGCTCGCCGCCGGTGATGTCGGTCACGGCGATTCGGGCCTCGTACGGAAGACGGTCATGGGCGGTCACGACGAGGTCGAGCGAGTCGGCCTCGGCCGGTGTCGCTTCATCGAGGACGATAAGGATCCCGCCGGCGAGGTCGGCGATCGCCGTGCCGAGCAGTTGGCCGTTGAAGGATAGCGCGCCTCTGGCCCCCGGCGCGTCGGTGGAGACGGCAAGCGCCGTGTCGGCCGATCCGATCGCTCCGTCATGGCTCACCGCCATCGGGACCGGCGTGTCGGTCCAGGCGTCCATCATCGGATCGCCGAGGAGGTTGAGGCAGTAGAAGCACCAACGGTGGGCCCCCGGCTCGTACTCGTCGGGAAGGTCGACGAAGGGAACCGTCTCGTCCTTCGAGCGGTTGTTCGCATCGCCCAGCGCCGTGATCCCCTCGCCGAAGACCGCGTCGAGGAACTCGCGCTGGAAATGGTGGGAGGGGCCGTTGGTCGTCCCCTCTGTGAACCAGCCGTACCGGGAGTTCCCGATGAAGGCGCTGGCGAAGATCGGCTCGGTGACGATCTCCTCGCCTATGCAGTCGTTGTAATCGAATCCGCCGGCGATGCACCCGTACGTGTAGACGATCGGGAACATCGCCGAGATCCCGTCGTTGGTGAAGTTCGTCGCGTTGACCTCGCCGGCGAGCATCCGCATGGCGTAGTTGTAGTTCGAGTGTCCCGAGTGGAAGACCCAGTGCGTCCCCGCGTTGACCTCGGCGTAGACGGCGGTCTTTGACCAGGTCCCGAGGTCGCGGTCGTAGTATGTCGTGATGTCGAACGATGGCGGCAGGCCGGTCGTGGTGAATCCGTAGGCCGTGCAGGTGCCGACCAGCTGGTCCATCTCGTCTCCGCCCCAGGTGAGCGGGTCGCTGTAGAGCTTCTCGCCGAGGAGCAGGGCCGAGCGGCACTGTCCCGCGATGGGAGATTGCTGGTAGGCGGTCACCTTGGCTATGAAGGCGGCGATCTCGGCGGGGGAGTCGACGGGGGCGCGGCCGACGGCGACCTCGGCGTAGAGATCGTCCTCGCCCGGCTCGCCCCAGAGCGAATCCCCGTCGTCGTTCCAGTTCCCGTCGAGGGCGGCGTAGTAGAGGTCGGCGGGGATGCCGTCGTCCTCGTAGAGACCCGAGGAGAGCACCGCGCAGTAGAGGCCGCGGTGCGGCACGTCGCTCATCCCGCCGTCGCTGTCTCCGGCGAGCAGGACGTGCGTGGTCCCGCGCGCCGTATAGCAGGAGTGGATATACTGCCGGATCTGGTCCTGCGTGTCGCCGATCCCCATGTAGTACCACTCGATGAACTCGACCGAGGCGATCAGCGTGGAGATGCCCCGCCGCTCGTAGAACTCCTCGAGCGGGGCCCAGTCGTCGAGGTAGATCTCACGCGTGATGATCAGCAGGTCGTACTGGCCGGCGGCGGGAGCACGCTGCAGGTCCGGTACGACGGCCGGCACCGACTCCGGATTGTCGACGATCGCGGCGAGGCGCGAGAGCGTCGGGGCGTCCTCCCTGAGCAGCAGCCCGGCCTCGGCGGCCTCGGTCGAGGCCTCCGTCTCGACCACGATCTCCACCTCCGCGTAGTACCCCGCCTCGCCGGTCCCCGGGTTGCATGCGGCGGGGGAGAAGGTCCCAACGGCGATCGGGTGGCCGCAGAGGTACTGTGTCCGGAAGCGCCCGTCGGTCGGCCGGATCCAGCGGTCCGCGGCGTAGACATCCTCCCGTATCAGCAGAGGTCTGTCTCCACGGTCGATGCCGGGGTCGCCGGCAGGCACGGGATCCTGGCGCGGGTAGAGCCGGACGGCTCCGGGGACTGCGGTCCACCGGCGCCGTTCGAGGTGGACCGAGCGGACCGATTCACCGGCGGGGAGCAGGACTGCCGCGCCGCGGAACGGCAGGCTCGGCTCGCCACGCCGTCCCGCCTGCACCGCGTCGGGGAAGACGAGGCGCGAGAATCCGCCTCCGGCCTCTTCGATGCGCGGAGGATCGAAGCGGTAGGTGAGGCGCACCTCGCCGGCGCGCGAGCCGGCGGCATACGCGCACGCGAGTGCGATAGCGAGGATCAGAACTGCCGATATCCGTTTCATCGTTTGACTCATTATAACAGATATATATGAAGAAATACAGGGCGGGTCCGTGCGGAGGCGTCTAACGGAAAAAAGCGGGGAGACGTGTCCTGCTCACGCCTCCCCTACCCCAGAGGTTACCCGGAAGGTCCCAACCTTCGCCTCAGGGGATACCCTATTATATTTTTCGGCGGGCCCGGCGCTCAACTGTTTTGCGCGCCCGGCCGCGAACTGTTTCCAACTACCGCAGCAGCACCAACTTGCGGGTCTGCTTCTGGCCGTCCTGGGAGAGGACGCAGAAGTAGACCCCCGAGGCCACGCTGCGCCCGCGCGAATCTGTCCCGTCCCACAGCACGCTGTGCGCCCCTCCGTTCATCCACTTCTCGCGGATCGTCCTGACCAGGGCGCCGCGCGCGTCGTAGATACGAACGCTCGCCTGTCCGCCGCGCGGCAGGTAGAACGGGATCCATGTGACGGGATTGAACGGGTTCGGCCAGTTCTGATCGAGATGCAGCCGCGGCGCCAGCCGCCCCTCCGCCATGTCCTCAACGTCGGTGGCCACCCCGATCGCTCCGAGTATCCGCAGCTTCCCGTATCCCCACCAGTCGTTGTACGTCTCCCCGGTGAATCCGTCGGAGAGGGCATGCGAGGCGAGCAGCCATTCCACCTCGTGCATCGTCGCCGCGGGGAACGCCTGCTGCACGAGCGCCGCCGCGGCCGCCACGTGCGGTCCCGCCGCGCTCGTCCCGCTGAACTGACGGTACGAGCCGAGCGGGTAGTTGTTCGATGTCGTGTGGGACATCGTCGAGTAGACGTCGTAGTTCCCCGGCGAGACGATATCGAGCAGGTGCTTGCCGTCGATGCGCGGGCCGCGGCCGCTGAAGGCGCTCAGAGCGCCGACCGGGATCGATCCGCCGCCGACGCCGCCGTACCCCTCGAATCCCCGCGTCGAGTACGAGCCGTTGCAGAAGGCGCTGTCGGCCGTCGCCGGCCAGGTCACGTTGCGATCGTTCGTCGCGTAACTGGTGAACTCGGCGCCGTCGGCCCATGCAGACCGGTCGTCGGCGACGTTGCTGATCACCTCTATCTCCGAGCCGGTCGCGTTCGAGACGGTGAGCTGCCACGGGCCGTTCACCGACGTATTCGTGTTTTTCCAGACATAGATATCGAGCTTGCAGGTGCCGCGGGGGCTCGTCTCGGTGCCGCTCCAGACATAGTAGGCGTTCACCGACTGGTCGCCGCCGGTCAGGGATATCGAGCCGCCGAGCGGGCTCTGCAGGGTGAACGAGAGGTCGGCGAGCGCGGTCCGCCACAGGACGGTCCAGTAGAGCTCCTGGAGGTCGCCTCCGTAAGGAGAAGCCGTGACGGGGAGCATCCGGCTCCCCGAGGCGGGGACCGTCGCGATCGCATGCTTGTCGCCTCGCGCGAGGTTCCCCGAAGGCGTGATCTGTATGATCGTCTCGTTCTCGATCGCGATCGCTTCCTCGTCGAGCGACGATCCGTCTAGGAAGTCGTAGACGAACCCGCCGAACTCGTACAGCATCACGTCGGCGCCGCGCGAGCGGGCCCAGGGGATCAGGTAGGAGATGGGCACGCCGCTGAAGAAATAACCCGAGAGAAGCTCCGCGTCGGGGGCGATCCCGCAGAAGAGGTGCCGGCCGCGCGTCCCTCCGGCGACGATCCCCATCACCGCCGTGCCGTGCCCGTTCGTGTCGTCCTCAGAATCGCTCAGGTCGATGCCGCGCAGGTACTCTGTCGGGCCCGCGCCGACCGTCGCAAAGATCTTCGATGTGCCGAGCTGGACGAGCCTCTCGCCCGGGTCGAGGACGCCGTTCCCGTTATCGTCGAGGGCGATGAATATCGGCTCGCCGAACCCGGGATCGGAGTCGCCGTATCCCGCGGCCGGTCCGTATTCGCGCTGATAGCTGTAGTTGAGGTCGGCGTAGAGCCAATCCCAGTAGGTCTGGTAGACGTTGTCGGCGTTCGCGGGGATTCCCCCGCCCCAGACCGCCGCGTAGTCGAGGATGTGACCGTCGCGCAGGCGGAGCACCTCGCCGTAATCGAAGGCGGCGTTGCGGTTCAGGTCGACGTAGTCCATGCCGGGCTCGAAGACGTCGTTGCCGTTGAGATCGTACCAGTCGAATGTATCTCCGTCGGCGTAGAAGAACGACGGGTGAAAAACGTCGATCCCCGTGTCGAAATCGGCGACGCGCTTCCCCGTGCCGGTGATCGGGTATCCGAGCGGATCGGTGACGGTCCATGCCGAATCGGCGCCGATCTCGGGGCGCGAGACGTCGAGCGCTGGGAACACGGCGGGCCGCCATGCGGCCTCCATCCGGATCACCTCCCGGCGCCCTCCGAGCTCGTCGATCATCTCCCAGGGAGCGGTGAGCGGATAGATAGCCCCCGTCCGCGCCGCCTCGCCGTCGAGGCGGAAGAACGAGACGCCGCGCGCCTCGAGGTCGGCGATCTCCGCCGGTGTGAGCACGTGATCGAACTTCACGGTCAGCGTGACCGTCTCGTCCGCTGCGACGGCGAGCATCGAGCGGTCCGACGCCGACCCGGGGATCCGGCCGTCGCGCTGGGCTATGAGGAGCCGCAGAGACGAATTGACCGGGGCGCTTTCTGCGGCGGAACTCCCGGTCGATACGGTTGCTGAGGCGAGCGAACAGAGCAAAACGACTACAGGGGTGAATCGTCTCACGGTGCTCTCCTTCCGGTGCACGGAATATGTCTTTCTGGTCGGCGTGCGGGAAGCGATGCCGCGCCGGTCGGTGGGATATGGCGCGGCCGTCCGCTATCTGAATGATACTATATTTGTCTGGATTGCGAAACCCGATTTCGGCTACGCTCATGCCGCTGAATCAAATACTGGCAATCTGTTCGCCGAAAGGAGCGTCATGACCGCCCGTCCGCTCTCCCTCGCGGCTGCGCTCGCCGCGCTGCTGATCCCGATATCCGCCGCCGCCGATATCACCGCAGACCGCGAGATGCTCGACTGGGGGTTCAACCTGAGACTGAGGCAGGCGTACATCCAGAACGGATTCGACCTCTCGAGCGAGTCGGCCGACGACTGGAACTACCTGCGGGTCCGCTCGCAGCTCTGGGGGGCGTTCATGCCCGCCGAGAACTGGAAGCTTCACGCGATGCTCAACAACGAGCATCGCCACTGGTTCAAGTCGAACCGCGGATACGAGGACGGGGATTTCGAGATCGACGAGGTGATATTCGAGAGCCTCTACCTGCAGGGGAAGCATGTAGACGGGACGCCGTTCGGGTTCACCGTCGGCCGGCAGAACCTCTTCTACGGCGAGGGGTTCGTCTGCTGGGACGGCGGGCCGCTCGACGGATCCCGCACGGCGTACTTCAACGCCGCAGTGGTGCATATCGAGTGGGGGAAACGCCGCTTCGACGTGCACGCGATCTCCGATCCGCAGAAGGACGACTACCTGCCGGTCATAAACAGCCAGGACCGGTCGATGATCGAGTGGGACGAGCAGGGGGCGGGCTTCTACTACACCGACGAGTCGTACGGCAAGCGGAAGCTCGAGGCGTATTACTTCTACAAGAACGAGAAGGACCCCGACGGCGTCTTCCCCGAGAGCGACATACACACGCTCGGCGTCCGCGTCTCCGGGAGCGCGATCGGCGACCTCACCTTCGCCGCCGAGGGGGCGGGGCAGATAGGCGACCGCGACATCGCCCATCGCCTCGCGTGGGGCGGATACCTCTACGGGACGTACCGGACGCCTTTAGCGCGGCCGCTGGAGATCTCCGCCGGCGGGATCTACCTCTCCGGCGACGATCCGTCGACGGACGATTTCGAGGGGTGGGATCCGGTATACTCCCGCTGGCCGAAGTGGAGCGAGCTCTACATCTACACCCTGGCGAACGAGCGGGGCGTCGCGTACTGGGAGAACCTCGCCTCGGGCTGGCTCGGGCTGAATCTCAAGGCGCACGAGAGGGTGAGCCTCGACGCGAAGGTCTACGCGATGTGGGCCCCCGAGCAGCCGTTCGCCGGAACCGGGATATTCGGCGGGGGGGACTACCGCGGCACGCTCTCGATAGTCAAGATCGACTGGAACTGCAAGAAGTACCTCACCGGCCACCTGCTCTGGGAGATGCTCCGGCCGGGCGACTACTACGCCGACGGCAGCGACGCGGCGCACTTCCTGAGGTGGGAGGTCATCTTCAGGTACTAGGGCGCGGGGACGCGCAGCAAACTACTCTTTTACGCCCTTCGCCCCTGTGGTATACTGCCCCCGGCTTCATCCACGAACATCGCATCAGCAGACGGTACCGATCGGCGCGCCGCACGCAAGGAGGTCGTCATGGAGGAGATCGAGGTCGGAAAGGTCACCGATTACTTCGCTCATATCGGCGTCGTCGCGATAGACGTCACCGCCGAGGGCATCAAGGTGGGGGACACGCTCCACTTCAAGGGGCACACGACCGATTTCACGCAGAAGATCACCTCGATGCAGGTCGAGCATGCGTCGGTCGAGGAGGCCCCCGTCGGGTCGGACGTCGGCATCAAGGTCAAGGACAGGGTGCGGACGCACGATCAGGTCTTCAAGGTAGTCGAGTAGGGCTCGCCTGAACCGTCGCGGACAGTGGATCCTGTAAAACTGACCGATACGGTACACAATACCGACAGGGCCTCGCGCCCCAATCATTTTATATCTTGCTGTAATATTGCACGTTACGCGCTCATGCCTCTCCGCGGCACACGCCTTGCCTTTCTCTCTCCTCGAATGGGTGACCCATACGCAGCCAGTCGAAGACCTGAACGCAGTTTTTGAGGGAGGTTGTTTCGCATGACAAAGGGTATGATCTATCTGCTGCTCGGCATCATTGTGTCCGGACTGGTCTGTTCCGATCCGGCGCTCGCGCGCCGCGACGACGACCAGACGATGATGGTCTCGCCGAGAGTCCTCTTCCTCGGTTTCTCGGGGTCGAGGATCACGATCCACACCTACATCCCCTGCAGCTCGGTCGACCGCCAGTCGATCCTTCTCTACGGTGACGGCGACACTCCGATCGAGCCGGTGAGCGTATTCAGCGACAGCAGGGGGAACCTCGTGGCCAAGTTTGCCGTCGAGGACATGGCGACGATCGTCTCCGCGCCGAGAAGCTCGCTGACCATGACCGGCGATTACAACGACGGCGGGAGCTTCTCGCTCAGCGGGTACGTCATGGTGAAGGAGATCTCGCGAGGCCTGTGGCGGTAGCGCGGCCCCGCACACCGATGGAAACGAGAGGAGCCGCCCCTTCACGGGGGCGGCTCCCTCTGTGTACAGGGTCGTATCGGCGGATCAGTGGCCAGACGGCCGTTCGAGTCCGTAGTTCTGGCGCCTGTCGGCGCGCTTGAGCTGAAGGGCGAGGAAGATCGATATCACCCCGAGCGCCACGAGCATCAGGATCGGGAACGTGTAGTTGTACGGGGCGATCTGGCCCGTCACCCGCATCTCGTCGATCCGTGACGAGACCTCCTCGAGGCTCATCCCCTGAGAGAGCAGGTCTCTTCGCGCCTGCTCGATCTGGGCGAGCACCGTGGGATTTACCATGTCGAGGACCTTGCCGATCCCCCAGTAGAAGGCGGCGAGCCCGTAGTTCTGTATCGTGAACATCGTCGCGTAGGCGGTGCCGATGCGGTTCTCGGCGACGATCTTGGCGACCGACGGCCACATCGCCGCCGGCACCAGCGAGAACGCCACGCCGAGGGCGAACAGCCCGAGATACCCGAGCACGATGTTGTTGAGGACCGAAAGGGTGATATGCGCGAAGATCAGCAGGACCGAGCCGATGATCATGATCGAGGCCGCGTGGCCCTTTTTGTCGACGAGACGGCCGAAGATCGGGGTGAAGACCATCGTGCCGAGCGGTATCAGGCCGCTCACCTTCGGCCCGTTGTGCAGGTAGGCCGAGACCTTCTGCCAGAACGTCATCCCTCCCATATGCGGGAGGGTGAAGGTGAAGCCGAACTTGCTCACCAGCAGGTCCGGCGCGTACTGCAGGAACGGGAAGACCGCCGAGTAGAACGCCACGCAGAGGAGCGAGATGAAGATGAACGAGTGGTCGGTGATCAGCTTGACGAAATCGGCGAACTTGAACTCGTCCTCCTTGCTCGCCCGGCCGGTGACCCCCATCTGGCGGTCGAGCCGCACGTCGAAGATCAGGTAGGCGAGGAAGAGGATCGTGCCGAACAGGATGATCGAGGCGGAGGCGATCAGCGCCGTGTCGAGGCGTCCGCCGCCTATGTCGAGGCCGAACGAGATCGCCATGAAGCTGCCCAGCCGGCCGACGAGGAGGTTCAGCCCCATAGCGAAGGCGAGCTCGTACCCCTTGAACCATTTGACGATCGTCCGGCTGATCAGCACGCACGTCGTCTCGAGCCCTATGCCGAAGAGGATACGCCCGATCACCATCGAGGTCATCATCGCCCGCTTCGACTCGCCGAAGGCCCCCTTGCTCCCGAAGGCGACCACGTAGGCGCCGATCGTGGCGATCACGGCGAGGATGATGCCGGTCTTGCGGATCCCCCACCGGTCGAGCGCCATCCCGCCGACGATGATCATCAGGGCGAGGTTCGCCCAGGTCGTCGAGCTCACCAGCATCCCGAACTGCGAGCTCGTCAGGCCGAGCTGGCTCTCGAACAGCGGCTTCAGCGGACTGAGCCCGTCCTGGAACCAGTATGTCCCGAACATCAGGATGCTGATCATGAACAGCACGGTGAACCGTGCGGCCGCGGAATCCTTCAGTAGCCGTTTTGCCTGTTCCATCTATCCTCTCCGTTCCGGTTGTGCCCCGCCGCCCGCCGGCGGATGCGACAGTATATACCGCGCCGGGGCCGAGGCCCAAGAATTTTTCGGGATCCGGGGCGCGGCGGACATGAAGGCGGGGGCCCGGAACGGGCCCCCGCCACATGGTCCCATCGTTTCCCGGAGGATCTCAGCGCAGCAGCACCATCTTGCGTGTCTCGGCGAACCCGGGGGCCTGCATGCGGTAGAAGTAGATCCCGCTGGCCACCGGCGCGCCCCGGTCGTTGGTGCCGTTCCAGATGACGGAGCGGGCCCCCTCGCTCTGCCGCTCGTCGACCAGCGTGCGCACGAGCCTCCCCGACACATCGAAGATCGAAAGCCTCACCATCCCGCCGCCGGCGGCCACCTGGTAGTCGATCGTGGTGATCGGGTTGAACGGGTTGGGGAAGTTCTGCCGCAGCGCGAAGGCGAGCGCCGGCGTCTCGTCGCCCGTCACGCTCTGGATGGTGAAGAGGGAGTCGCTTTCGCCGATACCGGTGTGCAGCGCCGCGTCATAGGCGACCACGCGCACGAGGCACGAGTCGGAGGCGATCTCCGGCGCGGCCCAGCGGTACAGGCCGTCGTTCGTCTCGCCCCCGGCGATCAGCAGCCAACCGGCCCCGCCGTCGGCGGAGTACCAGACGCTCACCGAGTCGACCTGGCGGTCGTCATCCGCCGTCCAGGAGACGTCGACCGTGTCCCCGGGAGCGAACGACTCGCCGCCGACCGGATAGGTGACGGCCACCGTCGGCGGGGTCACATCCGGCCCTGCCGTGCAGGCGCCGGCGAGGTTCGAGTATCCGCTCGCGTATCCGGCGGCGTCGACGAGGTTCACCCGGTAGTACAGGCATCCCGCGACGGGATGATGCTGATACGAGCTGTTCGCCGCCGCAGTCGTCCCGATGAGGTTCGCCTCGCCGGGGACGAAGCCGGCCGCCGTATCCGCGTAGATCGCGTAGTAGTCGAGCCCGCCTGGGAGCCGTCCGTCCCATGTCAGTTCGACGAGGGTGTCCCCCGATGCCGTCGCGGCGAGGTTCTGCACATACGCGGGGGCTGTGAAGAGCGCCGCCGGTCCGCCGAATGCGCCCTGGTCGGAGCGGGAGCCGTCAGGGTCGCTCGCCAGGGGGTCGCCCGCATCGATCGCCCCGGAGTGCACGCCGAGGTGGTAGTCGAGCGACGCCGCGTCGACGTAATGCGGATCGGCGCTCGTGTTCGTCCCGTCGGGGGTCAGGCCGGACACGTCGACCGGCGTGTTGCCGTAGCAGTTGTTGTACTGGAAGGTGAAGCTGCCCGCGCCGGACGCGTCGAATCCGTTCGTCTCGCCGGCGGTGAAGAGATTGCCTCTCACGTCGGTCGGGCCCGCCGCCGAGATGAAGGCGTTCCCGCCGGCGTAGGCGCTGAGGTTGCCGTCGAAGGTGTTGCTCGTCAGGGCGCCCCATGTGCTGTCCGCGTAGACGCCGCCGCCGACGCTGCCGGAGGAGTTGAGCGCGACGATAGAGTTGGCGATGTCGAGGCTCTGCGACTTGACGTATATCCCGCCGCCAAGGGAGGTCGTCGAGTTATCCGTGACGTACGAGTGCGACATCGTCAGCGCGGAGCGGTCGGCGCATATCCCTGCGCCGCTGCCGCTCGACGAGTTCTGCCGTATCGAGTCGCCGCTCGAGGAGACGGGGGTGAGGCGCGCGTAGACGCCGCCGCCGTCGACGTATCCGGTGTTCCCCGTGATGACGTTGCCGGCCATCGTCACCTCCGAGTGCAGCGCGTAGATCCCGCCGCCCTTCTTCGTGCCGCTGTACGACGCGTTGGGAGATGCGCCGCTGATCACGTTCCCCGTGATCTGGGCAGCGGCCTGGTACAGATAGATGCCGCCCCCGCTCTGCGCGCGGCAACCGGTGATCTCGTTGTCCGCGATCGTCACGTCGCCGTCGTAGCAGGCGATCCCGCCGCCGCCGCTGAACCCCGTCGTCCCCGTGTAGCCGCAGTTCGTGATGATGTTCCCCTTGACCGTCGCCGGGGCGGAGGAATAGACGAGGACGCCGCCGCCGTATATCCCGTTCAGGGGCAGCAGCGCCGAGGTGCCCGTTCCGCCGGTGATGGTGAATCCCTCGATCCCGGGGTTTCCCGACGGTATCGATACGAAGGAGACGGCGCTTCCGATCGACTGGATCGTCGTCACGTTGGCCTGCGGATCGCGCGCGGAGAAGGCCGCATCCCAGCCTCCCATCAGGTAGACTCCCCTGTCGACCTGGACCGCATAGGCGTATGTCGCCGCCGCTACCATGATCGAGTCTCCCGCCACCGCCGCATCGATCGCGTCGCGGATGTCATGGGCCGCCCAGGCGGGAAGGCTGTACGGCCAGATGTTCCCGCCGGTCGAGGAGACGTACCGGTACGGGCTTCCCTGGATCGTGAAGTCGCCGTCAGATATGTCGCTGTTGGACACCGCGCCGCCGACCCAGGCGTCGACCCGCAGGCGGGCCGTCGGGACGGGAAGGTTCGGAACGGTCCAGTGGTAGGTCGTCACTCCGGTGATCCCCGAGGCGACCGGATAGGGGAAGGTCGCCCCGCCGTCGATGCTCAGCGCGATGCTCACCGAGTCGGGGGCGTCGCCGGCGATCGACCAGGCGACCGTCGCGACGGAGCCGACGGCGAGCGATTCGCCGCCGTCGGGGTAGGTCAGTGTGATGTCGAGCCCGTTGATGGTGAACGACATGATCGGCCCGGTCATGCTGACCGAGTTGATGTCGAGCCCCAGCGGGGTCCCGCCGTAGCCGACGTTGTCGGGGGTCGTCGTCCCGGTGAACTCGGTGACGTTCCCCTCGCGGTAGTAGTCGGAGTCCTCGCCGGCGTTCTGGTTGAGCTGGAGGTGCTGCGGCCCGCTCGCCTCCTCGAGGTCGACGAGGTAGTGCGTCTGGTCGTTGTTGTTCGTCTGGTTCTCGTCGACGTGCCATATCAGAAGACCCCGCTGGGAGCCGGGCAGGGCGGCGTCGAAGCCGAAGCCCTGGCGGTTCTCGACGAGGAAGTACTCGTTGCTTGGCAGCGCCCCCTGGAGCTTGTGCACCTGCGCGTTCGCCTCAACCTGCAGCGCCGTGTAGACGCCGCCGCCCGTGACCGGCGTCGGCGTGATCCAGCCGAGCTCGACCTTGCACCACGCGCTGGGGTGCGAGGGGGACGAGCCGAGGTTGCCGTTCCACGAGCCGCCGGCCATCAGGCAGAAGTCGCCCGCGCCCTGGCTGTCGTACCCGTAGTCGTACAGGTCGGGAAGGCCGAGGAAGTGCCCCGTCTCGTGGCAGATCACGCCGATGCGCGTGATCCCCCAGGTGGACGGAGTCGAGTCCCACCCGCGACGCGCCGGCTCGGTGTGATACTGGTACATGCGGACGCCGTCGTAGGTCACCACCGAGGTGAGCACCCACTGGTGCGACCAGATGTAGTTCGGGTCGTTCCCCGAGTATTCCTCGCCGCCGCCGGCGTGTATGACGGTGAGCCCGTCGATCCAGCCGTCGCCGTCACCGTCGACGGTGGTGAAGTCGAACCCGCGCGCCTCGAGCGCCGCCAGGGCCTGGGAGACCATCTGGCGCGGCCGCAGATCGTTCCCGTATGCATCGTTGGCTCCGTAGTAGGCATACCCGTTGGCAAGCGTCACCGGCTCGACGACTGTCGACTGCACGTCGAGCTGCCCGTAGGAGGCCTCGTCGTAGAAGTCCTTCACCGACCCGGTCGCGCCGTCGGCCGTGTAGCCGACCTGGTTGAACAGGTCGTTGAATTCCTGCGTGGTGTAGCTGACCGCGAGATCGGAGAAGCTCACCAGCAGGACGAGGTTCTTCACCGTGCCTGCCGCGGGCGCCATCGCGTCGAGATCGCGGGCCATCAGCTTCGGGGTGTGGATCGGATCGATATGCAGGAGACTCTTCATGTCGGGACGGACAAGGCCGGCCGTCAGCGGATCGGCCGATCCCGCCGCAACGCCCGTCGGGACGAGCAGGCCGTCCTTCTCGGCGGCGTAGACCCATGTCGAACCGTCGGCGGAGCGCATGACGGGGAATCCCGTCGCATCCTCGTTCCAGTGGAAGTGCTCGTCGCCGCGAAGGAATATCTGTACCTCGGTCCCGTCCGGCTGGCGGAAGGCGACCGGCTCCGGATTGGCCGTCACGCCGTAGGCGGAGGCCGACCAAAGGAGCGATCCCGCCGCGGCGAGCAGAGCCCCGGCGATGAGGAGGAGACGGAGTTTCCTGTCGGTGTCGAGCGAGCGCGAGCACACGCGTGATGAGCGTCGATCCGGCCGCATGAGCATCTCCTTATGATGTTGCAGGGCTCTCAGGACTGTCGCATTCCTTCGCTGTCGGTACCGTTGACCGGCTTTTCCGCCTGAGGCGAGAGTGCGGTTATATCAAAAACGGAGCGCCGGGGGTTTCCGGCGGGCCCCGTCTTCAGCAGTCGCACGAACACCCGACCCCTTAACCGGGTGAATTACTATATTATTATACGGTAAAGAATCGTTCTTCGCAACTGAAAAGCCCCGGCGGCCCTCCTCAGGGCATCTCGTAGACGTAGATGTCGAAGTTCCCCCAGCGGTGGGCGGTGAAGGCGATCTTAGAGCAGTCGGGGGACCAGGCCGGGTCGTACTCCTCGTAGCGCTGGTCGAGAAGGACCTCGAGCCCGGTGCCGTCCGGGTTCATCACGCAGATGCCGCTGTAGCCGTCGATATACCGGTGGAAGACGATCCGGTCGTTCGCCGTACCCCAGTCGGGGTTGAAGTCGCTCGGTCCCTCCGTCAGCTCGACCGGGATCCCCGAGCCGAGGATCTCGATCTTCGCTATATGATAGTCGTTGGTCTGGTAGGTGACCCATCGGCCGTTGGGGGAGAAACTCGGGTTGTCTCCGGGGATGAGCTCATCGATCGCGACATTGGATACCAGGAAGATCGTCGGGATCGTCGAGCCGTCGTCGTCGGGGTCGTAGAACTGGCCGAACGCCATCGAGTACCCCGCGTAGACCTGCGGCGACCATACCGGCGCGCGGTTGAGGTCGTTGTCATTGGTGACGCGGGTCACCGTGCAGACCTCGCCCTGCGCGCACGGGAGGTATCCCTTGAAGATCTCGTAGTTGCCGGCGGGGATCCGCCGGGACATCCAGGCGAGCTCGCCCGATGATGGATTGATGTCGGGTGTGAAGTCCGATTCGGGATCGGATGTGACCTGCTGTGCCTCGCCGCCCTCGGCGGGTATGCGCCAGATGTCCCAGTTCCCCGAACGCGTGGAGGCGAAGTAGATCCAGTAGCCGCTTGCGCTCCAGCAGGGGTGCTCCTCCGACGAGGAGTCCGTCGTGATGCGGATGACGCCGGGAGGTGTGATGTCGATGTTCCCGGTGATCCGCCACGTGCAGTCGATCACGATCTCCATCCCCACCATCGCGTCGGCGGACAGGGATGCGGGTATCGTGAAGGTTACGGTCGTGTCGGTCCACTCGCTCACCGCCGCCGCCCGGCCGAAGACGCTGACCGTCCCGGTCCCCGTGTCCGGTCCGAATCCGTTTCCTGTCGCGGTGATATCGCGTCCGCTGTAGGCGGCGTGCGGGCTGAACCCGGTGATGGCGGCGGAGCAGGTCCCGCGCGTGACGTTAACGCAGGTCCAGTCGGAGTAGTTCCCCGCAGAATCGACCGCGGACATGCAGACCCGGTACCCGCCGTCGCCGGCGCCTGAGGCGTCCCACTGCGCCTCGAACGGCGGCGTCACGTCGAACGCCGACCAGATCACGCCGCCGCAGAGATCGCGGACCGCGAAGAAGACCGTGTCGATGGGGGAGTCGTCTGTCGCCGTCCCGGCGATGACGAGAAGGGCGGGAAGCGCGGAGCCGTCGACGGGGCTGGTCAGCGCGACCGCGGGAGCGATCGAGTCGGCCTCGCCGTCGGGCGTATTGCCGTCCGGACCGGCGGGAGTCGATTCTTCCGAGCAGCCGAAGCAGAGAAGCGCCGAGAGTGCGGCGCAGAAGAAGAGCGTGATGATCGTTGGTTTCATTGTCATCCCTCTGTGGAGTCCCTGTGATGAGACATATCATACCACAAAGGGGATTCGTCGGAGGAAGGAATATCAGCGCACGAGGACCATCTTGCGCGCCTGCTCGAACTCCCCCGCGGCGATACGGCAGAAGTAGACCCCGGCCGATACCTGCGCGCCGTCGTCGTCGAGACCGTCCCATGTGACGGCGCTCGTCCCGGCCGGGCAGCGGCCCTCGAACAAACGCCGGACGATCCGTCCGGAAACGTCGTATATCCGGACGCTCGCGCGCGCCTTCCCGGGAAGGTACCACTCGATCGTCGTCGACGGATTGAAGGGATTGGGATGGTTCTGGAACAGGACCGCCGCCGCGCAGGGAACGGTGACCGGCCCCGAATCGAAGAGGAGCTCGAGCCCGCCGTCGTCGAGGTAGACCCGGTAGGTGAAGGTCGATCCGGGACGCGCCTCTTCGTCGAGACAGTGGTACGAGACGGCCCCCATGGCGAGGGGGATGCGGAGGATCGTCTCGCAGTCTCCGGGGAGGCCGGTGCAGCGCACGACGACGCACTCGTCCCCCTCGGGCGGTTCGAGGAACGACCACTCGATCCGGATCCCCGCCGCCTGTCCCTCGGCCGAATATCCGCTCAGAAGGCCGGACGGCCCCTCGGAGACGGGGATGCGCCACACGTCATACACGCGGGGCGTAAACCCCTTGAGGTTGATCTGGACCCAGGCCGGCGGGGCCAGAGGCGCCTCGGCGCAGGCCGTCCAGACCGATGCGCCGGGAAAATCGGAGAGGGAATCGATCCACGACGCGACGGGCGCCGCCTCGAAACGGGCCTGCCCGGCCGCCGGGTCCCACGTGATCAGGATGTCATGGATCCCGCTGTCGAGGACGGCCCCGTCGTCGTCGGTGCATCCGGTCCCGAACGAGGGGAAGATCGTCCCGTCGCCGTACAGCGTAGCCCCGAGGCCTATCGAGTTGATGTAGCCGGTATGCTCATCCGGAGGGACGCAGGTCAGTCCGAGGGCGTACTCGTTCCCTCCTCCCGCGGCGACGCGGAAGACCCAGGAGCATGAGGCGTCCAGATCCTCACGCAGCTCCGCCACCACCGCGCTCGTCCATTTCGTCGTGTCATCGCTGGCGAGGAATCCGTCCGACGTGTTGTACCAGAGGGTCTTGCCGAAGCTGTGCCAGCCGAACGGACCGCCGCCGCCGTACATGCGGTGATGCAGCACGGGATCGTGGTAGAGGTGGGTCACCGCGTACCGCACGGTCACCGTGTCGCAGAGATAACCGTCGGTCACCGAGAGCAGCGTGTGATGGAGCCCGCAGCCGCCCGGCCCGGTCGGCATGACGAAGGCGGTGTCGACGAGGCTGAACCTCGGATCGGAGATCGACCAGACGAGCGGATCGTCGCCGTCGTACGCCGCGGCGGCGGGTATCGCGACAGTGTCCCCCTTCACGACGGTGATATCCTGCATGCTCTCGATCTGCAACAGCCCCGGATTTGGTATGGTCGACCACACATCGTAGACGGCGGAGAACTCGTTGTACGGGCAGATCTGTATATAGAGGACCTCCTCGATCTCGCGGCTCCAGACGGCCGACCAGACCGGCTCGTCGAACCGGGAGAGCGGAGCGTCGTACGCGCCGACCGTGTCGGCCTCGGCGCGGAGCGTCCCGGCGCTCCTGTCGAGTGTCAGCCGCAGGTCGTAGATCCCCGGCTCGAGGAAGGCCGGCTCGTACAGTGTGTCGCCGATCGCCCACACGGGCCTGGCGTCGCCGTCGTCGCCGATCATCACGCCGAGCGTGATGAAGTCGTAGTCGTACCAGTTCCCCCACGCCGGGGCCGGCGTGAACCCGATGACGAACCGCGAGTCGACATTGCGGTCGATCCTCGCGATGAGCATCGTCGTGTCGGAGCGGACGTCGAACCTCACGTCGGAGATGACGGCGGAGCGCCATCCCAGATCGGGGAGCCCCGTCATGAAGCCGTCGAGCGATACAAACCAGCCGACGAGGTTGGCGTGCCACAGGTACTCGGGGTGCTCCCCGCGGCCCATCGCGTCGTGGATCAGGTCGGGCTGCTGCGGGGCGGCATGCGGCGCCGCCGACAGGCAGAGGGCGGCGCCGAGGATCGAGGCGGCGAGCGCTGTCCGGAGCATTCGATTCTGCACGTCATGACCTGCCGCCGTCCGGCGATGCATCCGGACGGAGTGCGGAGATTTCGGGTGCGGGTGGGACCTTGACAGTAAGATACCATTCTCGCGCCGCCGCTTCAAGCGCCGTCTATCGATCGCAGCTCCTACGCCTCCGGGTCCAGCGCGATCGAGACCGTCCCCGATTCGGGGGCGTCCGCCCTCACGTCCGTGACGGACCTGATCCGCGCGGGACCTCCGAGCAGGAGGGGCCCGAGAGCGCCGGCGATCTCCCCGGCCATGGCGTTCGCCTGCTCGTACGTCCTCGCCGTCACGGCGATACGCACGAGCCGGTCGGCGCCGCGCTCCTGGTTGATCCTGCTCGCCGCCTCGAGTATCTCAGCGGCGGGAGCCGAGTCGGCCGACGCGCGCCGGGCGGTGTCGCGCCCGGAGCCCTTCCCCGGAAAGAGGAACACGAGTCCGCCTCCCGCCGCCATGCGGTAGGCGGGCAGGTCGAATCCCTTCCCGACGAAGTTGCGTTTGTTTCCGGCCCGGTCCCACGCCTCGACGACGTACGAGTACGTGTAGCCGGGGGGCATGGGGGTTCCGTCACCCGAGATTCCGTCCCAACCGATATTCTCCGGAGGGTTGCCCTTGCCGTCGAACACCCTGACCTCGCCTCTGCGCGAATCGGCTATCGTCAGCCGCCATCTCTCGACCCCTGTGAGCGACGGTCGGAACTGCACGATCTCGCCGGCGGCATAACGGTCGAGCCAGGGACGGGGCAGGTAGGGAGACAGCTCGCCGGCGGTCAGGCGCAGCAGCGGAGCGCGCAGGTCGATCGCTCCGTCGGTGAGCACGTTCCACGTGTCGTCCCAGTCGAGCCCCGGAGCGGACGCCGGATCGAGATCGACGGAAAGCGTCGGCCGTTCGAACTCGATCTTGAACCTGTCCTCGCCCTCGATCGTCATCTTCCTGAAAACGGTCCCGTCCGCGCCTCCCTCGAGCACGATCGTGCTGTCCTGTCCGGAGCCGGCCGCCCCGGCCGGCGAGGGGGCGCATACGAACGATGCGGCGGCGATCGCCGCGGGGATCATCTGCAGTCTCCTCGATGTCATGGTCCTCTTCTCCCCTCGTTGCCGACGCACCGGCCTCAGTCGGTGAGACGGTACTCGAATGTGATCGCGCCCCACTGCTCGCCGGTCCGTCCGCCCTCTAACGGCTCGAACTCCCACGCGAGCAGGGCGTCGATGGCGTTCCTGTCGAAATCCTCGAATCCCGAGGTCTTCTGAACGAGCACGTTCTCCTTGACCCTGCCGCTGGGCAGGACGATGAAGTAGAGCTCGACCGCCCCCTCGATCCCCTCGCGCTTCGCCCATTCGGGATATCCCGGTCTGCGGTAGCGGACCAGCATCCGGTCGGCGACGGGCCCGACGAGGCTCATCCCGTCGATCACCCGCCGCGCGGCGGATTCGGCCTGCGCCGCCGTCGCCGGCTCGACGGTTCTCTCGGGGAGGGTCCCCAGGTTCACCGCCGGACTCGCGGGCCGCGCATCGCTTCGCGACAGGCGCAGCGGAGCGGTATCGGTCCGTTCTCCTCGCTCGAGAGTCGCCGGCGCGCCTTCCGCTTCGGGCCGGTCGGTCACCGCCGCGAGCGAAGGCCTGTCCGAGACGTTCGCCGCGGCAAGCGATGCGATCGGGGGGCGCTCCCGCTGCGTGCTGCGCTCGAGAGAGGCGAGCGTCCGGGCGAGCCGGTCCTTCGCGGCGCTATCCTCCTGCGGCTGAGGCGCGAAATCGCTCTTCTCGGTCTTCCTCACGAAGTGCTCCGGTTCCCGGCGGGGCGACATGACAGGCTGGCGGACGGTCCGCGGCGCCGCGGCCGCCGTCGAAGCCGCTGCGGGGCGCACCGGTTCAGGCTCTATCCAGCTGATCTCCGTGAGGACCTCCGCCTCCGGCGCGATCGTCCGGTACAGGAAGAGCCAGAGGAAGAGCAGTCCGTGAAGCAGCAGGCTTACGCCGGCCACCTTCCTCGTCCTCGACCGCTGCCGGGAGAGCTCCATGCTCAACGCGCGAGCGTTCATCTCTGATCCCCGCCTCTCTGGCGCGTCGCTATCGCGAGCCGGCGGGCGCCGGCGCTGCGCGCCTCGCCGAGCACAGTCCTGACCTGCTCGTACGGCACCTCGGCGTCGGCGCGAAGCACGACGAGCACGTCCTCGTTCCCCGGCCGGGACAGCAGCCCGGAGATCGTCGGCCCGAAAGCGGTCCGCCCGACGACCTGCTCGTTGACGGCGAGCTCGCCGGTCCGGCTCAGGGTGACGTTGATCTTGACGTCCTCCTCGGTCCCCCGCGTCACCGCCGTCGGCAGATCGACCTCGAGGTCGGACAGCGCGAGCATCGGCGCGGTTATCAGGAGGATGATCACGAGCGTGAGCGCAACATCTATGATCGGCGTGACGTTGATCACCGCCCGGAGCGGCATGCTCCCCCCGCTGTTTCCTCTTTTCATGACCGCCTACCTTCCCAGCACGGCTATCTCGCCGGCCCCGCTCAGCTTGATCCTGTCGAGGACGTCGACGAAGACGCCGTGCGCGACCTGGTCGTCGCATGAGACGACGACCCGTCGGTCGGTCCTGCCGTCGAGCATCGGCTCGAGCACCCCGGACAGGTCCCTGCGCGCCACCATCGCCCTGTTGACGAGGACGCTGTCCTCGCTGACGACGGTCAGCTCTATGCGCTCCTCCTTGAGCTTCTTCTCCGAGGCCTTCGCGCTCTGGGCCGCCCGCCGGACGGCGATGCTCGATTCGAAGGCCAGCGGCGTGAGCAGCAGGAGCATGACGACGAGCACGAGGGAGACGTCGATAAGGGGCGTCATGTTGACCTCGTGGATCCCGCCGTTTGTTCCGTGGGACGATCTCCCTGACATGGCGCTCACCTCACTCAGCGCTAACCGTCTCCAGCTGATCGGCGACGTCGACTATCTCTATGGCGTCGCGGTCGCCGGTGATCCCGTCCGTCCGGCGTTCCCCTTTCGCGCCGGCGGGCGCCCGCTCGAGCTCGAGCCTCATGGACCGGGCGTTGTTCTCCGCCACGGTGAGCATCACGCTGATCCGCCGCGCCAGGTGGTTGTAGAGCATCAGCGCCGGCACCGCGATTATCAACCCGGCCGCCGTTGTGGTCAGCGCCTCGGCGACGCCTGCTGCCACGATCGACGGCGCGGCCGAGTTGGTCGTCGACATGTCGTGGAACGCCCGCATGATTCCCCATACCGTGCCGAGCAGTCCGATCAGGGGAGCCACGGCAGCCATCGTGCCGAGGATCCCGAGGTTGTTCTCGAGCAGCAGCCGCTGCTGGCTCAGCGATATCTGGAGCTGTTCCTCCGCCTTGTCGGCCTCCAGTCCCTCGCTGTCGATCATCGAGCAGGCCACGGCGCCCATCGGGTGGCTGCATGCCCGGCAGATCCTTCGGGCTTCGCCGCGATCCCCGCGGCGCAGCTCCCGCGATGCGCGTTCGAGTGTGTCATCGGCGCTGCTTCTGCGCTTCCAGAAGTACCAGATCCGCTCGAGGGCTACCGCGAGCGTGACCACGCTGAGTCCTATGAGCACGATGAAGATCGGGCTCCCCGTTATCGATTCCATCCAGTTGATGTTCGCGTACATACAGACACGCTCCTTCTCTCGCGATCGCCGGCGGTCACCTGGCGAGCGGTTCGAGCTGGGAGACCCGCTCGTTCGCCGCGAGCACCAGCTCCTCGTCCTGGGAATTCCGTATCAGGTCCTTGTAGGCCGCGATCGCCTTGCTCCAGTCCTCGCGCCCCTCATACAGCGCCGCGCACCTCGCCACGGCGAGGAGGCGGTACGGGTCCGTCTTCTGCGAGGCGGCCATCGCCGCCTCATAGGCCTTCACCGCGCCGTCGGTCTCGCCGAGCTGCTCGCGGCAGGCGCCGATCCGGTACCGCAGCTCGATCGCCGTCGCCACGCCCGGCTTCGCCGCGAGGGACCGTTCGTACTCCTCGATCGCCTCGCCGAAGCGGCCGGCCTTCTCGTGTATATCGCCCATCTGGTATGCCGTCTCCGAGGTCCGTCCCTCTCCCGACGGATATTTTTGCCGGTACCGTTCGAGCAGCACCCGCGCCTCGTCGTCCTGCCCGAGCATGCGCCGGCACAGGGCGAGGTTGTACAGCGAGGCCGCCATGATCTCGTCGGCGGCGCCCTCGTCGAGCACGCCGGTGAAGTCGACTGCGGCCTGCATGTATGCGCCCTCCTCGAAGCGGACCGAGCCGAGCCTGAAATGGACCATCGGTCTGAACTCGCTCTGCGGGAAGAACTGGAGGAACTGCTCGCAGGCGAGCCCCGCCTGACGGGTGTCTCCCGCTTTCCGGTATGATTCGGCCATGAGGTAGTGCGCGCGGTCCGCCGCGGAGTACCCGGGGAACTGGCTCGTCACGCGGCGGAACTGCTCGGCCGCCTCGCCGTAGCGCTCCGCCTTGTAGGCGCGCATGGCGATCTCGAACTGCGCGTCGGCTGCAAAGGGGCTCGATCCGTGCTCTTCGACGAGCCGTGCGAGGACCTCGGTTCCGTCGTCGCGCTGGCCGAGCCGGTACAGCGCCTGCTCGATCCCCCGCGCCGCCTCGTCGGAGATCCGGCTGTCGGGGAAGCGGGCGATGACCTGCGAATAGAGCTGTAGGGCCTGTTCGTCGCTGCCCGCGTTGTATTCGCTCTGCGCTAGACGCAGCAGGGCGAGCGGGGCCGAGTCGCTCGATGAGAACCGTTCGAGCAGAGCGGAGTAGCACCGCCGCGCATCGTCGTAGTGTCCCGCCCGGAAGTAGAGATCGCCCGCACGCACGAGGGCCTGCTCTGCCAGCGACGAGGTGGAATCGGCTTTCACCAGCGCCTCCCACCGGTCGACGGCGTCGCCGTTCTGTTCGAGCCGCTGGTAGCACAGCCCCGCACGGTAGAGCGCCTCGAGCCTCCGCGCCGATGACGAGAACCGCCTGAGATAGTCGTCGTAGGCGGAGGCCGCCTCCTCATATTCCTTCCGGTTGAAGAGGATGTTGGCCTTGTTGAAGTACGCGGAGCTCAGATGCTCTTCGTCGCCGTCGGAGGCGTACCGCGCGAGCATCCGTTCTTCGGTCGCTATCGCCAGCTCGTCCCGGCCCTCCCGGGCATATGTCCAGGCGAGCAGCCTGCTCGCCGGCAGGACCGACGCGCTGGAGGGAAATGACGCCATCAATCCGGTCAGCATCCGCTCGGCCTCTTCGTACCGGGCCTGGGAGGCCAGCGCGTCGGCGTCGATCAGTATCGACCAGGCGCGCCAGGGCGAATCGCTCTGCGGCATCTTCTGCAGCATCAGATGCGGCGCGCCCGAGAGTTGACCCAGATCGCCCGCGCGGTGATAGCACAGTTCGAGCAGGCAGAGCGAGGCCTCGACGAGCTCCTGGTGCTCGGGCGAGGCGAAGACGAACATCCCCGTGCTGTCGGTCCGCGCGTACCGGTCCATGACAAGCTGGAAGTATGGGGCTGCCGTGAGGGGCCTCCCCAGGTCCATGAGTCCGACGCCGGCGAGATAGGCCGCCGCGGGGGACTCCGGTGAAAGCGGGTATCCGGTGACGACGGCCTGGTACGCGCTGGTGGCCTCGGCGCCCCGCCCGAGGGCGTCGAGGCTCCGTCCGATCCTGTACTGCGCCCGCGCGGCGAGGTCGTGCTCGAAGTAGTCGGCGAGGACCCGGTTGAATTCGACGATCGCGTCCTGGTAAGCCCCGGCTCCGAAGAGGGTCTCGCCGAGGAGGAACTGCGCCCTGGCGGCGACAGTCGTTCCGGCGTATGCAGACGATACCTGGCGAAACAGATGGACGGCGCTCTCGATGTCGCCGTCCAGCCGCACGGCGACGGCCTCGCGAAGCGCGGCCTCGCCGCGGATCGTCCCGTCTCCGGCCATGTTCACGACCATCGCCATCTCCTCGGCGGCGCTGCGGTACGCGCCGGCCCGCAGGAAGATGTCGGCCTTCGCCATCATCGCCGTGTCGCGCAGGGGGGAGAGGGGCCATCGCTCGGCCGTCTCCTGGTACTTCGAAGCCGCCTTGAGGGTCTCTCCGAGCCCCTCGTGGCAGAGACCGCGCAGGTAGACGACCGCCGGCGAATCCTCGAGCTTCGCGAGCGCCGCGAGAGCCCCGGAGAAGTCGCCCGACGAAAGCATGACGAACGACCGCGCGAGCACGACCCGCCGGTCGGTGTCCATCCACGGCCATCGCGACGATATCTCCTCGAGACCCGCCGACGCGCCTGCGTCGTCGCCGCGCCGCAGAGCGTTCCACGCGCAGGCCAGCGAGACCTCCGGTATCAGCCGGCTGTCGGGATACCGCTCGCGCCATCTCTTCCATTCTTTTGCCGCCTCGTCGTCGCGCCCCGCCGCCTCGATGGCGAGGATGCGGGCCGCCTCGGCGTCGTCCCGGTACGTCCTGTCCCTGTCCTTGTCGCCGGCGCGCTTGTACAGGTCGGCTGCGTCGTCGTACCTGCCCAGCGCGAACCGTATGTCGGCCGCGAGAAACAGCGCGGCGCTCCGTCGTTCCTTCGGCAGGCCGTCGTCGAGGAGGACGACGAGGACCGAATCGGCCCGTTCGAGGGCGGCGATGCGCGACTCGTGCGGCAGCCGCAGCGCGTTCTCGAACGCCATGCCGATGCCGGTGAGCGTCTGCTCCGCTCGTGTGCCGGCGCCGGCGGCCCCGCCCGGGATGGCCGGCGCGGTCAGCAGGGACAGCGCCGCCGAAGTGGTGAGCAATGTACGTGTGCTGATCATTCCGATCACTCTCCCGACTGGGTCCCGCCGACGATGATAGGCACGTCGCCCTGCGGCCCCGCCGTCGTGATCTCGACGGTCCGCTGTCTTCCGACGGTCTTCCTTCCCTCGGCGTCGACGACGACGAGCTGATAGGTGTAGATCCCGTCGGCCAGAGGCATGCCGGTCTCGTTCTTGCCGTCCCACATGACGTGGGAGGGGGGCAGGCCTGCGCCGCTGAACCTGCGCACGACCTGATCGGATTTATCGACGATCTCGAGGCTCCAGCCCACCGCGTCGGCCTTGGTCCTCGCCTCGAGGTCGAACCTCGTCACCGACTGCGCGCCTATCGGCGAGAAGACCGGCGGCTCGGCCTGCGAGCTCGCGTAGAACCCTCCGAATCCGTATGAGAGACCGAACCGGTGCGTGAGGCCGAGCAGGTGGTCGGACATCCCGTAATCGATCCTGATCCCGCTGGCGAGCGCGAAGCTCGCGCCGCCCGAGAAGTAGCTGTCGTCGTACCCCATCCGGAGCGCGAGCATCGGGTGGGCCCAGAACTCGGTCCCCGCGTGGAATGTCGTCCCGTAATCGGGCCGGCTCGAGATCTCGGTGGTCACCATGGCGCGCCCGGCGAGGAAGCGAAGCGTCACACCGCCGCGGTAGTCGGCGGGATAGCTCTCCTCCGTGTCCCGCAGCGTGAGGCCGGGGCCGCCGATGTTGAGGACGGAGGCGCCGATAGTCACCGACGGCAGCGCATGAAAGAGCACGCCGAGGTCGGCCCCCGCCCCGGAGGCGCTGAACTCGTCGATGCTCTGGCGCACCATCTTGAGGTTGGCGCCGACAGCGAGCCTCGTCCCGAGGCTCTTCGACGCGGAGAGGAGAAAGGCCGTCTCGCCCTCGGTGAACTCGCCGGTGACGTCGTTGAGCTCGTTGGTGCGTTCGAAGGTCCCCGAGCCGAGCGAGACGACGGTGAGACCGAACCCCGGCAGCATCCGCCGCTCGGGCGTGCCGAAGCTGATGCTGTTGATCGTCGTCTCCTCGAAGAGACGCGCCGTCTCGACGAAGATCACGTTCTGGAAGACCTGCGTGAGCGCCGCGGGATTCCACAGCGTTCCGATAGGCTCGTCGGCGACAGACACGAACGCGCCTCCCACGCCGGTCGTGCGGGCCGTCGCATAGTTCGACAGCCAGTCTCCCGGCGCGCCGCCGCGCTCATCCTGGGCGAGGGCGCCGGTTCCGGTGGCCGCGATGATGCAGAGACCGAGAGCCGGCGACGCGGCACGCCTCAGATATCGATGTATCCGTGTGCGTATCATGGCTCCTCCTGTGTCAGCGCACGACGCCGACTCTTCGGCGCATGACGTGCAGCGTCTCGCCGTGGCCCTGGGCCTCGACGAGGACGATGTATCCGCCGCTCGAGACATGGCCGCCGTTGCCGTTGCGGCCGTCCCACTCGAATTCGTTCAGTCCCGCCGTGCCTCCCTGCGAACCGCTCCGGAAGTCCTCCCTGAGGACGAGGCTCCCGCTGAGCGTGAAGATCCGCAGCGTCACGTCCGCGTTCTCCGCGAGCTTGTACGCGATCGTCGTCACGCCCTCTCCCGGATGGAACGGGTTGGGATAGTTGGTGATCGTGCCGCCGGGGAGACTTGGATCGACGAGCGCCGTCTCGATGTCGAGCTCGGAGGCCAGCAGGCCGGCCTCGGCTCGGACGCGGCTGACGCCCGGTTCGCGCGGGCTGTAGAAATCGGCCCTGGCCGTTCCGTCGTCGCCGGTGGTCGAGTCGATCTGCGTGAGCTCGCCTTCTCCGGCTATCAGCTCGAAGAGCACCTGCTCGTCGGGGATCCCGTTGCCGAAGGCATCGACCACCGCTGCGCTGACCGTCGCGTGCTTGTTCCCTCCGACCCACGACGGCCTGCACGAGAGATCGATCTCGTCGGGGTCGCCCGGGCTGACGACGAGCACGCCGCTTGCGGCGGGGTCGTTCCCCATGTCATCGGCCGCGACGATGATGATCGGCTCGGCGAAGGTGTACGTCTCTTCGATCGTGCGCTGCCCTTGGAGCAGCTGGAAGCTCGTCACGAGCAGGGAGCCCCGCCCCGGATCCTGCGTCGAGGCGTTCATCACCTCGAGCGTCACGAACGAGTTGATCTCCTGTATGACGCTCCCCGCGTCGTTGGTGACCTTCACGGTGAGAGAGAACTCCTCGCCGGCCTTGACGGCGGCGGGGAAGATCTCGGCCTCGAGATGGAATCCGCTCGAGATCGCCCGCACCTGCGTCGTGCTCGACGTCATCGACGGCTGCGTGATGTTCGCGGCGGTGATCTGCTGGTAGCCGCCGGTCGAGAGCCTGACGGTCAGATCCGCCCGGCCGTCGGAGAGCGGCGTATCGGAGGGGAGCTCGGCCATCGGGTCGTTCGAGGTCAGCCGTATCACGTCGCTGACCCCCGCGACCGGATTGAACCACTGATCGGTCGCGTAGACGGTCACGGTGAACGAGTAGTTGATCGACTGGTCGGTCGCCTCTCCGGTCCGTCCGGTCTCGGTCCCCGGCGCGGACTCCTCGCCCGGCGCCAGCAGCAGTATTCTCGAATAGGATCCAGGCACGATCTCGACGGGCCGCGAGGTGTGCGGTGATATTCCCTGCGTCTCGAGATCCGAGGCGGAGATCGTCTGCATCCCGCAGCGGAACAGGCGGGCGGGGAACGAGATCTCTCCCGCGGTCAGCGTCGTCTCGGCCGGCATCTCTGCGAAGAGGTCGGTCGAGGAGATCGAGACCCTGTCGGTGACGCTCGGCACGAGATTCCACCACTCGTCGACGGCGCGCACCCTGATAGTGAACGCCGAGCCGGCGTTCTGCGCAGTCGGCTCGCCGCTGTACCCCGTCGCCGTGCCGCCGCGGGCGGTCTGCCCGGGCAGCAGGACCTGCAGACCGGCCAGCGGGCCGGGCAGGACCTGGAAATTGTTGCTTGTCCCCGTATGCGGCGGCGTCGAGTAGTCGGAGCAGGTGAACGATACTGCGGCGCCGGCGCCCCTGAATGTCATCTGGTCGCTCCATTCACCGGCGGAGAACGATATCGCCTCGGGCGTGATGCTTCCCGGCCCGGTGTTGGCGGCGAGTATCGCGTCCCCCTGGAAGTCGGGGATCGTGTTCCCTCCGACGTCGACGGCCCGTATGGTCACCGCGACGGGGGCCCCCGCCGTCACCGGCGAGGCGATGGTGCTGATGGTGAAATGATCGGGCGCGCTGGGGATCACCGATATCGGGTCGCTGGTCATCCCCGTTATCGAGCCGTTCGTCTGGTCGGTCACCGTCAACGTCTGCGCACCGACCGTGCCGAGCGAGACGATCAGTTGCGCGTGCCCGCCGCTGAGCGCCCCGGAGACCGGCGTGCTCGCCGCCGGGTCGCTCGAGGAGATCCGCACGACGTCTGCGCTCGACACGGGATTCCAGTACTGGTCGGTTGCGAACACGTCGACGACGAAGCCAGTCCCGGCCGCCTGTGTGGCGGGCGAGCCGGTGAGTCCCGAGACGCTGCCGGGGAGCGGGTCCTGTCCGGGCACGACGAGC
>Ga0316578_10000005_pt1 | contig 48506 bp, 49 predicted proteins | sample J0NA_2_FD_203076 | JGI IMG/M metagenome (GOLD analysis project Ga0316578, IMG submission 203076) | Rhizosphere microbial communities from salt marsh grasses in Alabama, United States - J0-2_160517rDrC | ecosystem: Host-associated > Plants > Roots > Rhizosphere | place: USA: Alabama | collected... | reverse complement strand
GGTACGGGGGGGACATGCCCTCGATGGAGCTGGCCGAACGGCTCCGGGTCGAGCGGGGGACGCTGATCGTCCCCGGATCCCAGTTCGGCCGAGAGGGCTACTTCCGGATCGGGTACGGCTATTCCGAGGAGCAGCTGCGGGGAGGCCTGGCCGAGCTCTCGGGCCTGCTCGCGTCGCCGGCCGAAACCGCCCGGGACCGCGCTCCGTAGGGATGCGCACGGGCGGCCGGTCGGCGGTCGCCGCGACACACGGAAGGAGAGCGCGATGCGCAGTCCTGGAACCGCGGGGGTCCTGAGCTTCCTGATCCCCGGCGTCGGGCAGCTCTACAACGGGACCTTCTTGCGAGCCCTGTTCTGGCTCATCGTCACGCCGGGCCTGTGGATCGGCTCCGGCGGGCTGCTCGGATGGATCTGCCACGTGATCTCCGCGATCACGGCGCACAACTACGCCCGGGAGCACCCGCACCGCTGAGCCGCCACGCGGGAGTCTCCGGAGGCCGCGTCGTCCACGCCGTGGAGCGACGCGGCCGCCGAGCTTATCTTGGCCGCCATGCTGAGGCTCCACCCCTTCGAGTACCACCGGCCGACGCGCCTCGACGAGGCGCTCGCGCTGCTGTCCGCGCACGGCGACGACGCGATGCCCATCGCCGGCGGAACGGACCTCGTCCCGAACATGAAGCACGGCCTGTTCACGCCGGCTCACCTGGTCTCCCTTCGCCGTGTCGAGGAGCTGTGCGGGTTCGGGCCGAGCGGGGACGGCGGGTTCCGGATCGGGGCGGCGGAGAGCCTCGACGCGGTGACGCGCCACCCGGAGTTGCGCGCGCGCTGGCCGATGCTCGCCGAGGCGTGCGCCCGGATCTCGGGGCCCCAGCTGCGACGGGCGGGCACCCTGGGGGGCAACGTCTGTCTCGACACCCGATGCACCTATTACAACCAGACCCGGTTCTGGCGGGACGCGCTCGGCTACTGCCTCAAGAAGGACGGGGAGGTCTGCCACGTCGTGAAGGGGGGGACTCGCTGCGTCGCGGCCCACTCGGCGGACGGCGCCACGGCGCTGTGCGCGCTCGGGGCGGAGCTCGAGATCGCGGGGCCGGACGGCGCGCGGCGGACGGTCCCGATCGACGGCTTCTTCACGTCGGACGGGGTCTGGAACCGGCGGATGGAGCGGGACGAGATCCTCGTCGCCATCCGGCTGCCCGCTCCGGCGCCCGGCGCCCGGGCGGCGTTCCGGAAGCTCCGGATCCGGGGCGCCATCGACTTCCCGTTGGCGAACCTCGCGATCGCCGTCGAGCTCGACGAGGATGGCACGGTCCGGGCGCTCCGGGCGTACGCCTCGGGGATGGGCTCGTATCCGCGCCGCGTGGGGAAGGTGGAAGAGGAGGCTCGGGGAAGCCGGCTCACGGAAGACGTGATCGAGGCGGTGGCGGGGCAGGCGTTCCGGCAGTGCCACCCGCTCGACAACATCCCCGTCGACCCGGAGTGGCGACGCGCCATGGTGCCCGTGCTGACCCGCAGGGCCCTCTCCGAGATCGCCCGCCACGCCGGGCCGGCCTGATCCAAGCGCCGGCGCTCCCGGGGAGAACCCGGATGCACGAAGGGACGCGGAGGACTCCTCCCCCGCGCCCCTCGGCGTGCGCCGCCTTCGCGGCCGATCGAGCGCGGCCTCAGATCGCGGAGGCTCCTCCGCCGAACGGCTCGAACACCGTCTCCGCGAAGTCGAACACGTCATCGACCAGTCCGAACACCTGCTGCAGGGCCGCGATCTCGCCGGCGGTGAGCGGCTCGCCGCCCGCGTCCGTGAACGTCGGAGCGGAGACCGAACCGCCGATGAGCGCCACGGTCTCGCCGTTGTGGGTGATCGAGCCGTCGATCGCGTCCGTCGCGTCGACCGCCCCCGTCAGCACCGTGACGTTGCCGCCGTCGTAGATCGTCATCCCGAGGTCGAGGACGATCGACTCGGGGGAGGCGAGATCGATCTCGCTGTCCGCAGCGACCACCACGCGCACGCCCTCGTCCGCCATCTCGAGGTCGTAGGCCAGGTCGACGGCCATCGTCTCGGCGGTCGTGTCGTAGCTCACCGTCTGCGCCAGGTCGAAGTTCAGGGTGCGCGCGCCGTCCGAGATGAAGCCCGCGCCGGTCACCGTAGCCTGGATCGCGCTCCCGGAGAGCGAGTAGGAAGCGGTGACCGCGTAGTCGAGCCGGACCACGCCGCCGGTCTCGGCGAGGACCCCGAGACGCGTCGTCGAGGCGCCTCCCTCGTCCGTGAGGTCGAGGAAGCCGACCTCGTTGAGCGGAATCGCGGGCGTGCCGGTGAACGGGTCGACGGCGTAGAGGATGAAGCGGACGCCGTTGCCGGGCGCGCCGGCTCGCGCCGAAATGGCGTATCGGCCGAGCGCCTCGTCCCACTCGAACGTGCTGCCGAGGATCTCGGTCGGGAAGACCGGCTCGAGCATCATCGAGAACGACGGATCGACCATGGATTCCGCGTCGCGCGGACGGGGCACCGTGCCGAGTCCGCCGGGGAGCAACTGGACGGCCACCCCGCCCTCCGCCTCGAGCGCCGGAGCCACCAGCCGGAGCGACTGCATCACGTCGCCGTCGGTGTCGAGGCGACTCTCCATCTCCGTCGCCGCCTGCGCCGCGGCGCCGGGGTCGAACGGCGTTCGGGGGCCCGTGGGCCCGTCGTCGCCGCACGCGGCGAGAGCGAGAACGAGAAGGGACGCCGCGAGCGACGTCCGAAGGGCCGGAGTCCACATGGTTCCTCCCGGGTGTCCGTGCCGTGCCTGCAGGGGCGCATCTGTGATCGCAACGATCGCGAGCAAGGCGCGTGCCTTGGCTGCGACATCCGCGAAGTGCCTGTCAGGAGGCGAGTTGGGTCGTAGCGACCCCGGCTGCCCGGCCGCCGCGGCCGTCCCATCCTGCACGCTCCGGGAGGAAGTTGCCGACGCGCCGTCCGGCTTGACGGTCCGGGGTCGGAGCGGGAGCTTGTCGCCGCGTCCGCGACGGACGCCCCCGCCGGACGCGGGACCCGGCCCCGGGTTCTCCGGCGGAACGCACAGCGAAGACGGGGCAGGACGGAAACACGTGACGCGATGAGAGTCGGCATTCTGGTCGGCGGCGGACCCGCCCCCGGCATAAACGGCGCGATCAGCTCGGCCGCCCTGAAGCTGCTCGACGAGGGCTGCGAGGTGATCGGCATCTTCGACGGCTTTGAGCACCTCATGGCCGGCCGGACCGGCGTGGTCCGTTCGCTCAGCATTCCCGAAGTGTCGCGGATCCACGCGACGGGCGGATCGGTCCTGCGGACCTCGCGGGCGAACCCGACCCGCACACCCGAGGCGCTGGCCCGCACCGTCGCCACGCTGCACGAGCTCGGCATCACGCGGCTCGTCACGATCGGGGGAGACGACACGGCGTTCGGAGCGCGGGAGGTCGCGGCGGCCGCGGGAGGCACCCTCCGGGTGGCGCACGTCCCGAAGACGATCGACAACGACATTCCGCTGCCCGGCGACATGCCGACCTTCGGGTACGAGACGGCCCGGGACCTGGGGGCCGAGATCGCGCAGAACCTGATGGAGGACTCGCGCGCCACGAACCGCTGGTTCTTCGTCACCGTCATGGGCCGGAAGGCCGGGCACCTCGCGCTCGGGATCGGAAAGTCGGCCGGGGCCACGCTGACCGTGATCCCGGAGGAATTCTCCGCGGAGCCGATCTCCGTCGACCGGATCTGCACGATCCTCGAGGGAGCGATCCTGAAGCGCCGCGCCCTGGGCCGCCGGGACGGCCTCGCGGTGCTCGCCGAGGGTCTCGGCGAGAAGATGGACCCGGAAGAGCTGGCGAAGCTGCCCGGCGTCGCCGTGGAGTACGACCAGTACGGACACCTGCGGCTCGCGGAGATCCCGATCGAGACGATCCTCAAGCGGGAGGTGCAGCGTCGCTTCAAGGAGCGGGGCGAGAAGCTCACGATCACCGACCTCCGGGTCGGCTACGAGCTCCGGTGCGCGACCCCGATCCCGTTCGACGTGGACTACGTCCGCACGCTCGGCTTCGGAGCCGCGCGGTTCCTTCTCGCCGAGACCGTGAGCGATCCCCTCCGCTTCGGCGGCATCGTCACGCTGTCGCGGGCCGGACACCTGAGCGTCCGCCCGTTCGACGAGTTCCGCGACCCGGAGACGGGGCGCACCCGGGTCCGGCTCGTGGAGGTCGACTCCGAATCGTACCGGGTGGCGCGGCAGTACATGATCCGACTCGAGCGGAGGGACCTCGAAGATCCGGTGATGTTGTCGACCCTCGCGGAGGCGGCGGGAGAGACGCCCGAGGCGTTCCGGGGCCGGTTCGAGCCGGCGCTGAACGGATTCGAGCCGCGGGCATGAGTCGTCGCGGACGGCCGTCCGCCGACGGTCTGCGGACTGTGGTGTTCGACCTCGACGGGACCCTCATCGACAGCGAGGGCCTGATCCTCGCCTCGTTCCGGCACACGATGCGGACCCATCTCGGGGCGGCGCCCCCGGATGCCGCGTGGCGCGCCACGATCGGGCGCCCTCTCGCGGTCCAGGTGCGGGACTTCGCCCGCTCCGACGACGAGGCGGACGCGATGGTCCGGACCTACACCGAGCACAACCTGGCGAACCACGACCGGCTCGTCCGGCCCTTCTCCGGCGTCGCGGAGTGCGTAGAGTCGCTGCGGGCGCGTGGCTTCCGCCTCGGGATCGCGACGAGCAAGCGGAGGATCGCGACCCGGATGGGGCTGGCGGCCTGCGGCCTCCCCGAGGCGTGGTTCGCGTCGATCGTGACGGCGGACGACGTCACCCGCTTCAAGCCCGAGCCCGAGCCGGTCCTGAAGGCGCTGGCGGAGGCCGGCGAAGTGGAACCGGCCCGCGCCGTCTACGTCGGGGACAGCGTCCACGACATGCGCTCGGGCCGGGCGGCCGGGGTGCGGACGGTGGCCGTGCTCTGGGGGCCGAACGGACGTGACGTGCTCGCGCCGGAGGAGCCCGACTGGCTGATCGAGTCCCCGACGGAGCTCACGGCCCTGCTCGGTGCGACGGGGCCCGGCGCGGACGGGCGGACCCCCGGCTGACCCGCCCGGCCAAGGGCCGCCCGTCCGCGCGGCCCTTGGCTCCCCGTCCGGGCTCTCAGCCCGCCTCGACCGGCTCCGGGATCGGGGCCATGGCCACCTTCATGACGTCGTCGAGCGTGTCGGCGAAGTGGAACTCGAGGGCGGAGCGCGCCTCCTCCGGGAGCTCCTCGACGTCGCCCTCGTTCTCCGAGGGGAGCACCACGTGCCGGATGCCGGCCCGCTCGGCGCCGAGCACCTTCTCCTTCACGCCGCCGATCGGGAGAACGCGACCCGTCAGGGTGAGCTCGCCGGTCATCGCCACGTCCGCGCGGACGGGCCGCCCGCTGAGGGCGGAGATCATCGCGATGGCCATCGCGATCCCGGCGGACGGCCCTTCCTTCGGGACCGCCCCCGCCGGCACGTGGACGTGGATCTCGTGATCCTTGAGCTTCTCCTCGGGGATCCCGAGCGCCGCGGCGTGCGACCGGGCGTACGTCAGGGCCGCTCGCGCGCTCTCCTTCATCACGTCGCCCAGCTGACCCGTCAGCACGAGGCCGTCCCGGCCCGGCATCACGCTCGTTTCGACGAGCATGATGTCGCCGCCGGCCGGCGTGTAGTACATGCCGGTCGCGACTCCGACCGTGTCCTCGGGCATCTTCTCCTCGGGGTGCACCTTCGGTTGACCCAGGAGCTCCCGCAGGTCCCCCGCGCCCACCGTGACCGACTCCGCCTTGCCCGAGGCGATCCGGCGGGCGCTCTTCCGCGCGATGGAGCCGAGCTCCCGCTCCAGGTTCCGCACCCCGGCCTCACGGGTGTAGCTGGAAATGATCTCGCGGATGGCGTCGTCCTCGACCGTCAGCTGCTCCTCGGCGAGACCGTTCTGCTCCCGCTGGCGGGGCAGGAGATACCGCTTCGCGATCTCGAGCTTCTCCTGCTCGGTGTAGCCGACGAATTCGATCGCCTCCATCCGGTCCTTCAGCGGACCCGGGATCTGGTGCGGGAAGTTCGCCGTCGCGATGAACAACACGTCCGACAGGTCGAACGGGATCCCCAGGTAGTGATCCACGAACGAGTCGTTCTGGGCGGGGTCGAGCACCTCCATCAGCGCCGCGGACGGGTCGCCCTGGAACGAGACACCCAGCTTGTCCACCTCATCCAGGAGGAATACGGGGTTCTTGCTTCCCGCCCGCTTCAGCCCCTCGACGATCCGACCCGGGAGCGCTCCGACGTAGGTCCGGCGGTGTCCCCGGATGTCCGCCTCGTCGCGGGCGCCGCCCAGCGACACCCGCACGTACTTCCGCCCCATCGCGTCCGCGATCGACTTCGCGATCGAGGTCTTCCCCACGCCGGGCGGACCGACGAACAGGATCGTCGACCCCGACCTGTCGTCGGCCTGGCCGGTGGCGATCCGGCCTGACGCGCGTCCGGGGCTCGCCGGCTCCGTCGCCTCCTCCTCCCCGTCGCCGTCGCCGGGCTCCGCGGACCGGTCCTCGTCTCCGTCGCCGGCCCGGCCCCGCTCGCCCTGGAGCTTCCGCACCGCGAGGAAGTCCAGCACCCGGTCCTTGACGTCCTTGAGACCGTAATGGTCGCGCTCCAGGATCTCCTCGGCCTTCGCCAGGTCGAGCTCGTCCTTCGTGCTCTCGTTCCAGGGGAGGTCGGCGACCGTCTCGAGGAAGGTGCGGATCACCTGCGACTCGGCCGACTCCCGGGGCACCCGTTCGAGCCGGCGCAGCTCGCGGTCGACCTCCTTGCGCGCCTCCTCCGGGAGGTCGAGGCCCTCGAGCCGCTCGCGCAGCTCGTCGATCGCCTCGGTGTCGGCGTCATCCCCGAGCTCGGTCTGGATCGCCTTCATCTGCTCGCGCAGGAAGATCTCCCGCTGCCGCTCTCCGAGCTCCTCCTGGACCTTGCTCCGGATCTGGGCCTGCGCCTCGAGCACGCCGATCTGCTTCTGCAGGTGGAGCAGCAGCTTGCGGAGCCGGTCCTCGACGGAGGCCGTCTCCAGGAGCTCCTGCTTCTCCTCGACGTCGAGCTCCGTGTAGAACGCGATGAGGTCGGCGAGCTCGCCGCCGCTGGTGACGCTGCCGAGCAGGTGGTCGACGATCTCCTTCGGCACCCCCCGCAGCCGGCTGAGCTGGGCGGCCCGCTCCTGGACCTCCTTGTACAGCGCCGCGAACGCGGGGTCGTCGAGGTCGAGCGGCTGCATGTCCTCGATTCTCCGTACGACCGCCTCGAGGTGGTCGCCGACGTCCGTCATCTCGAGGACTCCGCCCCGACCGTCGCCCTGCACGACGAGCTGGATACCGCCGGGCACCCGCTGCATCTGCGCGATCCGCACGATCGTGCCGACCCGGTAGAGCGCGTCGGGCACGGGATCCTCGAGCTCCGCGTCCTTCTGCGCGACGGCGAGCAGCAGGCGGTTCCCCTGGAGGGCCTTCTCGATCGCGGCCAGCGTCTTGTCCCGCCCTGCCGCGATCGGCGCCGCGACCGACGGGAAGACGACCGTGCCGCGCAGCGGGAGGACGGGAAGACGAATCCGGGACGTGCCGGGCTTCTCGCCCTTCTCGTCGACCGGCTCCTCCTCGTCGTCCCACGCGATGTTCATGTCGCCCGACTCGCCGAGGAGCGGCAGGGCGTCTTGGAGAGAGAAGGGGCGCACGCTATCGTTTCGCTCGATCATGTTCGATCCCATCGTATCGTTCGCTGTCTGCGCCGGCACGCCGGCCCGTCGGAAGCGCGGCTCCCGCCTCGAGGAGGCCGGGCCGCGCGATCTGGTCGCGGGAGGATCGTGCAGGATGCGCGCCGCGCCCGGGCCGCTCCGGGGGCCTGTTTCCCGCCGTTCTGGCACATCCGAGCCCGATTGCCGGGGCGTTCTCCGCCATCCCGGCATACGAGGCCCGGCGCGCGCCGCCCGGGTCGTCGCGGCCCTCTCGCTGACCGCCTGTTATCCCTCGCCGGGCGACCCCGGGGGAGTCCCGCCGCCTCCCGCCCCGTTTCTCCGCGCCCCGTACGTGCAGAACGTGGACACGACGGCTGCCTCGATCCTCTGGATGCGGGCGGCCGGCTCGAGCGGCGACACCGCGTGGTTCCGGCCCGCGGGCGGCGACTCCTCGTCCTGGCGGGCCGTCGATCCGTACGTTCGCGCGCAAGGGGTCCGCTCGGCCAGGCTGCGGGGTCTTCCGGCCGGGGTCGACGTCGAGTACGTGGTGGAGGCGGCGGGCGACCGCTTCGGCCCGTGGAGGTTCGAGACGGCGCCCGCGCCCGGCGCCGGGGACTCGGTCCGCGTCCTCCTGTTCGGAGACTCGGGGTGGGGCACGGAGCCGCAGATCGATCTCGCCCGCGAGATGGAACGGCACGACTGGGACCTCGCGATCCACGTCGGCGACATCGCGTACGACGACGGCTCGAAGGACCAGTTCACGGAGCGCCACTTCCGGGTGTACCGCGAGCTGCTCGCCCGGGTCCCCCTGTTCCCCGCGATCGGGAACCACGATGTCCGGGCGGACGACGGACGCTCGTACGATCTCGCGTTCGACTGGCCCGCGCCGGACCCCGGCGTGCGCTGGTACTCCTTCCGGTGGGGACCGGCGCTGTTCGTGGCGCTCGACTCGAGCAGTCCGACGGAGGCCGTCCGGGGTCTGCGCCGGGGCGAGGGACCGCAATACGAGTGGCTCGCGCGCACCCTGAGAACGGCGCACGGCGATACCACGGTCGCCTGGACGATCGTGTACCTCCATCATCCGCCGTACAGTCACGCCGTCGGAATCAGCGGCCACGGGCAGCAGTTCGACATCCGCCGGGCTCTGGTCCCCCTGTTCGAGGACTTCGGCGTGGATCTCGTCGCCGCCGGCCACGACCACCACTACGAGCGCTCCCGGCCGCTCCGCGCGGATCGCGCGGTCGAGCCCGGGTGCGGCACCGTGTACGTGGTGCAGGGGGCGGGCGGGGCCTCGCGGTACGCTCGGGATGTCGCCACGTCTCCGCTCCAGGCGGCGCGCTCGCGGGACCATTCGTTCACCCGGCTGGTCGTGTACCGGGACCGGATCGAGGGACGGACGCTGCGCGCGGACGGAAGCGACGTGGACGCCTTCACGATTCGGCCCTGGACCGGTCCCGGGGCTTCCGGGTGCGGGCCCTGATCCGGTCGGCCCGCGGGCGATCCGTCGGGGCGCTCTCGCTCCTCCTCGCGCTCGCGGGCCCGGCCCGGGCGCAGGAGGGCCCGGGCGAGCGAGACGAGGCGCTCGCGACCGCCGATTCGATCCGTGCCGCGCTCGTCCGGCCTCCCGGCGAGCCCCCCGCGGACTGGGTCGATGTCGCGGAGGTGCCGCTCCAGGTCATCGGCTTTCCTCTCCGGCTCGCCTTCGTGGCCCTTCCCGGGTGGCTCGCCACGCAGATCACGGCGCCGCGGCCGCCCGGTCCGCTGGTCCGCGCCTACCGGGCGGTGGACGCGTGGGGGGTACGACCCACGATTCGAACCTCGATCGGTCCGCGCAGCGCCGCGGCGGTCGAGCTCCAGGTGCACCGGTGGGAGCCCTTCTACGCCCACTCGGCGCTCTCCCGGCGCGGCTCGCAGCGACACCGTGCGGGCGTCCTTCTCTCCGGGCGGCGCAGCACGTTCACGGCCGAGGCGCGCTGGCAGCGCGACGCCCAGGTGCCGTTCTACGGGATCGGTCCCGACACGGAGCGGGACCGCGGCCTCTACAGGCGGGACTACTGGGATGTCCGCGCTCGCGGGGGCTTCCGGCCGAGCCGGACCTGGTCGTTCGACCTCGGCGCCGGGTTCGAGGAGAACCGCATCGGCGATCCGATCTGGACGGACGACACGACGCTCGAGGAGCGGTTCGGCGCCTCGGGCCTCTACGGGGCCCGCGAGCGGACCCGCTACCTCCGGCTGGACGGCGGGGCCACGCTCGACCTCACCGGGTGGAAGGACTTCCAGGACCGGGGCGCGTGGTTCCGGGCGCAGGGCGGGGTCTACCGCGGCGTCGGCGGCACGGACTCGGACTTCCACTTCCTGACGGGGATCGCCCAGGGATATCTGCCCCTGAACGGGCGGCAGCAGCTCGCGCTCCGCGGCCTCGCCTCGATCGTGCGCGCCGACGGCGGCGAGGGCGTGCCCTTCTTTCACCTGAGCAAGCTCGGGGGACCCGAGACCGCGCTCGGCTACCCGTCCTCCCGGTTCAACGACAACGACATGATCGCCCTCCAGGCGGAGTGGCGGTACGAAGTCTGGCGCGACATCCACAACCTCGTGCGGTCGGAGTTCTTCCTGTACTTCGCGGAGGGGGCGGTGGGACGGCGGCTCGACGAGGTCGGGTCCGGCGACTGGCGGCCCTCCTACGGCGTCGGCGGGCGGCTCGCGGCGCGGGAACGGCTGCTCGGCGTGGCTTTCGTGGGCTGGAGCGGCGAGGGCGTGCACCTCGGCCTGCGCGGAGCCTGGCCCCTGTGAACGGCCGTCCGGTCGCCGCCGGCCTCCTCGCGCTCGCGTCCGCCGTCCTCGCCGGGTGCGGTGCGCCCCGGGCCCCGCTTCCCCTGCGGCCCGAGCCCGTCGCGTGGGCCGACACGCTCCCGATCGCGGAGCCGGAGTCCCGCGAGCCGCTCGAGGCGGGGAAGATCCTCGACGACGCCCTCGCGGGGGAAGTCTCTCGCGTGATCAGCCTGCGCCGGCTCGTCGGCGAGCCGCACGAAGCGCTCAACGTCACGCGCTTCGACGACGTGGTTCCCTCGGCCTGGTACGAGGCGAGGAACACGGTTCGCCCGATGACGCCCGAGGAGCTGTTCCGGGGCCCGACCACGAGCGCGGGCCCGGACACCACGGGCCCGCTCGAGATCGTCTCCGCCAAGGTCCAGGGAATCTCGCCCGGGTTCAACGTCCGGGACCGGCGGGGCGACCGCTACGTCGTGAAGTTCGACCCGAAGGGGTTCCTCCACCTGAGCAGCGCCGCCGGCGTGATCTCGAACCGTCTCCTGCACGCCGCGGGCTGGCACGTGCCCGAGGACTACGTGTTCGTGTTCTCGAGGGAGAAGCTGGTGGTCGCGGAGGGGGCGACGGTGCAGGGCGAGGACTTCGAGGAGCGCCCGTTGACGCTCGACCTGGCGCTCGATGTCCTCGCCCTCACGGACTCGCTGCCCGACGGCCGATACCTCGCGGTCGCCAGCAAGTTCGTGCCCGGTCCGCCGAAGGGACCGTTCTTCTTCGACGGAACGCGGGAGGACGATCCGAACGACTACTACGCGCACCAGCACCGACGCGACCTGCGCGGGCTCTACGTGATGTCTTCGTGGATCAACCACGTGGACATGCGGTGGATGAACACGATGGACGCCTACGTGGCGCCCGGGTACCTGCGTCACTACCTGATCGACTTCGCGGCCAGTCTCGGGAGCGGCACGATTCGGCCGCACGAGCCGCGCGAGGGACTCGAGTACAACGTCGACTTCTGGGCCTCGATGGCGCGCGTGGCCACGCTCGGCTTCTACGAGGTCGGCTGGGAGAACCGGGCGTGGGCGGTGATCGATCCGTCCGTCGGCTGGCTCGAGGCGGAGGAGTTCGATCCCGGGCGGTGGAAGGCGAACTGGCCGAACGCCGCCTTCTCCCGGGTGACCGCACGCGACGGCTACTGGGGCGCGAAGATCGTCGGGTCGTTCACGGACGAGCAGATCCGGGCCGCCGTCCGGGCCGGTCGGCTGCCGACGGCCTTCGCGGCCGACACGCTGGCCCGCGTGCTGATGGCACGACGCGACCGAATCGTGGAGCACTGGTACCGCAAGGTGACGCCGCTCGAGCGCATCGAGGTCGTGGCGTCCCCCACGGCCGCCTGCGGGGACGCGTCCCCTCCTGCGTCCCCCGGATTCCTGCTCGGATTCGAGGATCTGGGCCGGGGCGCGGGCCTGTGGGGGCCGGACGCCGTATCGTATCGATGGGAGCTGGAGCACGATGCCGCGGGGGTCTCCTGGCGCGGCGGGGGACCGGGCCTGGACTGCGGCCCCGGCGAGGGGGCCCCGCGGGGTCTCGCGATCGTGCCGCCGGCGGACGGAACGGGAGTCCGCGAGATCCGGGGCCGGCGGGGAGAGCCGGACCCGGTGACGCTCCGTGTCGCGATCGAGCTCGCCGATGGGACCCGACTGCGGCCGATGACGATCTGGCTCCGGTGGGGCCCGGACGGAGCGGGGTACACCGTGGCGGGATGGGAGCACTGAGGATGCCGGCGGCGCTCGACAGAGACCGGACGACCGTTCCCGACGCGTTCGATCGGGTCGCGGGCCGGTACGACCTGCTGACGACCCTGAATCCCGGGTACCGGAAGCATCTCCGCTGGAGCGCGCGGCGGCTGGGCCTCGCGCCGGACGCCCGCGTGCTCGACCTCTGCTGTGGCACCGGAATCTCGACCGCGGCGCTGCTCGCGGAATACCCCGACGCGACGGTCCTCGCGCTCGATGCCTCGCCGGGCATGCTCGCGGTCGCCCGGCGGAAGCCGATCGCCGCTTCGGCGCTGTTCGTGCTCGGCGACGCGATGGAGCCGGAGGCGTCCGGGATCCGGGGGCCGTTCGACGGGATCCTGATGGCGTACGGGATCCGGAACGTCAGCGATCCGGATCTCTGCCTCTCCCGGCTTCTACGTCTCCTGCGCCCGGGCGGCGCGATCTGTTTCCACGAGTACTCCGTCGCGGACTCCGCGTGGCGCCGCTTCGTGTGGAACGCCGTGACGCTGGGTGTCGTCATCCCGAGCGGCCGGCTGTTCTCCGGCTCGTCCCGGATCTACCGGTATCTCCGAAAGAGCGTGAACGAGTTCGACGGCGTCGCGGCGTTCGAGCAGAGGCTCTCCCGCGCCGGCTTCGTGGAGGTCCGGACGGAGCCGATGGACGGCTGGCAGCGGGGGATCGTTCATTCCTTCCTGGCCCGGCGGCCGCAATGACGAGCGAAGCGGGGGGCGCGCGACCCGGAGACGGTGGCGTCGACGGGAGCCGGCCGGTCCCGCTGTGGGGCGGTGCGCGCGACCGCCTCGACGAACCGCTCGACGCGGTGGTGTGTGGCGGCGGGCTCGCCGGTCTCGCCGCCGCCAGCGTGCTCGCCGAGCGGGGCGCCCGGGTCACCGTGGTCGAGGCGGAAGCCTCGCTCGGCGGACGGCTGCGGACGTGGCCCGTGACGCTTCCCGATGGAACGACGCTCGGAATGGAGCGCGGCTTCCACGCGTTCTTCCGCCAGTACTACAATCTGCGCGCGTTCCTGCGGAGGGTGGACCCCGACCTGGCGCGCCTCGTCCCGCTCCCGGACTACCCCGTGCTCGGCCCCGCCGGGCGGTCGCAGTCGTTCGAGGACCTTCCGACGCGACCCCCCGCGAACTTCCTCGCGATCGTGAACCGGGCGGAGAGCTTCCGTTGGTGGGACCTGCTGCGGGTGAACGGCCTCGCGGCGCTCGAGATGCTCCGGTACGAGCCGGGTCGCACGTACGAGCGGTTCGACGGGCGCACGGCGCGGTCGTACCTGGACTCCCTTCGGTTTCCCCCCGAGGCCCGGCGCATGCTGTTCGACGTCTTCTCCCACTCCTTCTTCAATCCCGAAGAGGAGATGTCGGCGGCGGAGCTGCTGATGATGTTTCACTACTACTTCCTCGGGAACCGGGAAGGCCTGGTGTTCGACGTGCTCGACGACACGTTCGAACGGGCGCTGCTGGCGCCGCTCCGGGCTCGTCTCGAGACGCTCGGCGTCCGGTTCGCGCTCGCGCGCCGGGTGACGTCCCTCGCCCCCGGGGAGGGGCGCGGCTGGCGGGTTACGCACGTCCCGTCCGGGGCCGGGTCCACGGCCCGCGCCGCGACCGTCGGGGCCGGGAGCCGGACCGAGAGGACCGACTGCGTGGTGCTGGCCCTCCACGTCCCCGGCCTCCAGTCCGTCGTCCGGGCCTCGCCGGATCTCGGAACGGCCGCGTGGCGGCGGGACGTGGGCGGGCTCGGGCTCACCCGGCCGTTCGCGGTGTGGCGGCTGTGGCTGGACCGGCCGACCGATCCGGGAAGACACGCGTTCGTGGGCACGGCCGGCTTCGCGCTGCTCGACAACATCTCGCTGTATCACCTGTTCGAGGCCGAGAGCCGCGCGTGGGCCGAGCGAACGGGCGGGAGCGTCGTGGAGCTCCACGCGTATGGGATGCCGGAGTCGGCCGAAGGGGAGGAGATCCGGAGAGCGATGCGCCGTGGGCTGCACGAACTTCTCCCGGAGACGGCTGAAGCCGGCGTGATCCACGACGAGTTCTTCATCGAGCGCGACTGTCCGGCCTTCCCGCCGGGCGGACACGCGGGGCGGCCCGGCGTCGAGACGCCGGATCCCGACGTGGCCCTGGCGGGCGACTTCGTGAAGATGCCGTTTCCGACCGCGCTGATGGAGCGGGCGGTGGCTTCCGGGTTCCTGGCGGCGAGCGTTCTCCTGCGGCCGCACGGAGTTCGACCGGAGCCTCTCCGGTCGATCTCCCCGACCGGTCCCCTGGCGCGACGCCGGGCGGGTACCGGGGCCGACGACGCATCCCTTCGCACACGCTGAACGATCGGGAAAGGCGGACACGTATGCGACCGACATCCTGGTTCCTCACCTGGGCCGCATCGATGGTGGCCTTCCTCGCGATCGACCTCGTCTGGCTCGGGGTCGTGGCCCGCGGATTCTACCGCGACCGGCTGGGCGACCTCCTGCGCCCCGATGTGAACTGGACGGCCGCCCTGCTGTTCTACGCCCTCTACGTGGCGGCCGTGCTCTTCTTCGCGGTAGCCCCGGCGCTCGAGCGGGGAGGGCTCGGACGGGCGGTCCTGCTCGGGGCGCTGTTCGGGGGCATCGCCTACGCGACGTACGACCTCACGAACCTCGCCACGCTGCGAGGGTTCCCGACGGTCGTGGCGGTCGTCGACATCGCGTGGGGCTGCGTGCTCACGGGCAGCGTCGCGGCGGCCGGGTACTTCGTCGCCGGTCGCCTGACGGGCTGAGCGGATCCCGTCTCCGGCGGAGCGCCGTCCTCGCTCCGCCTCGTGTTTCAGTCCGCCGGGATCTGCACGGCGATCGCCACCCTCGGCTCCCTCGCGTTCCGCCGATCTCCAGCCGGTCCGGGCCCGTTCCGCCGGAACGGCGCTTGCACCTTCTTCCCGTCGGGTGGCGCGCCGACCGCGCGCGACCCGCGAATCGAAGACACGGAAGACTCGAGAGGGAGAGGACGAGATGCAGCAGACGAACGGAAACACCCGGGACCGGGAGAGCCCGCGATTCGACCTCGAAGGGAAGACGGTGGCGGTGCTCGCGACATCGGGCGTCGAGCAGGAGGAGATCCTGAAGCCGCTCGCGGCGCTCCGGGACGCCGGGGCGACGGCGCACGTCGTGTCCCTTCCCGGCGACGGGGACACGATCCGGGGCTGGCGGCACGGAGAGTGGGGCGAGGAGATCCCGGTCGACCGGAGGGTCGACGACGTGAGCGCGGACGGCTACGACGCGCTCGTGCTGCCGGGGGGCCAGATGAACCCGGACAGGCTCCGCCTGGATGACGCCGCCGTCGGGTTCGTGCGGGACTTCTTCCGCGAGCACAAGCCGGTCGCCGCGATCTGTCACGGCCCGTGGATGCTGGCCGAGGCCGGCGTGCTCGAGGGGCGCCGCGTGACGTCCTGGCCCTCGATCCGGACCGACCTCGAGAACGCGGGCGCCGTCTGGACGGACGAGGAGGTCGTGGTGGACAGCGGGCTCGTGACCAGCCGCAAGCCGGACGACCTCGCCGCCTTCAACCGGAAGCTCGTGGAGGAGATCCACGAGGGCGCGCACGCGGGCCAGACCGCCTGATCGTCCAGGGCCGGAGCGGGGGCGTCCCCCGGGGTCGGCCCGGTCAGATCCCGTACTTCCGGCGCCGCCGCCAGAGCGTCGAGGGAGAGACGTCGAGGACCTCCGCCGCGCGCTCGATCGAGTCGGTGTGGTCGAGCACGTGGCGGATGTACCTGGCTTCCATCTCCTCCAGGGTGAGGAGCGCGCTTCCGGCGTCGAGAGGCATCGGGCCCACGCGGCCCTTCTCCGCCCCGAGCGGGAGGTGCTCCGCCCGGACCACAGGCCCCGTTCCGAGAATGGCCGCCCGCTGAATCGCGTTCCGGAGCTCCCGGACGTTGCCGATCCAGTCGGCCTCCCGCAGCGCCTCGATCGCGTCCTCCGCGAGCTCGAGGGGCGGCCGTCCGTAACGGGACGAGAAGTACCCGAGGAACTCCCGCGCGAGCGGGACGATGTCGTCGCGGCGCTCCCGGAGAGGCGGCAGGCGGATCGAGATCACGTCGAGCCGGAAGTAGAGGTCCTCGCGGAACTCCCCCTGGCGGACCGCCTCCTCGAGGTCGCGGTTCGTGGCGGCGACGATCCGGACGTCGGCCTTCCGCACGCGGGGGTCCCCGACCCGCTCGTACTCGCGGTCCTGGAGAAAGCGGAGCAGGGCCGCCTGGATCGAGAGCGGCAGGTCGCCGATCTCGTCCAGCAGCAGCGTGCCTCCGTCAGTGATCTCGATCTTCCCCGCCGTCGTCTTGACCGCGCCGGTGAACGCGCCCTTCACATGCCCGAACAGCTCGCTCCGGAGAAGCTCGGAGGAGAGGGAGGGGCAGTTCACCACCGAGAACGGCCCTTCGGCGCGGTCGCTCCACGCGTGGATGGCGCGCGCCAGGACTCCCTTTCCCGTGCCGCTCTCCCCCCGGAGGAGGACCGTCGCGTCGCTCCCGGAGGACCGCCGAGCGATCGAGATCGCCCTCCGCATCGCCGGGGAATCGCTTTCGAGCAGGGGGGGGTCGGATTCCTCGGCCGACCGCTCGAGCGCGGCGAGCCGCCGCTCGGCCTGCCGCGTGACCTCGATCCGTGCCGCGATCGCTCGCAGCTCCGCCGGCGAGATCGGCTTCTGGAGGAAGTCGGAGGCACCGGCCCGGATCAGCTCCACCGCCGACTCGATCGTGCCGTGGGCCGAAACGACGACGACCTTGGTGTGAGGGCTCGCTTCGAGGATCCGGGGAACGAGCCGAGCGCCGTCCTCCCCGTCCCCGTCCAGCCTCAGGTCGAGGAACGCCAGCTCGAAGCTCTCCGATCGGAGCGCGTCCAGCGCCTCGGCGCCGGTGGCGACCGCCCGCACGGCGTGCTCCGTCGAGTCGAAACACGCGAGGAGGGTCTCGCGAGCCGCCTCCTCGTCGTCGATCACCAGGATCCGGAGTCCGTCGCGGTCGGGGGTCTCCTTCATCCAATGTGATTCCCCGCCGGGCGCCCGTCGTTCCCCTCGTCGGGATCCGACGGGCGGTTCCGGGGGGCCGGGCTCGCTTCAGAACAGGAGGGCCAGGACGAAGAGGATCAGGAAGACCACGAAGAGGAACTTCCCGATCGAGGCTGCCGTGCCCGCGACGCCGCGGAACCCGAAGAAGGCGGCGATGAGGGCGATCACGAGGAAGACGATGGCGAGCTCGAGCAAGAGAACCTCCTTCTGAGGGTCGACCTGACGGCGGACACCGCGGCCGCGCGCTGGCCGTCGGCACCGACGCGGCGCCCCGGTACGGCGCAAGCGCCATGCCCGCGGCGGGCCTCGAACTTGCTCGTCCACGTCGGCGCGGCCGGACGCAGGTCCCCGCCCCGGAAGTCCGGCGCCGGCCGAGCGGGTCGCGCGTCGCGAGCGTTCAGTTCATCCGGTCGTGAAACACGAAACGAGCCCGGGAGGACCCCGAGCGGGGCCGACCGGGGAAAGGAGAACGGGATGAGGAAGGCGACGGAGCGGAGTGGCGCCCGGACAGCATGGAGGACCGCGGTCCTGATTCTCGCGCTGGGACCGGTAGCCGCAGGCTGCGGAGGGGAAGAGGCACCCGGTCCCGGGGCCGACGCCCCCGGCGCCCAGCTCGTCGACACCGTCGCCGTCGAGGGGCCGATTCCCGACACCACCGTGGTGGGCCTCTGGGCCTATCTGGAGCGCGAGGATTACCAGTCCGCCTGGCCGCTGTGGCCCGGAACCGCACGGACTCAGGAGAGTGCCGCGCGCGCCCACGGCCCGAAGGTCACGGTCTACGTGAGCCCGATCGCCCTCCCGGGCGTGACGGCCGGCGACACCCTGGCGTATGGAAGCGTCCTGGTCGCGGAGAGCTACGCCGAAGACGGCTCGCTCGAGCGGGTGTCGGCGATGCTGCGCGCTCCTTCGTTCGACCCCGCGCACGGCGACTGGTTCTGGGTGGAGCGACAGCCGGACGGGACCGTCAGGAGCCAGGGAGCCGCGCCCGTCTGCATCGCCTGCCACGGAGGCGAGACCGGCTCCGTCCGGGTCGTCACCCCTCCCGGCGCCTCGACGCCGGACCGCGACGCGCGCGGCTCTGGATCGGTCTCGTGAGCCGGTCCCGCTCAGCCCGTCTTCGGACGTTTCTCAGAGGTACTGCTGGAACAGCACCATGCCGACCGTCGCGGCCGTGACCAGGAGCGCGGAGACCGGCCGGCGACCCTCGTCGAACGCCTCGGGCAGCAGCTCGGCCAGCACCATGAGGACCATCGCGCCCGCCGCGAACCCGAGACCGTACGGGAGCACGGACCGGAAGGCCTCGACGAAGAGGTAGGCCGGGACCGCGAGGAGTGGCTGCGGAAGGGACGAGAACACGCTCCAGCCCGCGCACGCGGCGAGCGACGCGCCCCGCGGGCGCAGGACGGCGCTGATGGCGAGTCCCTCCGGGACGTTGTGGACGGCGATCGCGATCGTGATGAGCGCGGCGAGCGTCGCGCCCCCGGCGAACGCCGTCCCGATCGCGACCCCCTCCGCGACCGAGTGCACGGTCATCACGAGAACGATCAGGACCATCTTCCGGGCGTCCTCGCCGCGCGCCGCTCCCACCTCGATCTCGCGGTCGCCCAGCAGCCTCTCGGCGCCGAGGACGAACATCACGCCGAGCACCGCGCCGGCGAGCGTGGAGACCCGCCCGTAGTCGGCACCCTCCGAGACCAGGCCGAAGCTCGCCCCGAGCATTAGCCCCGAGGCCACGGCGTTCGCGTACGCGAGCAGCCGCGGCGACACCGTCCGGACGAACGCGAACGGCAGCGCTCCGAGACCCGTCGCGAGGGCGGTGGCGAGTCCGTACAGGAAGACGACGACGACGGGGGAGAGCCCGCTCACGAGACGATGCCCCCGAGCAGCACGACGAACCCGATGGCGACGATCGTCATCAGCGCGATCGTCCGCTTCCCGGCCTGCCCGTACGCCTCCGACAGGAGCTCGGAGATCGCGAGGTAGGTGAGCCCACCGACCGCGAAACCGATCGCCCATGGGAGGAGACCGGGAACCGCCGGGACGACGCTGAAGGACACGATCGCGAGCAGGACCTGCCCGAGATTCGCCGCCACGGCCAGGCCGGCCGTCCGGCCCGCGCCGAGGCCCGCCGACCTCAGCACCGACCCGAGCACGGCCGCCTCGGGCACGTTGTGAACGGCCATCGCCAGCGCGACGAGGATGCCGAAGGGCAGGTCGTGCAGCATCGCGACCCCGATCGCGACGCCCTCCGTGGCGCCGTGGAGGCCGCTCAGGAACAGGATTCGGAAGCCGTACAGCGGGTCCATCCCGTCGAGCCGGTTGAGGTCCAGGTCCCCCGTGCCGGAGACGCGATGCGTCAGGTGGATGTAGCCGATCCCGAGCAGCGCGCCGGCCGCCAGCTTCGCGGGGTGCGCGTGGAGCCCGGTCTCGGCGATCACGTACGCCGAGCCGAGCATGAAGCCGGCGGCGAGAGCGTTCGCCCAGCCGATCCAGGCGACGGGAACCGATCTCCGACGGCGGAGGGGAATCACCCCGAGCGGCGCCGTGAACGCGGCAAGCGTGGAGAACAGGAGGACGACGAGGACCGGTTCCATGACCGGACAAGCTAGCGCGCGGGCATCGCCGGCAGCGAGGCCCGGCCGGCGGGTCGCCTCAGAAGCGGTAGCTCAGCGCGTAGTGGAGGTTGAAAGTCCGGATCGAGATCCGAGTCCCGGTCGGGAGCCCGCCGACCGGAGGATCGACGTCGCGCTCCTCCGACGTGCCCCAGCTCGACGAGACGCCGATCGAACCCGTCAAGCGGCCGCCGAAGGAGATGCCCGCCGTGACCCCGGTCAGGTCGATGGACCGGAAGATGGACGCGCCCGGGGTCCCGACCGGCGACCGGTCGGTGAAGAACCCGGCGTGCAGGCGGAATCCCCCGGGGATCGGCACGTTCCCGCCGACCGCGAAATTCGTCACGGCGCGGGCCGTCTCCCGCACGTCCGGCGTCGCCACCCGGTCCTGCGTCAGGTTCCCGTCCGCGTCCGTGACGAGCACCTGGACCGTGGAGTCCGTCTCGATCAGCGCGTACTCGGACCTTCCCCCGTAGTGCCGGACGTCCGCCTCGAGCTCGACCGCGCCGAGGCGGACCGCGACGCCGCCGACGAGGCGGAATGGCTCCCGGTAGTCGAACCGGGCTTCCGGGTCGCGCATCGAGAGATCCACCGACTCGTTTCCGGCGTAACCCAGCACGACCTGGTCCTCCGCGATCCCCGACCCGGCGATGCGCAGGCCCGGCGCGTTGACGGTCCCCCCGAGGCGGACCGCCTCCGATACGTCCCACTGCACGCCGGCGCCGAAGCTGAGATCCCACGTCTGGCCGTCCACGTAGATCGTTCGGAATCCCCGGGTGAGCCCCGTCAGGTCGACGACGCGGGACGTGAGGGTCTGCGAGGTCCGCAGGCTCGTGATCGCCATGCCGGCGCTCGCCCCCACGCGGAACCGGTCCGAGATCCGGAACCCGGCCGCGAGCGCGGGCACCGACGTCGACAGGTCGACGCCGGAGGTGTAGCTGACCTGCGCGGACGACTCGCCGCCGACCTCGAATCGCGTGGCGCCCGTCACCGTCCCCGGGCTCCAGACGACGGGGCGCGTGAACGAGAACCCGAGTCGAACGTCCCGCCCCTTGAGGACGGGAGCGCCGATCACGCCCCCGAAGAACGTGCTCGCGGACCGGAACCGCCCGCTGCCGAACTTCGAGTCGAGACCCTCGAGCTCGATCGTCGTGTACTCGTAGGCGTTCGCGCTCGCGTTCAAGCTCGTCTCCTCGCTCGCGGCGAGTCCCGCCGGGTTGTACCAGTTCGAGCCGGCGTTTCCCGTCCGGGCGACGTACGCGCCCCCCTCCAGAGCTTCCATCTGGCCGATCAGGACCCGGTCGTAGTTGGGGATGATGCTGGTCGGCGTCCGGATGGGCGGGAGATCCTGGGCGGACAGCGTTCCCGCACTCGTCGCGACGAGCACAGACAGCAGCGAGGCGGGCCCGAGTCTTCGGAGGACGGTGACGAACGCGGGATCGATCATGGTCGGTACCTCCGCGCCAGCGTGTGCGGTGTCCGCCGAGGGCCGGAATCGAGACCGGGACCGGGCGCAACAGGCGCCGTCAGAGCAGACGGAGCGGTCGCCGCCGCGGCGGCGACCGCCCCGTAGCGTGCGGATCCGTCAGCGCGGCGGGAAGCTCTCCATGATCTTCGCCACGCTCTCGTCGATCATCTTCGTCCGCTCGTCGGGGCTCCGGTTCTCCTCGAGCGTCTTCGTGCCGACGCCCTGCCACACCATCTTCTTCGAGTCGAGGTCGAACAGGCCGATGACCAGCGAGCCCTTGGTGTAGGTGGAGGCGTAGGTCGTGCTGGAGCCTCCCCCCCAGCCGCCGTAGCCGTATCCGCCGTAGTAGCCGCCCGGCCACCCCGTGTTGACGGTCTGGAAGGTCGTCTCGTCCTTCGATGTGACCTGGAACCCGACGCCGAGGTCGGCGTCCGCGCCGCGGGTGGCGGGCCTCAGGCCCCTGGCCTGGAGATTCTGCTCGATCGCGGACTTGATCCTACCGTCGATGAGGTCCCCGAAGCCGCTCGTCTGCGCGCCGGCGACCCAGGCGTAGGTCTCGTAGGACCCGAAATCGGCGGTCGGGTCCCAGTCCGCGTTCGTGTCGATACCTCCGCCGCACGACGCGAGGGCGAGCAGGGCGACCGGCACGAGCAAAGCCTGACGCATGAGCGAATCCTCCGTTGACGTGGTCCTTGTCGACGCCATCCACGGTCTGCCCGCCGTGCGCCGACGACAATGGGACCATGGTCCGACCCGGATCCGGTCGTGCCGGGCCGCGTGACGCGAGCGCCCCGGGGCTCCCCGGTTCTCGGGGTCCGGCCCGGTCAGCGACCCGGGGGGAAGTCGGCGAGAATCTTCGCCACGGCGTCGTTGATGGACTCCGTGCGCTTCTCCGACGAGGCTTCCGGATCGATCGTCTTCGTCCCGGTGCCCTGCCAGACCATCTTCTTCGAGCCCACGTCGAACATGCCGAGGATCAACGTGCCGTCCGTGTACGTCGTGGCGTACGTCGTGCTGGTGCCCATGCCCATGCCCCAGCCGTAGTAGCCGTAGCCGCCGCCCCAGCCGCTGTTGATCGTGTTGTACTGGACGTTGTCCTGAAGGGAGATCTGGTAGGAAATGGCCAGGTCCGCCTCGGAGGCCGAGCTCACCTTCCGGAGGCCCTTGGCCTGCAGGTTCGCGTCAACGGCCGCACGGATGCGCTGGTCCACGAGGCCCGTCGGAGCCGCGCCGGCCCCCTCCGTTCCCGCCGCGTCGATCCACATGTAGGTATCGTAGGTCGCGAAGTCGACGGAAGGGTCGAAGTCCGAGTTCGTCTGGATGCCGCCGCCGCAGGCGGCGACCGCGAGCGCCGCCACGGGCGCCAGGAACGTCTTCCTCATCGTCTTTCCTCCGGGTCAGTGCCTCACGGTACCGTTTCGGGAACCCCATATGATAGCGCACGGTGCGACGCCACACGATACGACCGTGCCCGGGCTCAGCCGGCGTTCGCCGCCTCGGCGGCCCCGCGGCGAAGCGCGAACGTGCGCTCCGCGTACGCGGCGTCCTCGGCCCAGAGCTTCCGTTGCGCTCGCAGGATGAACGGGCGGATCAGGCCCGCCGCCCGAATCGCGCCCCGGAAGCCGGGCCGGTCGGACGTCGCCAGAGTCGCCTCGAGGATGGCCGTTCGCCCTTCGCCGAGAGGCGTGGCGTGCGTCTCCACCACGGATCCGGTCCCCTCGCCGTCCACGATCGTCATCGTGATCGTGCGGGCGTCCGGACAGTGGAAGGTCGCGTCGACCTCGATCCCGAGCCGGTCGCTCAGCCCGTAGACGACGCGGACGAGCAGCCGGTCCTCGAGGATTCCGATCACCCGGAGGCGCTTGAAGGTGTGGGGGTGGTAGTAGACCCCGTGCCACGGGTCGAGCCGGTTCGCGACCACGTCCCGCGGCTCGCAGGCGGCCTCCCTTCGCATCACGGAGTCGATGAACGTCTCCGGGCGGGGCGAGAGGAGTGGCCGCGCCGTCGGCTCCTCGCCCGGCTCCGAGAGGCGGACCCAGGCGAGCACCCCGTCGTCGAACGCCTCGAGGGGACACCAGGCGCCGTGCCGCCCTTCGCCCAGCTCGAGACCGTGCCACGGGCAGACGAGCCGGCCGTCCCGGACGTGCCCGTCCGAGAGTCGGGCGCCCATGTGCGGACAGGCGTCGGGGGCGACCCGGAGCGCCCCGTCCGTCCGCCACGCGACGAGCTCGAGGCCGGCGATCTCGTACGGGCGGGGACGCTGCCCGATCGCCCGCGACGCGTCGATCGCGTGCCAGCCGCCGGTCGGCATCGCGAGCGCCCGGTCGAGGTGCGCCTGGATCAGGCGCGGGTTCGCCTGCACCCAGTCGGGCCCCCGCAGCTCGGGCGGCAGCTCCGGGGGAATCTCGGAGAGCGGCTTTCCGACCGTCCTGAGTTTCGGCATCGACGAGATCGCGGTTCGCGTGAGAGGGCCGCAGACGGGGAATCTAGGGCGACGGTGCGTTCCCCGCCCGCGGGGAGCGCGGGGGCCGGCTCCCGTAGACCCGGATCGTCTCCGCGACGAGGGGGAGCGCCGGGAGCGCCGCCATCACGCGGAGGTCGTCGAGCGGCGAGCCGCCGTCGAACAGGAAGCGGGCGAGCGCGTCGGGCCGGACGCGCGCGAACAACCGGAGAAACAGGTCCGGCGCCGTCTCGGGCCGCCGCAGGAGGTGCGACACGAACACGCGATCGAGAAAGGCCGCCCGACGCGAGTAGACGCGGGGCGGCCCCGGCGGCGGCCGGGTCGGGGCCTCCGCCCACGCCGCGAGGCGTTCCGCGATCCGCGCCGCCTGTCGCTGGATCGCCAGGAAGGCGTATCCGGTCGAGGGGCGCGCAGCCCCGCCGCGGACCCCGATGTTCCAAATCCGGGCCCCGCTCCGCGGCGACGGCGGCCGGGCGTCCATCGGAATCGCGCCGGTCTCGGCGTGGAGGACCTCGAACCGCGAGGTGCCGTGCCGTGTCTCGAGGTAGGAGCGGATCTCCGCCGCGTAGTCCTCGACCGGCCGCGGCGTCCCGGCGAAGTACGTGTCCTCCACGAGGGCGGTCCGCCGGTCGAACGGAAGCACGTAGACGAAGTGGATGCCCGTCTCCTGGGGGACCCGGAAGTCCATGACGGTCGCGATCCCGGGGTCGAAGGCGTCCCCTGCCGTCCGGACCACCTCCCCGTGGAAGTGCTGCAGCAGCCGGGCGTGTCGACCGTCCCTTCCTGCGGCGGGCTCAGGACGCGGTCGGCGCGGCCGACCGTCCAGCGCGAGGCGGGCCCGCACCGGCCCGCGCTCCGTCCGGACGAGAACGCCGCCGGGCACGTCCTCGATCGTTCCGACCCGCGTACCCAGCCGGAGCTCCACCGCCGGGTCCGCCCCGATCGACGCGAGCGCCGCCTCGTAGAAGGCGTCGGCGGGGAGATGGCGGTAGGCGAGCCCCGGCCACGAGCGCTCGACCGTTCCCGCGGGCGTCGCGACGCGCCACGTGGGCCACGTGTGCGAGACGGCGTCCGGGAACGGGTGCGGCACCACGTCCCAGAAGCACCAGGTCCGGTCCCGCCCGTAAGCCTCTCGCGGGTCAAGCAGGAGGACGCGGAGTTGCCGCGTGACGCCCGTGCGTCCCAACTGGACGGCGCAGGAGAGCCCCGCCGCCCCTGCGCCGGCGATGACGATGTCGGCGTCGAGTCTGTCGGAAGGGGCGGTCGGTGGCATGAACCGAAGCTGACGCCGCCGGACGGGCCCGGGCAAGCGCCCGCCCGGCCGCCGCGCTATCTTCGCGCCGGACGGGCGCCGGCCCGCGCCGCGAACCGGAGGGAGAGACGAGTGCAGACCGACCCCCGCCCCCACGCCGTGGTGATCGGGTCCGGATTCGGGGGCCTCGCCGCGGCCGTGCGGCTCGGGGCCCGCGGCTGGCGCGTCACGATCCTCGAGAGGCTCGACCAGCCCGGGGGGCGCGCCCGCGTCTTCCGGGAGGACGGTTTCACGTTCGACGCCGGCCCGACCGTGATCACGGCTCCGTTCCTGCTCGAGGAGCTGTGGGAGCTGTGCGGACGCCGGCTGTCCGACGAGATCGACATGCGGCCGGTGGACCCGTTCTACCGGATCCGGTTCGATGACGGAGCCGTGTTCGACTACACGGGCGACGCAGCGCGCATGCGCGAGGAGGTGCGCCGCTTCTCCCCCCGCGACGTGGCGGGCTACGAGGCGTTCGTCGCGATGAGCGAGCGGATCTTCCGGACCGGGTTCGAGGAGCTCGGTCACGTGCCCTTCTCGTCGGCCTGGGACATGGTCAGGATCGTCCCCGCCATGGTCCGGCTGCGGAGTTACCGGACCGTCTACGGCCTCGTGTCCTCGTTCGTGAAGGACGAGCGGCTCCGCCAGGTGCTCTCGTTCCATCCCCTCCTGGTGGGCGGCAACCCGTTCTCGACGACCTCCATCTACTCCCTGATCGCGTTTCTGGAGCGGAAGTGGGGTGTGCACTTCCCGATCGGCGGCACGGGCGCGCTCGTGCGAGGCCTGATCGGGCTGATCGAGGGTCAGGGCGGCAGGCTCCGGCTGAGCGCCGACGTGGACCGGGTGCTCGTGGAGGACGGGCGCGCGGTCGGAGTCCGGCTGCGTGGCGGAGAGGAGGTCCGCTCCGACATCGTCGTCTCCAACGCGGATTCCGCCTGGCTGTACCGGCACCTCGTGCCAGCGGAGGCGCGGAAGCGGTGGACGGACGAGCGGATCGAGCGGGCGCGCTACTCGATGGGGCTGTTCGTCTGGTACTTCGGCACGGATCGGACGTATCCCGACGTGGCCCACCACACGATCCTCCTCGGGCCCCGCTACAGGAGCCTGCTGGACGACATCTTCGACCGGAAGACGCTCGCGCGCGACTTCTCCCTCTACCTGCACCGGCCGACGGTCACGGACCCGGGTCTCGCGCCCGAGGGCTGTGACGCGTTCTACGTCCTCTCGCCGGTCCCGAACCTGTCCGGCGACGTCGACTGGACGGCGCAGTCGGAGGCCTATCGGAAGTCGATCGAGACGTACCTGGCGGAGACGGTGCTGCCGGGCCTGCCGGAGCGGATCGTGGTGTCCCGGGTCCTGCAGCCCCTCGACTTCCGGGACGAGCTCCTCGCGTTCCGGGGAGCCGCGTTCGGGATGGAGCCGGTGCTCACCCAGAGCGCGTGGTTCCGTCCGCACAACGCGAGCGAAGACGTGGAGGGCCTCTACCTGGTCGGGGCCGGAACCCACCCGGGCGCCGGCCTGCCCGGCGTCCTGTCGACGGCCCGGGTGCTCGACGCGGTGGTCCCGGATCCCGACGCCATTCGCGGTGGGGCGGGGGGAGTCCCGACGGCCGCCGCGGGCGGCTGATCTCTTGGCCGACGCCGATCTCCGCGCCTGTCGCGCGATCCTCCGGGAGGGCTCGCGCACCTTCCACGCCGCCTCGCTCCTGCTTCCGCCCCGCGTCCGGAACGCGGCGGCGGCCCTCTACGCGTTCTGCCGGGTCGCCGACCACGCCGTCGACGAGCCCGATGGGACCGGGCCCGCCGTTCCGGCCCTGGCGGAGCGGCTCGCCGAGGTCTACGGAGACGGGCGTCTCGAGCGGCCCGTGGACCGCGCCTTCCGGGCCGTCGTGAGGGAACACGGGATTCCCCGGGCGGTGCCGGAGCTGCTTCTCGAGGGCCTGCGCTGGGACGAGGAGGGACGGCGGTTCGAAGGGTTCGAGGACCTCTGTGCCTACGCCGTGCGGGTCGGCTCCACGGTAGGCGTCATGATGACCCTCGTGATGGACCGGCGCGACGCCGCGGTCCTCGCGGCCGCGGCCGAGCTCGGGATCGCGATGCAGCTCACGAACGTGGCCCGCGACGTCGGCGAGGACGCGCGCCGCGGCCGAATCTACCTGCCCCTGTCCCGGCTCCGGGCGGCCGGGGTGGATCCCGAAACCTGGATTGCGGCTCCCGAGCCGACGCCCGGGGTTCGTGCCGTGGTGCGACGGCTGCTCGACGAGGCCGACGCGCTGTACGAGCGGTCCTGGGACGGGATCTCCCGGCTGCCGGCCGGCTGCCGGCCGGCGATCCGGGCGGCGGCCCTGCTGTATGCGGAGATCGGGACCGTGATCCGGGCCGCGGACTGCGACTCCGTGAAGCGACGGGCGTGGACGACGCGCAGGACGAAGCTCCGCCTCCTCGCGACCGCCGCCGCCGGCGAACGGAGGCCGCGAGGGGCGTTTCCGGGGGCGTCGCGGGCGACGGTCGGGACCCGTCGCGCCGGGTGCGAGGGGAATGCCGACGCCGCCCGCCGGGCGGCCGAGATCCTCGTGCGCGGCGCGGCCGGCACGGTTCCAGGTCGCGGCTCCGGTTGAACTTCCGCGCGGGCGCGGGTTAGGATGGGCGGCCCCGGGAATCCCCCCGGGAGCGAAGCGTCTTCAACCGGGCGGACGATGAGCGACGGCGAGCGACGGACAGGGACCTACTACCGGCGGGGGCTCGGCCTCAAGGCGGAGGTGAAACCCCTGCTCCAGGCCGAGTACGGGAGCGCACTCGTCGAAGCGATGAAGGCGTCCGATTTCACGCTCTCCGTGGACCGCTTCACCTTCCGGATGGCGAAGAGCCTGGGCTTCTGCTACGGCGTGGACCGGGCCGTGGAGTACGCGTACGAGACCTGCCGGAAGTTTCCCGACAGGCGGATCTTCCTCGTGGGGGAGATCATCCACAACCCGCTCGTGAACCGGCAGCTCGAGTCGATGGGGGTCCGGTTCCTCTACCCGGACGCGGACGGCCGATTCGACTTCACGGCGATCACGACCGAGGACGTGGTCATTCTGCCCGCGTTCGGGGTCGCGATCGACGCGTTCGAGGAACTCCGCGCGCTCGGTTGCGTGCTCGTCGACACCACCTGCGGGTCGGTGCTCCACGTCTGGAAGCGGGTGGAGAGCTACGCGCGCGAGGGCTTCACGGCCCTGATTCACGGGAAGTACCGCCACGAGGAGACCCGGGCCACGAGCTCCCAGGTGTTCAAGCACGAGGGGGGGAAGTACATCGTCGTCCGGGATCGGGACGAGACGGATCTCCTCTGCCGCTTCATCCGCGGCGACGCGGGCGTCGAGGAGGTCGAGGTCCGGTTCGCCGGCCGGACGTCGGAGGGCTTCGACCCGGAGCGCGACCTGCAGCGGATCGGTGTCGCGAATCAGACCACGATGCTCGCGACGGAGTCACTCGCCATCGCCCGCTGCGTGGGCGAGGCCATCCGGGACCGCTGGGGCGAGGAAGAGCTTCCCGACCGGTTCCGGAGCTTCGACACCATCTGCTCCGCCACGCAGGACCGGCAGGACGCGGTGCTCGAGCTCATGCGCACGCCGCCCGACCTGATGATCGTCGTGGGAGGCTACAACTCGTCCAACACGACGAACCTCGCGGCGATCTGCGCGCAACACACCCGGGCGTTCCACATCGAGACGGACCGCAGCATCGATCCGGACCGCTGCACGATCTCGCACCGGCGCGTGCAGGACGGAGCCGTCGTCGAGGAAGCCGGCTGGCTGCCCGCCGGGCGGGATCTCGTCGTGGGGCTCACGGCCGGGGCCTCGACCCCGGACAGCCTGATCGGCCGGACCGTGGAGAGGATCCTGCGCTGCGAGGGGGCGGACGTGGAGGCGTTGCTCGCCGCCGTCGAGTCCCGGAGCCCGCCGGCGCCCGACGCGGCCGCGAACTAGCGCTGCACGGCCGGGTCGTCGGCCGAGGCGAGCGCCTCTCGCGCCGCGGCGAGCTGGGCGGCGACGGCTTCCCGCGAGGAGCCCCCCGACGCCGTGCGTCTCTCGAGCGCGGCCTCCACATCGAACAGCTCCGTCCACGTCCCGGCGAGTCCGGGCGCGACCGCGGCGACCTCCTCCGCGGGGAGGTCGGGAAGCGGCACCCCCAGCTCCGAGCCGCGCCGGACAAGACGGAGCACCGTCTCGTGCGCGTCCCGGAAGGGCGTTCCGGCGGTGGCCATCTGCTCCGCGAGGTCTGAGGCGAGGACCGAGGGGTCGACGGCATCCCGCGCGGCGTCGGGCCGCACGGCCAGCGAGTCGACGGTCCCCGCGAGAGCGTCGAGCGCCGACGCGAGTCGTCCTTCTGCCTCGAACAGGGCCCGCTTGTCCTCCTGGAGGTCCTTGGCGTAGCCCGAGGGGAGTCCCTTCAGGGTGGCGAGGAGACCCGTCAGCAACCCGACGAGGGCTCCGCCCCCCGCCCGCGCCAATTCCGCCCCGTCCGGATTCCGCTTCTGGGGCATGAGGCTCGAGCCCGTCGTCCACGCGTCGCCGAGGCGGACGAGGCCGAACTCCGCGGACGCGAACACCACGAGGTCCTCGCCGAGCCGTGACAGGTCGACGGCCGTCATCGACCACGCCCACAGGACTTCCGCGGCCCAGTCGCGGGCGCCCACCGCGTCCAGCGCGTTCGGCTCCGGGCCGTCGAATCCGAGGGACTCGGCCAGCCGCGCCCGGTCCACGGGGAGACCGGAGCCGGCGCCCGCCGCGGCCCCGAGCGGCAACCGGTTCAGCCTCCGGGACGCGTCCGCGATGCGGGCGCGGTCCCGCTCGAGAGGCCAGAAGTGCGAGAGGAGCCAGGCCGAGGCCCGGGTGGGTTGCGCCCTCTGAAGGTGCGTATAGGCGGGGAAGGCGACGTCGCCCGCCCGCTCGGCCGCCCGGAGGAGGGCCGCCTGGAGACGGAGGACCCGGCTCCCCATCGCCGCGCAGGCGTCGCGGGCCCACATCCGGGTGTCCGTCGAGACGACGTCGTTGCGGGACCGACCGAGCCTGACCTGGCTCGCGAGCGGGCCGACCTCGTCCTCGAGCCAGCGCTCGATCAGCGAGTGGATGTCCTCGTCGGGTTCCTCCGCCGGCCGGCCGATCGCGAGACGGGCCCGGACGGCCTCGAGGCCATCGCGGAGTCGCTCCTCGTCCGCCCGGGTCAGGAGTCCGAGATCCGCCAGCTCTCGGACCCAGACCCCGTCGACCGCGATCTCGTGAGGCCAGAGTCGCCAGTCGAACGGGAGAGACCGATTCAGGCGGTCCAGCTCGGGGGCCGGCCCTCCGCCCGCGCCCGCCCAGAGGCCGCGGGGTCGGGCCCTCGTCATCCGCCCGCCCCGGCCGCCGCCCGTCCCGGCGTCGCCGGACCGTGCAGGGGCACGACGTCGGCGACCGGCCCGGGCTCCGTCTCCGCGGTGGCGCTCGCGTCCTCCCGCATACGACCCGCGACGCGGAGCGGGAGTCCGAACAGGCGGATGAAGCCGGTCGCGTCGGCGTGGTCGTACAACTCGCTCGCCTCGAAGGTGGCCAGGGCCTCGGAGTAGAGGGAGTGCGTGCTCTGCCGGGCGAGGACCGTGATTCCGCCGCGGCAGGCCCGGAGCGTGACGCTCCCGGTCACGCGCTCCTGCGTTACCCTGACGAAGGCGTCCAGTGCCTCCCGCTCCGTCCCCCACCAGCGGCCCTCGTACACGAGCGTCGCGTACCGGCGCGCCAGGTCGTCCTTCAGCTCCAGCGTGCTCCGGTCCAGGACCATCTGCTCGAGCTCCGAGTGAGCGGAGTAGAGCAGCGTGCCTCCGGGGGTCTCGTAGATCCCGCGCGACTTCAGGCCGACGACGCGGTCCTCGACCAGGTCGACCCGGCCGATCCCGTTCCGCCCGCCGATCCCGTTCAGCGTCTCGAGCAGGGCCAGGGCCGGCAGACGCTCTCCGTCGAGCGACACCGGGACGCCCCTCTCGAACCCGATCGTCACCGTCTCGCCCGACTCGGGCGCCGTGGCCGGGTCGACCGTGAGAAGGAACAGCTCCTCCTCGGGAGCGTTCCCGGCGTCCTCCAGAGATCCGCCCTCGTGCGAGCAGTGCCAGACGTTCCGGTCGCGGGAGTAGCGGCTCGTCTTGGGGGGCGGGAGCGGCACGCCCTTCGCCCGCGCGTACGCCTCGGCGTCCTTCCGGCCCCGGATCGACCACTCCCGCCACGGCGCCACGACCGCGAGATCCGGCGCGAGCCAGCCGAACGTGAGCTCGAACCGCACCTGGTCGTTGCCCTTGCCCGTGCAGCCGTGGGCGACGGCGTCGCACCCCTCCCGGCGCGCGACCCGGACGACCTCACGCGCGATGAGCGGCCGCGCCATGGACGTGCCGAGCAGGTATTTCCGGCCGTAGACGGAGCCCGCGCGAAGGACGGGCCAGATGAACTCCTCCACCAGCTCCTGCCGCACGTCCACCACGTGGCAGGCGACGGCCCCTGCCGCCGCGGCCTTCGCCTCGATGCCTTCGAGGTCGCCCTGGCCGACGTCGACCGCGACACACACGACCTCGCATCCGTACGTCTCGATCAACCAGGGGACGGCGACCGACGTGTCGAGTCCCCCCGAATACGCGAGCGCGATCTTACCGATCTTCCGGTCCATGCTCTCTGCTCTCTCCGCCGCGGCGACGCCTGTACCTGTATGAATAAATATGCGGTCGACGAGAATATCCATCCGACGCGGGCGAGGCAAGGGCGGGTGAGGTCGGGAGGCGGAGCTCAGCGCTCTCCGGCCAGGTGCCGGAGACGATCCGTCACCTCCACGGCGCGGCCCGGGGACCGGAGAACGATCAGAACGGTGTCATCGCCGGCCACGGTGCCCGCGACCTCGGGCCAGCCGGCGACGTCGAGCGCGGCGGCGACCGGCTGGGCGGCGCCGACCAGGGTCCGGACGACGACCAGTTGTCCGGCCGGCTCGACGCCGACGAGGAGGTCCGGAAGCAGCCGAGCGAGCGCCCGGGCCTCGCGTCCCCCTCCGGACGGGAGGGCGTACATCGTCTCTCCGCCCGGCCCGGCCCGCTTCGCGAGTCCGATCTCCCGGATGTCCCGCGACAACGTCGACTGGCTGACGCGGATCCCGTCGGCGGCGAGCCGCGACTGGAGCTCTTCCTGGGTGCGGACCGCCGACGAGGCCACGATCCGTTCGATCGCGCGGTGACGCGCGGCCTTACCCGTCTCCGTCACGGCCGGTCGACGCGGGCTGAAGGGCGGCGGCCGGCAGCGGGCGCCGGGAGCCGGCCTCCGCGCGGGCCGGGTGCCACCAGCGGATTCCGTCTTCTCCGAGGCGCCAGCACAGGCGCACCGGCTCGCCGTCGATCCGGGAGCGGAAGTCGACCAGGCCGTCCACGTCGTGGAGCTCGCAACCGACCTGCGACAGCTCGCGAAGGTATCCCTCGAGCCGGCCGGACAGCCGCGCCACCTCCATCCGCAGTCGGTCGAGCTCGTCGGGGGCGGGGGCGTCGACGAACGCGCCACGGACATGGAGACGGGCGCGGCGAAGCTCGGGAAGGAGCCGGGACAGCCGCGCGTTCGCGGTCACGATGTCTTCCGTGATCCGGCGCACGAGGGGAAGAGTGCGCTCCGCCTCCTCGACCGAGAACTCGCGCGGGTGACCGGCGCCGCTCACGCGTCGTCTCCCGAGCGATCCCGCTCGGGACTCCAGCGCGGCTGGAGGTCGGGAATCTCGACCCGGAGGCCGCCGACGAGGGAGGCAACGGAGTTGTAGAGGACCGCTCCGATCACGGCGAGGAGACCGACGCCGAGCCCGTACAGCACCGGGAACACGACCACCGACCAGATCCCGAGGCGACTCAGGATGTTGGGCTCGGTGCCGGCCGGAACCTCGAGCGTGGCGATGACGGCGAGGACGAGTCCCACGAGGAACCCGACGATTCCGTACAGCGTCATGGCCACGAGAAATGCCGACCGAAGGCTGATGCGACGGATCTGGACGAGCATGGGTCCAGAATAGCACCGGGCCCCGCGCCCCGCACCTCGCGCCGGCCGCGGGGTTGTCGCTATCCTGTGCGGCATGACGACCGAGAGGAAGGACGCGCCGATCGAGCCGCCGACCGGGCCGGAGCGCGCGGAGCGAGACGACGGTCCGCTGCTCGACCCGCTCACGGGAGATCGCCTCGAGGAGGACGATCGCAAGCGGCCGATCCCCGGGGGAGAGCCCACGTGCCCGCTGTGTGGCGCCGAGATGGTCCGGCACGTCGAGAAACCGCCGGCGCCGCGCGGAGGGCGCTCGCCGTTCCGGGTCCGCCTCGTCTGCGCCTCCGAGGAGTGCGGGGCCTGGACGGTCTACGACTGGTGAGGGGCGAGCCGGTCCGCGCGCCCGGGCTCCCTCAGCCTTCCGGTCGCCGGAACTCCCGGGCGCGGAAACGCTCGCCCGACACTTCGCGAGATGCCTCCGACGCGAGCCACACGAATACGTCCGTGATCTCGTAGGGAGCCGGCAGCGTGTCCGGGCTCTCGTCCGGATAGGCAGCCGCCCGCATTCCCGTCCGCATCGCCCCGGGGTCGACCGCGTTCGAGCGGATTCCCTGCTCGGCGAGCTCCCCGGCCAGCATCTCCGAGAGCGCCTCGAGCCCGTTCTTGGACGCGCAGTACGCCCCCCAGAAGGGCCGACCGTGGTCCCCGACTCCCGACGAGACGTGGATGAGGGAGCCCCGCGTCTCGCGGAGGGCCGGGATGGCGTGCTTCGCGCAGAGGAAGGCGCCGGTCAGGTTCACGTCGAGCACGGCCCGCCACTCGTCGAGGGGATAGGCCTCCACACCCACCCGGCGGCCCAGCAGCGAGGCGTTGTTGACGAGCGCATCCAGGCGCCCGAACCGCTCCCGCGTCCGTCCGACCCAATCCCTCACGGCCGCCTCGTCCGTCACATCACATGGCACGGCGAGCACCCGCCCGCCCCGGGCCGAGAGCTCCTCGGCACCCGCCAGCAGCTCGGCCTCGTCGCGGGCGCAGATCGAGACGGCCGCCCCCTCCTCCGCGAACCGCCGGGCCAGCGCCGCCCCGAGTCCCCTCGACGCGCCCGAGATCATCGCCACCCTGTCCTTCAGTTCCATGCCCGCCCCTTCCCGTTCGGGACCGGAGCGCATTCGACCAACGCCGCCGGCCTCTCGTTGACGTCCTCACGGTCGGGAGACAGCTTCCGGGCACCATGACCGCCGTCTCGCACCTTCCGCCGCGTCTCCGGGTCCCGCCGCCCGGCCCTCGTTCCCGGGCGCTCGCGCGCCGACTGGCGGCCGTCGAGTCGCGGAACGTGACCTTCCTCTCTCCCGAGTTTCCCATCTTCTGGGTCCGGGCGCGGGGCAGCAACGTGTGGGACGGCGATGGAAACCGCTTCGTCGATCTCAGCGGCGGGTTCGCCGTGACCGCGGCAGGCCACCGGAATCCGCGCGTGGTGACGGCGCTGCGCCGGCAGATCGGGCACCTCCTGCACGGGATGGGAGACGTCCACCCGCCCGAGATCAAGGTCCGGTTGCTCGAGCGCCTCGCCCGCCTCGCCCCGTTCCCGGACGCCCGCATCGTGCTCGCGAGCTCGGGCGCGGAGGCCGTCGAGGCGGCGCTGAAGTCGGCACGACTGTACACCGGTCGGCCCGGCGTTCTCGCGTTTACGGGCGCCTACCACGGGCTCACGTACGGCGCGCTGGCAACGACCGACCGGGCCCTGTTCCGGGAGCCGTTCGAGGACCAGTTGAACCCGCACGTCCTCCGCGCGCCGTTCCCCCACCCGTACCGTCCGCCCGCGGAGCTCGCGGGCTCCGCCGATCTCGGCGCCGCCGCGCTGGCCGCGGTCGCGCGCCGCCTCGACGGCCCTGGCGGCGAGGCCGTGGGCGCGGTCGTCGTCGAGCCGGTACAGGGGCGGGGCGGGGACGTCGTGCCGCCTCCGGGGTTCCTCGCGGGCCTCGCCGCGCTCTGTCGCGAGCGCGGGATGCTGCTCGTTGTCGACGAGATCTACACCGGATTCGGGCGAACGGGACGGCGCTTCGCCTCCTCGCACGACGACGTCGTCCCGGACCTCCTCTGCGTCGGAAAGGCCCTGTCGGGAGCCCTCCCGATCGCCGCGTGTCTGGGACCGGCCCGGGTGATGGACGCGTGGCCGTCGTCCCGGGGCGAGGCGAAGCACACCTCCACCTTTCTCGGGAATCCGCTGGCGTGCGCCGCGGCGATCGCGTCCCTGGACGAGATCGAGCGCCTCGACCTCGCGGGTCGTTCCGCGCGCGAGGGTGAGCGCTGGATCGCCCGGATCCGCGAGCGGGTGGGGGCGGATCCCCGGATCGGAGACGTGCGGGGTCGGGGCCTGATGATCGGGATCGACCTCGTCCGCGATCGGGAGAGCCGGGAGCCGGACCCCGACCTGGCCGCGCGGGTCGTGGCCGCTGCCCTGCGCCGGGGATGGATCCTGCTCGCGGGCGGCCCGGCCGGGAACGTCCTCTCGCTCTCGCCGCCGCTGACGATCCCGCGCGACCTCCTCGACCGCGCGACGCGGATGCTCGCCGACGTGCTGGAGGCGGACACAGGGCCCGGATCGGACGCGGCGGTGGAGAAGGGCTGACCGGGGTCGACCCTTCGTCGGGGCGTCCCGGCGCCGGCCGCGAGCGAGAGATCGCGCCGCCTCCGGTCCGGGCAGGCCTCGTTTGCGCCCCCGGCCCCGGCGGGTACATTGGGGCCGCGCCGGCCCGAGCCGGCAGCTCGAAACCGAGGAGCACGCTCTCGTGGCCGATCCCGCGATTCAGGTCGAAGGCACGCCGAATCCGAACGCGGCGAAATTCGTGCTGGAGCGAAGCGTGCTCGGGAGCGAGGGCCGGACCTACTTCGACCCGACGTCGGCGTCGGGAGACCCGCTCGCCGAACGACTGTTCCGGGTGGACGGGGTCCGTGCGGTGTTCATGGTCGAGAATTTCATCACGGTGACCAAGGCGGACGACGTCGCCTGGGACGAGATCGTGGAGGAGATCCTTTGCGCGATACGGGAAGAGCTTTCGACGTGAGGTCGGTCGTGCGAGCGGCCGCCTGCCTGTTCCTGCTCGGTGGACTCGTCGCCTGCGGCGGGGAGCCCGGAGCGGAAGGGGCCTCGGACGGACAGGCGGAGCCTCGGGCGCCCGAGGTGGAGGCTCCGGCCTTCGAGACCGCGGCCGTGCGGGTGGACTCGCTCATCGACGAGCGTGAGACGCATTTCTCGGCGCTCCGTCAGCTCACGTTCGGGGGGCAGAATGCCGAGGCGTACTGGTCGGTGGACGACGACTGGATCATCTTCCAGGCCACGCCCCGCGGCGGCACCTGCGACCAGCAGTACGTCATGCGCCCCGACGGCAGCGACCTCCATCGCGTGAGCACGGGAGAAGGTCGCACCACCTGCGGCTACTTCCTGCCGGGGACCGATCGGATCGTCTACGCCTCGACCCACCTCGGGGATGCCGCCTGTCCCGAGGACCCGGACATGTCGCAGGGCTACGTGTGGGGCCTGTTCGCCTCCTACGATCTGTTCACGGCCGAGCGCGACGGATCCGATCTCCGGCGGCTGACCGACACGGCCGGCTATGACGCCGAGGCGACGGTCTCGCGGGACGGCGAGTGGATCGTATTCACGGCAAAGCGGGATGGGGACCTCGACATCTACAAGATGCGCACGGACGGATCGGAGCTTACGCGTCTCACCGATGCCGTGGGCTACGACGGCGGACCGTTCTTCTCGTACGACGGCTCGATGATCGTGTACCGGGCCTCCCACCCGCGCACCGAGGAGGAGCTCGTCGACTACCGCCGGCTCCTCGCGCAGGACATGATCCGCCCCTCGCAGCTCGACATCTGGGTCATGAACGCCGACGGGTCCGGAAAGCGGCAGTTGACCGACAACGGCGCCGCGAACTTCGGGCCCTACTTCTTCCCGGACGGCGAGCGGATCATCTTCTCTTCGAACATGGATGCGCCGAGCCCGCGGGAGCCCGAGTTCGACCTGTATGCGATCGGCCTCGACGGGACGGGTCTCGAGCGGATCACCTGGTCGGGCGACTTCGACGGCTTCCCCATGTTTAACTCGGATGGCTCGCGCTTGATCTTCGCCTCGAACCGGGGGAACGAGCTGCCCCGGGAGACGAACCTGTTCATCGCCGACTGGGTGGACTGAGCCGCGCACCGGCAAGATTGCCCGACCCTCCGGCGTCCTGCGAGCGGCGGTCTCTCCCGGGGCCGCCGCTCGTCGCATCTCCCGGTCCGATGGGCCAAGCGGCATCGTAAAGTGACTGCGGCGGCGCGGGGTCAATTCGGGTCGGTTCCGGGAACGCTATTCATAATAGTGATTTGCGGACGATCATGTCGCCTGGCATGGAGCGGGCGTCCTTTCCGCCGAAGACCCAAGCGGCGTCGCTTTACTTGTGCGGCACGCCGCCCGGAGGCGGCCCGTCCGGCCGGAGACCGAGGCGGGCGAGGAACTCCTCGACGATCGCGAACGTGAGACCCCAGATCACGGCGCCGTTGAACTCGATCGTGGGGAAGCGCCGGGGGCGGGGACGGGTCCGGATGAGCGAGGAGCGTCGAGCGGGCGCGGCGAGCTCGGAGACGGGGACCCAGAGGTGCCCCACCAGTTCGTGGTTGAGATTGACCCCCGGCCGCACGGGGAGCCAGGCGACGAACGGCGTGATCCCGATGGAGGGAAGGTGCGCGCTCCGGGGGTGCAGGTCGTGGAGTCGGCCGAGCACGTCCCGGGGACGGAGGACGATGCCCGTCTCCTCCCGCGTCTCCCGAAGGGCCGTGTCGAGGATGTCGCGGTCGTCCGGGTCGTGGCCACCGCCGGGAAGCGCGACGTGTCCCGACCAGGGGTCGCCCTCGACCCGGGCGCGATGGACGAACAGGGCCGCGGTCCGCGACGGCGAGGCCTGACGCTCCGGGACGACGCCGCTCGCATCCGACTCCTCCACCGGGGCGAGGAGAAGCGTGACGGCGGCCCTCCGGTCGCACTCGTGGTCCGGGAGACGGAGACCCGGGGACATCGCGAGGGCGGCCCGTACCCGGTCCACGAACGGCGCACCGCCCGCCGTCGCCTCAGCCACCGCCCCGTTCCCATGGACGCGCCGCCTGCTCCGCGGCCTCCAGGAGCGAGAGATAGCTCTCGTACCGGTGACGGGAGATCTCGCCCGCCTCGACGGCTCCGAGCACGGCGCACCCGGGCTCGTTCCGGTGCCGGCAGTCGGAGAACCGACAGGCCCCGAGGTGGGGGCGAAACTCCCGGAACGCCATCGAGAGCTCGGCCGGGTCGAGTGCCGCGGGCTCGAAGTTCTGCACGCCCGGCGTGTCGGCGAGATACGTGTCGCCGCCCAGAGGAATCAACCGCCCCGAGGTGGTCGTGTGTCGCCCCCGCCCGGAGCGGTCGCCCACCTCGCCGACCCGGAGGTCGGTCCCCGGAACCAGTGCGTTCACGAGGCTCGACTTCCCGGCTCCCGAGGGACCCGCGAGCACGGTGATCCGGTCCGCCAGGCGCGCGGTCAGATCGTCGAGCCCGGACCCCGTCTTCGCGCTCACGGGAAGGACCGCGTATCCGGCCGCGGCGTAGTCCCGGAGACCGGACGGCAGCGGACCCTCGCCGGGCCCGAGCAGGTCCGCCTTGTTGCAGACGACGAGCGCCGAAAGGTCGTTCAGCTCCGCGACGGCGAGGAGCCGGTCGAGGAGGAAGAAGTCCGGCTCCGGGCGGGAGACCGAGATGACGGCGGCCACCTGGTCCACGTTCGCCGCGAGGACCTGCTCGCGCCGCTTCGCGAACGAACGGCGGGCCAGCCGTCCGGTCCGGGGAAGCACGCCCTCGATCCGGCAGCTGCCGTCCTCCAGCAGCTCGACCTCGACCAGATCGCCGATCGCGATCGACCCGGGTCCGAGCTTGATCCGGCCGCGAAGGGAGCAGTCGAGCTCGCGGTCTCCCGCCCGGACGCGATAGACGCCGCCGGCGGACTCGAGCACGCGGCCCTTCACCCGGCGCGGCCTGTGCCCGGGGGTGCGGACGCGACGCGGAGCGGGGCCCGGCGGCTCACGAGCCGGTGCCGACCAGCTCTTCGAGACAGTTCCATGCCAGGAGGGCGCACTTCACGCGCACCGGGAATTTCGCCACGCCGGCCAGGGCCCGGAGGTCCCCGAGAGACTCGTCCTCCGCGGCCGACGCGTCGCCGTGCAGCATCCGGGTGAACGTCGCCGCGATGCCGAGAGCCTCCGATGGCGTCCGACCCCGGACCCGTTCGGTGAGCATCGACGCCGAGGCCTGGCTGATCGAGCACCCTCTTCCCTCGAACCCGACCTCCTCGATCCGTCCGCCCCGGACCCGGAGCAGCAGCTCGATCACGTCCCCGCAGAGCGGGTTGTTCATCGTGATCGTATGTGTGGGCTCGTCGATCGCGCCCTTGTTGCGGGGGCGACGGTAGTGGTCGAGGATCACTTCCTGGTAGAGCTGGTGGAGCGGAGGCTCCGCGCCCTTGCCCGCGGCCTGGGGGTCGGTGTCGTTCATGGCTTCGGTTCTGGACCTCCGGATCGCTCCAACCTGCTCAGCCGAACCCGCCGAACAGCGCGCGCGCCGCGAGCAGCCCCTCCACGAGAGTGTCGATCTCCTCCCGCGTATTGTACAGGTAAAGGCTCGCCCGTGCGGTGGCCGCCACCCCGAGGTGGTCCATGAGGGGCTGATTGCAGTGATGCCCGGCCAGGATCGCCACGCCGTGAGAGTCGAGGATCGTCGCGAGATCGTGCGGGTGGATGTCCCCGTACTCGAAGGAGATGACGCCGACCCGGCCCGTGGAGGGTCCGAACAGGCGGAACCCCTCGAGCTCCCCGAGGCGCTCCAGCGCGTACTCGGTGAGCGCCATCTCGTGGGCGTGGATGGCATCCAGACCGACCTGCTCCAGGTAGCGCACCGCGGCACCGAGACCCACCGCGTCCCCCACGCTGGGGGTCCCGGCCTCGAACTTGTGCGGGATCTCCGCCCACGTGGACTCCTCCAGCCCGACCTGGGAGATCATCTCCCCGCCGCCCTGCCACGGCGGCATCGCCTCGAGCAGCTCCCGTCGGCCCCAGAGCGCGCCGATTCCGGTCGGCCCGCACATCTTGTGTCCGCTGAACGCATAGAAGTCGCAGCCGATCGCGTCCACGTCCACCCGGAGGTGCGGCGCCGCCTGCGCGCCATCGACCAGGCAGAGCGCGCCCGCGTCCCGGGCCCTCCGTGCGATCTCGGCCACCGGGTTCACGACCCCGAGCGTGTTGGAGACGTGGGTGACCGCCACGATCCGCGTGCGAGGGCCGAGCTTCGCGACGAGGTCCTCGACGTCGAGACGGCCCTCCGGCGTCAGTCCCGCGTACCGGAGGCGGGCTCCCGTGCGCTGCGCGACGAGCTGCCACGGGACGAGGTTCGAGTGGTGTTCCATCAGGGTGAGCAGGATCTCGTCGCCCTCGCGGAGCGCGGAGCCGCCCCAGCTCGCCGCCACCAGGTTGATCGCTTCCGTCGTGCCGCGCGTGAACACGATCTCGTGTGACGCGCCGCCGAGGAAGCGCGCGACGGTCTCCCGGGCCGCCTCGTAGGCGCCCGTCGCCTCGACGCTGAGCTGGTGGGCGCCCCTGTGCACGTTGGCGTGGGAGGTGAGGAAGTAGCCGGAGACCGCTGCGACGACGACCGCCGGCTTCTGGGAGCTCGCCGCGTTGTCGAGATAGACGAGCGGCCGCCCGTGCACCTCGCGGTGCAGGATCGGGAAGTCGCCCCGGATCTTTTCGACGTCCAGTGCCGTCGTGGGGGTCATGCACCCGCCAGTCGGCCGGCGCGGCACCTCTCCCGGCGCCCGCACGGCCCGTGGATCAGCCCAGCTTCACCCGGATCTCGCCGTCCTCGACGCGGCACTCGTACACGGGTACCGGCCGGACGGCCGGCAGCGCCCGGGGGGCGCCGGTCTCGAGGTCGAACCGGGCCCCGTGCAGCAGGCACGTGACCTGATTCCCGACGATCTCGCCATCGGAGAGGGGAAACTCCTCGTGGGAGCACCTGTCGTGCAAGGCGTGCACCCGGTCGCCGGCCCGGGCGAGCACGACCTTCACGCCGTCGACCTCGACCGGGAGGAGCCCTCCCTCCGGCAGGTCCTCGAGGCGGGCGACCGAGACGAATCCGCTCACGACGGAAGCCCGATCTTCTGCTCGATCGCGGCGCGGATCCGATCGCGGACCCCGTCGAGGGGAACGCGGCCCAGCACTTCGTCGAAGAAGCCGAGGACCAGCAGCCGTTCGGCGGCCGGGCGCGTCAGGCCGCGGCTCATCAGGTAGAAGAGCTGGGTTTCGTCCACCTGGCCCACGGTCGCACCGTGCGAGCACCGCACGTCGTCCGCGGCGATCTCCAGGCTCGGCAGCGTCGTCGCCTTCGCGTCGTCGCTGAGCAGGAGGTTCCGGTTCGTCTGATAGGCGTCGGTGAGCTGCGCCCCCTCGGCGACCCGGATCATGCCCCGGAAGACGCCGCGCGCCGTGCCGGTCAGCGCCCCCTTGTACAGCAGGTCGCTATGCGCGTGCGGCGCGGCGTGGTTCTGGAGGGTGTGGTGGTCGAAGTGCTGGTCGTCGTCCCCGAACCAGAGTGCCAGCATCTCGCTGTCGGCACCCGGCCCGAGCAGGTGGCTCGAGACGTCGCAGCGCGCGAGGTCCGCACCCAACGTCACGTTGAGGCCGTTGAGCGTGCTGTCCCGGCCGGTGTTCGCGTGCTGCATGCTGAAGTGCCGGATGCCGCGTCCGTAGCGCTGCAACGCGAGGTAGCGCACGACCGCGCCGCGGCCCCCGAAGATCTCGACCCCGTTCAGGCTCAACGTGCCGGCCGCCAGGTCGGGGGAGACGTACTCGTCGATGCAGGTGACCTCGGCGCCGGCGCCGGTCACGATCAGCGAGTGCGTGGAGACGAGCGCCGCCTCCGCGTCGACGTAGCGGATCGTGTGCACCGGGTGCGGGACGACGACGCCGGCGGGCACGTGCAGCACGTAGCCGTTCGAGAGCGCAGCGACGTGGAGCGCCCACAGCTTGCGCTCCCAGGCCCCGACCTCGCTGGCGAACAGGTGCTCCTCGAGGATCTCCGGCTGGCGGGACGCGACGTCCTCGATCGGCGCCCACTCGACGCCCCTCGCGGCCAGCTCGGGGTCGAGCCGCACGTGCACGATCGCCCCGTTGCGCTGCACCATCACGGCGCTCCGCGTCCGCTCGGATCCGAGGAGCTCGGCCACCGCGGGCGGGAGGTCCTCGATCGAGTCCGCCGGATCCGCTTCCGTCCCGACCGGACCGAACGCCGAGGGGTCCAGGTCGCTGAGGTCGGTGTAGCGCCACTCCTCGCTCTTGCGGCTGGGCATCGGCTCCGACAGGTACTCCGCCCACGCCGTCCGGCGTCGGGCGGCGATCAGCTCCGGATCGCGGCGCTCCCGGACCCAGCCGCCGAGGACGTCCTCGACCGTACCGGCGGGCGCGGGGCCCGGCTCCGTCATCGTTCCCTCGGACAACGTCATGCTCCTTCGCGTTCTCGTGCGGTGTTCGGTTCGGTCCGTCGGAGGCTCCGGCTCCTCAGCCGACGCTCCCCTCCATCTCGAGCTCGATCAGCCGGTTCAGCTCGATGGCGTACTCGAGCGGGAGCTCCTTCGCGATCGGCTCGATGAAGCCACGCACCACCATCGTCATCGCCTCCTCCTCCGAGAGACCGCGGCTCATCAGGTAAAAGAGCTGCTCCTCGCCGACCTTGGAGACCGAGGCCTCGTGCCCGATCGTGGACCGGTTCTCGTCGATCTCGATGTACGGATAGGTGTCCGTCCGCGACGTCTCGTTCATGAGGAGGGCGTCGCACTCCACGTTCGACTTCGCGCCCACGGCCCCGTCGTAGACTTTGCAGAGCCCGCGATAGGACGAGCGGCCGGTCCCCTTGGAGATCGACTTCGACACGATCTGGGACGTCGTGTTCGGCGCGGCGTGAATGACCTTGCCGCCCGTGTCCTGGTGCTGGCCGTCGCCGGCGTACGCGATCGAGAGGATCTCCCCGTGCGCGCCCTCGCCGACGAGGAAGCAGGACGGATACTTCATGGTCAGCTTCGACCCGAGGTTCCCGTCCAGCCACTCCATCGTGGCTCCCTCGTGCACCATCGCCCGCTGGGTGACGAGGTTGTACATGTTGTTCGACCAGTTCTGGATCGTCGTATACCGGAACCGGGCGTCCTTCTTCACGACGATCTCGATCACCCCCGAGTGGAACGACTCGGTCGAGTACATCGGCGCCGTGCAGCCCTCGATGTAATGAGCCTGCGCGCCCTCCTCGACGATGATCAGAGTCCGCTCGAACTGCCCCATCTGCTCGGCGTTGACCCGGAAGTAGGCCTGGAGCGGAATCTCGACCTTCACCCCCTTCGGAATGTAGACGAAGGACCCCCCCGACCAGACGGCCGAGTTCAGCGCCGCGAACTTGTTGTCCTGCGGCGGGACGATGGTCGCGAAGTGCTCCCGGAACAGCTCCGGGTAGTTCCGCAGCCCGTCCTCGATCGACTCGAAGATGATTCCCTGCTCCTCCCACTCCTCCTTGAGCGAGTGGTAGACCATCTCCGACTCGAACTGCGCCCCGACGCCCGCCAGGATCTTCCGCTCCGCCTCGGGGATCCCGAGCCGCTCGAACGTGTCCTTGATGTTCTGCGGCACGTCGTCCCACGACCGCTCCATGCGGTCCTGAGGCTTCAGGTAGAAGTAGATCTCATCGAGGTTCAGGGTCGAAAGGTCTCCGCCCCAGTCGGGCATCGGCTTCGACGCGAAGATCTCGAGCGCCTTGAGACGGAACGCGAGCATCCACTCGGGCTCGCCCTTGTGCGCCGAGATCTGGCGGACCACCTCTTCCGACAGGCCCTTCTGCGCCTTGAAGATGGGCTTCTCGTCGGTGACGAAGTGGTACTTGTACTCGTCGAGGCCGAGATCGGCGATCGTTTCGTTGTGCGGCATCGGTTCCGTACTCCCTGGGTCAGGCGGCGTTCGCGCTCGCGTCGGTCCGGTCGGCCCCCCGTCAGCCGACCGGCTCGGGCTCCGGCTCGTGGAGCCAGTCGTAGCCCATCTCCTCGAGCTGGTCGGCGAGCTCCGGCCCACCGCTGTGTGCGATGCGCCCCTTGAGCATCACGTGGACGCGGTCCGGCTTCAGGTACTCCAGGATCCGCTTGTAGTGCGTGATCAGGAGCACGCCCATCGCCCCGTCGTGCCCGCGCAGCGTGTTCACGCCCTCCGAGACGATGCGCAGGGCATCGATGTCGAGGCCGCTGTCCGTCTCGTCGAGCACGGCCATCCGCGGCTCGAGCATCGCCATCTGGAGGATCTCGTTCCGCTTCTTCTCTCCCCCGCTGAACCCGTCGTTCACGTAGCGCGCCGCGAACGTCGGATCGACCTTCAGCAGGGAGAGCTTCTCCGTCAGCTTCTTCTGGAAGGCGAACACGTCCATGTCGCCCTCCTCCTCCGTGCGACGCGCGTTGATCGCCGTGCGGAGGAAGTTCGCGATCGAAACGCCGGGAATCTCGGCCGGATACTGGAACGCCAGAAACAGACCCGCCCGACCGCGCTCGTCGGGCTCGAGCTCGAGCACGTCCTGGCCGTCGAGCAGGATCTCCCCCTCCGTCACCTCGTACCCCGGATGTCCGGAGATCACCTTCGCGAGCGTGCTCTTGCCCGAGCCGTTCGGCCCCATGAGAGCGTGCATCTCGCCGGGGCGAATGGCGAGGTCCACGCCCCGCAGGATCTCCAGGCCGGTCTCCTCCACGCGGGCGTGGACATTCCGGATCTCGAGAAGGTGCTCAGACATTCGGCTCGCGCTCCTGTCGCTGTCGATCTTCTTTCGGGGCCCGCGGGGCCCGGAGACGGCAGGCGCGCCTTCCGGCGCGCTGGCGTCGAACGTTCGGTTGTCGGTCCGTTGTCGAGAATGATTCTCGATACGGGAGGCACAAGCTACGCTCGTTGAGAACCAGTTTCAAGTGGCGCGGCCGGCGTGCGCGTGCTGCGATGGACACCGCCCCACTCTAGTTTGTTCCGGCCGTCCGGACGACGGGCGGAGCGCGTTCCGCGCCGCGCGACGGCGGGTGCTGCAACCACGACGGGGGGAATGACATGCGGGCGGCCTTCTTCCGCGCGCACGGGGGGCCCGACGTTCTCGAGGTCGGCGAGGCGCCGGACCCGGTCGTCGCGGCCGGCACGGTGGTGGTGGAGGTCCGCGCCTTCGCCCTCAACCACCTGGACCTGTGGGTCCGACGGGGCATCCCGGGGCTCGAACTCGAGATGCCGCACATCGGCGGCTCCGACGTCGCGGGCGTGGTGCACGAGGTCGGGGCGCGCGTCGACGGCTGGGAGCCCGGAGATCGCGTGGTCGTGAACCCCGCACTCTGGTGCGGCGAGTGCGAGTCGTGCGCGCGGGGCGAGCACCCGCTCTGCCGCTCCTTCCGGATTCTCGGCGAGCACGTCCGGGGCGGGTCCGCGGAGCGGGTGCGGGTCCCCGCCCGGAACCTGTACCGGCTCCCCGCCGACGTCCCGTTCGAGCGCGCCGCCGCGGCGCCCCTCGTCTTCCAGACCGCGTGGCGGGCGTTGCGGCGCGGACGGTTGTCGAGCGGCGAGGTCCTTCTCGTCACGGGCGCGTCCGGGGGGGTCTCGACCGCCGCGGTCCGGATCGGGCGCCACTTCGGCGCCCGCGTGCTCGCGCTGACGTCCGGCCCGGAGAACGTCCGGCGGGTCGCGGAGCTCGGGGCCGACGTCGTGATCGACCGGCTTCGGTCCGACCTCGTGCAGGAAGTGCGACAGCTCACGGATGGACGGGGCGTCGACCTGGTCCTCGACTCGGTGGGCGAGGCGATCTGGAAGGACTGCCTCCGATGTCTCGCGCCGGGCGGGCGGCTCGTCACGTTCGGCGCGACCACCGGCCCGGCCGCCGCGCTCGACATCCGGCACGTGTTCTGGAAGCAGCTCGAGGTGATCGGAAGCACGATGGCGTCGCGCCCGGAGTTCGAGGAGGTGATGGGGCTGGTGACGTCGGGCGTGCTCGAGCCCGTGGTCGACGCGGTCCTCCCGCTCGAGGAGATCCGCGAGGCGCACCGGCGGCTCGAGGCCGGTCAGGCGTTCGGGAAACTGGTGCTGACACCGTGACGTCGCGCGCGGAGGCTCTCCGGCTCTCTCGTGCCCTGGCCTGCCTTCTCGCGGTCGGCGCCCTCGCGGCGGCGTGCGGTGAGCGGCCGCCCGACGGCGATGCCGCGGCGACCTCCGACGCGATCCCGACCGACTCCGTCGCCTTCCGCGAAGGGACGGCGGGAGGGCAGGAGGAAGCGACCGCGGGGGACGAGTCCGCGGGGCGTTCCGGAGGGATGCGGGAGCTGGGGACGGGGCTCGAGAATTTCGTGGTCCCGGACGACGCGGAGCGCGCGGCCGTCGCCGAGACCGTCGCGGTGCAGATCGAGAACGTCGCGGGGGCGCCGCTCATCCTCTCCGCCCGGGCGGGCGCCCGGCCCGTCGTCCTCGACACCCTTGAGGTCGGCGGCCAACTCCGCGTCGACCTCGCGGGTCCTCCCGGGTCGATCGAGATCGCCTGGGAGACCCGGGATCGGACGCGCTCGGGCGTCGTTCCGGTTCCCGCCGCCGCCGACACCGTCGTTCGTCTCCCGGTGGGCCGACCCGGCGGCTCCTGATCCCACCGGCCGGGCGGTCCGCACCGGCGGGACGGGCGCGGCGTCCGGATTGGGCGGTCTCCGGCAGGTGTCGGGCCCGAGCCACACCCCGGGTCTGCTCCGGGAGCCCGTCGCATCTCCCAAGGTCAAGCCGCGCAGGGGCTTCCGCTCACGATCGCGGTCGAGCATCGAACTTGCAACTCCCGGTGTCGGAAGCCGATGGATCCGAAGCCCTGGAGGCGCACCATGCTCAGAACCGTCCCGATCTTCGCGTTCGCGTTCACGGTGAGCGTCGCCGCGCTCGTGCTGTCCACCAAACGGCCCGCGCCGGCCTCCCATGCCGCGCAGGGACGGGTCGCCGGTGCCGACGCCTGGTTCGTCTGAGCCGGTCCCGAGCGTGACGCGCGGCCCCGCGTCCGACCTCATCCGCTCCGCGATCCGCGCCGACATGGAGGCGCGCATCGAGCGCGTCGCGCGGCGCCTCGAGGCGGAGGCCGGGCAGTTCCCCCGGCATGCGGACATGGTCGGCGTCCTGGAGGAAGCCCTCACAGAGGTCACGGGCATCGTCGCCGCCGGCCTCCTCGCTCGGATCCTGGAAGCTCCCGCCGTCTCCGCCTGATCCACGCCCCGCTCCCGCTCCCGCCGGCGGGCCTCTTTCGCCCCCGAGGCTACGACGTCATTCTTCGTGTACAGAGCGATGCTCTATACACGATCTGACCGAGGAGGACGCCTTGCGCATGCGGGATCTCGTGTCCGAGTCCGGCCTTCCCCGGACGACGATCCACCATTACCTGCGGGAAGGACTGCTACCGCCCTCGCGGAAGACCGCGGCCAACGCGGCGGTCTACGGACCGGAGCACCTCGAGCGGCTCGCGCTGCTGAAGATGCTCCGCGGTCCGGAGCTCGGCCCGCTCGCTCTCGACGAGATTCGCCGGGTCCTGCCGATCGTCGAGCGGGGCGTCGCCCCCGCGGCCGCCGTGGAACTCGCGGCCCTCTCGGGGCGCGTGCGCCTCGCCGGAGCCGAGGACGCCGGGCCGACGTCCGGCCGCACGTTGCCGCTGCGCGAGCTGGCGCGGCGATCGGACCGGGATCTCCGTGAGGTGCGTGCCCTCGTCGAGGCCGGCCTGCTCGAGGACGGGAGCGGTGCGGATCGATTCGACGCCGCCGACCTCGCGGCCGCGGTGGCGTGCGGCCGCCTGATCGACGCCGGGATCGCGCCCGAGGACCTGCGCCCGATCGCGAGCCTGCTGGGAGAGGCGAAGGCCTACGAAGAGGCCCTCCTCGATCTCGCGTCCGCCGGGCGGGAGGACGGGCAGGAGGCGGCGCTGCGCGAGTCGCTGCGTCGCTCCTTCCGCGATCTCCACGCCTATCTGCTGGCGAGGGATCCCGGCTCGTGAAACTCCGCGCCGTCCTGGAACGTCCTGTTGAGCGTCTGTTCCCCAGGGACGAGAGACGCGGCCCCTGCGCCGCGAGCACCCGGAGGCGCCGATGAGGCGGAGCGAGTCGGAGGACGGAAGACGGTTCGGGCGGATCGGAGCCGTTTTGGCGGCGTGGCTGGTGGTGGGGGTGGTGCCGCTGGCGGGGCAGGAGGCGGTGCGGGAGGTGACGCTGGAGCAGGCGCTGGGGCTGGCGCGGGAGAACGCGCCGGCGCTGG
>Ga0316578_10000004_pt1 | contig 48576 bp, 56 predicted proteins | sample J0NA_2_FD_203076 | JGI IMG/M metagenome (GOLD analysis project Ga0316578, IMG submission 203076) | Rhizosphere microbial communities from salt marsh grasses in Alabama, United States - J0-2_160517rDrC | ecosystem: Host-associated > Plants > Roots > Rhizosphere | place: USA: Alabama | collected... | reverse complement strand
CCGTCCGCTGCCCGAGGGGACGGCGTTCGCCGCCGAGATCGGGCTCGGCGGCGAGCTGCGGACCGTGTCGCGCCCGGAGGCGAGGATCGCCGCCGCGCGACGGGCCGGGCTGGCCACGATCGTGCTCGCCGCGGGACACGGGTCGGCGCTCGCGGGCGAGCCCGGCGTGGTCCTGGCCGGGCGCCTGGGCGACGTCCTGCGGCTCGGCGAGAGGGACGGGTGAGCGCGGCGGCGGTGGTGGTCGCGGGAGGGGACGGGCGACGCCTGGGTGGCGAGCGCAAGCAGTTCCGGCCGATCGGGGGGGCGCCCATGCTCGCCTGGTCCTGCGCGGCGTTCCAGCGAAACCCGGAGATCGGCCAGGTCGTGGCCGTCGTGCCGGGCGACGCGGCCGAAGCGCCGCCGGCCTGGCTCACCGGCCTGACCGACCGGATCGTGGGTGGGGGCGCGTCGCGCCGGGATTCGGTCCGCGCGGGGCTGGCCGCCGTCGACGATCGGCACGCCGTCGTTCTCGTGCACGACGGCGCCCGGCCCTTCCTCTCGGCGGAGCTGATCGACCGGATTCTCGGGGCGGCGGGAGAGGGGCCGGTGATCCCCGGACTTCCGCTCACCGACACCGTGAAGATGGTGGGGGACGACGGCCGGGTCCGTGCCACGCTCGACCGCGGACTCCTGCGACGAGCCCAGACGCCGCAGGCATTTCCCCTGACCCTGCTCCGCGACCTCCACGAAGCGGCGGAGGAGGGGCTGGAGGCGACGGACGACGCCTTTCTGTGCGAGCGCGCCGGGCTTCCGGTGCGGGTCGTACACGGCGAGACGTGGAACGTGAAGGTGACGACGGCCTTCGACCTGGCGATGGCCCGCTGGTGGGTCGAGAGCGGGCTGGCCCGCGAGGCCGGCGTGCGCGCTCCCGCGGCTCCCTGACGGATGGCGCGGTTCGAGGACCTCGGGACGCGGCCGGAGGGCGCGGCGCGCGTGGCCGCCGCGGTCGACCTCCTCGAGCGCGGCGGCCTGCTCGCGCACCCCACCGGAACCGTGTACGGGATCGGGGGGCCCGCGGGCCCCCGCGCGGATGCCGAGGTCGAGCGTCTCAAGGGTCGGGACGGCGCGCCGGTCCTGAGGATCGTGGCCGACATCGGGCGCCTGCGGACGCGGTACCCCGACGCGGCGTGGCCGGAGGAAGCGGACCGGCTCGCCGAGCGGTTCTGGCCCGGACCGCTCACCCTCGTGCTCGACGACGGCTCGGCCACCGGGCTCGCGGTGAGGGTCGAGGCGCACCCGCTGACGCGGGCCGTGCTGTCGGCCTGGGGAGGGGCCCTCGGGTCTACAAGCCTGAACCGCTCGGGCCGCCCGCCCGCGCGAACGGAGTCGGAGGCGCGGACGACGCTCCGCGAGATGCCCGAGGCGCGGCTGGAAGTGGCGTTCCTCCCGGCCGGCGACCTGGACGGGCCTCCGCCATCGACGCTCGTGTCGCTTCGCGAGGCGGCGCCGCGTCTGCTCCGGGCCGGCGCGATCCCCGTCCGGGCGATCGAGGCCGCTCTCGGCCGGAGGCTCGAGGCGTGAGGGAGTGGCGTGTCCTCTTCGTGTGCACGGGGAACACGTGCCGGAGTCCGATGGCGGAGGCGATCGCGCGGGCCGCGGCGGGACCGGGCGAGGGCGCCCCCGTCTTCGCGTCGGCCGGGATCTTCGCCCCGGAGGGCGCGCCCGCCTCGGAGGGTGCCCGCCGCGTCGCGGCTCGACACGGCATCGACCTCTCGGCGCACCGGTCGACGCCGCTGACGGCGGACGCGGTCGCGGCGGCCGACCTGCTGGTGGCGATGACGCCCTCCCACCTGGCTGCCGCCGCCGCCCTGTTTCCCGCGATGCGCGGGCTGCTCGCGACCGAGCTGCTGCCGGCGGACGACCCCCGGCACGGGGCCCCCGTGCCGGATCCGTTCGGGGGGCCGGATGTCTCCTACGAGGAGGCATGGCGGGTGCTGTCGGACTGCGTCTCGGCCCTGCTGGCGCGCCGGGAGGGGCCCGGTGCCCCCGACTGAGGGCCTCGTGCTCGGCCTGATCGGCGATCCGGTCGCCCACTCCCTGTCGCCGCGCATGCAGGAGGCCGCGTTCCGGACTCTCGGGCTCGCGGCCGAGTACCGGACGGTGCGCGTCCCCGCCGACCGTCCCCGGGAGGTCGGCCGGGCGATGCGGGCTCTCGCCGCCTCCGGGGGGGGAAACGTGACCCTGCCTCACAAGGAGACGGCGGCGGCGGCGCTCGACGTCGCGTCGGACGATGTGCACGCCACCGGGGCCTGCAACTGCTTCTGGGCCGATGGGGCGGCGCGTCTCTGCGGAGACAACACGGACGTCGGCGGGATCGGCCTCGCCCTCGACGAGCTGACCGGCCTTCGGCTCGATGGAGCGCGGGTCCTCGTGCTCGGGGCGGGAGGGGCGGCGCGGGCCGCGGTCGTGGCCTGCGCGCGCGGGGGCGCCCGCAGGATCGAAGTCCGGAACCGCACCGCGGGCCGGGCACGGGCGCTCGTGACGGCGCTCGCGGATCGTGCGGGCGGGACGGCGGAGCTCCTGGCGGTCCCTTCCGGCGCGCCCCTCGCGACGCTCGATCTCGTGGTCCAGGCGACCTCCCTCGGGCTCTCGGCCGGCGATCCGCTTCCTCTCGATCCCGGGGGCCACGCGATCGGGAGCGCCCTCGATCTGGTCTACGCGCCGGGCGGGACGGCATGGGTGCGCCGCGCGCGGGAGGCCGGGATCGAGACCGTGGACGGACGGCGCGTGCTGCTGCACCAGGGAACCCTGTCGCTGGCCCGTTGGCTCGGCGTGGACCCCGGCGCGGAGACGATCGAGGCGATGGAACGCGCCCTCGCGGAGGAGAGTTCGTGAAGGCCGGACGTCTCCGGTCCGGGCTCCGGAGGGGCGCGGAGCTGCTCGACACGCTCCTGCCCGCGGCCTGTGTTTCCTGCGGGGCGGCCGCTCCGGTCGGCGGGCCCCCGGTCTGTCACGCGTGTCTCGCCCGGCTTCCGGCGGTCCCGCTTCCGCACTGCCCGCGCTGCGGATACACCCGGCTTCCGGGGCTCGCCGCCGCCGGGGGCTGCGCCGAGTGCGCGACGTGGTCGGAGGAGCTTCCCCGGGCAGCGGCTCCGTTCCTGCACGAGAGTCCCGCCGACCGGCTGGTCCACGGCTTGAAGTACCGCGGCGCCACGGCGCTCGCCCCGTGGATGGGCGCCGCGATGGCCGCCGCGGCCCGGCGACTGGCGGGGGACGACGCGCCGGTCCTGGTCCCGGTGCCGATCTCGCGCTCCCGGCTCCGGGAGCGCGGCTACAACCAGGCCCTGCTCCTCGCGCGGGGGCTCTCGGTCGTCACGGGATGGCCCGTGTCCGAGTCGCTGCGCCGCCGCCGGTCCGCGCCGGCACAGGCCGGTCGGGGGCGGGCGGCCCGGGCCCGGAACGTGACCGACGCCTTCGAGACGGTGCGCCCGGCGAGGCCCGGACGGGAGAGTCCCGTCCTGCTCGTGGACGACGTGCTCACCACGGCGGCGACCGCCGGCGCCTGCGCTCGCGCGCTGCAGCGCGCGAGCGTGACCTGCCTGGGCATCGTCTGCTTCGCGCGGACCCCGCCCCGGGATCCCGGGGCCTGACGGCGGGGGTTGTCCGCCGTCCGCCTCTCCTGCAAGCTTCAAGCACACCTGCCGGGACGAGGTCCCGGCTCGAAACGGACGCCGTCCTCAATCACGAGGAGAACGCATATGTCGGTCAAGATCGCCATCAACGGGTTCGGCCGGATCGGCCGGAACATCCTCCGCTCCGCGCTCGACCAGGGGATGGGCGAGCTCGACCTCGTCGCCATCAACGACCTCACGGACGCGAGGACGCTGGGGCACCTGTTCAAGTACGATTCCGTGCACGGGACCTACGACGGGGACGTGGAGGTGGACGGCAACGACCTCGTGGTCGACGGCGAGCGGTTCACCGTCCTCTCGGAGCGCGATCCCGCCAGGCTGCCTTGGGCGGAGCTCGGGGTCGACGTGGTGTTCGAGGCCACGGGGCTGTTCCGGAAGCGCCCGGACGCGCAGAAGCACATCGACGCCGGGGCCCGGAAGGTCGTGATCACCGCTCCCGCGTCGGATCCCGACCTCACGATCGTGCTCGGCGTGAACGACGAGGCCTACGACCCGGCGACGCATCACATTCTCTCCAACGCCTCGTGCACCACGAACTGCGTGGCCCCGCTCGTGAAGGTGCTCGTGGACGAGTTCGGCTTCGAGAAGGGGCTGATGACCACCGTCCACAGCTACACGAACGACCAGATGATCCTCGACCTGCCGCACAAGGACTTGCGCCGGGCGAGGGCGGCGGCCGTCTCCATCATTCCCACGACCACCGGCGCGGCGAAGGCCACGGGCCTCGTGATCCCGGCGGTGAAGGGGAAGATCGACGGCATGGCGATGCGCGTGCCGACGCCCAACGTCTCCATCGTCGACCTGGTGGCGGTCGTAGGACGGGAGACGACCGCGGACGAGGTGAACGCGGCCATGCGGACGGCCGCCGAGGGCGCGCTGTCGGGGATTCTCGGGTACGAGGAGTCGCCGCTCGTCTCGGTGGACTACATCGGCGATCCCCGCAGCTCGATCGTCGACGCGCTGTCGACGGCCGTGACGGGGGGGAACCTCGTGAAGGTGGTGTCCTGGTACGACAACGAGTGGGGCTACTCCACCCGTTGCGTCGACCTGGCCCGCCGAATCGGCGCGAGCCTCTGAGACCCGGAGATCCCATGCGACGCCGCACGATCGACGACCTGTCCCCGGAGATCCTGCGCGGGCGCAGGGCCCTGGTCCGCGTGGACTTCAACGTCCCGATGGACGACGACGGCACCGTCCGGGACGCGACCCGGGTGGAGGCGAGCCTGCCGACGCTCCGGGAGCTGCTCGAGGCGGAGGCGCGCCCCGTCCTCCTGTCGCACCTGGGTCGTCCGAGGGGAAAGCCGGACCCGAAGTACTCGCTGCGCACGGTCGCGAAGGTGCTCGAGGAGCTGCTCGAGGCGCCGGTCTCGTTCTTCCCGGAGACGGACACGGACCCGGCGGTGCAGGAGAGCCAGGCGCTCGAGCCGGGCGCGGTGCTCTTGCTCGAGAACACGCGATTCCTGCCGGGCGAGACGAAGAACGACCCGGCGCTCTCCAAGCGGCTGGCCCGGCTCGGCGACTTCTACGTCAACGACGCCTTCGGCAGCACGCACCGGGCGCACGCGTCCGTCGTCGGCGTGACGGAGTTCCTGCGGCCGGCGGTCGCCGGGCGACTCGTCGAGTCGGAGCTCGAAGCGATGAGCGCCCTGCGCGCCCCGAGCAGCCGCCCGTTCGTGGTCGCGTTCGGGGGAGCCAAGATCGCGGACAAGATCCCCCTCATCGAGACCTTCCTCGACCGCGCCGACGTCCTGCTGGTGGGCGGCGCGATGGCGAACACGTTCCTCGCCGCGAGGGGACTGCCGATGGGAGCCTCGCTCGTCGAGCGGGACGCGATCGAGGTGGCGGCCGGCTTCCTCGATCGCCCGGGGGGCGCCCTGCGCCTTCCCACCGACCTCGTGATCGCGGAACCGGGCGCGCCGGACGCCTCGCGCTCTCGGATCGTCCGGGCGGACGCGATCCCGGAGGACATGGCGGCGTTCGACATCGGTCCCGAGACCCGGGAGGTCTTCGCGAACGCGATCGGGGAGAGCCGGACGTTCTTCTGGAACGGCCCGATGGGCCTGTTCGAGCGGCCGGGCTTCGATTCCGGCACCGTCCGCGTGGCTGAGGCCGCGGCGGGGGCGACCGCCGAGGGCGCCTTCACGGTCGTGGGCGGCGGCGACTCGGCGAGCGCGATCCGGCAGGCGGGGCTGGCGGACGCCGTCTCGCACGTGTCGACCGGGGGCGGAGCGGCGCTCGAGTACCTGGCGGAGGGAACCCTGCCGGGGATCGAAGCGCTCGACGAGGCGCCGAGATGACCGGCCCGGCGACGCCGCTGTTCGCGGCGAACTGGAAGATGCACCTGGGGCCCCGCGACGCGGAGCGGTTCGCCGCGAGGTTCGCGGGGCGGTACGCCCCGCGGTCGGACCGGCGGGTGGTGTTCTTTCCGCCCGCGATCAGCCTGCCGGCGTTCGTCGCCGCGGTCGCCGGACGTCCGGATCTCCAGGCGGGCGTACAGGACGTCCACGAGGAAGTCGAGGGGGCGCACACCGGGGCGATCTCCGCGCCGATGGCCGCCCAGGCGGGCGCGCGGTGGGCGCTCGCCGGGCACTCGGAGCGGCGCCGTGAGTTCGGAGACGACGACGACACGGTGGCGGCGAAGACCCGGCGCGTCCTCGAAGCGGGGCTCGCGCCGATCGTCTGCATCGGCGAGACCCTGGATGAGCGGGAGGCGGGCCGACTCGAGGAGGTGCTCGAGCGGCAGATCCGGACCGTACTGGCGGGGCTGGACGCGGAGGACGCGGAGCGTCTGAGCTGGGCTTACGAGCCGGTGTGGGCGATCGGCACGGGGCGTACGGCGTCGCCGGCGGATGCGGAGGAGGCGCACGGCATCGTCCGGACGGCGATCGCCGCCGGCGCCGGCTCCGGGGTCGCCGGGCGTGCCGCGATCCTCTACGGCGGCAGCGTCAAGCCGGCGAACATCGAGGAGCTCATGGGCGCGCCGGGCGTGGACGGCGTTCTCGTGGGAGGCGCGAGTCTCGAGCCGGAGTCGTTCGCGGAGATCTGCGCATGTCCGCTCGCGCCGCGTTGACGAAGCGGGTGGGCACGGCTAATTTCACAGATCCTGCGGGCCGCGAGGCCCGCAGTTCGTTTCGACCCGGAACCGAGGTCCGATGTACACGCTCCTGGTAGTGTTGATCAGCGTCCTTGCGATCATCCTGATCGCGGTCGTCCTCCTCCAGTCGGGGAAGGGCGGGGGGCTCGCCGCGGAGTTCGGCGGCGCCTCGTCGTCCACCGACTCCATCATCGGCGGCCGCCAGGCGGCGAACGTCCTGACGCGCACGACGTGGATCGGCGGCGGCCTCTTCCTGTTCCTCGCGCTGCTGCTCGCGATCCTCTCAGCGCGGGTCGGCGAGCCGCCGGAGTCGATTCTCCGCAGCGAGTTTCAGCAGGGCCCCGCCGGGGAGACGGCGGCTCCGACCTCCGTGCTCGAGAGCGAGGGACAGCGTCCGCCGTCGATGCTCGAGGAGGGCGGGGAGCCGGCGCCGGGCGCGGAAGGCGGCGAGGCGCCCGCGGCCCCGACGCCTCCGCCGGAGGACGACGGCTCGAACTGAGCGTCGCAAGACGCGGGTGAAAGGCCGGAGGCCGCGCGGATCGCGGCCTCCGGCCTCGCTCATCCGGCGGGCGGCGGGGGGTCGGGTCGGAACGGCGCCTCCGACGGCAGGTCCAGCCAGTCGACGAAGCGCCCGCGCTCCCGCTGTTCCTCGAGCCACGCCTCGAAGCCGGACGCGACCAGGCCCGCCGGCGCCTCGCCCGTCCGTGCCGTGCGCACCGCGAGATCGTTCGCGTACTCGTTCTTCGGATCCTCGGCGTGGCCCCGGGTCCAGCGCCATTCGACGCGGTGCCGCCGGCTCACCTCCACCAGGCGCCGCCACAGCGCCAGGTTCTCGATCGGTCCTCCTTTCCGCTTCCACCCCCGACGGGCCCAGCCGTGCACCCACTCCTTGATGCCGGTCACGAGGTACCGGCTGTCCGAGGTGAACACGACGTCGCAGGGCCGGCGAAGCGAAGAGAGGCCGAGGATCGCCGAGAGGAGCGCCATCCGGTTGTTCGTCGTGTCGGGCTCGAAGGCGGCGAAGTCGCGCCGATACCAGCCCCGGCGCTCGTCGAACCGCTCGATGAGCCCGGCCGCCGCGCCCGGCCGCGCCCGGTCCCGGAACTGGTTGCCCAGGCAGGACTCGTCCGCGTAGATATAGACCGCTTCGTCCAACGCGTCGCTCCCGAGGGGGGTCCGTCGCCGCCGTCCGAGACCCGAGGAAGGAACCGAGCCCGTGCCGCTGACGCAAGAGTTCGACGGTGTCCTGGTCCTGGAGGACGGGAGGCGGTTCCCGGGGCGACTCGCGGGGGCGGACCGGGAGGGCGTGGGCGAGGTCGTGTTCACGACGAACCTGACCGGGTACCAGGAAGTGCTCACGGACCCGTCGTACGCGGGACAGATCGTCGTGATGACGGCGCCGATGATCGGCAACTACGGCGTTCGACGCGCCGACGCCCAGTCCCGTCGCCCCTGGGTGGCGGGCTTCGTGGTCCGCGAGCTCTCGGACGCGGATCACTCCTGGCGGGCGGAGGGCTCGCTTCCCGCCTGGCTGAGGGAGACCGGGATTCCGGCCCTGGTCGGCGTCGACACGCGCGCCGTCACCCGTCACATCCGTGCGCTGGGCGCGATGCGGGCGGTGATCGGCCCCGCCCGGTTGAGCGAGGAGGGTGCCCGCGAGCGGCTCGGCGCGGAGCCGCCGATGGAGGGCAGGGACCTCGCGACCGGCGTGAGCACGCCGGAAGCCTACGACGTGGAGCCCGTCGGCGAGGAGCGGGGCCTCGTCGTCTGCCTCGACTTCGGCGTGAAGCGCGAGAGTCTCGACCTGGTGGCGGCCGCGGGCTTCCGCGTTCGGGTCCTGCCGGCCACGGCGAGCGCCGCCGACGTGCTCGCGCCGGGACCGGCGGGCGTATTCGTCTCGAACGGGCCGGGCGATCCCGGCGCGATTCCCGGGGCTCCGGCGAAGATCCGGGAGATCGCGGAGGCCGGGGTGCCGGTGTTCGGAATCTGCCTCGGCTGCCAGCTGGTGGCCCGGGCCTTCGGCGGGGAGACGTGGAAGCTCCCGTACGGGCACAGGGGCGGGAACCACCCGGTGCGGAACCTCGGCACGGGCGCGGTCGAAATCACCTCGCAGAACCACGGGTTCGCGGTCCGCGAGGAGGACGGGGACGTGGCCGGCGCGCCCGGACTCCGGGTCACGCACCGGAACCTCAACGACGGCACGATCGAGGGGCTCGCGCACCGCGACCTGTCCGTGTTCGCGGTGCAGTATCACCCCGAGTCGGCCCCCGGCCCGCACGACAGCCGGTACCTGTTCGAGCGGTTCGTGGAATCGATGTCCGCAAGTCGCTCTCCTTCAACTGGTTGACAGCCCGGCTCGGGGCAGGGTAGGTTTCCTTGCCGTCCCCGGCGACGCTTCGGGCTTCGTCGGGCCTCCCCCTTCCTCGATCGATGGGGATTCGGGTCGTGCAGCGACGCTCCACCGTGTTCGGAATCGTGCTGCTGCTCGTGCTCTTCGCTTCGGGCGCGATCCTCACGGTCCGCCTCCTGCTCGGAGGACGCGTCCCGGGTCTGACGCCCCGCCGCGTGGCCGTCCTGCCCATCGTCGGGATCATCGACTCCGAGCGGACGTTCGTCCGCGATCTGGAGACCTTCCGGGACGATCCCTCGGTGCGGGCATTCGTGCTCGAGATCCGGTCACCGGGCGGCGGGGTCGGGGCCTCGCAGGCCATCCACGCGACGCTGACGCGACTCCGGCAGGAGGACGAGCGTCCGGTCGTCGCCTGGATCGGCGACGTCGGCGCCTCGGGCGGCTACTACGTGGCGCTCCCGGCGGACTCGATCTTCGCCCTGCCGGGCTCGATCACGGGCTCCATCGGGGTGATCATGCAGTTTCCCAACGCCGAGGAGCTGCTCCGGAAGGTCGGAGTCGAGCTCGAGGTCGTGAAGAGCGGCGCGTTGAAGGACCTGGGGTCGCCGGTGCGAGAGCTCTCGGAGCCGGAGCGGGAGGTGCTGCAGGGCCTCGTGGACGACGTGTGGGAGCAGTTCGTCGGAGCCGTGGCAGAGGGGCGGGACATGCCCCGGGAGGAGGTGGTTCCTCTCGCGGACGGTCGCGTGTTCTCGGGTGAACAGGCCCTGGAGCTCGGGCTCGTGGACGGGATCGGGACTCTGCAGGACGCGGTGGATGCCGCGGGCCGGATGTCCGGCATCGGGGACCGGCCGCACGTGGTTCGTCCCCTCGAGCGGCGCGTCGGTCTGTTCGACCTGATCGGCGGGATGGAGGAATCCCGCGTGGCCGAGTGGATCCGTCTCATTTCTTCCGGGGCGCGCTCGGCGCCCCGAATCCGATACGAGTGGCCGTGACGGACCGGCGTCCGGACCGGGCGCCGGGAAAACCGGCGGGAGGGAGCCAGCCATGACGAAAGCGGACCTGGTGGAACAGGTGTACGAAGCGATCGGCCCCGGCGTGACGAAGAAGGACTGTGCGTCCGTGGTCGACGCGTTCCTGAACGCGGTGAAGCTCGCTCTCGCCAACGGGGAGCACATCGAGATCCGGGGGTTCGGCACGTTCAAGGTCCGGCAACGGAAGCCTCGCATCGCGCGCAACCCGAGGACCGGAGAGACGGTGGAGGTGCCGTCGAGAGCGGTGCCCGTGTTCAAGCCGTCCCGCCTGTTCAAGGCCGAGGTCGACGAGGACTAGGCGCGCCGAAGGGACCGCGCCGGCCCCGCGGACCGCGGGGCCGGCACGACGAGCACGGTCAGGGACGGGCGTCGAAGAAGGCGCGAATCCGGTCCGCGCCTTCGGCGAACGTCTCCTCGTCGACCGAGAAGTTCATCCGCAGATAGCCCGGCGTCCCGAACGCCTCTCCCGGGACCGTGGCCACGCCCGACTCGACCAGCAGGGCCTCGGCCGTCGAGGCCGAGTCTCTCCCGCGTGGCGCGTCGTCCCCGAGCCGGGCGTAGAGGTAGATCGCTCCGGGGGGCTCCGGCACTTCGAGGCCCGGCAGGCCCTGGAGCGCGGCGTGCGCCGCCCTCCGGCGCCGGTCGAGCGTTCCCCGGAACTCGCCCACGATCTCCTCGCGCCGTTCCGACGCGAGCACCGCCGCCGCCGCGTACTGGGACGGTGCCGCGGCCGCGGACGTCGTCTGGCTCTGGAGCGCCGAGGCCTTCCGAATCAGCTCCGGCTCGCCGACGGCCCACCCGATGCGCCAGCCCGGCATCGAGAACGCCTTCGAGAGACCGTCCATCGCGACGACGGTCGCCGGCCTCTCGGCGACGTCGAGGACGGAAGGAGCGGCCGTCCCGTCGTAGTAGAGACGGCGGTAGATCTCGTCCGACAGGACCCAGATTCCGTGCTCCCCGGCCCACGCGCAGACCGCCGAGAGAGTCGCGAGATCGAACACGGCGCCCGACGGATTCGAGGGGCTGTTGAGGAACAGGCCCCGGGTGCGCGGCGTCCTGTGGGCCTCGAGGGCGGCGACGTCGAGGGCGAACCCGCGTTCGAACTCGGTCGCGACGATCACCGGCCGGGCCCGCGCGAGCTCCACGATTGCCGTATACGAGGTCCAGTACGGCGCCGGGATCAGGACTTCGTCCCCGTCGCCGAACAGGCAGAACGACAGGTTGAACAGAGCCTGCTTGACACCGGCGCTCACCAGGACGCCCTCGGGATCGCCGGGAGCGTGGGCCGAGGTGTCGGCCAGATAGCGGGCCACCCCCTGACGCAGCTCGGGGATGCCCGGGGTGGGCGGATAGCCGGTGCGCCCGGCCCGGACCGAGGCGGCCGCGCCCTCGGCGGCGACGTCGGGCGTGGGAAACGACGGCTCGCCGGCGGAGAGATCCACGATCGAGCGTCCCTCCGCGCGGAGCTTCTTCGCGCGCGCCGTGATGGCGAGCGTGGCCGATGGCGTCAGGGCGGCGACGTTGGTCGAGAAATCCACGTCAGCTCCCGCGTGGGGTGATTGAAGGAGGAGGGAGGGGACGATACTTTGCCCCGCGTCTCTCCCCGGGGCGGAGCCGCTGGGACGGATGGGGCTCCCGACCCGCAGGGGAAAACGTATCCGAGGCGCTGCGAAGGCGTCAAGACGGCCGGGAGAACCGAATTCCATGATTACGGAGACCGTAAGCGCGCTCGCGCCGGAGCGGGTGATCGAGGAAGCCAGGCGCTTCTTCACGGAGGAGCAGGCCGTCCTTCCCGCCCAGATCGTGGACGAGGGCGATCGTCACCTGACCGTGAGCACGTTCCGGAGCCGCGTCGCGGTCTCCGCGTTCCCGGATCCCGACGGGGCGGGAACGCGCGTACGGGTCAGTACCCTGCGCCGGAACGATGCCGTGGGCAAGCTCATGGCGCTCCTCGCGACCGCGTCCGACCCGGCGCCCTCGACCGGGGGCGGATGACCCCGGCGGAGGTTCCCGTCCGGGTCCTGCTGTTCGGCCGGTATCGCGAGCTGGCCGGGACGGGGGAGATCCGGCTCGAAGTTCCGCCGGGGAGCCGCGTACGGGACGTCGTCGGGCTGCTGCGGGCCCGTCCCGCCCTCCAGGCCCTTCCCGCCGATCCCGCCGTCGCGGTGAACCGCCGGTACGAAGGACCGGACCGGGCCCTCGCGGCCGGCGACGAGGTCGCGCTCATCCCGCCCGTGGCGGGCGGCTGAGATGCCGGCGCCCGACGCCGTTCGCGCCGCCTTCGTCACCTCCGAGCCGATCTCCGCGGCGTCGCTCGCCGGCGGGCTGACCGGCCCGGGGCAGGGAGCCGTCGTGAGCTTCGAGGGCCGGGTCCGGGACCGGAACGAGGGCCGGCCGGTACGAACTCTCCACTACGACGCCTACGAGGCGATGGCCGCCGACGTGCTCCGGGAGATCGGGCTGGAGGCGGCGGAGCGGCACGGCGCCGCGGCCATCGCCCTGGCTCACCGCACGGGCGAGCTCCGACCGGGCGAGGTGAGCGTCGCGGTGGCGGCCGCGGCCCCGCACCGGGACCAGGCGTTCGCGGCAGCGAGGCACGCGATCGAGGAGATCAAGAAACGTCTTCCGATCTGGAAGCTCGAGTCGTACGAGGACGGGACGCAGCGGTGGCTGGACGGGACGCCGCCGGAGACGGGAGAGGAGGCGGGGCCATGAAGGACCAGTTCGGGCGCCGGATCGACTACCTCCGGATCTCGGTCACGGACAAGTGCAACCTCCGCTGCACCTACTGCATGCCCGTCGAGGGACTCGAGTGGATCCCGCGTCCCGAACTGCTGACGTACGAGGAGATCGCGTCCGCGGTGGCGCAGATGGCCGAGCTCGGCCTGCGGCGGGTCCGGCTGACGGGGGGAGAGCCCCTGGTCCGGCGCGACCTTCCCGACCTCGTGCGGATGCTGCGGTCGATTCCCGCCATCGAGGACATCGCGCTCTCGACGAACGCGGTGCTCCTGCCGCAGTTCGCCGCCGAGCTGCGCGAGACGGGCCTGGACCGGGTGAACATCAGCGTCGACACGCTGCGTCGGGACAGATTCGAGGCGATCGCCCGCCGCCCCGTCCGGTTCTTCGACGCGATGCTCGAGGGGATCGAGGCGGCGGAGCGCGCGGGCTTCGCGCCGCTCAAGGTCAACACCGTGATGCTGCGCGGACTCAACGACGACGAGCTGCCGGAGCTCGCGGCGCTCACGCGGGAGCGCCCGTGGCACATCCGATTCATCGAGCTGATGCCCGTGGGTGAGAATCTCCACCTGTCGGACCGGTTCGTGAGCGCGGACGAGATTCTCGCACGGGTGCGTGCGATGGAGGAGCTCGCTCCCGACGAGGGCCCGCCGGGCAACGGACCCGCCCGCTACTTCCGCTTTCCCGGGGCGCCCGGCTCGGTCGGCGTGATCACCCCGATGTCGCACAACTACTGCGACCGCTGCAACCGGATGCGTCTCACGGCGGACGGACAGCTCCGCACCTGCCTGTTCGGCACGCACGAGGTGGATCTCCGGACCCCGATCCGGGCCGGCATTCCGGTCCGGCACGCCGTGCGGCGGGCGCTCGAGGGCAAGCCGGAACGACACTTGCTGCAGCTGGGGTCGTCCCGCGGCAGCGGCGGACTCGCCGCGCTGAGCCAGGTCGGCGGATGACGGAGAGAAGGAGTCGACGATGACGTGGGAGGACCGGCATCGCTACCGGGAGGAGCGCGAGGGGCTCGAGGAGTTCCGGGCCCGTCTCCGCGACGGCGACCCCGAGACGCCGCTCACGCGGGCCGAAGCGCTGGAGCTGATCGAGCTGCTGGAGCGCTTCGTGGACCGGATGAGCCCGGAGCGCTGGGATCGCGCCCTCGAGGCGATCGCGGAGGAGGCCGCCCGTCGGGCGGACCACCTCGCCGCGCGGAGGAACTGAGAGGCGCGCACGACGGGGCGCCTTCGCGGGGGCGCCCGGCACCCGCCCGGACACGCCCGACGCCGGTGGACGGAGCCCGTCGTCGTCCGTAGTTTAACGTCCACGCACGGACCTTCTCGCGAAGAGGGGGGCGGCGCCTCCCTCCCCACCACCAGCACGGACGGGTCATCGTGGACAGAATCACCGTAGTCGGAGCGGGTCACGTCGGGGCGACGGCGGCCCAGCGGATCGCGGAGCGCGAGCTCGCCCGCGAAGTCGTGGTCGTCGACATCCTCGAGGGCGTGCCGCAAGGGAAGGCGCTCGACCAGTGGGAGTCGGCACCGGTCGAGGGCTTCGACACGCGCGTCACGGGCGCTCAGGAGTACGGTCCGACCGAGGGCTCGGGCATCTACGTCGTGACGGCCGGACTCGCCCGCAAGCCGGGAATGAGCCGGGACGACCTGCTCAAGAAGAACGCCGAGATCATCGGCGGAATCTCCGAGGAGATCGCCAAGCACAGCCCGGGCGCCATCATCGTCATGGTCACGAACCCGCTCGACGTGATGGCGTACGTGGCGATGAAGGTCACGGGCTTCCCGCGCGAGCGCGTCGTGGGGATGGCGGGAATTCTCGACACGGCGCGGTTCCGGAGCTTCATCGCGCTCGAGCTCGACGTCAGCGTCGAGGACATCCAGGCGCTCGTGCTCGGCGGCCACGGCGACAGCATGGTCCCGATCGTGAGCACGGTCACGGTCGGCGGCATCCCGCTGACCGAGCTCCTGCCGGCGGACCGGATCGAGTCGCTGGTCCAGAGGACGCGAAAGGGCGGCGGCGAGATCGTGCAGCTGCTCGGCACCGGGAGCGCCTACTACGCGCCCTCGTCGGCTGCCGTCCAGATGGTGGAGTCGATCGTGCGGGACAAGAAGCGGATCCTTCCCTGCGCCGCCTGGCTCGAGGGCGAGTTCGGTCTCGACGGGCTGTTCCTCGGCGTGCCGTGCAAGCTCGGTCGCAACGGCCTCGAGGGGGTGCTCGAGGTCCCGCTCACGGACGACGAGAGCACGGCGCTCCGCGCGTCGGCCGACGCCGTCCGGGGCACGATGGGCCTGCTCGACCTCTGAGAGAGGTCGACGGGCGACCGGCGGGCCGGGGGCGCGCGTGAGCTACCTCGAGTTCCTGGCCCGCTGGTACAATCTGCCGTTTCTCGCGCTCGCGGTCGGCGCGCTCGCCGCCGGGCTCTACGGTCGGGTCACGCGTCGACGCACGACGGCCGTGTCGACGGCGCTCGCCGCCGCCGCGCTGCTCGGTCTCACCTGGAACGGTGCCCTGCACGACCTGGGGATCCGGGACTTCGGGCGACGGTTTCCGCTCGCGTTCCTCGTCTCCCTCGCCGCCGGCGTCCTGCTCGGGGTCGGCCTCGACCGACTTCGTCGCCGCCTCTTCCCGCCGGTGGAGGGCGTGGCCTTCACCGAGCCCGGCCTCGAAGGGAGCGAGGCCCGCGTCGTCACGCGGACGGTCGGCCCGGAGCCGGCGTCGGGCCGCGCACAGTGGCAGGACGAGGCGGGCGTGATCCACGTGATTCGGGTCCACACGGCGGGCGACCTGCTGCGGTTCGGGCGACGTGTGCGCCTCGTCGCGTGGGACGGTGTCGCGCGCTCCTACCGCGTGGAGACGATCTGATCCAAGACGGCCGCCGACGGCGGCGTCTCACGTCAGGGGAAGCTCGCTCTCGAGCAGGGAGCGGCTCACGGTCACCTCCGGCGCCGTCGCGAGGGCGAGCCGGCGCGGCGGCTCGATCCGCCGCCACTCGGCGTCCCACGTCAGCTCGACGACCGGCCGGAACAGGTTCTCCGGGTCGGTCTCGACCACGCGCCCGATCTCGCCCGAACTGAGCTGGACCCAGCTGTCGAGCGGGAACGCCGAGATCTCGTTCACGAGGGCGGCCACGACGCCGGGATCGAACCACTCCCCGGACATGCCGGCGATCTGCTCCAGCGCCTCGAGCGCCGTGTTCGGCGACCGATAGGTCCGCGGGTGCGACAACGCCTCGAACACGTCCGCGACGCCGATCGTCCGGGCCAGCGGGTCGATCGCCGGACCGGCGAGACCGGCGGGATAGCCCTGGCCCTGGCGCCGCTCGTGCTCCTGCAGCACCGCGGACCGCAGCCAGTCGTAGCGGGGAAGGAGGGGCTCGAGGAGCGCGGCCCCGAGCTCGGGGTGCCGCCGCAACTCCTCCCGGTCCTCGTCCGACCAGCGCCCGGGGTTCTCGAGAAGGACCGCAGGCAGACACGCCATTCCGAGGTCGTGGACGAGGCCCGCCTGGATCGTCCGGACGACGTCCTCCGCCGGGAGCGCGAGACCCATCGCGATCCGGCCGGCGATCACGGCGACGTTGACGGAGTGGCTCGCGAGGTCAGCCGCCGCGTGCGGCTCCAGAGACCGGTTCACGAGGGCGTTGTCCCGCAGGAGCATCGTGTGGATCCGCTCGGCGGCGACGCGGGTCGGCGCCAGCTCCGGCGTTCGTCCGTCCCGGGCCGCGGCGAGCACGGCCTCCACGGCCCCGCGGGCGGTCGCGTAGGACGTGACCGCCGCGTCGGACGCCGGGCCGCGCACGCGGGCCCGGAGGCCCTCACCGGCGGCGTCGCCGCCCGGCGCGAGTAGGCCGCGGCAGGCGGCGGCCAGGACCTCGGGGGAGCAGGGAAGGGCCAGGTGGAGTCGGGCATCCGAGGCGCGCGGCGCGTCCGCGGCGTCGGGGTCCAGCAGGAGCAGCGCCGGCGGGCCGTCCACGCCGAGCAGCGCGGACGCCCCCGGGGCGCCGGCGTGCACGATCACGAGGAGCGTGTCCGGATCGGGCGGCTGTCCCGGTTCCAGGAAGCGGACGGGGAGATCGAGACCGCGGAGCGCCTCCCGGAGGTCGTCCACACCGCGAGCGGGCATCAGGGCGGCGAGGCCCGGAGGCGGGGACATCCGCGGTGTCTGGGTCCTGTCGGTCATCGGTCCGTCTCCCCGTGTCGTGCGCCCCCCGAGGCGGGCGGCATCCGTCCGCTCCGTGCAAGATCCGGGCGAGGAATCGGCCGTCCCGGGCGCGGGCTCTCGCGCGATCCGCCCTCGCCGCCCATCTTCCTCGCATGCAACGACTCGCGTGGATCCTCGGCTCCGTGTCGGCCTTCCTGGGCGTCGCCGCCGGCGCGTTCGGGGCCCACGCCCTCCGCTCTCGCATCGCGCCGGACCTTCTCGCCGTCTACGAGACGGGCGTGCGCTACCAGCTCGTCCACGCCCTCGCTCTCCTCGCGGTCGGGCTCGCGGCGGCGCGCTGGCCGGCGGGCAACTGGGCGACGCCGGTGTGGCTGTTCGCCGCCGGCACCGTGCTGTTCTCGGGCAGTCTCTACGCGCTGGCGATCACCGGGACGCGGTGGCTCGGCGCGATCACGCCCCTGGGCGGCGTCTGCTTCCTCGCCGGGTGGGCGCTCGTGCTCCTCGCCTCCCTGCGAGCCATCGACTGACCGAGCCGGGGCGTCGAAGCGCCCCGCCGCCCCCGGAGCCGGACGTCGCCGGGGCTCAGAGCCGGGGAGGCGTCACCCCGCGCTGACCCTGGTACTTCCCCTTCTTGTCCGCGTAGCTCACCTCGCACGGCTCGTCGGACTCGAAGAACAGGACCTGCGCGATCCCTTCGTTCGCGTAAATGCGGGCGGGAAGCGGCGTCGTGTTGCTGATCTCCAACGTCACGTGGCCCTCCCACTCCGGCTCGAACGGCGTCACGTTCGTGATGATGCCGCAGCGCGCGTAGGTGGACTTCCCGACGCAGATCGTCAGCACGTTGCGGGGAATCCGGAAGTACTCGACGGAACGGGCGAGGGCGAAGGAGTTCGGCGGCACGATGCAGACGTCCCCCTCGAACTCGACGAACGACCGCTCGTCGAACGCCTTCGGGTCCACGACCGGGGCGAGGGCGTTGTGGAAGATCCGGAACTCGTTCGATACGCGCATGTCGTAGCCGTAGCTGCTCAGCCCGTAGGAGATCCGGCCGTCCCGGACCTGCCGCTCCTCGAAGGGCTCGATCATGTCGTGCTCCCTCGCCATGCGACGGATCCAGCGGTCACTCTTGATGCTCATCCGGGCCCTCTCCTTCGCTCGTCGATCCGCGGGGTTCCCGCCCGGGGCGGGACTCGTCCAGCTCGGCGATCCAGCGCGCGACCCTGTCGGGCGCCTCTTCGGGGATCCCGTGCGCGCAGTCTTCCAGCACGGTGAACCGTGCGCCCAGCGCCGCCGCCCAGCGGCGCGCCGTCTCGACCGGGATCCGGCGGTCGTGACGTCCCGCGAGCACGTGCGCCGCGAACGGCGGCGGGCCCGGCGGCGGCGCGAGCTCCGCGGGTCGCCAGTCCGCGAGGACCCGGACGAGCGCCCGGGCCCGGCCCGGGTCGGCGAACGGCGCCGCGTAGCGCGCGACCGCGCTCTCCGTCGCCGCGCCCGCGTCCGCGTACACGCGCCGGGTGAGGATATAGCGCGTGAGGGGGCGACGGAAGTGCCGGAGCGCGCCGGCGGCGAGCCGGCGCACCGGCCCGGGCGCCAGCAGGTCGAGGGCGGGCGGGCGCGGCGTCCACGGGGTGACGGGGTTCGCGAGCAGCAGCCCGCGGACGCGCACCCGTCGCGCGAGCCCGACGGCGAGCAGGGCGCCGTGGGAATGGCCGGCGACGAGGGGCGCCCTCGATCCCGCGGCGTCGAGAACCGCCAGGAGCCGGTCGATCTCGTCGACCAGCCCGAACCGGGCCGCGGGCGAGCAGGTCGAGTCCCCCCGTCCGGCGAGATCGGGGACCAGCAGCCGGAAGCGGTCGCGAAGCCGGTGGACGACCGGCTCCCATTCGCCTCCGTGGGCGCTCAGTCCGTGGATCAGGAGCACGTCGGGACCGGAGCCGGAGACGCGGACGGCAAGCGACGCTTCCGCCGTCTCCACCCGCTCCGGCCCGGGACGCGCGCGCGGCTCTTGTGCGATGGAACCCCTCGTTGTCTCTTGTTCGCAGCGCGGTTCCGCCGATCCTGCGGGGACTCGGCGATGAAGGCGTAACTTCGCACCTTTTCTTGACGTCGGAAACCGCCGGACCGTAAGTTCGGCGCGGCATGTGAAACCCTTCACAAAGTGCCGGGACGGGCCATGCGCCAGGCATACATCGGCATCGCGATCCTGCTCCTCGTCGGGCTCCTCAACGCGGCGCTGTTCCTCGTCCTCTCTCACATGGCGAGCGTCCGGCGCCCGACCCCGGCCAAGGCCGCCCCGTACGAGTCGGGCATCAGTCCGCTCGGCGACACGCGGGAGCGGTTCTCCGTGAAGTTCTACATCGTCGCGATGCTGTTCATCGTGTTCGACATCGAGACGATCTTCTTCCTGCCGTGGGCGGCCATCTTCCGCGAGCTGGGTCTGTTCGGCCTGATCGAGATGTTCGTGTTCGTTCTCGTTCTCGCCGCCGGACTCGCCTACGCGTGGAAGAAGGGCGCTCTCGAGTGGGACTGACGGAGGGACGGGACGCGGATGGCGAACGGACGCACTGACCTGCCGGTGATCGGCCGCGCGGACGCGGGGGACGTCGACACCGGCGTGCCGCGATCGTGGATCACGACCCGGCTGGACTACCTGATCAACTGGTCGCGGCGGAATTCGCTCTGGCCGATGCCGTTCGGGACGGCCTGCTGCGCGATCGAGATGATGGCGGCGGCGGCCTCCAAGTACGACCTGGCGCGGTTCGGGATGGAGCGGATGTCGTTCAGCCCCCGGCAGGCCGACCTGATGATCGTGGCCGGCCGCGTCTCTTACAAGCTCGCGCCGGTCATGCGGCGGATCTGGGACCAGATGCCGCAGCCGAAGTGGTGCGTCTCGATGGGCGCCTGCGCGAGCAGCGGCGGGATGTTCGACAACTACACGATCGTGCAGGGGATCGACCAGATCGTCCCCGTGGACGTGTACGTGCCCGGGTGCCCGCCGCGACCCGAGAGCCTGATCTACGGGCTCCTGATGATCCAGGAGAAGATCAAGGGCGAGTCGCTGAAGAACGATGCGCTGCGCGCCGAGAGCCCGGACGCCGCGGGCCGGCCGAACCTGCCGTCCGACGCGATCGAGCTCGTGGCGCAGCCGTTCGGCAACTCCACGCGGCAGAACCGGGTGAGCGGGATCGAGGGATCGGGCCCGCTCCAGCGTCCGCGCGACCGCCGCGAGCGGTTGCTCGAGCACCAGGACTGACGCCATGGCCTCCACTTCCGTCTCCCAGGCGCCGGCCGAACTGATCGTCGGCGCGCCGCGGCCGGAGGACGCCGCCTCGCATCCGGCCGTCGCCGCTCTCCGCAAGCGGTTCGGGGCCGCGATCCTCTCCGTGGGCCAGGACGCGGTCGGGACTCCGATCGTCGTCGTCGACCCCGCTCGCTCCTACGACGTGCTCGAGTTCCTGAAGACCGATCCCGCGATGTCCTACGACTTCCTGGCAGACGTGATGGGCGTCGACGTGGGAGGAGGCCGCCCGATCCGGGTCTGGTACCAGCTCTGGTCGCACCGTCACGGGCGGAACCTCCGGATCGAGGCCCGCGTGCCGTTCGCCGATCTCCGGCTTCGCTCGGTCACGCCGCTGTGGCGCGCGGCGAACTGGCTGGAGCGGGAGGTCTGGGACATGTTCGGGGTCACCTTCGAAGGGCACCCCGACCTCCGACGCATCCTGATGCCCGAGAATTACGACGAGGGCTTCCCGCTCCGGAAGGAGTTTCCCCTGCGGGGACGGTTCACGCGGTCCGAGCAGGTGCGGCGCTGCCTGAATCGCAGCGCCGAGGACGTGTACGCGCGGGAGGAGCTGGAGATGGCGGGCGTCCTCCCCGGAACGAAGGCGCCGGGCGACGAGATGCCCGGGCTGCCCGAGCTCCCGGCCAAGGCGATGCCGGAGTCGGTGGCCGACGGACTCGAAGGCGAGCGCATGGTCATCAACATGGGCCCGCAGCACCCGGCGACGCATGGTGTGCTCCGGCTCGTGCTACGGCTCGACGGAGAGACGGTCGAGCGGTGCATCCCGCACATCGGCTATCTCCACACGGGCTTCGAGAAGACCTGCGAGTACCGCGAGTGGAACCAGGTGATCCCGTACACGGACCGGATGGACTACCTGGCGCCGATGATCTACAACGTCGCGTACGCGGGGGCGGTGGAGAGCCTGCTCGGGATCGAGATCACGCCGCGGTGCCGGGTGTTCCGGGTGATCCTGACGGAGCTCAACCGGATCTTCGGGCACCTGCTGTGGCTGGGTACGACCGCGATCGACCTCGGAGCGTTCACGGTGTTCCTCTACACCTTCGAGGAGCGCGAGAAGATCCACAACCTGCACGAGGCTTACTGCGGGGCGAGGATCACGAACTCGGCGACGCGGATCGGGGGCATGCTCGCGGACCTGCCCGTCGGCTGGGTCGAGGCGTGCCGCGAGTTCGTCCGCAACCTGACGCCCACGATCGACGAGAGCGAGCGGCTGCTCACCAACAACGCGATCTGGCAGGCGCGCACGATCGACGTCGGCGTGATCGACGCGGCGACCGCGGTGAGCCTCGGTCTCACGGGACCGAACCTGCGGGCGAGCGGGATTCCCTACGACGTCCGGAAGGCCCGTCCCTACCTGGGCTACGACGAGTACGACTTCGACGTCCCGGTGGGAGAGCGGGGAGACACGTACGACCGGTACCTGGTCCGGATCGAGGAGATGCGACAGAGCATCCGGATCCTCGACCAGGCGCTGGACCGCCTGCCCGGCGGACCGATGAACGTGGACGACCCGACGGTGATCCTGCCGCCGAAGAGCGAGGCCATGTCGTCGATCGACGCCATGATCGCTCACTTCAAGCTCGTGATGGAAGGGCTCCAGGTGCCCGCCGGCGAGGTCTGGTACTCCGTCGAGGCCTCGAAGGGAGAGCTGGGCATCGGGATCGTGTCGGACGGAGGCTCGAAGCCGGTCCGCTGCCGCTTCCGCGCCCCGTCCTTCGTGAACCTGGGGTCCCTCCCGCACCTCGTGGAAGGCGGCCTCGTCTCCGACGTGATCGCCGTGAACGCGAGCCTGGACATCGTGCTCGGCGAGATCGACCGCTGAGCGCAGGAGCGTCCGGCCCACCCGTGGAGAGAGAGCGCGCGACGTGAAGAAGATTCATCCCGCGGTCGTCGCCGCCCAGCCGTTTCAGGTGGCGGAGCGGCGACCGGTGGACCGGTTGTTCGCGGACGAAGAGGGGAAGGACCGGCTGGAGAAGGCCCTGTCCCGGTACCCCGAGAAGAAGGCGGCGCTGCTCCCGATGCTCGCGTACGCCCAGGAGCGGAACGGCTGGCTGTCGCCCGGGGCGATGGAGGAGATCGCGGAGGCGCTCGACCTGACACCGGCCTACGTCCGCTCCGTGGCCACCTTCTACACGATGTACGCGAAACGGCCGGTGGGCCGGAACTGGATCCAGGTCTGCACCTGCATCTCCTGCCACCTGCACGGGGCCGAGGAGGTGTTCGAGGCGTTCCTCGAGCAGACCGGGACCCGGGCCGGCGAGGTGTCGGAGGACGGCGAGTGGACCGTGATCGAGGCCGAGTGCCTCGGCGCCTGCGGCTTCGCGACGGTCGTCCAGGTGAACGACCGTTACTTCGAGAACGTCACCCCGGACACGGTGCCGGAGGTGCTGGCCGAGCTCGCGACGGGCCGATCCGAGGAATAGATGGGATACCCGCACAGTCACGACCTCGAGGTCGGAACGATCCTCTCCCGCCACTTCGGCGACCCGAAGGCGCGCGAGCTGAAGTCCTGGCTCACCCACGGCGGCTACGAGGGGCTGAAGAAGGCCGTCGGCATGGAGCCCTCCGAGATCTCGACGGTCGTGAAGGATTCGGGGCTTCGCGGCCGGGGTGGCGCCGGTTTCCCGACCGGCCTCAAGTGGACCTTCATGCCGCAGGAGAAGAAGGGTCCGCACTATCTCTGCTGCAACGCGGACGAGTCGGAGCCCGGGGCGTTCAAGGACCGCGAGATCCTGCGCTGGACCCCGCATCTCCTCATCGAGGGCTGCCTGATCGCGGCCCGCGCGATCCGGGCCGAGCACGTCTACATCTACGTCCGCGGCGAGTACTTTCCGTTCACGAGCATCCTCAACGATGCCGTGGTCGAGGCCTACGACGCCGGCTACATCGGCGAGGACATCCTGGGCAGCGGCTGGAGCTGCGATCTCACGGTCCACATCGGCGCCGGCGCGTACATCGCCGGCGAGGAGACGGGGCTCATGAGCTCGCTGGTCGGCGGGCGGGCGGAGCCGCGAATCAAGCCGCCGTTCCCGGCACAGTCCGGCGTGTTCGGACGCCCGACGACGGTCAACAACGTCGAGACCCTGGCCGCCGTTCCGATGATCCTCGTCAACGGGCCCTCGTGGTACCGGCAGTGGGGCACGGAGAAGAGCCCGGGAACGAAGCTCTGGTGCTGCTCCGGCCACCTGGAGCGGCCGGGAAACTACGAGCTTCCCCTCGGGATCCCGCTCAAGGACGTGATCTACGACGTGTGTGGAGGCGCTCCGAACGGGAAGAAGGTCAAGGCGGTGATCCCGGGCGGCTCCTCGACGGCGATGCTCACGGCCGACGAACTCGACGTCGAGACGACGTACGAGGGACTGCAGGCCGCCGGGAGCTCCCTCGGCACGGCCTCCCCGATCGTGATGGATGAGGACACGAACATCGTCCGCGCCACGCGACGGATCGCCGATTTCTACGCCCACGAGTCGTGCGGCCAGTGCGTGCAGTGCCGCGAGGGCACGGCGTGGGTGGCCAGGATCCTCAAGCGGATCGAGGACGGCGAGGGCCGGCTGTCCGACATCGACACGCTCTACGATCTGTGCGAACAGCTCACGGGACGCACGATCTGCGTCCTCGCCGACAGCGTCGTGTTCCCGCTCCGGTCCTCGCTGGACAAGTTCCGGGACGAATACGAGGCGCTGATCGGCGGTCGAGCCTGAACCCGAGCCTGCGACGCGCGAGAAGCGGATGAACGCACGCGACAACGGGACGATCTCCCTCCGGATCGACGGGGTGGACGTCGCCGTGGACAAGGGAACCACGGTGATCCGCGCCGCCGAGAAGGCGGGGATCGTCGTGCCCCACTACTGCTATCACCCCGGGATCCCGAGCCGGCCCGCACAGTGCCGGATGTGCCTGGTCGAGATCGAGGGCCAGCCGAAGCTGCAGCCTTCCTGCGTGCTCGAGGCCCAGGACGGAATGGTGGTGCTGACCGAGAGCGAGAAGGCGCGCGAGGCGCGACGCTCGGTGATCGAGTTCCTCCTCCTGAACCATCCGCTCGACTGCCCGATCTGCGACGCGGCGGGCCAGTGCATGCTGCAGGACTACGCCTACGAGACCCGGCAGCTGAAGAGCCGGTACCAGGAGGCGAAGCTCGTCCTGGGCCGGGACCGGATCGCCGACGACATTCTCTACTTCGCCGACCGTTGCATCCTCTGCACCCGCTGCGTGCGGTTCATGCGCGACGTGGCGAAGGACGACGCGCTCATCGTCGCGCAGCGGGGTCACAAGGCCTACATCGACACCTTCCCGGGCAAGGACCTCGACAACGCGTTCCGCGGGAACATCGTCGACGTGTGCCCGGTCGGTGCCCTCGTCCACGAGGACTTCCTCCTCAAGGCGCGCGCGTGGGACATGGACCACGCGCCCGGGATCTGCGCGGGCTGCTCGAACGGCTGCAACATCGAGATCGACGTCAAGGAGAACCAGGTGGTCCGGGTCAAGCCGCGCTTCAACCCGGACGTGAACGCGTACTGGATGTGCGATCTCGGCCGCCGGCACCTCGTGATGGCGAACCGGGGGTTGCGGGTCGACCTTCCGCTGATCCGCCGGGACGGGGAGCTCGAGGCGGTGCACTGGGGTGAGGCCCTCGCCTGGCTCGCGGAGAACCTCCCGGCCGGGAAGGGAGGGGCGGCGCTCGTCTCGCCCGCCGAGTCGACGGAGAGCCTGTTCTATCTCCGCGGCCTGCTGCGGCAGCTCGGGATCGAGGGCGGCGGCTACCGGCTCGAGAGGGGCGAGACGGCGGCCCTGCCGGGCTTCCCGTCGCTCACGCTGCGCGCCGAGCGGGCGCCGAACGCGGCCGGCGCCGAGGCGCTCGGGTTCCGCGAGGTGGATGGGCCTCCGACGATCGGGGACGGAGAGACGCTCGTCGTCCTCGGCGACGCGCTCGCCGACGCCGGCCCGGACTACGGGGCGGGGGCGGGCTTCTTCCTGTACGTCGGCTCGCACGACACGGAGGCCGCGCGAAACGCGACGGTCGTCCTGCCCGCCACGACGTTCGCCGAGCAGGAAGGGACCTTCGTGAGTCACGAGGGCCGCGTGCAGCGGTTCCACCAGGCACTGCGTCCGCCGGGCGTGGCCCGGCCGGCCTGGATGTCGCTCAGCCGGCTGCTCGCCGAGCTGGGCGCGGGAGACGCGGCGTTGGATGCGGCCGCGGCGTTCGGGGCCGTGGCTGGATCGGTCCCCGCCTTCTCCGGGCTGACGTGGGCGGGGCTGGGGCTCAAGGGCGCCCGGGCCGGCGAGCCGGCCCGGGCCGAGCGGGGGGCGTGACATGGACCCGATGACCGGTACCGCCTTCGCCATCGCCACGGCCCTGAAGGTCGTGCTGTTCTTCGTCCTTCTCCTCGTCTTCGTCGCCCTGTCGACGTACTTCGAGCGGAAGATCGCCGGCTTCATCCAGGACCGGAGCGGTCCCAACCGGGTCGGACCCCTGGGGCTGCTCCAGGTGATGGCGGATGGCCTCAAGTTCATCCTGAAGGAGGAGCTCGAGCCGGGCGGAGCGAACAAGAAGTTCTTTTTCCTCGCGCCGGTGCTCGCGCTCGTGCCCGCCACGGTCCTGTTCGGCGTGATGCCCTTCGCCTCGCCGCTTCCGACGCCCTGGGGGCTCAGCGAGATGATCGTGGCCGACGTCCCGATCGGCTTCCTCTACGTCCTCGCGATCGCGTCGTTCGGCGTGTACGGGATCGTGATGGCCGGCTGGTCGTCGAACTCGAAGTACTCCTTCCTCGGCGGGCTGCGCGGTTCCGCCCAGATGATCAGCTACGAGATCGCCCTGGCGATGAGCCTCGTGCCCGTCCTCATGCTCGTGGGGAACGTCGGGATGCCCGAGATCGTGGCCGCGCAGCAGGGATCGGTGGGAGGGCATGCGGGCTACGGTGCCTGGTTCGTCCTGCCGCTGATGGTCTCGGGACTGATCTTCGTGATCTCCGGGCTCGCGGAGACGAACCGCGTCCCGTTCGACCTGCCGGAGGCGGAGGGCGAGCTCGTCGGCGGCTACCACACGGAGTACTCGGCGATGAAGTTCGGGATGTTCTTCCTCGGCGAGTACGCCCACCTGATCACGACCGCCGGCCTGATCACGATCTTCTTCCTGGGCGGATGGGACATCCCCTTCTGGAAGGGCGACGACATCCGGGTCCTGGCCGACGGAACGGTGATCGGCGACCCGACGTGGTGGAAGACGCTGCTCACCTTTTTCGCGTTCGGGGTGAAGACGCTCGTGCTCGTGCTCGCCTTCATGTGGATCCGCTGGACGATCCCCCGGTTCCGCTACGACCAGCTGATGGACCTCGGGTGGAAGGTGTTCCTGCCGCTGCTGATGGGCTACATCCTCCTCACCGGGCTCGCGATGTATCTGCTCGACGGGGCCGGCGTGCCCGTCGGTCTCCGGTATTCGGCGATCCTGACCGCGATCAACCTGGTGCTGATGGCGATCCTGCTGTGGGGGCTCGACCGCGGTGCGATCGTGCAGGGCGGCACCGCACGGACACGCGTGATGCGCGGCCGGTCGCGGCCGGCCGTCGCGGCGCGAAGCGAGGCGGACTGACATGCCGGGAAGCGTGAAGCTGGTTCGACGGCCCGAGGAGCAGGCCTCCTACATCCGGGCCGTCTCGAAAGGGATGGGGATCACGCTGAAGCACCTTCTCGATCCGAAGAAGGTGACGCAGCAGTATCCCGACGAGAAGTGGGAGCTCTCGCCCCGCATGCGCGGGACGCACCGGATGGCGACGCACGAGGACGGGCGGGCCAAGTGCGTGGGCTGCGGTCTCTGCCCGACGGTCTGTCCGGTGAACTGCATCAAGCTGATTCCCGCCGAGGACGAGAACGGCGAGCGGTACGCCGCGGTCTACGAGATCGACGAGTTCCGCTGCATCTTCTGCGGGTTCTGCCAGGAGGTGTGCCCCGTCGAGGCCATTCACCTCGGAGTCCACTACGAGAACGCGGAGTACAGCCGGGAGCGCTGGGTCTACGACCTCGAGCGGCTCACCGAGCTCGACCACCCGTTCACGGCGCTCTGGGACCCCTTCGACCCGGCCTCCGAATGATCGAAACGTTCTTCTTCCTGCTCTTCGCCGTCATGGCCGCCGTCGGAGCCGTGATGATGATCGGGAGCCGGAATCCGGTGGCCAGCCTCATGTACCTCGTGCTGGCCTTCTTCGCGCTCTCGGGGATCTTCGTCCTGCTGGACGCTCACTTCCTGGCCGCCGTACAGGTGATCGTCTACACGGGCGCGATCCTCGTGCTGTTCCTGTTCGTCATCATGCTTCTGAACCTCGGCCACAGGGAGGAGGTCGACGTGCGCGGGCTCGCCGCGCGCCTCGTCGCCCTCGTCGCCGGCGCCGGTCTCTTCGCCTTCGTGGGCGCGCTCGTCACGCGTGGCGGACGGGCCACGATCGCGGGCGACGCCGGCCGACAGATGGTCGAGGCGCTGCTGGCGTCGCGCGGCGCCGTCGGAGCCGTGGCCGAGCCGCTGTTCACGAGCTACCTCGTTCCGTTCGAGGTGACGTCCCTGCTGCTGCTGGTGGCCATCGTCGGGGCGATCGTCCTCGCGCGGCGCCGCGCACCCTGAGGCACCGACCATGAATCTGGACATCGAGACCGGCTCGCTGGCGCTGAGCGCCTTCCTGTTCGCGGTGGGGGCGGCGGGCGTCCTCGTCCGTCGGAACGCGATCATCATGTTCATGTGCGTCGAGCTCATGCTCAACGCCGTGAACCTGACGCTCGTCGTGTTCTCGCGCTCGCTCGGGTTCGAGGCGCAGGTGCTCGTCTTCTTCGTGATGGCCGTGGCGGCCGCCGAGGCCGCGGTGGGACTGGCGATCATCATCGCGATCTTTCGGCACTACGAGCTGGTCGACGTGGATCGCTTCAACCTCCTGAGGTGGTGACCCCGTGGTGAGCCTTCCGCTGCTCCTCCAGGAGGCGCACGCCGCCTACGAGCCGATCCTGCCCGCCCTGATCCTCGCGTTGCCGCTCGCGGGAGCGGTCGTGAACGGGATGGGCGCGTTCCTGTGGCGCGAGAACAAGGCGATCCCGAGCGTGGTCGGTCCGCTCGCCGTGATCGGGGCCTTCGCCCTCGTGGTCGTGAACTTCTTCGCGATGCGGGCGGCGGGGATCCACGACCCGGCCGTGGTGACGTTGTGGGACTGGATCTCGGCCGGGAGCTTCCGGGTCGGGGTCGACCTCCAGTTCGACCAGCTCTCGGTCCTGATGATGCTCGTGGTCACCGGCGTGAGCTCGGTGATCCACGTGTACAGCGTCGGCTACATGGGGCAGGACCCGGGCTACTCCCGGTACTTCTCCTACCTGAACCTGTTCGTCTTCTTCATGCTCGTGCTCGTGTTGGGGGCGAACTTCGGCCTGACGTTCGTGGGGTGGGAAGGGGTCGGACTCTGCTCGTACCTGCTGATCGGTTTCTGGTACGAGAACCGCGACTTCGCGAGCGCGGGGAAGAAGGCGTTCATCGTGAACCGGATCGGGGACTTCGGGTTCCTGGTCGCGATGCTCCTCCTGTTCGTGCACTTCGGGACGCTCGACTACCGCTCCGTGTTCGCCGCCGCGCCCGCCACGCTCGCCTACGGCGGCGCGATCGTGACGACGATCACCCTCTTCCTGTTCCTCGGATGCACCGGGAAGTCGGCGCAGATCCCTCTCTACGTCTGGCTGCCGGACGCGATGGCGGGCCCGACGCCGGTGTCCGCCCTGATCCACGCCGCCACGATGGTCACGGCCGGCGTCTACCTGGTCGCCAGGGCCGGCGTGCTGTTCGCGATGGCACCGGTGGCGCAGGCGATCGTCGCCGCGGTCGGCGCCGGCACGGCGATCTTCGCCGCGACGATCGCGACGCAGCAGTACGACATCAAGAAGGTGCTCGCGTACAGCACGGTCTCCCAGCTCGGCTACATGTTCCTGGCGGTCGGGATCGGAGCGTACACGGCGGGGATCTTCCACCTGATGACGCACGCGTTCTTCAAGGCGCTGCTGTTCCTCGGGTCCGGCGCGGTGATCCACGCGATGCACCACGCGTATCACGCGACGGACCGGCACGAGGACCCGAACGACATGCGGAACCACGGCGGTCTTCGGCGCTGGATGCCGATCACGTTCGCGACGATGTGGATCGGGACGCTGGCGATCTCCGGGATCTTCCCGTTCGCGGGCTTCTTCTCGAAGGACGAGATCATCTGGTACACCGGCGCCTACGGCTACGGGCTGCTGTGGGGCGTCGCCCTCCTGGCCGCCGTCCTCACCGCCGGGTACATGACCCGTCTGATGGTGATGACCTTCCACGGGGAGAACCGGACCGGGGACGAGGAGCGGAAGCACCTGCACGAGGTCCCGGCGGTGATGTGGGTGCCGCTCGCGATCCTGGCCGTCCTCTCGGTGGTCGGCGGGTGGGTGAACGTCCCGGACGCGCTCCCGGGATTGCCCGGCGTGCACGCTCTGCACGATTGGCTCCATCCGGTGTTCGCGCCGGCGCGGGGGATCTTCGAGGCGCACGGACTCCACGAGGCGCACGCGTCCCCGATCGGGGGCGGAGAGGCCCTGTGGGCCGGGATCTCCACCGTCGCGGCGGCCGTCGTGATCCTGCTCACCTTCCGGGCGCTCGTCCGCCGCCGGTACGAGCCGGCCGCCGGGGCGCCGGAGCCGACCGGGCTCGCCGCCGTGCTCTACAACAAGTGGTACGTGGACGAGCTCTACGACCGGGTGATCGTGCGTCCGCTGCTCGCGCTGTGGCGCGGGTGCTGGCGGATCGTGGACGCCGGGCTGATCGACGGGACGGTCAACGGCCTCGCGGCGGGGTCCCGGGCCGTGGGCTGGATCGGCAGCCTGTTCCAGACCGGCCGCGTGGCCACGTACATGTTCTACTTCGTGACCGGGGTCCTCGTGATCCTCGCCACCTTCCTGCTCTGAGCGGAAACGAGCCGTGAGCTTCTTCGAGAGTCACTGGATCCTCACCGCCCTCATCGCGCTCCCGCTGGTCGGAGGCGCGCTCTGCCTCGCGGTGCGGGAGAATGACGCGAAGCACGTGGCGATGGGGACGAGCGTGCTGGGGTTCCTCCTCTCGCTGCCGCTGTTCTGGACCTTCCGGCAGGGCACCGCCGCGATCCAGAACTACGTCTCGATCCCGTGGATCGGACAGTGGGGGATCGGCTACACGGTGGGCATCGACGGGATCTCGCTCCTCATGGTCCTGCTGACGACCTTCATCATGCCGCTCGCGGTGCTCGGGTCGTATACCTACATCCAGCGGCATCAGCGGGCGTTCTACGCCATGCTGATGCTGTTGTCGACGGCGATGATCGGCGTCTTCGTCGCGCTCGACCTGTTCCTGTTCTTCCTCTTCTGGGAGATCATGCTCATCCCGATGTACTTCCTGATCGGGGCGTGGGGCGGCGAACGGCGGATCTACGCGGCGGTGAAGTTCTTCCTGTTCACGGCGGTCGGCTCGCTGCTGATGCTGGTGGCGATCCTGACCCTCGTTTACCTCTACTACGGGCAGTACGGGACCGTCACCTTCGCGTACAACGATCTCGTGCAGCTGCCCGTGGCGCGCTCGCTCCAGTTCTGGCTGTTCGCCGCCTTCGGGCTCGCGTTCGCGATCAAGGTGCCGCTGTTTCCGTTCCACACCTGGCTTCCGGACGCACACGTGGAGGCGCCCACGGCGGGCTCTGTGATCCTGGCCGGCGTGCTGCTGAAGATGGGGACCTACGGCTTCCTGCGGTTCGCCCTGCCGTTCTTCTCGTTCGCGGCGACGAGCGCCCCCGTCGTGAACACGGTCCTGGTGCTCAGCGTGATCGGCATCGTGTACGGCGCGTGGGTCGCCGCCGTGCAGCCGGACGCCAAGAAACTGGTCGCCTACACGTCGGTGGCGCACCTCGGGTTCGTCATGATGGGCCTGTTCGCGCTCACGACGCAGGCCGTGCAGGGCGGTATCCTGCAGATGGTGAACCACGGGATCTCGACGGGGGCGCTGTTCCTCCTGGTCGGAATGCTCTACGAGCGCCGGCACACCCGGCTCATCTCGGAGTTCGGGGGGATCGCGAAGGTGATGCCCTTCTTCGCGTTCGCCTTCCTCGTCGTCGCGCTGAGCTCGATCGGGCTCCCCGGAACGAACGGCTTCGTCGGGGAGTTCCTGATCCTGGTCGGCACCTTCCGGACGCATCCGATCGCGGCGGTGGTGGCCGCGACGGGGGTGATCTTCGCCGCCGCCTACATGCTCCCCATGGTTCAGCGCGTCCTGTACGGGACGCTCGACCGGGAGGAGAACCGCGAGCTTCGCGACATCACCCTCCGCGAGCGGATCGTGCTGGTCCCGGCGCTGGTGATGATCGTGCTGATCGGCGTCTATCCGGGCCCGTTCCTGGCGCGCACGGCGGCGTCCGTGGACGCGCTGCTCGAGCAGGTCGATCGGCGGGCGCGGGAGGCTCCGGCCGTGGAGGCGCCGTCCGACATCCGGTTCGACCGCATGCCCATCCTGGGCCTCGACGAGTTCTGAGAGGGTGGCTGACGTGATCCTGGATTTCAGCTCGCAGGCGCACTACTTCTGGGCGCTGCTGCCGGAGATCGTGCTTTCCGTCGTCGCCCTCGCCGTGCTGCTGCTCGACGTCTTCCGGCGGGGGCGGGAGAGCGGCGGAGCCGCCCGCTGGCTCGGCTGGCTCGCGGTCGCAGGAGTCGCGGCCGCGGCCGTGGCGAACGGGTGGCTCCTGACGGTGACCTCGCCCGGCGGGATCGGGATGATCGCGATCGACGGCTTCCGGGTCGCCACGAACTTCGTGGTGCTGGGAACGGTCGGCCTGGGTCTCCTGTTCTCGTTCGACTGGCTGGAGCGCGAGGACCTCGAGATCGGGGAGTACTACTTCCTCGTCCTGATGGCCGCCGTGGGGATGATGATCCTCGCGGGGACCCGGGACCTGATCACCCTGTTCGTGGCGCTCGAGCTGATGTCGATCTCCGTCTACATCCTGACGGGGTTGAACCGATCCGACCGCCGCTCCTCGGAAGCGGCGCTGAAGTACTTCCTGATGGGTGCCTTCGCCAGCGGGTTCCTGCTCTACGGGATCGCGCTCATCTTCGGCGCCGTGGGAAGCACGAACCTGAGCCTCGTCACGGTCGAGGTCGCGCGCGGCGCCCGGGACGCGAACCCCCTCCTGTTCGCGGGAGTGGCGCTCCTCCTCGTCGGCTTCGGGTTCAAGATCTCGGCGGTCCCGTTCCACATGTGGACGCCCGACGCCTACGAGGGCGCCCCGACGCCGGTCACGGGGATCATGGCGGCCGGCGTGAAGGCGGCGGGGTTCGCGGCGATCCTTCGGATCTTCACCGTGGAGCTCGCTCCGGCGCTCTCGTTCTGGCAGGGGATCGTCTGGTGGCTCGCGATGCTGACGATGATCGTCCCGAACCTGATCGCTCTCGCCGAGGACGACGTGAAGCGGATGCTCGCGTATTCCTCGATCGCGCACGCCGGCTACCTGCTGGTCGGCATCGCGTCCGCCAGCGAGCTCGGTCGTTCCGCGGCGCTGTTCTACCTCGCGGTCTACGCGGTCATGACCCTCGGCGCGTTCGCGATCGTGTACGTGGTCGCGGGGAAGGGGGACGGTCGCTCGCGGCTGGCGGACTTCCGGGGGCTCGGCTGGCGGCGACCCCTGCTCGGCGTGGCCCTCGTCATCTTTCTGCTCTCCCTGGCCGGCTTCCCGCCTACGGGGGGCTTCATCGGGAAGTTCTACCTGCTGAGCGCGGCGGTCCAGAGCCGGCAGTTCGTGCTCGCGGTCACGCTCGTGCTGACGAGCCTGGTCTCGTACTACTACTACCTGCGCGTGGTCTGGAAGATGTACTTCGAGGCGGCGCCCGAGGACGCTCCGCTTCCTGCCACGCCGGGGCCCGCCTTCCGCTTCGCGGCCGCGGTGGCCGTCGTCGCCCTCCTGGCGGCGGGCCTGTTCCCGGGTCACGCCCTGCGGGCCGTGGGCCGCGCGGGCGCCGAGCTGCAGCCGCGCGCGGCGCAGGTGGCCCCCGGGGTCCCGGGGCTCGAGGCCCCGGTCGCGGTACCGGGGCCGGCGACCGAGGAGGAGGACGCCGAGGACGCGCGCTCCTGACCGACGCGCCGTTCCGGCGAACCGGACGCACATCGAGGCGCCGTCTCCGGACCCGCGCCGCCTCCGCCTCCGCGAGAGGCGGATCGGCACCGGCCCGGGACGGCGCCCATCGCGAGGATGACATGGACGTATCGAGGACGATCTTCCGGGAATACGACATCCGTGGGATCGTGGGGACCGACCTCACGGTCGAGGTGACACGGGCCGTCGCCCGGGCGTACGCGACGCGCCTCCGCGAGACCTCCGGGGTCGCACGTCCGGCGGTGGCGGTGGGGCACGACAACCGGCCGAGCTCGCCGGAGCTGGCCGCGGCCCTGTGCGAGGGGCTCAACGCGTCCGGCGCCGACGTGCGATTCGTGGGCCTGGTTCCCACGCCCGTGCTCTACTTCGCGGCACGCGAGCTCGGCACCGACGGGGGCATCCAGATCACGGGTTCCCACAACCCGCCAGAGTACAACGGGATCAAGATGATCGCCGGCGACGGCTCTCTGTACGGCGACGCGATCCAGGACCTGCGGCGCCGGATCGTGGCCGAGGAGTGGGCGGAAGGTCGGGGCGAGACCACCCGGGAGGAGATTCTCGGGCGGTACGTCGAGGCCGTGGCCGGCGCCATCGAGCTTCCGTCGCCCGTGAAGCTCGTGCTCGACTGCGGGAACGGGACCGGGAGCGTGATCGCGACCCGGGCCCTGGAAGCGGCCGGGATCGAGGTCGTTCCCCTCTTCTGCGAGTCCGACGGCACCTTTCCGAATCACCATCCGGACCCGACCGTCGACGAGAACCTGGTGGATCTGATCGCCCGGGTCCGGGAGTCGGGGGCGGCGATGGGAATCGGGCTCGACGGCGACGCGGACCGGATCGGCGCCGTGGACGAGAACGGTCGCATCGTGCGCGGCGACCACCTGCTCCTCCTCTATGCGCTCGACATCCTTCCCGACAGGCCGGGCGCGGAGGTGGTGTTCGACGTCAAGTGCTCCCAGGCCCTTCCGGAGATGATCGAGCGCGCCGGCGGCGTCCCCGTGATGTGGAAGACGGGGCACTCTCTGATCAAGGAGCGGATGAAGGCGGGCGGCGCCCCCGTGGCCGGGGAGATGAGCGGCCACATCTGCCTCGCGGACCGCTGGTACGGGTTCGACGACGCGATCTACGACGCGGCGCGACTCGCCGAGCTGGTCGCACGCGCCGGCCGGCCTCTCTCGGAACTGGCGGCGGAGATCCCCTCCTATCCCTCGACGCCCGAGATCCGGGTCGACTGCCCGGAAGAGCGCAAGTTCGAGATCGTGGAGCGCACCGTGGAACACTACCGTCGGAGCCACGAGGTGATCGACATCGACGGGGCCCGGATCCGCTTCCCGGAGGGGTGGGCCCTCGTCCGCGCGAGCAACACGCAGCCGGTGATCGTGTGCCGCTTCGAGGCGGAGTCGGAGGAGGCGCTGCGGGCGATCCGGGACGAGGTCGCGGGCTGGCTGGAGAGCCAGGGCGTGACCGTGCCGCCGCTCGCCTCCTGAGGGCGACGTCGTGAGCCCGGGGCGCAGGTCCGTAGTCGTCGCGATCGGGGGCAACGCGCTCTCGCCGTCGGGCGAGTCGGCGTCGATCCACAACCAGTTCCGGCACACGCGCGCGAGCCTCGTGTCGATCGTGGACCTCGCGCGCGAGGGGTGGAACATCGCGGTCGTGCACGGGAACGGGCCGCAGGTGGGCGATGCCCTGCTGCGGAACGAGTCGGCTCGCCTGGAGGTCGACCAGCTCCCGCTGGGGGTGCTCGTCGCGGCCACGGCCGGGTGGATCGGGTACATGATCCAGCAGTCGCTGCAGAACGCGCTCGAGAAGGCGGGCAGCGACCGCCGCGTCGTCACTCTGATCACGCAGGCTCGCGTGGAGCCGGACGACCCGGCGCTCGCCGAGCCGACGAAGTTCATCGGGCGCGCCCTGAGTCCCGAGGTGGCCGCGGAGCTGCGCGCGGAGGGCATCCGGATCGAGTCCGACCCGCGGGGGAATCTCCGCCGGAGAGTGCCCAGCCCGGTCCCCGTGGAGATCGTCGAAGCGGACATGGTCCGCGAGCTCGTGGCCCGGGGAGACATCGTGATCGCCGCGGGAGGCGGCGGGATTCCCGCCTACCGGGACCCGGCGCTCGGGCTGGAGGGCGTGGACGCGGTGGTCGACAAGGACCGCGCGGCGGCGATTCTCGGGCGCGACCTCGGCGCGAGCATCCTCTTGATCCTGACCGACGTCGACGGCGTCTACGCGGACTGGGGAACGGACCGCGCGCGCCGCCTGGCCCGGCTGACCGTCGCCGAGGCGCGGACCCTCGTCGACTCCGGGGGGCTCGGCGCCGGGAGCATGCGTCCGAAGGTCGAGGCCGCGCTCCACTTCGTGGAGGCCGGCGGCGATCGGGCGATCATCGCGGCGCTCGAAGAGGGGCCCGCCGCGCTCGCCGGCGAGGCCGGCACCACCATTCTTCCCGGCCCCTGAGGGCCGGGACAACCGCACCCGCAGATGCGACGAAGGCGGACATGAACATCCACGAATATCAGGCGAAGGAGATCCTCCGGTCCCACGGGGTCCCGGTCCCGCCCGGTCGGGTGGCGACGACCCCCGAGGAGGCGGAGGCGATCGCGAAGGAGCTCGGCGGCCGGGTCGTGGTGAAGGCCCAGGTGCACGCCGGCGGACGGGGCAAGGCGGGCGGTGTGAAGCTCGCGGACGATCCCGCGGACGCGAGGGCGAAGGCGGAGAAGATCCTCGGCATGGGGATCAAGGGGCTGACGGTCGAGAAGGTCCTCGTGACGCCGGCGGAGGAGATCTCCTCGGAAGCGTACGTGGGGATCGTGATGGACCGGGCGTCGCAGGCCAACGTGTTCATGGTCTCCTCCGAGGGCGGCGTGGACATCGAGGAAGTCGCGGCGACGAACCCGGACGCGATCACGAAGCTCCGGGTGGATCCCCGGTACGGGCTTCTTCCCCACCAGGCGATGTCGCTGGCTTGGTCCCTGTACGACGACACCAGCCTCGCGCGGCAGGCGGCCGGAATTATCACGAAACTGTACGAGGCCTATCTCGGGGCAGGCGGCACGCTCGCGGAGATCAACCCTCTCATCGTGACGCCGGAGGGGGAGGTGAAGGCGATCGACGCGAAGATGAACATCGACGACAACGCCCTGTTCCGGCTTCCGAAGGTGGAGGCGCTCCGGGACACGAGCGCCGAGCCGCCGTCGGAGACGAAGGCGCGGGATGCCGGACTCACCTACATCAAGCTCGACGGCCAGGTCGGATGCTGCGTGAACGGCGCCGGTCTCGCGATGGCGACCATGGACATGGTGAAGCACTACGGCGGAGAGCCCGCGAACTTCCTGGACATCGGCGGCTCGTCGAACCCGGAGAAGGTCGTGGCGGCGCTCGAGATCATGACGGCCGACCCGAACGTGCGGGCCATCCTGTTCAACATTTTCGGCGGCATCACCCGTTGCGACGACGTCGCCAACGGGATCGTGGAGGCGACGAAGCGGATCGACATCGACCTGCCGATCGCGATCCGGCTCACGGGGACGAACGAGGAGGAAGCGGTCGAGATCCTGCAGGCGAACGGGTTCTCGGCGATGACCGACATGGACGAGGCCGTGAAGCGGGCCGTCGCGCTGGCCACGGACGCCGCCTGACCGGCGTTCGGGACGCGGACGACAGCAAGGGAGACGGGACGGCATGAGCATCTTCATAGACGACTCGACGCGGCTGGTCGTGCAGGGAATCACGGGCCGCGACGGCTCCTTCCACACGCGCCAGATGCGGGAGTACGGGACCCGCGTGGTGGCCGGCGTCACGCCGGGGAAGGGGGGACAGACGTTCGACGGGGACGTCCCGGTGTTCAACACCGTGGCCGAGGCGGTCCGGGAGGCCGGGGCGAACACCAGCGTGATCTACGTGCCCGCGGCGTTCGCGGCGGACGCGGTGCTCGAGGCGGCCGACGCCGGGATCGGGCTCATCGTCTGCATCAGCGAGGGCGTTCCGGTGCAGGACATGATGCGGGCTCTCCCGTACGTGCGGGAGAAGGGCGCGAGGCTGATCGGTCCGAACTGTCCGGGCCTGATCACGCCCGGGAGCTGCAAGGTGGGAATCCTGCCGGGCCAGATCGTGACCCCGGGCCCGGTCGGCGTGGTCAGCCGCTCGGGAACCCTGACCTACGAGGTGGTATACCAGCTGACGCGGGCCGGCATCGGACAGACGACCTGTGTCGGGATCGGGGGCGATCCGCTGATCGGGACGAACTTCGTCGACTGCCTGGAGGCGTTCGAGGCCGACCCCGACACGAAGGCGGTGTGCATGATCGGGGAGATCGGCGGCACGGACGAGCAGACGGCCGCCGACTACGTCCGGGATCGGATGACGAAGCCCGTGGTCGGCTTCATCGCGGGCCGCACGGCCCCCCCGGGGCGCCGGATGGGACATGCCGGGGCCATCATCTCGGGGTCCGAGGGCACGGCCGCGGAGAAGATGAAGGCGTTCCGGGAGTGCGGGATCGCGGTCGCGGAGCTCCCGGCGGACTTCGTGGAGCTGGTGCGCGAACGGCTCTGAGCCGTCCGCGGCGAGGAACGGACGACGGCGCGCCGGCCGGGAGGGACCCGGCCGGCGCGCCGATGCACGAAACGGGGAGTCGCATGAGCCAGAGGCAGACGCTTGCCATCATCAAGCCGGACGCGTTCGGCCGCGGCGAGGCGGGGAAGATCCTCGCCCATCTCGAGGGGAACGGCTTCCGGCCGGTCGCCACGCGGGTTCTGCATCTCCGCCGCGAGCAGGCGGAGGCCTTCTACGCCGTGCACCGGGAGCGGCCCTTCTTTCCCTCCCTGGTCGCGTTCATGACGTCGGGCCCGTGCATGCCGCTCGTGCTGGAGCGGGACGACGCGGTTCCCGCCCTGCGCGAGGCGATCGGGGCCACGGACCCGGCGGAGGCGGCGCCCGGGACGGTTCGGGCCCTGTTCGCCGAGAGCAAGGAGCGCAACGCGATTCACGCCTCGGACTCTCCGGAGAACGCCCGGATCGAGATCGGGTTCTTCTTCGCGGGGGCGGACCTCCTCTGAGGGGTCCTCGGTACGGAACGGGGTCTCCCGGAGGGGCAGGATCGATTGACAGGCGGGCAGGACAGGACTATGAATAAGGGCTTCCCGGCGGGTCTTCTGGCTCTGGACCGGATCGAGGCCGAGGGTGTGGAGTGGTCGGGACGCGTCCCGGCGGCGCCCGACGTCTGGGACGCCGAGGGGCTCGAGCTGCTGGACGACCCGCGGCTGACGCTGCGGGCGGAACCGGCGGGGGCGGGGGCGGTGCGGCTCGTCGGGCGCCTCGAGGCGCCCGTGCGGTTGACGTGCCGGCGGTGCCTGGCGGAGATCCGGCACCCGGTGGACCTGGTCTTCGACCTCCGGTTCGAGCCGACGATCGGGCGCTGGGAGGAGAGCGAGGGCGTCTACGCGCTGGACCCGAAGGCGGCGGAGCTGGACCCGCTTCCCGCCCTGCGCGAGGAGACGCTCCTGGCGCTGCCGGCGTTTCCGCTCTGCCGGCCGGACTGTCCCGGGCTCTGCCCGAGCTGCGGTGCGGCGCGGGCGGCGGGGGACTGTGGCTGCCGGGAGGAGGCGGGCGACGCCCGCTGGGACGTACTGAAGCAGAGGTTCCCGCGCGATCCCGCGGAGGGAGAGGGCAGGCGCGGGTCGGACGACGGATAGAGGGTGGAGACATGGCCGTTCCGAAGCGAAGGACCTCGAAGCAGCGCAAGCGGAAGCGTCGGGGACACGACGTCGCACAGGCGGTGGCCCATCAGGCCTGCCCGCGCTGCGGCGACCCGCGGCGTCCGCACCGGGTCTGCCCGAACTGCGGACACTACGGGGATCGGGAGATCGTCCGCGTCGAAGAGTTCTGACCGCCGGCCCGGCGCCTGCCGGGCCCGCGTCCGTCGGAACCGCCGCGCCGTTTCCCGTTCCGTGGGCCTCGGACTCCCCCGGGAGGACGGGGCCGACGCGTTTCTGCCAGCCGCCGGGGCCGCCCGACCGGCGGGGTGTCCTCCGAGGAGGTCGTCGTGAAGCCGATCGCCCTGATGATGCCGGGCCAGGGATCCCAGTTCGTCGGAATGGGACGTGAGCTGGCCCGCGCCGAGATCTCGGTCCGCGAGCTGTACGAGCGGGCGGACGAGGTCCTGCGCGTTCCGATCTCGAGGATCTCCTGGGAAGGGCCCGAAGAGGAGCTCACCCGGACGGAGAACGCGCAGCCGGCGATCCTCCTGCACGCGTTCGCGACCTGGATGGTCCTCCCGGAGGACGTGCGGTCGGCGGTCGTCATCGGCGCGGGACACTCGCTCGGGGAGTTCACGGCCTACCTGGCCGCCGGCGCGCTGGGATTCGGCGATGCCCTCCGCCTCGTCCGGCGCCGCGGCGAACTCATGGCCCGCTCGGGCGACGCCCGTCCGGGCACGATGGCCGCGATCCTGGGCATGGAGCCGGCATCGCTGCGGGAACTGTGCGAAGGGTGCTCGAACGGGGCGGAGGTCGTGGTGCCGGCGAACTACAACGCGCCCGGGCAGACCGTCGTCAGCGGGGACGTCGCGGCCGTGCGACGCCTGTGCGAGGCGGCGCCCGGCGCCGGTGCCCGGAAGGCGATACCGCTCAACGTGAGCGGCGCGTTCCACTCGCCGCTGATGGAGACGGCCCGCGAAGGACTCGCGGCGGCGCTGGCGAAGGTGGAGCTGGCCGACCCGTCGTTCCCCGTGGTCGCCAACGCGAGCGCCCGTCCCGTCACCGCCGCGGCGGAGGCGCGGCGGGACCTCGTGAGTCAGTTGACCTCCCCGGTCCGGTGGGTGGAGTCGGTGGCGGCGATGGGGGAGCGGAATCCCGGGACCTGGCTGGAGCTGGGGCCCGGAAAGGTCCTGAGCGGTCTCCTCAAGCGGATCGATCGGGACAGCGAGGCCCTGGCGGCCGGCGAGCCGGCCGAGATCGAACGCCTTCTGGAGGCGCTTCATGCCTGAGCTCGAGGGAACCGTCGCGCTCGTGACCGGAGCGTCACGCGGGATCGGCCGCGCGATCGCGGACTCCCTGGCGGAGGCGGGCGCACGCGTCGCCTGCGTGGCCCGCGACGAGGGCCGCGCGCGCGCGGCCGCGGAACAGATCGGCCACGGGTCGCGGGGGTTCGCCTGCGACGTCGCGGACCCCGAGGCGTGCTCCGGGCTCGTCGAACAGGTGGAGGCCGCGCTCGGACCGATCGGGATCCTGGTCAACAACGCCGGCGTGACGCGCGACAACATCCTGGTGCGGCTGCGCGACGAGGACTGGGACGCCGTGCTCGAGACGAACCTCGGTGGAGCCTTCCACATGACCCGGGCGACGGCGCGCGGGATGATGAAGCGGCGCGCCGGGCGCATCGTGAACATCGCCAGCGTGGTAGGCTTGACGGGGAACCGGGGGCAGGCAAACTATGCGGCGTCGAAAGCTGGCCTCGTCGGCTTCTCGAAGTCGGTCGCGCAGGAGCTGGCGTCCCGGAACGTACTCGTGAACGTGGTCGCTCCGGGCTTCATCGAGACGGACATGACGGCGGAGCTCGGCTCGGAGGCGCGGCAGGCGCTCGCGGAGCGGATCCCGCTCGGCAGGATCGGTTCGCCCGCCGAGGTCGCGGCCGCGGTCCGATTTCTCGTCGGGCCCGGGGCCGCCTACATCACGGGCCAGGTGCTCGTCGTCGACGGCGGAATGGTCATGCAGGGCTGAGGTCTCCCCCGGGGGACCGATCGGGGCCGGCGCATCTCGGCGCGCCCCGCGAACCCAGAACGCGAGAGGAAATCGAGATGTCGGATACGGCGGCGAAGGTCAAGGAGATCATCGCGAACGAGCTGGGTGTGGAGATCGAGAAGGTCACGGATGACGCCTCGTTCGTCGAGGATCTCGGGGCCGACTCCCTCGACACGGTGGAGCTCGTGATGGCGTTCGAGGAGGAGTTCTCGATCGAGATCCCGGACGAGGACGCGGAGAAGATGCAGAGCGTCGGCGACGCGATCCGGTATCTCAAGGAGAAGCAGGGCTGATCCGTCCGCTCGCCGGGAAGAGTCCGACATGAACGACAGCGTCCGCGTGGTCGTGACCGGCCTCGGCCTCGTCACCCCGTTGGGTCTCGGGGTCGAGGAGACGTGGGAGGCCCTGCTCGCCGGTCGGAGCGGGGCCGCCACGATCACGCAGTTCGACCCCGAGGGGCAGTCGGTCCGGTTCGCGTGCGAGGTGAAGGGGTTCGATCCGGAGCGCTGGATGGAGCGGAAGGAGGCCCGTCGGGCCGACCGCTTCCTCCAGTTCGCGATGGCGACCGCCGCGCAGGCGGCGGAGCAGTCGGATCTCGCCTCGATCCTGCGCTCGACGCCCGCCGAGCGGGTCGGTGTCGTCGTCGGGAGCGGAATCGGCGGGCTCGCCACGTTGGAGCAGCAGCACTCCCGCATGCTCGAGAGCGGCCCGGGGCGTGTGTCTCCGTTCTTCATCCCGATGTTCATCGGAGACATGGCGGCGGGCATGATCGCGATGCGCTACGGCGCCCGGGGTCCGAACTACGCTACTGTTTCCGCCTGTGCCTCGAGCGCGCACGCCGTCGGCGCGGCGTTCCGTTCGATCCGGTGCGGTGAGAGCGACGTCATGGTCGCCGGCGGGACGGAGGCGACCGTCACGCCTCTCTGCATGGCGGGCTTCGCTTCGATGAAGGCGCTGTCCGAACGGAACGAGGATCCCGCGACGGCGTCCCGACCCTTCGACGCCACGCGCGACGGTTTCGTGCTCGGCGAGGGCTCCGGGATGCTCGTTCTCGAGTCCCTCGAACACGCCCGGGCGCGTGGCGCCACGATCCTGGGCGAGCTGGCGGGCTTCGGGCAGAGTGCCGATGCCCACCACATGACGGCGCCGGCTCCGGAGGGGGCGGGGGCCCAGATCGCGATCCGGGCAGCGCTCCGCGACGCAGGCCTCGCCGCCGGCGACGTGCAGTACGTGAACGCGCACGGGACCTCGACACCGGCGAACGACGCCACGGAGACGGCTGCTTTGAAGGCCGTGTTCGGCCCGCACGCGGCCTCGCTCGCCGTCGGATCCACGAAGTCGATGACGGGCCACACGCTCGGGGCGGCGGGGGCGATCGAGACTGTCATCTCTGCCCTCGTCTGCGCCCGCGGCGAGATTCCGCCGACGATCAACTACGAGGTCCCGGACCCGGAGTGCGACCTCGACTACGTGACGGCGGGCCCGCTCCGGAGAGAGGTCCGGGCGGCGATCAGCAACTCGTTCGGGTTCGGCGGGCACAACGTCTGCCTGGCGGTCCGCCGCTGGGACGACGACTGAGCCGCCCCGGGACGAGGAGGCGACGCGTGGAGAAGGTCCTGATGCTGATGGGATCCGAGTCGGACCGTCCGACGATGGAAAAGGGCGCGGCCGTGCTCCGTGAGGCCGGGGTGGAGGTCGACGTCGTCGTCAGCAGCGCGCACCGCGACCCGGTCCGCACGGCGGAGCGGTCGGCCGGCGCGCGGGCGGCGGGCTACGGGGTCGTGATCTGCGGCGCGGGACTCTCGGCCGCGCTTCCCGGCGTGGTGGCCGCGCACACGGATCTCCCGGTGATCGGCGTTCCGATCTCGGCCGGGACGCTCGGCGGCCTCGACGCGCTCCTGTCGATCGTCCAGATGCCGCCCGGCGTTCCCGTCGCGGCGGTGGGAATCGACAACGCGCGCAACGCGGCGCACCTTGCGCTGCGCATCCTCGGTCCCCGCTCCGGCGACTGAGGCCGGGCGCGCGGAGCGGCCCGTGCGCGTCGGGATCGGGTACGACTCCCACCGCTTCGATCCGGAGCGGACCCTCGTCCTCGGGGGCGTCGAGATCCCCGGCGCACCGGGACTCTCCGGGCACTCCGACGGAGACGCGGTCGTCCACGCTCTCATCGATGCCCTGCTCGGAGCGGCCGGTCTCGGCAGCATCGGCGGCTGGTTCCCCGACACGGAGCCGGAGTGGCGGGGGGCGCGGTCGCTGGACCTGCTCGAGAGGACGCTGCGCCTGGTCGAGGAGCGCAACTATCAGGTCGTGAACGTCGACCTCACGGTCGTCGCCGAGCGGCCGCGGGTCGCTCCCCACGCGCCGGCGATGGCCGGTACCCTCGCGCCTTTCCTCCGGATCTCGCCCGGCTCGATCTCCGTCAAGGGGAAGACGAACGAGGGGATGGGCTGGATCGGTCGCGGGGAGGGGCTCGCCGTGATCGCCGTGGCCCTGCTCGACCAGATCGGGGACATTGACGCCCTTCACGCGAGCATCCGCGCGGGAGGTTGAGCCGGATGCAGGAGCAGCTCGCCGCGCTCCTCGATCTCGTCGGACAGGTTCCCGTGGAGGTCGTGTACCTCCTCGTCGGGGCGGGGGCCGCGATCGAAAACCTGTTTCCTCCCATTCCCTCCGACATGTTCGTCGTCGCCGGGGCGGTTCTCGCCGACCGGGGGTTCCTGGATGGACGGCTCGTCTTTCTCGTGGCATGGACGAGCAACCTGATCCTCGCGCTCGTCGTGTACCTCGGCGCGCGGCGCTTCGGCAAGGGGCTGTTCGAGACGCGGTGGGGCCGCTGGCTGCTGCGACCGGCCCAGCTCCGACGGATGTCCCTCTTCTACCAGGAGTACGGTACCCTCACCATTCTGGTGAGCCGCTTCTTCCCGGTCTTCCGGGTTCTCGTGCCCGCCTTCGCGGGAATCAGCCGGCTGGGGTTCTGGCGCACCTCCGTGCCTCTCGCCCTGGCGTCGGCGGCCTGGTATGGGGTCCTCGTCGTCGGGGGCGTCCTGTTCTCGCGGAATCTCGACCGGCTGCTCGGGATGCTCGGGACGCTCAACACCACCGTCGGAGCGGTCGCGGGGCTGGTCGCCCTGGGTCTCGGCGTGCTCTGGTGGAGGACGCGACACGCGGGGGACGCGGAGTGAGCCGGTCGGGCGAAGTCGGAGAGCCGGGTGGCGCCGGCCGGAAGGTGCCGCCGGCGTTCCGACTCGAGCCGTTCGCGGACTTTCTCCGCTTCGAGCGAAACCTCTCCGCGCGCACCGTGGACGCGTACCTCAGAGACTGCCGGAAGCTCGCCCGATTCGCGGTCGCCGCGGGCCGCGGGGAACCGCGAGAGGTCGATTACGCTCTCCTGAGGGCCTGGATGGACGATCTGGCGGCGCAGGGACTCGCGGCCACCTCGGCGGCACGGGCCCGCTCCGCCGCGCGGACCTGGTTCTCCTACCTCGTCGAGGAGGGGCACCTCGAGACGGACCCGACGGAGCGGCTGGAGGCCCCGCGGAGAGGCCGTCCGCTTCCGGCCGTCCTCACCTGGCCTCAGGTCGAGTGCGTGCTGGAGGCGGTCGCCCGGCGCGCGAGCGCGGCACGGAAGACGGCGGGGCTGGACCCGCGCCGCAAGGCGGCGGCGCTCCGGGATGCCGCCATGCTCGAGACGCTGTACGGCGCGGGACTCCGGATCTCGGAGCTGACGGGTCTGCGCGTGCGCGACCTGGCGCTCGAGGAGGGCCTTCTCACCGTGCGCGGCAAGGGAAACCGGACCCGGATCGTGCCGGTCGGCGGTGGTGCGGCGCGCGCGGTGCGACGGTACCTTGACCTCGGACGTCCCGAGCTGGCGTCGAAGGGCGCGTCGGCCGGCGCGGTCTTCCTGAACCAGCGCGGCGGAAGCCTGAGCCGGACCGGCGCGTGGTCGATCGTGAAGCGCGCGGTCGAAGAAGGGCGGGGCCGGGCCCGCGAGCGGGGGATCGACTTCCGGGGACGCGTGACGCCTCATACGTTCCGGCACAGCTTCGCCACGCACCTCCTCGAGGGAGGCGCGGACCTCGTCGCCGTTCAGGAGATGCTCGGACACGCCGACATCGCGACGACGCAGATCTACACGCACGTGGATCGCACGTATCTCCAGCAGGAGCACCGGAGATATCACCCCAGGGCGTGAACCATCGTGAGCCACCTCTCCCGCGTCTACAGCCTGGCCCGCAACCGCCAGCCGGTCCGGCGCTTCGCCGACCGGGCGGTTCCAGGCGACCTTCTCGCCCGGGTGCTGGACTGCGGTCGCTACGCGCCCTCGGCGGGCGAAGACCAGCCGTGGCGCTTCGTGGTCGTGCGGGACCCGCTCACCCGCCATCGCCTGGCGGAAGCCGCCTTTCACAGCGAGCTCGTCCGGTCGGCACCGGTCCTCGTGGTCGGGTGTGCGCGCCGGCACAGCCGGATCAGCGGCCACGGGAGGCCGGCGCACCCCCTGGACCTCGCCGCCGCGACGCAGAACATGGCGCTCGGAGCCGCCGATCTCGGGCTGCAGGCGACCTGGGTTCCGGGCTTCCGGGAACCGCTCGTTCGGGAGCTCCTCGGCGTCCCGGAGGATGTGCCCGTCATCTCGCTCCTGGCCCTCGGGTATCCGGACGGATTCGACCGGCTCCCGGAACGTCGTCCCGAAGCGGAGGTGGTCGCGTGGGAGCGGTGGGAGGGGGGCGGCGCGTGAGGTCCCGGCAGAGATCCCGGCCGCGGAGACACCCGGCGCTCGACCGCGCGCGACTCGCCCGTGCGACCGTCGCGGTCGTTGCGATGACCGGGCTGGCTCCCGGCGCGGCCGGCGGGCAGGAGATCCGGTTCACGCCCCGCGCGCAGGAGCCGCTGGAACGGCGCATGGTCGAGTTCCTTCGACGGGACGCGTACGTCGTGTGGACGGCCGACTCCGTCCTCGCCGCCGGGGACACGGTCGCGGCCGACCTGCTCGTGCTCGACGCGGAGGCGCGGATCGCGGGCGTCGTGACCGGGGACGTGTTCGTGGTGGCCGGCGACCTCTTCCTGCGTCCCGGGTCGCGCCTGCTCGGGGATGTCGTGGTGCTCGGCGGCGGATACTACGCCTCCGGTCTCGCGGAGATCGACGGCACGCTGGCGTACCGGCCGAACGACCTCTACCAGGTCGTCTCGCGCGATGACGGGTGGTCGATCTACCCGGTGCGCGAGACGCCCGGCGCCGTGGAGCTCCCGGGGCTCTACGGATTCGCTTTTCCGACCTACCAGCGGGTCGACGAATGGACGTTCGCGTGGGGCGTCAGGCTCCAGGCGGTACGGTGGGCGTGGCAGCCGTCCCTGAAGCTCGAGGGTCGCTACCTGACGGAGCGGTCGAAATTCCAGGGAAGCGTGGCACAGTACTGGTACCCGACGGGGTCGCTGCGCTTCGGGTTCGAGTACGAGCGCGCCACGCGGACGAACGAGACCTGGGTCCGGGGCGACGTCTCGAACACTCTTTCCTACTTCTTCGTCGGCGACGACTTCCGGAACTACTACGAGGCCGACCGGGCCGCGTTCGTGATCGGGGGCATGGAAGGACGCCGGTGGTGGCCGACGGTCTCCCTGCAGTGGGAGAAGGCGCGGAGCCTCCCGGCGGAGAAGCAGTTCGTGCTGTTCAAGACCGACGAGCTGATCCCGAACCCGGCGATCGACGAGGGGGAGACGGTCAGCCTGGCCGGCGAGCTCCATCTGCGTCGACGGGGTCCGTCGCGGCGGTTCGACGCGACGGCCCGCGTCGAGTGGGCCGACTCGTCCGTCGCCGGGGACTTCAGCTTCCTGTTCGGCGAGGGGCGCGTCTTCTGGCTCACGCCCGGACCGGGTTCGCACGAGATCGAGCTGTTCGCGCTCGCGCGCGGCGACCTGTCGGGCCGCCTTCCGCGTCAGCGGTGGACGGCGTTCGGCGGCCGCGCCACGCTTCCGACCTACGACCTCCTCGGCTTCTACGGGCCGAGGGTCGTGTACGGACAGGCTTCATACCTGATCCCGATCCCGCGACTGCGCCTGGCATTGGTCGGGCCTCCGAAGGTCCTGCTGCGGGCCGCCACGGGGACGGCGTGGGCCCCGGGGGAGGATCCGTCGTTCGAGCTCAACCTGATGGCCGGGTTGCGGTGGTCCGTGCTCGAGGCGGGGGTGGCCGCGGATCCGGGCGCGTCGGGCTGGGACCCCCAGGTCTACGGCATCCTGCGCTTTCCGGGCGACCTGTGAGGGCCGTCCGACCTCGCGACCCGGGCACCGGCCGCGAATCCCGCTCCCCCTTTGACAGCCTCCGCGCCGGCGGATTACGTTGCGGAGCGTGAACGGATCCAGCGCTTCGTCCGGCTCGCGCCGCTGATGGCGGTCCTCTGCGTCCTTCCGGCGCGGATCGCCAGCCAGCGAATCCCCAGGAAGCCCCTCCAGCAGATCGCCGGTCGCCCGCTCGTCGAGTGGAGCTGGCGCGCGGCGCGCCGGATCCCGGGCGTGGACGAAGTGTGGGTCGCCACCGACGACGAGGAGATCGCCGCGACGGTCCGGGCCTTCGGCGGGATCGCGGTGCTCACGTCGACCGGCCATCCCTCCGGGACCGACCGCGTGGCCGAGGCGGCGCGGCGGCCCGAAGCCGCGCCATTCGACGTGATCGTGAATTTCCAGGCCGACGAGCCTCTGCTCCCGCCCGGCCACGCGGCCGCGGCGGTCGCCCCGGTTCGGAAGGGGAGGGCGGAGATCGCGACGCTCGCGACGCCGTTCCGGACGCTCGACGAGTGGGAGTCGGCCGCGGAGGTGAAGGTCGCGCGGGCCTCGGACGGGCGGGCACTGTATTTCAGCCGGGCGCCGATCCCGTGGGCGGAGCGCGGGGCGCCCTCGCTGGACGGCACGGACGGACCCTGGCTCCGTCACCTGGGTCTCTACGTGTACGCGCGCGAGGCGCTGGAGCGATGGGTCGCTCTGCCACCCTCGCCGCTGGAGCGGCTGGAGCGGCTGGAACAGCTCCGCCCTCTCGAGGCCGGTCTCGCGATCCACGTGGCGATCGTGGGACCGAGCGGCTCCCCGGTGGAGGAGCCGGACGATCTGGAACGGGCCGCGCGGATTCTCGCGGCGGAGAACCACGAATGACAGGGGACGCGTCTTCCATGTCCGAACAGACTCGACCGCGGACGAAGTACATCTTCATCACCGGGGGCGTGGTCTCGTCGCTCGGCAAGGGCATCGCGGCCGCCTCGATCGGCCGGCTCCTCGTGGAGCGCGGCCTCTCGGTCACGATTCAGAAGTTCGACCCCTACATCAACGTCGATCCGGGCACGATGTCGCCGTTCCAGCACGG
>Ga0316578_10000003_pt1 | contig 52008 bp, 31 predicted proteins | sample J0NA_2_FD_203076 | JGI IMG/M metagenome (GOLD analysis project Ga0316578, IMG submission 203076) | Rhizosphere microbial communities from salt marsh grasses in Alabama, United States - J0-2_160517rDrC | ecosystem: Host-associated > Plants > Roots > Rhizosphere | place: USA: Alabama | collected... | reverse complement strand
GCGACGAGCCGCTCAACCTCCGAATCGGGCAGACGATCACCCGCCGCGGCGCTGCAGACGGTATACGTGCCTGATCGAGCCGAGCTCCTCCTCGTAGGTCCCCGCGCGGAAGTCGGGGAACGACCACGGCAACGGGCGCCATGCACCGTCCTCGAAGAGCAGCACCGGGTCGGCCCAGACCCCCTCGCCTAGCCAGATCTTCTGCGGCCCCTCCTTGAACGAGGCGAGCACGAGCTTGAAGTAATCTATATATCCGGGATCGATGTTGACCCGCCTGCGGCCGCCCTCGGAGAACCTCTCTTCGAGACGGGCGGCGGCGAGCTTGACTCGCGCGAGGTCCGCCGGATCGCCGAGCGGCTCGAACGAGACGAAGATGCGCCTCAGCCCCGGCCCCATCTCGCCCTCGTAGTAGTCGGTCGTCTCGAACGGGCGCTCGGGGCCCCGGTAGTCGACCGGGCCGGCGAGCCCCTCGAGCCCGCCGGCGACGACAGCGGCCGCCTCGATCCCCCGCGAGAGGAGCAGGGCGGCGACATACTTCACTGGAGGGGCCTGCTGCGGCGCGCCTGCGCGTGCGTGCGCCATGACTCACGCATCCTTTCGATATGCTCCCTCGCCCGGGCGGTGATACCGCCCGGTATCCCGAACTCCGTTTCGATCCGCTGCTCGAGCACAGGCCGGATGTTCTCGTTGACCTTCCCGGCCGCATCCTGGAAGCGCAGGTGATGGTCGCGTATGTAGAGATGTCCGCGCTCGGTCAGGCGGGTGAGCTGGAGCGAGTTCATCATCGGGAGCGAGAATGAGTCTCGCCAGTAGCGGAAGAACACCGCCTTTGGGACCGGGGTGGTGCGCAGACGGTAGCGCCACTTGCGCTCACCGCCGGCCGTGGTGAACAGGTCCCAGCTCGCCGCGCCGCGCGGGCGCAGCTCGACCGTCCCGAACGAGGTCTGCACGGTGACGGGCACGCCGCCGAGCAGCACCGGCTCGCCGAGCAGGTATCCGGGGTCGACGAGATACCGGCCCGACCCGACCCGCACGAGGAGGGCGCAGTGGACGTTGGGGCGCTTCATATCGGCCATAGCCGGCCGGCAACGGAAACCGGCGCCGGAGAGGACCGAGCCGAGGCACCAGGTCAGCGAGAAACAGGTCCCTCCCGTGCGGTCCTCGATGAAGCCGCGCAGCACCTCGACAGGATCGCGAAGTCTCGCGTCGGGATCGGCGCTCTCGAACTTGCGTATGATCTTGGTGATATTCTCGTAGGGGATCTGCGAGTAATACGAGACGATCACGGAGAGCATGCCGAGATCCGGGTCCCCCGGCGGGATCCTGAAGTGGTCCATGAACAGTCCGGCCGCCGTGCGGCCGGGTCCGGTCGTTATGGGTCCGTTTGTCCCGGATTCGATCGTCATCCGTTCGTCCATCCCTGCATCGGTCGCCATGCGTTCGTTCTTCTTCGACCCGGCGTCTCCTCCCGGCAGCCGCAGTCGCCCGGCGCGGGAATGGATGATAGCACAGGAAGATGCCGCGCGCCTCGGGAATTCACGGGTGTCTCTTCACTCCCGGCGCCGGGAGCAGATTATCGCCTATCGTTATGATTCCGGCCCGATTCCGCACCGTCGACGATCCGCGGCGTCGACACTGTTTCCCTGTAACTCTTGTTCGCGAGCCGGTTGACATCTCCCACCCTTCTGATATATAGTAATTTTCCGTCTATACGTAAATCCGGCGTCCCGGCCGGCGGTCCGGGAGGCCGGATGCCGGTCACGCGAAACAGGAGGCTCGATCGTGTCGTCGAAGAAGACTCAGAAGAAGCTCGCTTTCGGTCCGCGCCGCGGGTACTACGTCGAGATCAACAAGGAGAACTCGAGCGGCGTCTCCGATGAATGGGTGAAGATGTTCGACGACTACGACCTCCTCTACCGCTCGCTCTGCGGTGTCCTCTACAACTTCGTCCCGAAGTCGGGACATCCCGGCGGCAGCATCTCCTCGGGGCGCATCGTCGAGGGGCTGCTCTTCTCGACGATGAGCTACCGTATCGGCGATCCCGAGTGCAGGGAGAACGACCTGCTCTCCTACGCGGCGGGCCACAAGGCGATGGGGCTCTATGCGATGTGGGCGCTGCGCAACGAGTGCTGCCGGATCTCGCGTCCCGAGCTCCTGCCAGGCCCCGACCGCCAGCTGCGCATCGAGGACATGCTCGGCTTCCGCCGCAACCCGACGCAGGAGACCCCTCTGTTCCGCAAGTACGAGGCGAAGCCGCTCGACGGCCACCCGACGCCGATCACTCCGTTCGTGAAACTCTCGACCGGCGCCTCCGGCGTCGGTATCACGACGAGCTTCGGCCTCGCCTTCGGCGCGATGGACACCTACGGCAAGAACACGCCGTTCGTCCACGTCCTCGAGGGCGAGGGCGGGATGACACCGGGGCGCGTCAGCGAGGCGCTGGCTGCAGCCGCCACCGCCGAGATGTGGAACATCATCATGCACGTCGACTGGAACCAGGCCTCGATCGACTCGAACCACGTCTGCCGCGACGGCGAGAAGCCCGGCGACTACGTGCAGTGGAACCCGGTCGACTTCTGCTACCTGCACGACTGGAACGTGATCCTCGTCGAGGACGGCAAGGACATCGACCAGGTGCTGAACGCGCAGAAGTATGCGATGCAGCACATCAACACCCAGCCGACGGCGATCGTCTACCGGACGATCAAGGGGTGGCACTACGGTATCGAGGGGCGCAAGTCGCACGGCGCCGGCCATGACTTCTGCTCCGACGCATTCTGCGAGACGCTCGATCCGGCCGAGGAGCGTTTCGGGATGGAGTTCCCGCGGTTCTGCGGCGAGAAGACCCCGACCGATATCGAGGCGTGCTACTTCGACCACCTGATGGTGATCCGGGCGATGCTCGAGAAGCACGAGACGCTCCCCGCCTTCTTCGGGAAACGGCTCGCCGAGGCGGACCGCCGGGTCGTCAAGCTCGACAGAAAGAAGAGGGAAGGCGCGCCGAACGTCGACGCGGTCTATGCGCCGTCGGTCACTCCCGAGGCGATCCCCGAATCGTGCACGTACAAGGTGGGCGGCCAGCATACGCTTCGCGGCGCGCTCGGCGAGGCGCTCAACCATCTCAACCACCTCTCCGGCGGCGCCTTCCTGGCCGCGGCGGCCGACCTGATCGGCTCGACGAGCATCAACATCACGGGGAAGGGATTTCCCGAGGGGTACTTCAACGCCGTCTCCAACCCCGGCTCGCGCCTGCTCTCGATAGGCGGGATCTGCGAGGACGCGATGGGCGGGATCATGGCGGGGATATCGACCTTCGGCTCGAACATCGGCGCGAGCTCCTCGTATGGCGCGTTCATCGCGGCGCTCGAGCACATCACGGCGCGCCTGCACGGGATCGGCCAGCAGGCAAAGCACGAATACAACGGCGAGCCGTACAACCCGTGGCTCCTCGTCTGCGCCCACGCGGGGCTCAAGACCGGCGAGGACGGCCCGACCCACGCCGACCCGCAGGCGCTGCAGCTGCTCCAGGAGAACTTCCCCCGCGGGGTGATGATCACGCTGACCCCGTGGGACCCCCAGGAGATCTACCCGATCCTCGTCGCCGCGCTCAAGCACCGCCCGGCGGTGATCGCGCCGTTCGTGACCCGGCCGAACGAGAAGATCTTCGACCGCGCCGCGATCGGCCTGCCGCCTGCGACCGCCGCGGTGAAGGGGCTCTACGCGATGCGCAGGGCCGACCGCTCGAAGAAGCCATATCACGGCACCCTGGTCATACAGGGGAGCGGGGTGGCGAACACCTTCGTCGAGGAGGTCCTCCCGCGGATCGACGAGTCGAAGTACAACATGAACATCTTCTACGTCTCGAGCATGGAGCTGTTCGACCTGCTCCCCGAGGACGAGCAGCGAGCGATCTACCCCGAGAAGCTCGCCCTCGAGGCGATGGGGATCACCGGCCTCACCCTGCCGACGATGATGCGCTGGGTCACCTCGACCGAGGGGCGCCGCCGCACCCTTCACGCCTTCCGCAAGGGCCACTACCTGGGCAGCGGCCAGGCGCACAAGGTCCTCGAGGAGGCCGGGCTCCACGGCGACGGCCAGTGGGAGGCTATCAGGGACTACGCGGAGGCGATGGCGAAGAAGTAAAGCGCTTCAGGGCGCCTGCAATGGACACGATCGGGGCCGGGGAGTCATCCCCGGCCCTGCCATTATGGGCACCGGATCCTATATCTGCTTTTCCCGCAGCAGCGCGAGGCGCCGGCGGGCGTCGGGGACCTCATCGAGGTCGGGGTCGGCGTCCTTCCAGATATCGAGGAACCGCTCGTACTGCTCGATCGCCTTGCCCTGCGCTCCCTTCTGTTCGTACGCGAGGCCGAGCAGGTAGTGCGCCTTCACCGAGGCGATCGGGTTGTCCAGTCTGTGCTCTCCGTATCGACCGATCACCTTTTCGAGGACTTGTATGGTCTTCTCCGATCGCCCCGATTCCATGCATGCCCGGGCCAGCGAATACTGATACCAGAACCCCTCGTAGAACTCTGCAGCCTTCTCGAGAAACGCGATCGATTCGTCGATATTGCCTCGCGCGTATGCCAGCAATCCGGCCGCGTGCCGGTACACGGCTTCCAACGGCGTGTCACCGCTCTTCTTCCATGCCGCATGCATGCTGTCGACGACGGCTTGCGCATCTTCGAGATCGCCCCGTTCCGCGAGGATCCGCACCTGGAAATCACGAGGGATCGGTGCGGCCGAAGCTCCTGCTCGACCTGCTCCACATCGGCAGCCCGCGCGAGGGCGTGGACTACGTGCAGGACCGCTACCTCGCCCGCGACGCCGAGGGGAATTTCATCGTGGAGAATCCGCTCTACGGCCAGGCGATCATGTACCAGCCGCCGTTCGCCGTGCGGGCTGGGATCAACATAGACTTCTGATCAGGCCCTGAGGTGGGAAAGGCGGCGGCGCCGGCGTTACCGGCAACAACATAAGACGCCCTCACTTCTTAGGACATTCCCCTGGCACTCTTCCCCGGCCGGGGGGTATTATGTCCATATACTGACGGATAGATCTCCGCGCATACCGCATCATGTGGATCCCGCATCGTGCTGTCTCCGTTCAGCGACCGAAAGGAACGATCATGGACCAGGAAAAGAAGCCGGACGCCGGGCAGCCCGAAGATACGATCGGGCGCCCGCCCGCGGACGGTCTCGGCGCCGAAGAGGTCGCGCGCCGGCGAGCGGAATACGGGCTCAACGAGCTGATCGAGAAGAAGGCGAACCCCGTGCTGAAGTTCCTCTCCTACTTCTGGGGGCCGATCCCCTGGATGATCGAGGCGGCGGCCGTGCTCTCGGCGGTCTCCCGCGACTGGACCGACTTCACGATCATCACGGTGCTCCTTTTCGCGAATGGAGCTGTGGGGTTCTGGGAGGAGTTCAAGGCGGACAACGCGATCGACGCCCTCAGGAAGAGCCTCGCGCCGACCGCGCGCGTGAAGCGCGGCGGGAAGTGGGCCACCGTCCCGGCCAGGGAGCTCGTCCCGGGAGACCTGATACGCGTTAGGCTCGGCGACATCATCCCCGCCGATGCCAAGCTCCTCGAGGGGGACGCGATCGAGGTCGACCAGTCGGCTCTTACCGGCGAATCACTCCCCGTCGAGCGGAATACCGGAGAAACGGTCTACTCCGGGTCGATACTGCGCAAGGGGGAGATCGACGCCTTCGTGACCACCACCGGCGAGAAGACCTACTTCGGCAGGACGGCCAGCCTCGTCGAAGCCTCAGGGAAGCGCAGCCATTTCCAGAAGGCCGTGCTGAAGATCGGCGACTACCTCATCGTCATCGCGCTGGCTCTGGTGATACTCATCCTCACCGTCGCGCTGTTCAGGGGCGACAAGTTCATCACGACACTGCGCTTCGCGCTGGTCCTCACCGTTGCCGCCATCCCCGTCGCCATGCCGACCGTCCTCTCCGTGACGATGGCCATCGGGGCCAAACTGCTCTCGACTAAAAACGCGATCGTGAGCCGCCTCGCATCGATAGAGGAGATGGCGGGGATCGACGTGCTCTGCTCCGACAAGACGGGGACGCTGACGCAGAACAAGCTGAAGATGGGCGATCCGTTCACCGTCCGGGACGTGAGTCCAAAAGACCTCGTGCTGGCGGCGGCTCTCGCCTCGCGAGAGGAAGACGAGGACGTGATCGACATGGCCGTGCTCGCCGGGCTCGGGAATGACAACCGCTTGAAGGAGTACGCCGTCGACAAGTTCAAGCCGTTCGACCCGGTCAGCAAGCGGACCGAGGCGAGCGTGAAGGGCCCCGGCGGGGAGACGTTCGAGGTCTCCAAGGGAGCTCCCCAGGTGATCCTGAAGATGTCGGACAACACGGACGAAGTGCGCAACGACGTCGATGCGGCGGTCGAGCGGTTCGCGTCGCGGGGATTCCGGTCGCTCGGCGTGGCCCGCAGGGAGGGCGGCGGCCCCTGGCGCTTCATCGGGGTGCTGCCGCTGTTCGATCCGCCCCGCGAGGATTCGAAGGAGACAATAGAGACGTCGGGCCGGATGGGAATCACCGTCAAGATGGTCACGGGCGATCAGACGGCCATCGCCCACGAGATAGCGGGGCAGCTCGGCATGGGGGACAACATACTCGGCGCAAGCTCCTTCGAGGGCGACTCGAAGGAGATCACGCCCGGTCTCGCGGAGATGATCGACAAGGCGGACGGATTCGCCGAGGTATTCCCCGAGCACAAGCATCGGATCGTCGCCGCGCTCCAGCAGCGTGGGCACATCGTGGGCATGACCGGAGACGGGGTCAACGACGCCCCGGCGCTCAAGAACGCCGACGCGGGGATCGCCGTATCGGGCGCCACCGAGGCGGCGCGGTCGGCCGCCGACATCGTTCTGCTGAGTCCGGGCCTCTCGGTGATCGTCGACGCGGTGAAGGAGAGCCGCCGCATCTTCCGCCGCATGACATCGTACGCCACCTACCGGATCGCCGAGACGATCCGCGTGCTCCTGTTCATGACGCTGTCGATCCTCGTGTTCAACTTCTACCCCGTTACCGCCGTGATGATCGTGCTGCTCGCGCTGCTCAACGACGGCGCGATCCTCTCGATCGCCTACGACCGCGCGAAATGGTCGAGCCAGCCCGAGAGATGGGACATGAAGGAAGTGCTCGGCCTCTCCACGATACTCGGGGTGCTCGGCGTCATAGAGAGCTTCGGCCTCTTCTACATCGGCGACCAGGTCTTCCATCTCGACCGCGCTATGCTGCAGACGCTGATGTACCTGAAGCTCTCCGTCGCGGGTCACCTGACGATCTTTGTCACCAGGACGCGCGGCCATTTCTGGTCGCTCCGGCCTGCGACGGCCCTGTTGCTCGCCGTCATCGGGACCCAGGCGCTGGCGACGTTGATATCTGTATACGGAGTGCTGATGCCACCGCTCGGCTGGCGGTGGGCCGGGATCGTATGGGGATACGCGCTGTCGTGGTTCATCCTCGAGGATTTCACGAAGCTCGCCGCGTACCGGATCCTCGGCGCCGAGCACTCGGGGTACCTGCGCCGCGGTTGGCGGAAGACGATCTGAAACCGTCCGTCGGAAATTTGCTCTGGGGAAGCCACGCGGCCGAAGGCCGCGTCACAGGTCGATTCCGAAGCCGAACATCAGCTTCACATCGTCTCGCTCGGGCACGGTGCCGTCCTCATACGGCGCCGGGTTCTCGACGCGGTCCCAGGTCACGGAGAAGGTCAGCTCGAAGATATCGTGGTAGATATCGAAGGAGAGAAGACCGTTGAGGCTGTGTATCGAGTTCTTGGGATCCGGAACGCCGACCTGAGCCTTGTAATCGAGCTCTACCTCGATGTCCTTCGTGATATCCGCCTCGAGCGTCGTCGACGGGATCACCGAGAACGTCTGTTCTCGCCCGTCCTCTCCCTCCTCAACGGACAGGTAAAAGGTCGACTGGTACCCTCCGCCGATCCCCACGGACCAGTCGATTTTGCTCTGACGGAAAAAGAAATAGCCCACGCCGGCCGAGGCGGTCGTCCGGTAGTCGATGTTCTGAAATTTGTCCGAGTATATCTCGATATCGGTGAGGGTGACGTAGAATCTCCTACTGAGAAACAGGTCGAGGACGGCGCCGCCGGTATGCTTGCCGACTGTCTGCTCCCCTTCTATCTTGGTGATATCGCCCCGGTAGTCCAGCTGCAGACGGGATCGTTTCCCTTCCCGCCTCACATCTACCTTCGCCGAAAAATCCTGCTGATCGGAATTCCCGCTGCGTATCGTCAGGCCGAGGTTCGCCTTGGTCGACCAGAACTGGATCTCCCGCGAGCCGGCCTTGACGATGGAGATGAGCTCCCGGCTATCGAACTCGATCGTGTTCTCCACCGTACGAACCGTTATAGTACCGCCCTCCATCAAGCCCATGCCCGTGTAGATCCGTTCGTGCGAAAAGACGAAGATCATGGCTCTCCCCGTCCTGAACGCGGTGATGTCCTCCCAATCGAGCACGAGGTCGTCGAGCTCGTCGCTGTCGAACTCCATCTTCAGGTCGCGGAAGACCTCGATCGTACCGCGGACCCATTCCCCGGACTTCAGCTGGACCCAGTCCTTCCCGTCCGATTCCGGCGTGGGCGGATTCCACTCCTGGGCGAGAGCGAATGGACAGACCGATACGGCAAGCACGGCCGCCAGCGTGTAACATATTGAATGATATATCAGTTTCCTGCTGTCCACCGCGGTTCTCCCCGGCCGTTCCGGCCCGTGACGGTCGGCACGGAAAGCATTGTACCTTCAGGGGAGATTCACGGTCAACCTGTCAGCGGGATTCTTCGATAAGGCCGTTCGAGAGGATGAGAAGCTCCCGCGCCTTTCTCTGCAGATTCGCGTCCCGATCGGACAGATAGCAGGTATCGAGCGAATCGACGAGCGCGCCGGTCATCCTCGACACGTTTGGCGCGATATCCCTCGCCCTGTCGAGGAGCCCCTCCCTGCAGTAGTCCTCGAAGAGAAGATGCGCCATGCGCCATCTGGTATAGAAATGGTCTTCCGCCTTGTAGTTGAAGCGGCACCGCCCTCCGGACGCATACTCCATCAACTGTGGTATCGGCCCGTCCCATCTCGAGAGGACCGTGTGGTAGATCTCGCGCTCCATGTCCTTTCTATGGAAGCGCCCGCGCAGCATATCCGCGATGGAGTTGGCGAGCGGCGCGTCATCGGGAAACCGGTCGACGAAGCGGCGCATCAGCCCCGGCACCTCCCCGACGGGGATGTACGGGCAGTACTCGATGCCGACGAAAGAGGCCGGCTCGTAATCCGCATACTCCCAGACGACGCGGTTTCCGTCGATCATGCCCTCCCGCGGCCAGTGCTCCTTGAGGTGATCCCCCGTCAGATCGGCGAGCTCGAAGACCACCGTGCAGCTGTCGAGAGTCCCCTTCCAGTCGCGTCCCGAGCCGAGGTAGTACTCCGCCCTGCCCAGCGTGGACGCCAGACGCATGTCGTCCAGCGCATCGGCAGGCAGCGAGGCAAAGTGCTCCTTCCGCAGAAGGAGCGTCTTGTACAGGAGCGGCCGTGCCAGATATTCGACCCGGACGGTGCAGATTTCGCCGCTCCGGAAGGTCAGCATCCACACCTTCCAGAAGACGGTCGACTTCTTCCTCCCGACATTCTCCTGCGTTGTGTCCCGGACGGCGACGGGGCGCCCGTCTACGAAGGCCCTGAATGCGACGAGGTCGTCGGCGTAGGCGAAGGGGAATCCCACCTGCATGTCGACCGTCTCGCCCTCGTTGCGCATCACGAAGACCGCCGTGGTGGATATGCTGTCGGCGGATATCCTGACCAGGACGTCCTCGGCGACCATCCGCACGTCGGTCGACACGCTGTCGTACTTGACAATCGCCTTGCCCCCCGTCAGGGGATACGGGGCGATATCGGCGGAAGCGCCAGCGGGAAGGACCGGGCACAGGATGAGGAGCGTCATGACGGTGTGCCGGAAGATGCGCATCATACCCCCTCCTGATGAATGCGGCGGGCAGTAGTAATATGGCACATGACGCCTGATTTGTCAGGTGGTTTGCGGCATCCGGCCCGATACACACGGGGCCGGGGAATCATCCCCGGCCCCGCTTCATTCAAGCATGGGCGTCCGGCCGGACGCCCCGCTGCATCGGTCTACCGCTTCTCGATCTTCACCGGCATGTCGCGGTCGCGCGGCTCGGGGCCGATCTTGTCCATGAGGAACTCGATCGCCTTCTCGAGCTGCAGGTCGCGCCCGGCCTTCTCCGACTCGGGTGTGTTCTCCACGTAGATGTCGGGGATCGCCCCGCGGCTCTCGAGCTGCTCGCCGGTGCTCTTCTCCCAGATGCCGATGAAGGTCTTGCGGATCTGTCCGCCGTCGACGAGCTCGTGCGGCGTCACCGCGATCACGAACCCGAGGGTCGGCACGCCGATCAGCGTGCCGAGGCCCCGCTCCTTCACCGCGCTGGGGAAGACCTCGGCGTCGGAGTACGAGTACTCGTTGATCAGCACGACGACCTCTCCGTCGAAGACGTCGTCCGGACGCGTGATCGCCGACTCGCCCCGCGACTGCTGGATCTGGTACGGCTGCCGCTCGAGGTAGTCTATGATCCGCGCGTCGATCGATCCGCCGCCGTTGTAGCGGACGTCGATGATGATCGCGTCCTTGTAGCGGAACTGCTCGAACTTCTCCCTGAACTCGACCCAGCCGCTTCCACTCATGTCCTTCAGGTGCATGTACCCGATGCGATTGTCGCTCCCTTTGCTCACTTCCGCTTCGTTCCCATCGACCCAGTCCTTGTACCGGAGCGAGAAATCGTACGCGAGCGGGTCGAATGTCGTCTCGACGGCGCCCTTGAGCGTCGGCTTGTCGTTGGTCGTGATCGTGATCTTGTTCCGAGTCTTGGAGACAAGATACTTGTTGTAGTTCTCGAACGGCGCGAGGGCGCGACCGTCGATGGCGAGCAGGTAGTCTCCCGGCTTGACCTTGATGTAATCCGCGTCGAGCGGCGACCGCTCCCGCAGCGAGAGCCTGTCGCCCTTGTAGATCTTCTCGATCCGGGAAAATCCCGATTTCTCGTCGAGGACGAGCTTCGCCCCGAGGAAGGCCATCGGCGCGCGGTCGACCGACTCGCCGTCGCCGCCGGAGACCCCCTGGTGGGAGGCGTTCAGCTCGCCGACCATCTGCGTCATCAGCAGGTTCAGCTCCCGCCGCGTGCGCACCCAGGGCAGCAGCGACTCGTAGTACCCGCCGATCGAGTCCCAGTCGACGCCGTGGTAGTTCGGATCGTAGAAGTGGTACTTCACGACCCGCCACCCCTCGCGCATGATCTGTCCCCATTCCGCTCTGCGGTCGAGATCCATCACGACCTTGCGCGAGATCGGCACCTCGCTGTCCTCGTCGTCGTCCGCCGCCGCCTTCTTCGTCGCCTGCTTCGATCCGACCTTGAGGATCTCGAAATCGCTGCCGTCGAACGTGACGATCTTCTTCCTGTCGGCGGACATGTCGTAGGCGACGATCGTCGAGGCGACCTTCGTCGTCTTCATCTTCTCGACGTTGAATGCGTACAGGTCGTAGGTGCGGCGGAACATCGTGCGCCGGGCCCCCATGATGAGGTAGTAGTAGTACTCGTCGGTCGCCTGGATGTTGTGCAGGTGGAGACCGGCGACACGGGGGACGCGCCTGATCCGGCCCTCGAGATCCGTGAAGTTGATCTCGACCTTGACGTCCTTCTTCTTGTCCTTCTTGGCGCCCTTCTCCTTCTTCTTCTCCGAGACGGCCGTCGAATCCTCGTCGTCGTCGCCGTTGTCGGCGGCACCGTCGGCCTTCTCCTCGTCGTCCTTGAAGACGAACGGCTCCTCGGTCTCCGGCTGCAGACTGAGCCGGCAGAGGACGAGCGCCCCGCTGTAGCGGTCGGTGACGAAGAGCAGGTACTTGCCGTCGGGGGTGAAATACGGCTCAGTGTCGTCGGCCAGGTTCTGCGTCACCTGGTGATGTTCTTTCTCCTTCGTGTCGTATATGAAGATATCGCGCGTACGGCTGCGACGCGCGAAATCATACGCCACCCACCGGCCGTCGGGAGACCAGTCGTAGCTGGTGATATCGTTGTGTTCGTTTTTGGTGACCAGCACCGGCTTGCCGCCGTCTATGTCGAGCATGAAGAGCTCGTTCGCCTCGGTCGAGTAGAGCAGCCGGTCGCTCTTCGGCGCCCAGAGGAGCCCTTCCTTGAAGTGACCCGTGTCGGTGAGCCTCTTCTCCGGTTCCTTGCCCATCTGATCGACGAGGTAGATCTCGTCATCCCCGGACTTGTCGGAGACGTAGGCGATCCACTTCCCGTCCGGCGACCAGGTCGGGAACGCATCGCGCGAGCCGGACGACTCCGTGAGGTTCCTCACATCGCCGTGCTCGGCGGGCGCCGTGTAGATCTCGCCCCGTGCCTCGAAGGCGATCCGCTTGCCGGTCGGGGAGATATCGAAGCTTCGCACCCACTTCATCGGATCTATGTAGCTGGTCATGTTGACCAGGTCGTCGGTCGGCGCGTACACGACGACCTCGCGGGCCTGCTCGGTCGCCGTATCGAGCACGTAGAGCCGCGCGTCGAATTCGAAGACGATCTTCGTGCCTTCGGCGTCCATAGAAGGCCAGGTCACTCCGGACCTGTCGAACGAGGTCACCTGACGCACGGCCTTCGTCGCCGGGTCGAGCACAAAGAGGTTCTTCACGCCTCCCTCACGGTCGGAGACGAAGTATATCCCCTTGGACGTCCACATCGGCCACGAGTCGCTCCCCTCGAAGTCGGTCAGCTGCTCGTACGTCCCTCCCTTCAGATCGTATATCCACACGTCCTGGTTCTGGCTCCCCTTGTACCGCTTCCACCACCACCACCGCCCGGGGTGCCGGTTGTAGGCGAGCTTCGTGCCGTCGGGCGAGAAGGAGCCGAAGCTCCCCTTTCCCACGCCCATGTCGACGGGCGTCCCTCCCTCGGCGGGAACGGTGAAAAACTGCTCGAAGAAGGTGGAAAACGACTCCCGGCGGCTGCGGAAGACGATCGTCTTCCCGTCCGGAGTCCATTCGACGGGCTCGGCGCTGTCCATGTGCCAGGTCAGCTCCACCGGTACGCCACCCTCGGCCGGCATGACGAACAGCGCGTCGCGCCGCTCGTTATAATCGCCCGTGAAGGCTATGCTCGCCCCGTCCGGCGAGAACTTCGGGAAGTCCTCCACGCCGGGAAAGACGGTGATACGGCGCGCGAGGCCTCCCGCCTCGGGGACCGACCACAGGTCGTTCTGATAGCTGAACACGATCATCCCGCTCTGGACGTCGGGACGCCGCATCAGCCGCAGCGGCTGATCCGCGGCGCCGGCCGCCGGCAGCGCCGACAGCAGGACGGCCGCGGCGATACACGCGGCGATCAGGTTCCGTACTCGCATTCCTCGGGTTCCTCCTTGCCTGGTTCCCCGGATTTCCGCATGGTCGCGGCTGTTTGATATATTCCTCGAACTGAAATCCTGTTTCGGGTCGATATGGGACGGATGCTTCGAAAGGGACCTGCCGGCCGGATGTGATGCTGCCCGTCTCTCCCTGACACCTGATGTCGACGGAGGGGGCGGCTCGAGCCGCCCCCTCGCGTTTCAGCCGGTCGATAGACGCTAGCGGAGCAGGATCATCTTCCTGGTCTGCTCCTGATCGGCCGTCTTGATCTTGTAGAAGTAGACGCCCGAGGAGAGTCCGCTCGCGTTGAAACCGATCGTATGGCTTCCGGCCTGCATCTCCCTGTCCAGGACCTTCGCCACGAGCCGTCCGGCCACGTCGTAGACGTTCAGCGATACATGCCCCTCGCGGGGGATGTTGAAGGTGATCGTCGTGGACGGGTTGAACGGGTTCGGGTAGTTCTGGTTCAGGACAAACGGCAGGGCGATCGGCGGATCGGCATCGGTCGCCGCCGCGTCGTTCCTGCGGAGCAGGTCGAAGTAGTCGGCGGCCAGCCACAGCTCGCCGGTCGCGCCCTGGAAGTGGACGCTGTTCGCGTCGCGGGAACCGAGCTCCGCGCCTGCGCTGAGGCTCACCCAGTTGGCGCCTCCGTCGTCGGTGCGGTAGCAGGTGCCGTCGTCCCCGCTGATCCAGCCGAGCAGCGGGTTGTCGAAGTAGACATCCATCAGCGTGGTGCTGGTGAACGAGGTCTGCTCCGTCCAGGTGGCTCCGCCATTGGTCGTCTTGGCAACAAGCCCCGCGTCCCCGACGGCCCAGCCGACGTTCTCGTCGACCATACAGACCTCTTCGATGTCTCCCGTGGTCGTGCCGATGTTATCGGTCGCCTCGGTCCAGTTGGCACCGCCGTCGGTCGTGTAGTACAGATACGCGTTGTCCGCGCCGATAACGCCGATAGACGGGTTGTCCGGGGCGAACGAGACGCTGTTGAACTGCTGACCGAGGACGTTGTACCAGATCTGGGTCCAGCTGTCGCCGCCGTCATCGGTAACCCAGATGGCGTCGTCGCCGGCGATCTCGCCAACGAGCATGCCGTTGTCGGCGTCGAACCACCACATGCTGTACCAGTAGCTCGTCACGGTGAAGTTGTGGTTGAGCTCGGTCCAGTTTGCGCCGCCGTCGGTCGACTTGTAGGCGGAGCTGTAGCCGCCGCTCGCGTACAGCACGTAGCCGAACGAATCGGCCGCCGTGACTGCCCAGACATCGTGCATGCGGGAGGCGAAGTTGTTCACCAGGATGTTCTTCCAGGTGAGGTCCCAACCGCCGCCGTCCGGATCGACGTCGCAGAATGCGCCGGCTTCGCCGGTAACCAGGAGCTTCGACCCCCACGAGCGGATCTTCAGGAAACCGGCGAACCCGTAAGTCTGGTCGAACATGACGTTCCAGGTGACCGCCCGGTCGGTCGACAGGGCAAGCAAGCCGCCGTCGCCGCCGCAGACGACCTTGTTCGAGCTGGGGACCACCCCGACGCCCTCGAGAGTCTCGCCGGTAACCGGCCGCGTACTCGTCCAGTGGGCACCCTGGTCTGTGCTGTGCAGGACGAATCCGGCCGAGCCGGAGCCGCCGCCGACCATGATGATCTCGCCGTCGCCGAACCGGGTCAGACCGTAGCCGTAGCCGTAGGTCCCCCAGTCATAGTCGGTGTTGGCGATATTCCACGTTTGGCCGCCGTCGGTCGTCCGGACGATGATCGTCGGCTGCGGGCCGACCATCGAGCCCCATCCGCAGGCCACTCCGGTAGTCGCGTTGACCATCAGGATCTCCTCGATGTCGTAACGCGTATACGGCCAGGGGCCCAAGTTCATCGCGCCCTGGGTCCAGGTCACGCCGCCGTCGGTCGTGTACCAGCACCCAGACGCGTCGACAGCCGCGCATCCGTTGAGCAGCGAGGTGAAGCTGATCCCCTCGACCTCGTCGCCGAACGACTGGCCGACCGTCCAGGTCGTGCCGCCGTCGGTGCTGTACACCATCGCATCGTTGTCCCCGCCGAGCCATCCGCTCGTGCCGTAGAACGTGATCGCGTTGATGTCGGTCGTGCTGATGACCTTGCTCTGGGCATGCTCGACCCAGTTCGTGCCGTCGGTCGTGTAGCAGATCGCGCCGTTATCGCCGACCGCCCAGACCTCGGTCTCGCTCCGAGCATACACATCGAAGAACGAATCGGTGACGGGCGAGGTCTGCTGGACCCACGTGTTCCCGCCGTCTGTCGTCTTCCAAATCATTCCGCCCGAGCCTACGGCGTAGCCGATGGTGCTCGACGGGAATGAGACGTCATAAAAATCTCCACTGATTTCCTGCTGGTACTCGAAGTTCCACTGGGCGCTGGCGGGCCCGGCGGCCAGAAGGAAAGTCAGGGCGATACAACAGCTGATCAATTTTCTCATTAGACGCCACCTCCTTGCTGCTGTATCTCTGCCCGAAATTACAGGGGAATTTATTTACGCGTTACCCGGATTCACCTCCTCCTGCGCTACGTTCAGAACACCTTTTTGTCACATTGCTGGATGCCTATGTTTGCCAATATATTATATCACATCTGTCAATTCCTGTTGACCCCCAGGTCCTGTATGATGCGGGTAAACCAGACCATGGCGGCCAGATCCTGCCGTTCCAGGTCGATATCCTCGTGCACGCCCCGCTCCCAGGCCAGATGCAGGTCGATCTCCCAGCCCCCGATGTAGTACCCCAACCCCCCCGAGACCCGGTACGTGTCGATGTTGTACGGGAGCTTCAGCCACCGGTCGACGGGGAAGTCGACATACTCGAAGCCGCCCCGGAACGAGTAGACGTTGAGGATCTTCTTCTCCACGGCTACCCGCCCGATGTTGGAGATCACGTCGGCGCTGCGGAAGAGGTTCGCCCCGAAGTCGCTCACCTCTATGTCGTATTTCTCCATGATGTATTCGCCGACGAAGGTCACATCCCCCGGCAGGCGCCAGGAACCGCCGATCCCCGCCGTGTACATCAGGTAGGGATTGTCGTAGAGGAGGACCTCCGGATATTCGGGACGGATCCCCCAGCCGTCGTCGCTTGTCACGCCGCCGAGGACGCCGAGGGTCCAGGAGCGCCCCTCGGGAGAGTACCGCGCTTTCAGCCGGACGTCGTAGAGATCCTCGCGCCAGTACCCCTTGGGATACTGCCTCGTGGCGTTGTACTTGACGTCGTTCTCGCTGATCCCGACCCTCGCGATGAGCCCGGCCTTGAGTCCCGCGCCGCCCCAGAAGGCCTGCAGCATCCCCTCGTGGCCGTGCTCGACCTCGGTGATCGTGTAGCTGGAGAAGGTGCGGACCTCGTAGATCGCGTCCCCCGCGTATCCCTGGATCACGTTGTCGTACCCCTCGTCGGGCTTGGCGAACTCGGTCCGATTCTGCAGCCGCGTCGGCCGGTAGGCGAGGCCGAGCGACCAATTGCCCCCGGGGAGCCAGGTCAGTCCGAAGTTCCCGCGGAAGTAGTTGTGAACGATCTCCGGCCTCGTGTAGACCTGCTTCAGCCCCGTGCTGATGTCGTAGTCGAATCCCGCGCCGATGTACAGGTCGTCCCGGAGCCTCAGGGCCCAGTCGACGCTCGTGCGCGGTCCGTAGTACTGGAAGTCGCCGGTCGTCAGATCGTCGAGGTAGAACGGGTCGTTGTACTGGTTGAACTCCAGATTGCGGTAGACCTCCCGGTCGTCGAGCCGCCGGTAATCGAAATACCCCCGCACGACCTGGTTGCTTCCAAGCGTCTTGATCCCCGAGAATCCCAGGTAGAGGTCGTTGATGAGATTCGGGTCGTACTCGCGCCGCAGGTGGCCGGAACGCTCCTCGATGCTGGCGATGAACCGGATGTACGAGTAGTCGTAGTCCCGGAAGAGCCACGACGGATTTCGCCCGAAATCGTACGGGTTGATTCCGTTGTCGCGGTCCTCGAGGGCGAGGGAGGCGTTGGCGAGTGTCGAGACCCGGATCTCGTCGCTGCGCGCGTTCCCCGCGGCCGCGGCGAGAAGAACAATACATGCGGCGCCCGCGGCCGCCGCCCTGCCGATCGCGCTTCGTTTGCGCTGTGTCACCGTTTCCTCCCTGCGGTCCTTACTGGTACCCCGGCGTCGGCGGCTCTATGATCTCGAAGTCGAACGAGCTGTTGTTCGAATCGAGCCCCGGGAACCGCCTCTGCACCGATCTGCCGCTGTATCTGGCCATGCCCACCCCCGCGAAACCGGCGTCGACCCGTATAGTCAGGTACCGGTCCGAGTCGGGATTGGACGAGTATTCGACGCCATCGAGTATCGTCGTGAGCGGGATGTGCACGTATTCCTTGAAGTCGTTCACGCTCGGCTCAAAATGCATCCCGTATTCCCAGTCCGTGCCGTCCGAGAGAAGCACCGCCGTATGGGCGAGGTTCATCGAGAAATCGTTCGTCAGGTTCGATATCGGGAGCAGGTTCGGCACGGCGGGATTGTCGTAGTCGCTCCCCAGCGAGTTGAAGAACTCCCAGTCGGCGCCGGAGAGGTCGACGCAGCGCGCGCCGAAACGCGAGTGGTCGATCGCATCGGCCGCGACGACGACGAATTCCCCTGGCTCGATCGGGATATCATGCGTCACTCCAGACTCCCCGGGGAAGGCGAAGACGTAATACCCTAGAGCATAGTCCTCCGCCTCGGGATCTATCACCTCGGCGACCTGCGTGGTGCGCACGAGAAAATATCCGTCGAGGTACCTCGTCTCGGACGAGGAGTTGTACAGCTCGATGAACTGATCGTAGAAGTAGAACTTCGCATAGTCGCACCCCGCGTAGTAGATCTCGTTGATCACCAGCGGTGAAGACTGCTGATAGTTCATGAAGATTGAGTCGACGGCGTGCGGCTCGTAGACCAGCGACAGCTCCTTCTGCCCGAGGATCATGTAGTTCTCGTCCTGGTTGATCTTCTCCGCCGATATCCGGTAGACGCCCGCGGGGAGGTTGTCGAGCATCGCCCACCCCGTCGGGCCCGTCTCGTACACCTTGTAGAACTCGAATGTCGGGCTGCTCACACGTATCGTCGCTCCGGAGACCGGCTCCCACCCCGTGCCTTCCACGCTCGAAGTGTCGACGGCCAGCAGACGTACCGCATTGGCCCCGTCGGGCTCCGACGGGCGCTCCTCCTCGCCGCACGAGGGCGCCAGCAGCGCCGCGGCGGAAAGGGCCGTTATGAAGACCTTCATCCTCATCTCATCACTGCACGTGCGTGTATCCCGGCGTCCCCCTGGGGATCAGCACGAAATCGAAGGTCGAGTTGTTCGTATCGACGCCGACCTCGCGCCGCTCGACCGATGCTCCGCTGTACTTGGCGCACCCGACGCCTGCGAATCCCGCGTCGACGCGCATGGTCAGCTCCTTCGTGTGATCCGAATTTGCGGCATATTCGACTCCGTCGATGACCGTGTACAGCGGCAGCGTGACGCGCGTGCCGGGATACCCCGAGCTGTTGATGTACTCCTCGATATGCCATTCCTCGCCGGTGGCCAGAACGATGGCGTTCGAGGAGAGGTTGATCATGAAGTCGGTCGTCCGGTCGGGATTGATGTTCAGCACGTTCGGCACGTTCGGGACGTCGTAGTCGTTTCCGAAGGCGTTGAAGAACTCCCAGTCGGCCCCCGAGAGGTCGTAGCCGTTGGCCGAGTAGCGGGAGTGATCTATCGCGTCGGCGGCGATCACGACGTACTGGTGGGGGTAGATCGGGTGCTCGCGGCCGGTCACCGGCGTCCCGGGGAACTGGAAGGCGTAAATCGCCCGGACATGATCTATATCCTCGAGATCGCCCTCGACCGTCGGGAAGTTTCTCGTGAGGATGCATCCGTCCAGGTAGAGGGTATCCTCGGAGGAGTTGTACAGTTCCACGTACTGGTCGTAGAAGTAGAAGCTCGCGTAGTTGCTCCCGCAGTAGTAGATCTCGTTGATCATCAGCGCGTTGACCGTCACCGTGCTCACATAGAGGGTGTCGGCGATGAGTCCCGGCCCCTCGACGAGCATGTCGGTGTATCCGGTGAAGACCTTCTTCTGCGCGCCGATCGGCATCTCACGCCTCGCGAACACCGAATACTCCCCCGCGGGGAGGCCGTCGAACTCGGCGACGCCGTCCTCGCCCGATTCGTCTCCGGCGGAATACTCGTGCGTGCGCGCCTGGAGGCTGACCTTCGCCTCGCCGATGACGGACGGTACGCCCTGTGTCGAGCCGGGGAAGGTCCCCGTCGTGTCGACGATAGTCACGGCGATCATCCCCTCGCCGTCCAGGGCCGCCGGACGCTCGGTCTTGTCGCAGGAAAGCAGCGCGGCGGCGGTCACCGCCGCGATCATCATGATGCAGCGTCTCACAGCTCCTCACCTCCACCGGGGCGCAATGCCCGCCAGAGCTCGTCGAGTATCATGCTGAACTCGACCCCGTAGAAGATATCGTAGTTGCGCGAGCGGTAGTACCCGAGCTCGTCGAGATAGTACGCGGGATCGTCCAGCACGTTGTGCACGAACATCGATATCTCGGCGCTGCTGCCGATAGACTTCGATACGTTGATGTTGAACAGCAGCCTGTCGTTCGGGCGCGATCGGACCGATAGGTCGTAGTCGTCGTACGAGCGGTCGAGCCCGAGCGCCGCCGATTCCTCCGGGGTGATCGACACGGTCCGCCCGGCCACAGGATCATAGTATCCCGTGGCGTAGGGGATCGGGTCGACGAGGCTCTTGTTCTTGTCGAACATGGTCTGCTGCACGAAGAACGTCACCCACATCCCGAGCGGCTTGATAAACCAGTCGGCGCTGTAGTTGACGATCATCTTCTGGTACCACCCCTCGGTGTAGTAGTAGATCGGATAGATCGTCTGGCCGAGGGTCTGGTTGAGCCGCGCGTCGGCGAGATAGGTTCCGTCGGCGCCGGAGTGGTTGCGGTAGAACGATCCGGTTATGTGAAAGACCGTCGAGAGCTTCTCGATCCGCTTGGTCACAAGCGAGAACTCGAAGCCGTAGTTCTTGTACCACCCGACGTGTCCGTAGTAACCGAACGAGGTGCCGGCCTCCGTGTGAATCGTGTCGATGACGGTCCGCGCGTTCGGGTCGTTCTGGTCGGGCCACCCCGTCCACCGGTACCGGTAGAGCGTGAGCGGCGTGTTGATCCCGCGGGGCATCTCGTGAGAGTCGGTGTAGTACCCGGTGAGGGTCACGCCGACGGGGCCGATCTTCTGGTCGAGCGAGGCCTCGAACTTCTGGTTGTCGTACCCGGTGAGCCACGAGTTGTCGTAGTTGAAGACGTATGTCGATATCAGCGGTATCGAGTCGGGAGGCGAAACGTTCTCCTCGACGATGTCGATGTACTCGGGCCCCTGGAATATACTAGACAGCGAGGGCATCTTCGATGACTTGCCCCAGCTGAGGCGCACCTGCGTGTCCTTCAGCGGCTGGTACTTGAACCGCACGCGAGGGTTGAGGTAGGTGCCGTTCTTTGACTTGACGACCCCCTCGTCATTGAACAGCCCTCCGAGGTTCAGCTCGACCGGGTTGTACATCTCGTACCGGAACCCCAGGTTGAGCGACCACGGCCTGAAGCGCAGCGATCCGGAGATCTCGTCCTCGATGTAGAAGCTCGCCGTCTGCAGGTCGGGAGAGGCATCGTACGGCAGCGGCCGCTGCCCGGGATTGCCGTTCGGAGGCCAGAGCGGATCGAAGATCTTCCCCTCGCCGCGGTTGCCGTCGAAGGTGTACTCGCCGCCGGTGAGCAGAGCGTGATCGAACCGCGACGTGGTGAAGTTCCAGCGGAAGTTGAGCTTCGCCCCTACGTTCCACTCCTTCCCCTTGGTCCATATCCTCGAGAGGTACGCGCCGGCGCCGAAGACGCCCGGATAGGTCCCCGGCTCGGTGGCATCGGTGAGGATACGCACGTCGGCGCCGACGAGCTTCTGGTAGTAGCTGTTTCGGTCGGTGTAGTTGACGTTGGCCGTCCACTCGAGCTTCGTGTCGGCAGTCGGCTTGTAGTCGATCGAGTGGCCGTAGACATAGGTCTTGTCGCGGTTGTACTGCTCGATGGAGAGCGGATCGTCGACCTGCGTGTCCTGCTCGTCGCGCGTGCCGGTGTAGTAGAACTTGTTGAGCACGTTCATCCGGTCGCCGAGGAACTGGTTGCGGAAGGTCAGCTGCCCGTTGTAGCGGATGTACTCGTCCCCCTCGCGGCGTATGTCGCGTTCGCTGTAGGCGGCGTTGAGGTTATACGTCAGCCCCGTCCCCTTCAGTATGAACCCGCCGTTGAGGTTCCCCTCTTTCGTGTCGGGGTTCGACTTGAGCTTGAGGCGGTTCGGCTGGCGTCCCGATTTCGTAGAGACCTTCACGAGGCCCGTCGTCAGGTCGCCGTACTCCACGGAGGGGACGCCGGTGATCACCTTGACGTTCTGGATGTTGTCGGCGGGGATCGTCCGCAGGTCTATCTGACTCCCCACCGTCGTCGACGTCCCGCCGTACGTGGTGCCGGTCCCCCGCTGCAGGTTGGCGTTGTTCGAGATGGCGATATCGTCGACGAGGACCTTCGTACCGAACAGCGCGAGCTGCTCCTCCTGCGAGCTGGCCATGTCGCTCGTGCCGCGCAGTCCGACCTGCGTCTTCTTGGAGAGCCCGGGGGGCGCGGTGCGCTCGACGCCGGGGACCAGGTCGAGGATGTCGCCGAGGTTGGTCGAGAGCTGGTGCTCGATCTCTGCGCTGGAGATGCTGTGCGTCGTCTCGATGTCCTCGGGAAGGAGCTCGCGCTGGTCGATGACATTGATCCCGCCGATGGAGAAGAAGATGTTCTGCTTCGGGTCGCCGTAGACCATGTCGCACTTGTACGTGGTGATCCGGCCGCCCTTGACGAAGATGTCCTGATAGCACGTGCTGAAGAACTCGTCCTTGAAGATCGTGATGCTGTATGTGCCCTCGGGAACATCGAAATGGAATTCGCCGTCCTTGTCGGTCAGCGTGCTCGTCGTGGTCCCCTGGATCGCGACGAGCGCTCCTTCGATAGGCTTCCCGGTGATCATGTCCAAGACTTTTCCGGCGAGGCGGCCCTTGCGCTGCGCCGCGGCCGGCGAGGGCAAAGCGAGGGTCGCCGCGCAGAGCAGACAGAGCGCCACCGTCAACGCGCGGCGCTGCCAGGCGATTTGTCTCATCATCCTGCTTCCGTGATTGGCGGACCGTGTAAACATCATAGGACACCCCAGTGTCTCCCGCCCGGGACGGAAGACCCTCTCTCTAACAGTATAAACGTCCGAACCGAAAATATCCTGCACAATTAGAGATACGGAGCACGTAATGAGGGGTTGCACCCATCCGACATCGACCGCACCGCACACGGATGATGTCCCTCCGGAACTGCGGCCCCTTCGGAGAGCATGTGGATAACGCTTTCAATTTATTATTATATACCGCGTTCACCCGCATACATCGGTAAGAAGCCGCAGCAGGTTCCCTCCGGCCACAGCGGCGGTCTCCTCGACGCTCCATCCGCGCCTGCGGAGCTCGGCGGCCAGGGCCTGCATACGCGAGGCGTCCTCGAGCCCCGGCGGGACGAGGGTGATCCCGTCGAAATCGGAGCCGATCCCGACGTGCTCTATCCCGGCGACCCCCGCGGCATGCTCTATGTGGTCTGCGACAGCGGCCAGCCCGGGGAGCGGGATCGTCTCGAGCTGTTTCTGGTACTTCGGCATCAGCTCCCTGTCGGCACGCTCGGGATCGCCACCGTACCGCGCGGCGAGCTCGCTCCGCTCGGCCCGGTACCGGCTCCACACCTCGAACACTCTCGTGTGGGTGCTCTTCTCGAGAAAAGCGGGAAAGAAATTGACGCAGGCGACTCCACCGGCGGCTGCGACCTCCCGGAGGATCTCGTCGCTGACGTTGCGGGGGATATCGCAGATCGAGCGCATGCACGAGTGGGAGACGAGCACCGGGCCGGCCGTCTCTATCGTGTCCAGCGCCGTCTCGTCGGAGGCGTGTGAGAGGTCGGCCACGATACCCAGACGGGCCATCTCCCTCACCGCCTCGCGGCCGGCCGCGCTGAGTCCGCCGTGCAGACGCTCTCCATCCCCCGAGTCGGCGATCGCGTTCGAGTTCATCCAGGACAGCGTGATGCACCGCACCCCCGCATCGTACAGCGTCTCCAGACCGGCCGCAGGGGCGTCCCCGAGGACATGTCCCCCCTCCACGCCTATCACGGCGGCGATCCGGCCGGCGGCGCGGATGCGCTCCACCTCGGTCCCCGATCGGGCGATCTCGAGACGATCGGCGTGCCTGTCGGCCTGGGCCCTGACCGCGGCCGCCGCCTCGATCGTCCGCGGCATCCAGCGCCCGGCGGCGAGGTCCGGGTCGACCCAGCAGGCGAAGACCTGTGCCCCCACACCTCCCTCCTTCATGCGGGGGAGGTCGATGTGCCCGTCGGGAAGGCGCGCGCCGAGATCGACCGGCTCTCTCCCGACCAGACGCATCGCCGTGTCACAATGCGCGTCGAAGAAGAAGTATCTCTCGTCTGTCGGCATGGGGCCAGTATACCCGAACGGCGGGGCGGGTGGGACAAAAAACGGGGCCGCGTGCCAGGCGCGGCCCCGGTCGATCTGCCGCATCGCTGCGGAGGCGCTCAGTGTATGATCTTCGCCGAGGTCGCTGCGTCTCCGTAGATGTAGAGGGCGTACGGAAGAAGGCTCTCCTTGCTCCGGATCGCGTACTCCTGGTTGGTCGGGCCGTTGAACTTGATGTCGTCGTCATTGCTTCCGAAGAAATCCCAGCCTCCGTTGTCGCCGGCCGTTGCGCCGCCGATGTAGTCGTAGTCACCGACGATCTTTCCCCCGTAGAACTGGAGCCAGATCGTGTTGATGGTCGGGGGGAACTCCCCCTCCATCGCAAAGTACGATGTGAGGGCCGTCTGGACGTTCTTGATGTTCTGCAGGGTGACGGCGACCTGGGCCGCCTTCTTCGAACGGTAATAATTAGACATCACGATGGTCGCGAGAAACGCGATGATTTCCAGCACAATAAAGAGCTCGAGCAGCGTGAATCCGAGCCTTCCGAGGCCCCGGCGCCTGCCGCGCCTCCTACCGATGCACAGTAATGCACGCAAACGTCGCATAATGCACTCCTTTAGCGACGATTCTAAACCGCTATCGCTCCGGCTGGGGTATTTGCAAGAAATATGACAATACGGGGGCCCGAAGGCCCCCGTACGATGCTGCCGTCAGATGAGATATGAGGCTAGAACGAGACCGGCTCGACCTTCTTGACCTCGGGGATCCGCTGCTTGAGCACGCGCTCGACACCGAACGCAAGTGTCATCTGGGACATCGGGCATCCCGCGCACGCCCCCTTGAGCCTGACCTTCACCACCCCATCCACCACGTCGACCAGCTCGATGTCTCCCCCGTCTGCCTGCAGGTTCGGCCTGATCTCCTCGAGCACCTTCTCGACCTGTTCCTTCATCGTCTCGACCTCCGATCGATATTGTCGCTGAGTGCCGCACCGCACCATGCGGGACGGACCGGTAATATAGTACATCGCTCGGGGCAGGGCAACCGCCCCGGGGACGGCTACCCATCTGGCAGATGGTACAGCGGCGGCGCGGCGGCGGCAATGGATTCCCGCCGTCAGAATCCCCTTGTCCGCACCCCTGCATAATCGTATTATTTGTAAGAGATTTTCCAGATAATCGAGGGTCATGCCCGAGTGACATCACGAGGTCCGCCAGCCCGGAGCGTACTGAATCATGCACATGAGATTGCGTCTTTTGATCATCGCCGTCGCCGCCGCAGCTCTTTTCGCCGCCTCAGTCCCCGCCGCGCCTCCGGATGAGGAAACGCAGCAGCAGCGGATCGACCGCATCAATGCCGAGATAGAGGCGCGCGGCGGCCACTGGACGGCCGGAGCGACCTGGCCCGGCTCGCTCCCCGCCGCAGAGCGAGAGCTGCTCCACGGGTTCCGTCCCCCCACCGCCGAGGAGCAGAGCCGCATCCCCGTGATGGAGGTCGCCGTCAGCGCCGCCCTTCCAGACGCATACGACTGGCGGCAGCACGAGGGCACGACACCGGCGAAGAATCAGGGCGGGTGCGGGTCGTGCTGGGCCTTCGCCGCGGTCGGCCAGCTCGAGTCGCACGTGCGGATCTTCGACTCCCGCATCTTCGATCTCTCCGAGCAGGCGGTCATCGACTGCAACACGTGGGGCGCCGACTGCGGGGGCGGGTGGATGCCCGCCGCATACGAAGTCTTCGCCGGATACGGGGCCGTCCTCGAGGAGTGCAGCCCCTACTACGCGTCCGACGGGCACCCCTGCACGCAGGAATCGTGCGGACCGGTCGCGTGGATCACCGATCCGGGGTATGTCAGCATCCCCAACACCGTCGAACAGATCAAGCAGACGATCTACGACACCGGTCCCGTGGTGACGGCCTTCTTCGCCCACGACAACTTCAGCGGCTACACCAGCGGCTGCTATGACGACGACTATTACGATCCCCCGAACCATGCGATGCTTATCGTCGGCTGGGACGATTTCGCCTGCGGCGGTGACGGGGCCTGGATCGTCAAGAACAGCTGGGGGGTCTCCTGGGGAGTGGACGGGTACGGCTACATCAAGTACGGCGTGTGCAGCATCGGCTCGTACGTCTATCAGATAGAGTACCGCCCCAGTGACGTCTTCGTCGAGGTGACCGCCCCGAACGGCCACGAGGAGCTCGACATCGGCGAAGAGTTCGAGATCACGTGGAATCTGTCCCGCGAGGTGCCCGACTCGATCACGATCCTCGCCAGTCTCGACAGCGGGGCGAGCTACGATTCGATGGTCGTCTCCGGCCTGCCCGGCACGGCCGAGAACTACCTCTGGACCGTCCCCGAATGGCCCGTGCGGACGGCGCGCCTGAAGGTCGTCGCCTGGTTCGAGGGAGACATCGGCGGGTATGACTTCAGCGACGAGGACTTCACGATCAAGGGTGCTCCGTACGTCTTCGTCTCCCCCACCGGCGGTGACATCTATCCGTACACCCTTCCCCAGTGGGCGGCGCGCACCTTCGCCGACGCGCTCGACGCGGCGTTCCCGGGGGACACGCTCATGGCGACCGCGGCGACCTATTACGAGAAGGTCGTCGTGAGGAAGTCGGTGCAGCTGCTCGGCGGGTGGGACGCCGACTTCGAGGTCCGCGACCCTGCCGCGAACACGACGACGATCCAGTACCTCGGCAGCACCGTCTCGTTCATGAACATCACCGGCCCCTGCGGGATCGACGGCTTCACGATCCGCGGCGGAACGGGGACCTCGTCCCAGCTCCCCACCAACGGCATCTACGGCGGCGGGATCTTATGCTACAACGCCTCGCCGACGATCACGAACAACATCATAACCGCCTGCGGCTACACGAGCGTAACGCAGTTCAGCGGGGGCGGCGGCATCGCGGTATCAGGCGGCACCGCCGTGATAGAGGACAACACGATCAGCGGATGCATCGCCCAGAGCGGCGGCGGCATCTACCTGTACCGGGGCGCCGCCCAGATCCGCCGCAACCGGATCTCAGGCGCCTCGCCGAACCCCGAGTACAACGGGACGCGCAAGGGGGGCGGGATATACGCCTACCAGTCCCCCATCGTCATGGAAGGGAACACGATAGAGCACTGCACCGGCTACACCGACGGCGGCGGGGCGTACTTCCGGTATGGCAACACACAGCTCCTCGGCGACTCGGTCGCCTTCAACGAGTGCTCGGCGAGCGGCGGCGGGATCTGCTTCGACCAGGCCACGGTGACGGCCGCGCATCTCGTCGTGCGCGGCAACGAGGCCGGCTCGACGGGAGGCGGGCTGCACATACGAGTCAGCGGTGTCGATATCGAGCACTGCCTCGTCGCGCTGAACCGCTCCGGCGTGATCGGCGGCGGCGTCTATGCAGACAGCGTGTGGGGCGGGATCGACAGGAACACGATCGACCGCAACACAGCGCAGTACGGCGGCGGGAACATCTTCTTCGGCTCGACGCTTCCCTCGAGGCCTCCGGTCTCTATCGTTGACAACATCGTCACCTACGGGCAGCCGTACGGGTTCCAGTCGGGGAGCCTCGACAACATAGAACTGCACTACAACAACATCTACGGCAACACGCCGGCCGAGTGGGCCATGGTCACCCCTGACGGCACGAACATCAGCGGCGACCCGCAGTTCGCAGATACCGCCTCGCTCGACTATCACCTCGGGCTCCACTCGGCGTCGATAGACGCAGGCGATCCGCTCGGCCTCGATCCGGACGGCTCGCGCGCCGACCACGGGGCCTTCGGCGGCCCCGGCGCGGCGTTCGCCTCGCCGGCGTACATAGAGGGAGCGACGGCCCAGGCGCTCAGCGACTCCCTGATCCATGTCGCATGGGACGCCTCGTCGTATCCCGCCCTCGCCTGGTACGCCGTCTACGGCAGCACCGACGCGGGATTCATCCCCTCCACGTCGAATTTCATCGCCCTCGTCGACGCCACTGTGCAAATCTGGTACGATCACGTCCCCGTCCACGGCTGCATGCACTACCGCGTCTCGGCCGTCGGCGGGAACGGCTACGCGGGCGGGTACTCGGCGCCGGCCGGAGACTGCACCGCGGGCGATGAGATCGCACCTTCGGTGACCGTCGTCTCCCCGAACGGCGGCGAGCGCTTCTACTCGGGCGAGGAGATGGAGATCTCCTGGGTCGCCACTGACAACGACACGGTCGACTCGCTCTCGATCTGGCTCTCCGAGGACGGCGGTAACGGATGGACCCTGCTCTTCCATGGAGAGCCGAACGACTCGTCCTGCACGTGGACCGTGCCGCCACTGGCCGACGCCGACTCGTGCCTCGTGCGTGTCGTCGCCTGGGACCCGGCACTCAACACCGGCGAGGATACGAGCGATGCCTTCTTCAGGCTCAAGGACCAGACGGGGATCGGGGACGAGGAGGACGGACCCGGGACGCCGGCCTGGGTCACCGCGCTCGAGCAGAACTACCCGAACCCGTTCAACGGGATCACGACGATCGCCTACACCGTCGAGGGGCCGTGCGCGGTCGATCTGCGCATCTACGACACGGCGGGGCGCCTGATACGCACCCTCGAGAGCGGGACCGCGCGGGAGGCGGGACGCTACACCGCCGTCTGGGACGGCAGGGACAACGCCGGACGGGCGGTCACCTCCGGCGTCTACTTCACACGCTACGCGGCGGGGAAGCACCGCGAGACGCGAAAGATGGTTTACCTGCGCTGACCGGACCGCTAGAATCCTCTGAATAAACATCCGGCGAGGGCGCCCGACCGGGGCGTCCTCGTCCGGGCATCGGGCGCGGGGAGACACAATGATCGTCCATGCGGGGCACCACGATCATCTCGAAGCGGGCCGCAGGATCACATGGATCGGCATCGCGGTGAACGCGGCGCTGATCGCGCTGAAGCTCTTCGGCGGGTTCGTGGGGCGCAGCCGTGCCCTGCTCGCCGACGCGGTCCATTCGCTCTCGGACCTCGTGACAGACTTCGTCGTGCTCGTCGGCCTCCACTTCCTCGGCAAGAAGGAGGACGCCGAGCACCCGTACGGCCACGGAAAGATCGAGACGCTCGCCACGCTCGGCGTGGGATCGATCCTCCTCGCCGCCGCCGTCAAGATAGGCTACGACGCGGCGACGGCGGTGTCCTCTGGCGAGCTCTCCGCCCCGCACCGGTACACGATCGCCATCGCCGCGTTCTCGATAGTGGCGAAGGAGATGCTCTACCAGGCGACGGTGCGCATCGGGCGGCGGGCGGGCAGCGAGGCGATGGTCGCCAACGCGTGGCACCACCGCTCCGATGCATGGTCGTCGGTGGTCACGCTGATCGGCGTGGGGCTGGCGTCGTTCGTGCCGCGGTTGCGCGTGCTCGACTCGTATGCCGCACTGCTCGTCTCGTTCTTCATCATCAAGGTCGCCGTCGAGATCCTCGGCGGGGCGGTGCGCAAGATCATAGACACGGCGCCGTCGGGACGGTTCATCGAGGAAGTCTGCGAGACGGCCGAGTCGGTCGACGGGGTGATCGAGTGCCATGATGTGATGGCGCGCTACTACGGGCCGGTCATACGGATGGAGCTTCATATCGTCGTGGACCCGCAGATGACGGTCCTGCAGGCTCACGGCATCATCGACAAGGTCGTCGCCGGCGTCATGGCGAGGTACTCCGAGGTCGGTAAGATCCTCGTCCACGTCGACCCGCGCCGGAAGGCGGAGGAGACCGACGGCGACATCGAAGGGAGCGGCATTTGAGAAAGGTAGAGTTCTTCAGGCACGGCATCGGCGAGGAGGAGCTTGAGCGGCTGAAGGGAGTCTTCGAGTCGCTGTTCATCACGACGGGGCGCGAGGTCTACGAGTTCGAGGAGACCCTCGCCCGCTACCTCGGCGTTCCGCACTCTATCGCCGTGACGAGCTGCACGGCGGCGATGCAGCTCGCCCTGCTCGCCGGCGGGCTGAAGCCGGGCGACGAGGTGATCGTGCCGACGATGACCTTCGTCGGCACGCCGAACTCCGTCATCATGGCCGGGGGGACGCCGGTGCTCGTCGACAGCGACCGCGGGACGGGGAACATCGATCCAGCAGCCGCGGAGGCGGCGGTGACCGGGCGCACCAGGGCGATCATGCCGGTCCACCTGTACGGGCAGATGTGCGATATGGACGCGCTGCGCGCCCTGGCCGACCTGCACGGCCTCTTCATAGTCGAGGACGCCGCTCACGCCCTCGAGGGGACCTGGAACGGGAAGCGCCCCGGGCAGATCGGCGAGTACGCGACGTTCAGCTTCTACGCGACGAAGAACATCACCTGCGGCGAGGGAGGGGCGGTGACCGCCCCAGACGACGAGGCATACCGTCGTCTCAAGGCGCTGCGCCTGCACGGCTTCGACCAGCTCGCCGCCGACCGCTATACGGGACGATACAGGCAGTACGACGTGCCGGCCTTCGGCTGGAAATACAACATGGACAGCATCCACGCGGCGATCCTTAACGAGCAGATGAAGAAGCTCCCCGGATGGGAGGCGCGGCGCAGCTGGATACTCGAGCGCTACATGGAGGCGTTCGGCGCGATGGACCGGGTCGAGCTGCACACGATCCGCCCCGAGGCGAAGCATGCCGCGCACCTGCTCACGATACTAGTCGATCCGGCGCGGCGCGGAGCGATCATGGCGGGGCTCCAGGAACGAGGCGTCGGCGTCTCGATCAACTTCACGCCGGTCCACCTGATGACGCTCTACCGCGAGCGGTTCGGCTATACAGAGGGGATGTTCCCCGCCGCCGAGGATATCGGCGCGCGCACGATCAGCCTGCCGCTCTACCCGAAGCTGACCGACGACGAGGTCGAGTACGTGATCGAGTCGGTCCGCGCGGCGGTCGCCTCCGCCTGAGAGACTACCTGAGCAGCACCATCTTCCGGGAGATCTGCTCCTTCCCGTACTGCAGGCGGTAGAAGTAGACCCCCGAGTCGACCGGCCGCCCGGCCCGATCGAGGCCGTCCCAAGAGACCTCGTGGTCCCCGGCGCCAAAAGGCCCCTCGCCGAGTCTCCTCACGAGCCGTCCCTGGACGTCGTAGATCTCGAGCCGCACCTCACCCGCCGACGGGAGGAAGAACGAGATCCGGGTAGACGGGTTGAACGGGTTCGGGCGGTTCTGCCGCAGGGTCAGCGGCAGAAGAGGCGTCTCCACCGGCTGGGTCTCGAACAGCACACGCCGCTCGCCTTCATCCTCGTACTCGATCCGGTAGCGGTAGGTCCTGCCGTACTCGATCGAGGAATCGAAGAGGGTGAATGTGAGGTCGGTCCTGCTCACCAGATCGTCCGGTACCGGTTGCCCCACCGATCCCTCTCCCTCGAGGCGCGTCACGGAGAATCCCGGAACGGTCCCCGTGTCGCTCAGGGTCCATCCGACCTCGATCCCGCCGGTGCGGTACGACGCCTCCCAGCTCTCCAGCAGGGTTGCGATCGGGATGTCACCATTGAGAGAGAGCATCGAGATGACAGAGGGCACCGCGAGGGGATGCCCGGCGAGGCAGGTGGCGACCTGGACGAGCCCTGTCGCCGGATGGGGCAGGATCAACACGACATCTTCGATATCGGAGAGCATGATGCAGTCCATATAGTGTGTCCACGCCCACGGGTACTGGCAATCGGTCAGCACGACGCTGTGCCCGCTGTACGGCTCCCCGAGCTGCAGAGATGCGATCGCCGGATTGAGGGTGAGGCCGATCATCGCATAGACCGGCGAAAAGTTCAGGCTGTACTCGACACCGAACACGCCGTCGCCCCCGCCCTGGGCCCAGAAGTAGATGCGGAACATCGTGTACGGCGGCACCTCGACGGAGTTCGAGATGCGCGAGCCGTCTGCCCAGAGACCGACCATCGCCGGCTCTCCACTGTCCCGAAAGACAAGACCGACCGTCTGGTCGACGCAGGGATTGCCGAAGAGGTCCTCCACGCCGTCCGCCCGGAGCGTGTACTGGATATAGGATTCCATCCCCCCGGCGAGATAGAGGTCGACCGAGCTCTGCCCCGCGACGGCACTCTCGACGGCGATCTCGTCGCCCGGGTCGCTCGACCGGTAGACGAGGTAGTTGGCCACGTCGCCCGCGGTCGCCGGATCGAGCGTCTCGTCGAAGGTCGCGCGTATATACGAGCCCGTGATCGCCAGCGCCGATACCAGCTCCGGCGGAGATTCGTCGAGGAAGACGAACTGCGTCTCGCTCCCAGGCGGGATCGGATTGCCGTGCATGTCGTAGACATCGCTGACACGGAGCGTGTACTGCGTTCCGCTCATCATCAGCTCCCCGAGCGTGAGCGTGACCGACAGCCGGTCGGTCGAGAGGCTCCGCGACAGAATCGGCACGCCGCTGAGCGAATCCGCCGTCTCGTACAGCAGGAATCCGGACACGGGAGCCGTGGCGATCTGCTCGCTGAAGTGCGCGATCACCCTACCGCCGGCGACTGCCTCCGCCCCGAGCAGCTCGGGCGGTATGTCGTCGGTGAAGTAGAACGCCCCGCTGAGCCCCGAGAACATGTTCCCTGCCAGGTCGGGAATACTATCGACTTCGGCGCGGTACGCGAGCCCGACGTACCCCTTCATGCCGGTCACGAGTCGTACCGTCGTCTGCGAGGGCTCGAGCGCGGCCGAGACGAGCGGGAGGATGCTCGGCGGATCGTCGTACTCGAAGACAAAGAATCTGTCGACCGCCCCGTCGACGACCGGGTCGAGCGGCTCGCTGAACTCGAGGACGACGACCGAGTCGCTGATCGTAGACGCGGCGACGAGACTCGGCGGCACGAGATCGACCGCGTCGAAGAGATAGACGGTGTCCGGATCGCAGGGATTGCCCGCTATATCGAGGACATCGTGAATCTTCAGCGAGTAGGACAGACCGGACGTCAGGGGGTCCGCCGTGGTGAGCGTCACCAGATCCGGCCCCGGTGTCTGGACGGCCGATTCGATCCCGACAGTGTGCGCCGGGTCCGAGGTCTCATAGAGGAGATAATTGCCCGGTAGGTCGACTCCCCCGAGCACCGGCTCGCTGAAGACGAGCTGGACCTGTGAGAAGTTGATCAGAAAGATCGATCCTATGTACGGCGGCACCTCGTCGGCGAAGATGAATTCTGCGTACTGGGTCCCCGAGCCGTTTCCGGCGATGTCCCGGACCCCCGACGCCTTCAGGGTGAAGACGACTCCGCTCTGCAGATCCTCCTCTAGGTATATCCGCACTGTCGTCTGATCCGCGAGCAGCTCGGCATGATCTATAGCCTCCGGTGCGGCGGGATCCCCCGATGGATAGATGCTGTAATGCGTCTTGTCCTCCGCGCTCGCCTCGTCGAGCGTCTCGCTGAACGACGCCTCGACGACATTAGCGAAAGGCGCCTGGGCGCCGAGAAGAGCGGGCGGGATTGTATCGTTGACGGCGAAGGAGACGGTGTCGGGGAGCATCACGTTCATCGATGTGTCGCTGACTCCCGCCGCGCAGAGCGCGTAGAGTCCCGTCAAGAGTAGGGTATCCGGCTCCAGGCGAACCTTCTGGTCGCCGATCGGCACTGCGCCCACGATCCCGACAGGAGGACCGGCAGGGTCGAGACGCAGGACCGAGTAGTTGCCCGTGTCGCAGGCGGTGGCGAGGTCGACGGCCTCGTTGAAAGTGACCTTGATCGTCGAGTACTCCATCATGGCGATTCCAGTTATGTAAGGCGGCCATGAGTCGGGGGCCTTGAAGTACCGGATGTTGAAGCCGCTCTGTATCGGGTTCCCTGAGAGATCGGTCACGTTCAGCGCCGTGACCTCGTAGATCACCTCGGGGAGCAGCGGACCGGAGAGCGAGAGGACGCAGGTAACGCCGTCGGGCTGCAGGACGGCCCCGCCGACGGGAATAGGCGCCCCGCCGTCGCTCGGCTCGATGGTGTAGTTGTTCACCCATTCGGCGGGACCTTCGCTCATCTGCTCGCTGTATGTCAGCATGACGGTGGCGCTGTCGGGTGCCCAGGCGTTGACCAGCATCGGCAACGTCGTGTCCCTCCCGGGGAACGCGATCATGGTGCCCGCGGGCGTCCCGTTCCCCGCGATGTCCCTGACGTTCCGCACCTCGAGCGTGTACAGGGCCGCCGTGATCGGCGAGCCGAGACGCATCGCCACGGAGGACTCGTCGCTCTGCAGCTGCGTCCAGATCACCGCTATCGAGTCTTCCGCGGCTTCTCCCGGATAGACGAGGTAGCTGGCAGCAGATTCCGCGTCCGGCTCGAAGACAGGCTCGTCGAAGTGCAGGGTGAGGTGCGTGTCGTCGGTCACGGTGACCGAGAACGGGCTCGGAGGCGTCTCGTCGGGCGGGCACGACCGGTTCATGCACAGCGGGGGCGAGAAGAAGACCGGTTCGGTCGGGCTGCCCGGCAGGCAGCTGGCGAACTGGTACATACCCGAGAGCTCGTTCCGCGCTATCGTCGCCTCGCCCGGCTCGAGATACGTGACCGGCATGAGCGTCAGATGGGCGACCCAGACCCAGTCGGTCCTGCAGCCGGTGAAGCACGCGCTGAGCCCCGCGGGGAGCTCGCCGAGGCGGACCGAGATATCCGGATGATACTCCGGCATGACGATCGAAATCCAGTTGGCCGGCCAGTCGAGACCGAACTCGGCACAGTTCATCCCGTTCGCCGAGGGCTGACAGAAAACATAGAACTCGAATGGCATGTACGGCGTCGGGAGCGTCACCTCGTTCGTCGTCCGCTCGGCGTCGACATACAGGCCGATACGTCCTATTTCCGGGGCCTGGGCATGAACGGAAAACGGGATCAGGATCAGGAGAAGGAACAGCGGCACGTATCGCATCGTCATCACCCCTCAGTGACGGAAAGCGACCGGAATCGCAGAAATCTGTTCTATATGAAAGACGAAAGCGCTTATATTCGCCGCTGCGACAACAGTATAGCCTATTTCGGCGAAGATTTCAACCGAGGGTTACGGTGGGGATTTCGGGTCGTGCCTGCCCCCGCTACCTGATGCGCACGCGGTACTCTATCGAGCCCGACTCCCCGGCGCCGAGCGTGAAGGGGGCCTGCCGCGAGAGGATCACGCGCAGGGTCGACGTCCCCGTGTCGAAGAGGGCCTCGTCGGCGTCGAGCGGGTCGGCGGTGAGGTAGGTCGTGCCGGCGGTGGTGTTCCAGGCTATGTCGGCCCCCGGCCCGAAGGCGTCGGTGACGAGGTCGAGCTCCGTGGCGATCGGGTCGACGATCTCTATCTCGAGCACGTCCTCGGTGCCGGCGTTGGAAAAGGTGATCGTGTACGTCATCTCCTCACCGGGATGGGCCTGGAGCATGTCGACAGTCTTGACGAGGGCGAGCATCCCGCTCCCTGCCGGGAGGACCGTGGCGCGCGCCGTAATACTCTCCGTGTTGAGCGGATCGACCGTCGAGAAGACGTCTATGATGAAGTCGTAGTCGCCGGGGAGCGCGCCGGCCGGCGAGACCGCCTCGAAGGCGTAGACGGCAGATGCGCCGGCGGCGATCGCCGCGGTGGTGCATGGCGCGGCCTGGGCGTCGAAGGTAGCCGTCCAGCCTGCGATCACGTTCCAGTCGATGATATAGCTCTCCGCCGCCGGTCCCTGGTTCTGCAGCTCGACGCTGAAGACGAAGGTCGAGCCGGCGGGGGCCGTCTGCATCGATGATCCTCCGTCTCCCGCGCCCGTCGTCCCTATCACATCGTCGCCGTTCCCGTCGATCAGCGCGTCGACGCGCCCCGGCGAGGAGACGATGATCCGCCCCGTGACGCTGTCGAAGAAATACGGCTTGTTCGACTTCCTCGCATCGAAGACCACGTCGTTGACACCGCCCGGACTGAGGAGCGGGACGATAGCCTGCAGCGTGTACGTCCCCGCCCCTCCCGAGGAAGGTGACGGCTGCCCGTTCAGGAGGACCGACCAGCCTGCCGGAGAGGTCCACTCGAAGTCGAAGCCGTTGCCTCCCGACTCGTTCTGCACCACTATCGTGAATGTCACCGTGTCGCCCGGATCGACGGAATACGAGGAGAACCCGCCGAGCCCCGTTCCGAGCCCGCCGTAGACGTCGTCCCCGTCGCCGTCGATGATCAGGTCGACCTCGTTAGCGTCTCCTATCACCACGATCGCCGTCACGCTCTCGGCGACCTCGTTGTCGCTCGTCGAGACCGCATCGAGGATCGACACGTACGCGTCGTTCTTCGCGTTCTTCGGAGAGGTGATGACGAGGAAGTACTGCCGCTGCTCGCCGGGAGCCAGCGTCGGGGTCGTCCACGGCAGGGTGTGATCTGCCGCCCCGTCATTGACGACCGCGCTCCATCCGTTCGCCGGCCTCGTCCAGTCTATCGTGAACGCGTCGGGAAGGGATGACTCGTTCTGCACGACGACGGGGATCTGGACGGCGTCGCCGGCCGCCCCCGAAACGGTCCCCGAGCCGCCGCCCCCGGAACCGGTCGGATCGTAGAGCCCGTCGCCGCTTCCGTCGATCACGAGATCGAGCCTCGGCGCGCGCACCGTCGTGGTCCCCGTCACACCGTCGACTTTGAGGTTGTCGCTTCTGGAGCGCGCATAGACGTGCCCGGGATAGTCTCCTCCCGTGACATCCCCCGGCGCGCTGACACGAAATACATAACCCGCCGAAGCCCCAGGCGCGACCACGCCGGTGGTGAAGGCGCCCGTGTACGTCGTCCCTCCGTCTATCATCACGGCGGAGAGCGTCGTCCCCGGATCGAACCAGACGTCGAACGAATCGGGCTGGGAACCCGTGTTGAAGACCTCTATCGCATAGTCGACCGAGCCCCCGGGGTAGAGCGAATCGACCGCCGAGCCGCCCCCTCCCGAGGGGTCGACCACGCCGGCGCCGTCGCCGTTGATGACGAGGTCCACGTCGAAGTCGGACGGGACGATGTTCATGCCGAGGGTTACGCTGTCGAATCGGCCGGAGTCGATCGTGGAGACGGCATCGACGATCGTGGCATACGAACCCTCTGCCTCCCCCGCCGGGATCGTGATGATGATCTCCGCGGTGATCGTCGACTGTCCCGCGACAGGCGGGGTGACCCAGGGAGCGGAGTAGTCTATCCCGCCGTACCTGATCACCGCCGTCCAGCCGGCGGGGGGTGAGACGGATACGGTGTAGGAGTCGACATCGAGACTCTCGTTCTCGATGTCTAACAGGTAGGACACCGTCTCACCCGCCACGCCGCTGGAAATCGATGTGCCCCCGGCTCCGGTGCCGGGCGCGCCGAAGAGATCGTCTCCCTCACCGTCGACGGCGAGATCGACCCAGGCGCTCGATATCAGCGACACATCGTCTATGAATACCCACGTCGCATAGCGGTTGTCGTTGAGGTTGTACTGGCGGAACTCGAGCCGGACTATCTGGCCGGCGAACGCGCTCATGTCGTACTGGACCGTGCGCCAGCCGCTGTCCTTGTACTGCGTTCCCCCGTCGTTGAACATGTAATCGACCACCGTGGCGAGGACCGTCCCCGAGAGGTCGCGCACGGTCATACGGAACGGATCGTTCCCCCTGCCGTCGAACCCCTGCATCCGGTACCGGAAGAAGAGGCTCGCGCTCGAGCCCGAAGCGGGGATGGCGACATCCTGGTACATGAACCCGTAGCGGTCCTTGCCGACTGCGGTGTACTTGTACCCGAGAAGGGCCGACCAGATACCCGTGTACGGCAGGTCGGCCACGACGGCGTGGTCGGCCCACGAGGGGTTCTGGTTCCCGCCGAGGCTCGAGGCGCCGTGCGTCCAGGCGGCGTCGAACGAGCCCGTCTCGAATCCGCCGCCGAGGACCAGCTCGCCTGCGGTGACTCCCGCGGAGGCGGCGATCACGATCGCCGCGGTCATCCATATCTTCAGTTTCGTGCGTCTCATCTCATCCATCCGTCATCGAAGCGCGTTGAAATACTCGAGCAGCCGCTCATCGAACTTCAGCCGTATCCCTATGTGGAACCCGTTCCGGGTGAACTCGTTCAGCTCGGTGTCGGCGTCCCTATGGCCACCGAAGTCGTACCCCGCCACCGCCTGGACGTTCTCGGCCATGAGCCGTCCGACCTCTATCCCTCCGCCGTAGCGGAGCGTGTGCGTCTCGACCTGCTGGACGAGTCGCGCGGCGGCGCTGACATCCCACCGCTCGCCGACTGCGCGTACGACCTGCGCCTGGTACAGGAACGTGGACGAGCTCGTCGTGTACGCCTTGAACGCGCTGGCGACCCACCGCCCGGCGACCTTTCCCTCAAGCGACCAGCGGTCGTCGATCGAGTAATCGGCCTCGGTCATCACGGTGATGGCGCGGTCGACGGCACCGGGGTGCGCAGGGCTGTTGCGTTCGTACCGGCCCTTGAGCATCCCGAGCAGCATCAGCCGTCCGGCCGCCGGACGCACAGAGAGCCCGAGATCGCCGCTCGCCTTGATCTGGTCGGAGCGGGTCTTCTCATCGGCGTACCACAGGTCGCCCTTCGCCAGTCCGGACCACTGCGGGCCGAGACGCTTGAGGCCGGCCGCTCCGGCGAGATGGACGCGGCGCTCGGTCTCGAGACGGAGCTCGTACTGGCCCTTGATCTTGTAGTCGCGCCCCGGCGGGGTGAACATCCACTCGGTCACTATCGAAGTGAAATCGTCCAGAGCAAATCCGCTCACCGTGGCGAGGCTCTCTATCGAGAAGGTCGAGGTGAGCCCCGGCGCGAGGCGGAACCGGTTCTTCAGGCCGATCGTCGCCTGGCCACGCTCGCCGCTCATCGCACCCTCCATCCGGTATCGCGAATAGACCTGCAGGTCCTCGCTGAGGCTCGACTCGACGCCGAGCTGCAGGAGGTGCCGCGTGCCGGTCCGGCGGCCCGTGCGGTACTCGTAGGTGAGCCGTCCGTCGATCCACTTCCATATCTGCCGCTTGAGGTTGGCCTGGATGCGGTCGGGGTACTCCTGGACCTCCTCCCCGGCGATGATCTGGTCGACCTCGACGTCCCCCTTGAACTTCCACTTCTCGAACCCCGCGCCGGCCAGCGCGAGAACCGACGAGTGGTCGCCCTCGCGGGTGTCGCTGTGCGAGGCGGAGGCGAGCCCGGCCTTCGCGCTGAGCGGCCCGTCCTCGTAGCGCGCCTGGATGTCGGCGTACCCCTTGCGCTCGTCGCGCTCGGCGAACGAGTGGCTGTACGCCTTCGTGCTCACATGCCACGAGGGCGTCAGCCTCAGGTCGGCGTCGAGACCGTACTTGCGGCTGCCCAGCTCCGTCTTGCCGCCGGAGAACGAGGGGTTGAAGAAGTCCTCGTCGATATCGCGGTAATAGGCGCTCCAGGTCGCCAGCCCGTCATGCCTGCCGATCAGGCGAAGCCGGAAGGCGTCCCCCGCGCCGAGCGCGAACTTGTCGCTGTGCGCGAACTCACTCTCGATAGAGAGATCCTTCCAGAGATGTCCGGCGAGGTCGACTCCGACGAGCGAGGAGTTGCCGTCGCCCTCGTCCTCGAGCACGGCGGTCACGCCGAGCGTGAGCGAGTCGTTCAGCGCGACGGTCGGGCGGATGCCGTAGGTGAAATTCTTCTCCCCGGCAAGACGGCACTCGTAGCTCACGACGATCGTCACGGGATTGAGGTCCTTATCGAAGGCCGGCACAGGCTCCTTGAACAGGATGCTGCCGTCCATGTAGTTGATGTCGTAGTCGCGCCCCCAGTTCTTGTCGTCGGCGCGAAGGATCACCTCGGGCCGATACCGGTCGCGCACCTCGACACGGATCTTTTCGCTGTTCTCGAGCAGCGGGTAGTGGCTGAGGAAGTAGAAACCGCTCGTGCCGGCGGCGGGGATCTCCTCCTGGAAGGTGACCTGATCGGTGTAGGCGAGGAAGGTCGCCGCCGCGAACCGGCCCCTGCGGCCCTCGGCCCGCAGGCCGGTGAGCGTCCGGTCGTACCTGGTGAACTCGAGTCCGCTGAGCTCTGTCTTGTAATCGCCTATCAGCGCCGAATAGTCGCGGTGATCGAGGCTGAGATATGTGCCGCTGCGAGAGGAGGCGTTGAACTGCAGATCGCTCGCGTCGCCGTAGAGCGGGTAATACTTCTCCGGCTCGATCCGGTCGAGGAGCTTGTCCTCGACGACCGGCCTCGTGTCGACGGCGACGGTGAGCAGATGTCCGCTTCTGATCTCACCCTGGCCGTACAGCGCCACCTTTCCCTCGGCGTAGAGACCGTCGGGCTGTCGCTCGTACGAGCGGCGCGTGTCGCCGCTCCCGCTGAGGCTGCTGTACCCGATGTCCCCCTCGCCGTACCCGAGAAGGAACCAGTCGCGCATCGGCGAGACGTACTCGAGGCTGCAGCCGGCCTGCAGCTTCCCGAGCACTGCGTAGACCGTCTCGCGGCGCGAGTGGGGCGACGGGGCCAGCTTCACGACGGCGCGTCCCTTGTGCGTGGTGACCTGCACGCCGTTCATCTGGGGGTTGACGTCCGCGCCGGCGAGGAGATCGTCCGGACCGGTAACGGTCACAAAGAGGCCGTCCCGGACGGGAAGCCCCGACTCGTCGCTGACTAGGAATGTGATCTCCGGTCGCGCCGCCCCGTCGGCAGGCGCCTCGACCGGATCGCGCTCGGCCACCAGCACCGTCGGAGGGCCGGCGAGATAGACGTGCCGCACGCAGACGTTGCGCTCGCCTGCGGTGCGGCAGACAACGAGTATGTTGTTGAGCCCCGGCGCGATCTTCACGCCGTAGAAGATGTACCCGATCGTGTTGTTCGGGATGTCGATCTGCTTGCGGCCGATTTTCTCGCGACCGACGGGCACGTTGTTCACGTAGAGCTCGAGGTCGGAGGCGAGCGGGGAGAGGATCTCGACGTCGATCCCGTCGCGGTCGGTGAAGATGCGTCCCTCGTCCGGCTTGACGATGTCGGCGCAGATCCCGGCCGAATCGGCGAGCTGGTACCGGCGCGGACCGGTCGTGTCCGGCGCGGCGAGGACGGCGGGGATCATTGGATCCGCACCGTCGTACCCGTCCGGCGGCACGGCCCGCACCTCGACACGGCGGTTTCTGGCGCGTCCCGTCTCGGTGGCGTTGTCGGCGATCGGCTTGCGGTCTCCGTATCCGGTGAAGTCCATCCGCTCTGCGGGGATGCCGTTCATGCGCAGCACCTGGAAGACGGTGCGAGCCCTGGCGACGGAGAGCTCGAAGTTCGAGGGGTACTCGGCCGTGCTGATCGGGGTGTTGTCCGAATGGCCCTCGATCGAGATCGTCCACCCCGGATGCTCGCGCAGCCACAGGCTCAGCGCTGCGACCTCGCGCAGCGGGATGTCCTCGAGGTCGCAGCTCCCCGCGGCGAAGAGGGTGCTGGGCAGGATCAGGGCCTCGAAGGTGCCCGATTCGTTCTTTGTTGAGGCCTCCTCGTCCGGAACAGCGGCTGCCTCGGTCCCCGCCGAATCCCCACCCTGACGCTCCGGCGCTTCCGCGCCGTCGCGTCCGCTTCGAGTGACCGCCGTGCTGTCGTCTTCGAGGGCGGCGAAGACGGAATCCCCGGCCGGCGAGATGCGGCGCCGGAGCGGGAATTCGACACGGCGGTCGCCCGAAGGGGCGAGGTCGATGAGGTACTGGCCCGGGACGCCCATGCCGAAATGGCCCGCCGGACCGGGCATAAGCGAATCGGGGAGAGATTTCGGGTCGATGCGCACGACGTGCGTGCCCTCGTCGACCCCGGGAATCGACCAGAGGCCCGCGGAATCGCTCACCGCGTAGGTCCCCTTCTCGTAGAAGACCCGCGCGCCGGGGACGCCGCGCTCGCGATTCCCGCGCAATCCGTCGCCGTCGTCGTCGACGAAGACGCTCCCGAAGATGATGCCGCGGCGCGTGAACTCGCCCTCGACGAGCCGCACCGACGCGTAGGCGGGACCGCCCGAGGCGCGCTCGCCGTATGACGTGATCCCGTCGACGTACGCGGCGGCTACGAGTTCGTCCCGCTCCTGCCCGGCCGTGACGCGGGCGCGCAGGACTATCTCCCTGCGAGTCCCGGGCTCGAGCGAGCCGATCGCCCACCGGATCGCGTTGCGGCCCGTCGAGACGGGCCGGTCGCCGTCGGCGAAGGCGAGCCCCGAGGGCAGGCGCTCGAGCACCTCGATGCTGTCGACGCGCGTTTCCGCGGTGAGGTTCTCGACGGCGACGATGAAGCTGAGGATGTCGCCGACCATTGCGTTCGGTTCACGGATCGACTGCGTGATCGACAGAAGCGGGGTGTCGTCCTTGATCAGCACGTTCCCCACCGCGTCGCGCGCGCCGGGATCGTAGAGCGAGTAGGCCTCGGCGTCGAACGAGAGCTCGCGCCCGTCGAAATCGCGGAGCCGCTCCGCCGGCGCCTCGATCCGCAGGCGGACGCGCCTGCTCCCGCCGCGCTCGATCGGACCGAGCCTCGCCGTGTAGGAAGAGCGCACCGGCAGCGGCGTGCCGGCGCTGTCGGTGAACGAGACGGACCAGTCGGCAGGAATCAGCGCCGAGTCGGCTAGCGCCACGTGGAAGGTGTCGGCGAAGTTGCCATCGTTTCGCACCTCGTGAAGGAACGTGCACGAGGTGTCGGAGGCGGAGAGCATCACCAGCACCCTGTCCTCGGCAGTGCCGGACGGGGCGCCCGGATCTCCCGCAGGTCCCATGCGCACGGCGCTGAGACGTCCGACGGTGACTACCACCTCGTTCGAGACGCTCTGGTACGGCTGAGCGTCGGCCCCGGTCCAGTCGGCGATCGCTTCGTCGCGGATGTCGCCCCAGCCATGATCGGCATCGACACGCACTCTGAACGAGAGCGTCCCCGCCCCGCCCGGAGCGAGGTCGGCAAGGCGCAGGCGGGCGCCTTTGACCCGTGCGGACGGGGGAGCGACGTCCGTCCAGAGTGCGCGGTCGATGTCGTAATACTCGATGACGCCGGGAAGCGACGAGACGGCCGAGCCGGGCACGAACTCCGTGCCGTCCATCATGCCGCCGAAATCTATGAAGTCGGTGACGACGACGTCCGAAGACGTCAGCTCACCGGTGTTCTCGAAGAGGATCGTCCATGCGACCTCGCCGCCGGGCTGCACGTCGGAGACGTCGGACGAGAGCGTCAGATCGACGCGCGCCGCCGAACGGGCGACGATGCGGACGATATTGCCGCGGTCGACGAGCGATGTGTCGCCCTGTGAGCGTGCCTCGAGATCGAGGTGGGCCGTCTCGCCGCCGAGCAGCCCCGCGGGAAGGACCGACGAGAGGACCAGCCGGACCGTCTCCCCCTGGGCGACCGGCCCGGCCTCTGTGATGGTGTGCTCGCCGGGATCGACCTCTCCGTCTCCGTCCTCGTCGAGGTATATCACCGACGACGGGACGAACTGTGAGGGCGCCACTGTCAGCACGCGAAGGGCGAACGTGTCGGGAGCGTTCCCCGTGTTCGTCAGGCTGTATCCGAAGACGACCGCCTCGCCGCTGAAAGCGCTCGAGACGGCGGCCGGCGCGTCCGTCGTACCGTCGGGAAGGACGAGCGGGCCGTAGACGGGGAGTACGTTGAACCGGATCGTGTTCGAATTGACGGAGCTGCGGCCGTCGCCGGCGTCGTAGTACGCGACAGAGGTGCTCGAGATGACGGTGCCGGCCGGCGGGGCCTGCGCGCGGGCCCCGGAAGGGAGCGCGGCGAGCAGCAGAATGGCCGCAAAAAACGCGAAGACCCCCCTGCCGGGAAGTCTTCCCGTCATAGATGTAAACCTAAGGGGTCTCGCGTTCACGGCGCCGCCTCGCCGTTAAAACCGATGACTTAACGGCGGCCGGGACCGGGCGCATGACGCCCGGTCCCGAGACCGCCACGTATTTACTCAGCGATGATCCGGACCGTGAACGCCGGACCGTCGGCGGTGCTGTCGCCGCCGGCAAGGGTCCCCGTCAGGGTCCATCTCACGTTGGTCACGTTCGCGTCGAAGTTCGCCGGAGCTCCGCCGCCGCCGCTGACGGGGACATAGGCCCACGTCGCGCCGCCGTCGTCGGAGAACTCGATCGTCGTGGCCGTTATACCCGGGGCCGCCGTACCGGCCGCAGCAGAGCCGACGCGGTACTGCGTCCACGCGGGGATCGCGTCATAGATCACGATGTTGGTCAGACCCGCCGTGCCGACGTTCGAGTAGTCGGTCCGGTAGGTGAGCTCCGTGCCGGGGGCCTGGTTGCCGACCGGGTTGACCCACTTGGTCAGCACGAGGTTCCCCGCGACGATCGTCGTCACGTCGGTGGCCGAGTCGGTCGCACCGGTGCCGTTGCCGGTCACCGTGATCGTGCCGTTCTCGATCGTCCCCACGGCGACGCCGCCGGGGATCGAGATCTGGACCACGATGTCCTGGCTGGCGCCGGCGACGAGGGTCACCGCCGCGATCGGGTTGTTGAGCAGGTCGAAGAATGCATACGACCAGCCGTTGGAGCTCAGCGCGCTCAGCGCGAAGGTGTCGTCGACGTTACCGGTGTTGGTGACGGTGTGCTGGTAGCGCACCGTGCCGCCGGCCGTCCCCGTGCCGTTACGGTCGGGTGTGATCGTGACCGACGGGGTGCCGAGGATCGTCACCGTATCGGTGATCTCGTCGAAGACAAGCGCGTTCAGAGCCGAGGTCGCCCGGAAGGTGACGTTGTTCACGCCGGGGACCTCGCCCACGGGAACGTGGACGCGCGCGATGATGTTGACCTCGGCGCCCGCCGCGATCGGTCCGACGCTGGCGATCGGGGTCAGCTCGGGCAGATCGAGTACGCCGTTGCCGTTGGTGTCACGGTAGTACGTGACGGTCCAGCCGGCAGGGAAGGTCGACGACAGGTTGTAGTTGTCGCTCGAGCCGCCGGTGTTGATCACATCGAGGGGGAAGTCCACGTTGGTGTTGGGGCTCGTGTCGATGTTGACCGGCAGGTCGTTGGTGCCCGCCACGCCGTCATAGTTGCCGATGTCGACCGCGGCCGAGCTGATGGCCGTGATCTCGTCGGTCGTGAGGTTGAACACGGTCGGGTCGTTGGCCGACTGGGCCCTGACGACCGCCTGGTACGGACCGCCGGCGGCCGCGTTCCCCGGAACGGTGACGCGGACGATGAAGTCGCGCGTAAGACCGGGGTTCACGGTACCGACGTCGACGATACCGTCGGTCCCGCTGTCGTTGAGCGGGGTGACGCCGTCGCTGCGGAAGAACTGGATGCTGTAGCCGACCGGGAAGGTGCTGCTGTCGAGCAGGATGTTGATCTCGTCGGCATCGTTGCCGTCGTTGCGGACCGTGTTGACGAAGTCGACGACCTGGTTCGCGTAGGCCAGAGGAACGGCCTGCGAGTCGTCATTGTACAGAGGCGGCGTGCCGGCGGCCGGGTTGCCCGCCGGGCCGACGAGCACGTCGGCCAGCACGTTCACGACAATCTGTGTGTTGTTCGTGGTGACTATCGTCGGATCCGGGCTGCCCGGGTTGTTGTCGACGTAGGCGACGGCGCCGCTGTTGTTGATGATGCCGGCGGGCATGCCCACGGGCACGATCACGTCATAGGTGAAGTTGTAGTTCTGGCCGATCGCCAGGTCGCCGCTGGTGACGTACGCGACGGCGATATCGCCGGCCACGGAAGAGGTCGTCCACGCCCAGGTCTCGGGCGAGCCGACCGTCGGGCTCCCGGCGGGCAGGTACAGGACCGTGCCCCCGGCCGGAGCGCCGGCGGGAGCGCCGGACAGTGCCAGCGGGTTGCCGGTCGACGGATCGATCGGGAGGACGTCATAGATGAGGACGCCGGTAAGGCCGACCGAGGCGACGGTCACGCCGTGCCCCACGTCGTTGCCGACGTTCTGACCGGTGATCGTGTACGTCGCGACGTTCCCCGGATCGATGGCGGCCGGAAGACCCGTCATAGAGGCGGTGAGCACCGCGTCGCTGACGACGTCGGTCCGGTGATAGTTGTCGGTGTCGACCTGGGCGCCGTCGCCGACCGACGTGCCCTGGATGCCGACGTAGGCGACCTGGCCGGCCGCCGCGCCCGCGGGCACCTGATACTCGATCAGCAGGCTGACCGTCACGCCTGCGGCGATGGGACCGAGGTTCCCCGAGGCGCCGCCCGCGCAGATGACCGGCTCGCCGCCGTCGAGGACGCCGTTGCCGTTCACGTCATGGTACACGTCGATGTCGCCGATGCCGATGAGCATCGTCGTATTCACGCCGTCGAGCAGGGGCACGAGCGTGTACGTATCGTTATCGTTCCCCGTGTTCGTAAGCGTATAGCTGTAGTAGACCGTCTGTCCCGGTATGGCCATCTGGACCAGCGCCGGGGTGACCGGGGGCGTTTCGCCCGAGTCGTCCGGCAGGATCGAGAGACCGAACACGGGAAGCACGATCGTGGTGACCTCGTTCGAGGTCGCCGAGTAGGTGTTGCCGACCAGATCCTCGAACGTGGCCGAAGCCTGGTTCCGGATCGTGGTGCCGGCAGGCGTCTGCGCAAACGCCGAGCTCGAGACGAGCAGCAGCATAAGCGCCAGGACAGGCAGGACCAGTCCTGTCGACTTCCGCAGGGACATGCCAATCACCATCCTTCCGCTCTTCTCTGAAGAGCCGCACCAATGAAACCGTCCCCCGCGGGGGACCCGAAAAAACCCGTGGACACTGGAAACCATCTGCTTACTTCACCTGCACGCGGTACGAAGTGGTTATCACCTCGCCTACTCCGAGCGAGCCGTCGAGCGACCACTTGATATGGGTTATCAGCGACGGATCGGCCTTCTTCTTCTCGACCGTCCCGTCCTGGCGGACGACCTCGACCATGACAGGGGCTTCCTGCCAGGTCTTGCCGCCGTCGATGCTGAACAGGGGATGCGCGCCGTTGAGCTCGGTCGCTGTCTCCTCGATATAGACCGTCCCGTCGGGGATCGGTCCGAGCAGGTTGACGCCAGCCGCCTGAGCGGTCCCCGTGTTCGAGTACCGCAGGGTGTATTCGACCGTGTCGTTGGGATACACCTTGTCGGCCGGCATGGCGATCTCGCCCTTTTCCTTGTCGACGACGATCTTCGACGCGACCATCTCGCCGGTCAGGGCGGGACCCTGCGCGGCTGCGGCCGAACCGACGACGACGACGAGGAGAAGGATCGCCCCGAATAGACTCCTTCTCATTGAGCCGTCCTCCTTTGCTCTCCTCCAGTCACAATGGAGTGTGCACGCGGTTGCAGCGCCGGCATCACGACGATGGAGGATGTAACTGCCGGTGATCTCCTCGCGGAGACCGATTGAAAAACTCCTACGGCCGGGCCTTGGCGCAAGGGACGTGCCGAACGACCCCCCCCGGGGGCGCAGGCGGCGCCCCTGCCGGGCTCTTCCGGGCGCTGAAATCGGCAATGTCGATTCTTTTAAGCAGTTATAATGATTCTCAAGACGCGGAGCCGCGGGAAACGATACGGGACAATAGGGTATTTCATGGATGAAAAGACGCCCCGGAGCCGCTCGGGCGCCGGGGCGTGAGTGTATGATTTTCAGCTATCGCGGCCGGGTACTTGCCGCTATCGCTTCATCTGTTCGAGGTACTTCCCTGGATCCTTCTGGAAGTCCTTCATGTTCTTCTCGGAGTGGAAGTAGTACGCGACATCGTTGTATACCCAGGAATAATCGGCGTCGGCAATATCGATGGGCTTGCCGTCGACGGGGTCGACGAGCGAGGCCTTCGTGGCGGTACGCGCAGGCTGCTGCGCGGGCTTCTGCTGCTCCTGCTTCGAGCCGCAGGAGAGAGTGAAGGCCATGACGATGACGAGCGATGCGATCAGTATCCGTTTCATATAGAGACCTCCGGTTGTGTTCACTGCATGTCCGTTACGCCGGTGAACGATAGCAGAATCCCCCACCGTGGTCAAGACGGGGCTTTTCTATTTACATTTCCCGGCCTTTCCCTGAAAATCCGCTGTGCGCGGCGCGGCATGCGCGCCACTCGGACGGCGCATTGAGGAAAGGACCTGTGATGAACCCGAAGGCGACACGGCGGCCGGCGAGGACCGCCACCGCGGCGGAGAAACGGCGCAAGGAAAAGAGTAAAAAGAAGATACGCAAGATCGGCATACTCACCGGCGGCGGCGATTGCCCGGGGCTCAACGCGGTGATCCGCGCGGTCGTGCGGGCTTCGTGGATCCTGCACCGGTGGGAGGTCCTGGGAGTGCTCGACGGGTACGACGGCCTCATAGACCTACGCACACGGGCGCTGACCCCGAAGGACGTGCGGGGCCTTCAGGTCAAGGGCGGCACGATCCTCGGCACGTCCAACCGCGGCAATCCGCTCGAGTACCCCCTGACGAGGGGCGGAAAGACGGTCTATCGCGATGTCACCGGCAAGATCGTCGCGAACGTCAGGAAGCTCGGCATCGATGTGCTGATCGCCGTCGGCGGTGACGGCACGATGAAGATAGCCCAGGCGCTCTTCGAGAAGGGTGTGCCGGTCGTAGGCGTGCCGAAGACGATCGACAACGACCTCGATGCGACGGACGTGACCTTCGGGTTCAACAGCGCGGTCTCGACGGCCACCGACGCTATAGACAAGCTCCACACCACGGCGGAGAGTCATCACCGCGTGCTCGTGCTGGAGGTGATGGGACGGGACTGCGGATGGATCGCTGTCGAGGCGGGGATCGCGGGGGGCGCCGATGTGATACTGATCCCCGAGATACCGTTCGATCTCGAGTATGTCTGCCGCCATATCACCGGCCGCAAGAAGGGGGGGAGCCGGTTCAGCATCGTCGTCGCCGCCGAGGGGGCCTTCCCCGCCGGGGGCGGAAAGATCTACGAGAAGGGCCCGTCGGACGGCTCGCCCGGGCGGCTCGGCGGTATCGGCCGCTGGGTCGCCGGAGAGATCGGGCAGCGCACGGGGATCGAGACGCGCACGACGGTGCTCGGCCATCTTCAGCGGGGCGGCACGCCGACCACGTTCGACCGCCTGCTCGCGACCCGATTCGGCGTCGAGGCTGTCGGCGCGATCGTGCGGGGAGAGTTCGGCCGCATGGTATGCCTCCGGGGTCGCGATATCGTGACCGACGAGATCGAGGACGCGGTAAAGCGGCTCAAGCGCGTCGATCCGTCCGGGCAGTACGTGCGCACCGCCGAGTCGCTCGGCATATCGTTCGGGCGGAATCAGAAATAGAAGCGTATCCCCAGTCCGCCGTTGATGTCACCCTCGGTCTCCGGGGCGAGATCGAGGATCGGCACCACCTCGACGAACGCCGCCATCGGCCAGTCCTCGAAGAAGTACTCGATGCCGACAACGAACCGCACGCCGAACCGGTCATCGCCGTCCTGGAAGCGGACGCGTCCCCCGATCCCTATGTAGAAGGGAAGCGCACCCTTGTCGACGTCGAAATAGTCGAAGTTGTGGAAGAGGTAGTCGGCGTGCAGGTGGAAATGCCCGTCTCCCTGGAACGACCACGCCGCCCCGAAATCGAACGCGGTGCGACTGGTCGTCCAGATCTTGCCGCTCAGGCCTGTCGGCTCGCCGAAGATCACCCCGAGCCCGATCTTGCCGTGGTCGTATCCCCCATGGTGCGAACGGGAGGGAGTGGTTGGCTCCTGCGTCTGCGCCAGTGCCGGCGCGGCAAATGCGATGATCAACGCCGCTACGATCGCGCGATACCTCATCATGCTACCCCTTTCTCCATCCGGGAACGAGCCGGTAGACCGGCGCCGCGAGGACCATCAGCGCGCAGAAGAAGAACACCGAGTCCTCGATCAGCTTTCTCCACGCGTAGGTCGGACCGAACCCGCAGCCGCAGTCGAAGAAGACACGGTGGAGCGGGATCGCCTCGGCGTTCATTATAGCGGCACTCCGGTAGGCGACGACAACAATAAATATCACGTTGACCACGGCGAGCACGAGGGCCGAACCCCGCATAAGGACCCCCGTCAGCAGCGAGATCCCGCAGAAGAGCTCGATCCAGGGGAGGATGATCGCCAGCATATAGAGCACGGGGCCGTGGCCGAGTATGCGGTACATCTCGATCTCGTCGGCGAACAGCAGGGGGCGTCCGATCTTCTGCACGGCCGCGTAGATGAACACGGCGGCGAGCAGCAGGCGGCAGGCGAGAATGAACCAGCGGTTCGACAGCGGAGGCCACAGCCGCTCGCCTCTGCCGGGTCCTCCCCGCTCGAACAGCAGATCCGCCAGACTTCCACGTCCGGTCGTCATCGCTCCTCCCCCTGTCCGGTCTCGAGGGACAGGCCGGCGTCTGTCCATTCCTCGATCCCGCCGCTGAAGACGCAGAGGTTCGTATAGCCGATCGTAAAGAGCTCGCGTGCGAGCATCTCCGAGTCGTCGCAGAGAGGTCCCGTGCAGTAGATGCCGATGCGCATCTTCGGCGCGAGAAGCGGGAGCACCTTCGGGAAGTACGTCCCCATCTCGTAATAGTCGCAGAGTATCGCTCCGGGGATGTGGCCCTCCTCGTATTCCCTCGCCGTTCGCGCGTCGAGCACGGGATCGCCCGCGTCGAGGATCTCGCGGAATTCCTCGAGGGAGATGTAGGCGATGCCCTCGTGCGGTGCGGCGGTGCTGTCCCGCGGCTCGCCGCCGGAGCGGTCGAGTACGGGGACCTCGGCCGGCCGCCTGAACGGGTCGATGCCGTTCGGCTGGACGGCGTTGAAGGCGAAGGCGACGCCGGCCGCGACCGCAGCGAGGAGAATAGCCTGTGTTATCGCGCGAAGTATCTTCATATAGGCTGTGAATATACACGCCGCGCGCCGGAAACGCAACATGGCGGATGATATCCCGATACGCCTGGGGCGGGAGATCCACCAGTTCCCTCGCGGCGCCGCTCGTCCGGCCGGACTGCGATGTTGCGCGGCCAGGCCGCACGCGTGTACCATGAGGGTCGCCGCGCGGCTCCTCGTGCCGCGGAGGATCGAAGGGAAGGTCATGAGCACGAAGAAGCAGTCGGCGCGCGCCGTCCTGAAGACGCTGCAGGAGATGTACCCCGGCCCGCGTCATTACCTCGAGTTCGACGGACCGTTCCAGCTTCTCGTCGCGACGATCCTCTCCGCGCAGTGCACCGATGAGCGCGTCAACGCCGTCACCCCGGACCTGTTCAGCCGGTACCCCGGCCCGGAGGAGTTCGCCGCGGCCCCTATCGAAGAGATCGAGGAGGCGGTCAGGCCGACGGGGTTCTTCCGCAACAAGGCGAAGGCGATCAAGGGGGCGAGCGAGGCGATCGTCGAACGGTTCAACGGAGAGGTCCCCGCGACGATGGACGGGCTCCTCACTCTGCCGGGGATCGCCCGCAAGTCGGCGAACGCGATCCTGCAGCACGGCTTCTCGAAGGTCGAGGGGATCGTGGTCGACACGCACGTGATCCGGGTCTCGCAGCGGCTCGGCTGGACCGAAGAGAAAAACCCCGAAAAGATCGAGCGCGATCTGATGGAGCTGTTCGACCGCTCTCAGTGGCGATGGCTGCCGTTCTACCTGAAGAGCCACGGACGCGCCGTCTGCCGGGCGCCACGGCCGAGATGCGGCGAGTGCGCCGTCGCCGACCGGTGCCCGTCCGCCGAGACGAAACCCCGTCGGACCGCTAGCCCCTCCCGATGAGACGCCTCATGCGCGGCGCGTCATCGTCGTCCGGCGAGAGTTCGAGGAAGCGCTCGTACATCTGCGCCGCTCGCTCCCTCATGCCGGCCTGCTCGGCGAGCTCGCCGAGCCGCTTGTAGACCCAGGGCATGTCGCGTTCCACGCGCTGCGTGTCTATCGAGAGGAGCTCCTCGAGGGTCCGTGTCTCCTTTTCCGCGTCCCCGATCTCCCGGTACTGCTGCGCGAGCACCGTCCTCACAGCGAAATCATCGGGCCTAACCCCGGCGACCCGCTCGAGCCAGGTGATCGCGTCATACGGACGCCCCGCGGCAAGGTAGAAGAACCCCTTCTGGCTCTCGATCTCGATCTCCGGGACGATGTGGCCGAGGTCGGGAGTGTCGAGCAGGTAGGTTCCCGTCTCCACCAGCCCCATGCCGGCGAGCACGCGGGCGACCTGAAAGAAGGCAGGGAGATACCCCTGATCGAGCCGGTACGCCCGCAGGAGAGCATCCCTGCTCTGCTGGGCATCGTCGAGGA
>Ga0316578_10000002_pt1 | contig 56598 bp, 59 predicted proteins | sample J0NA_2_FD_203076 | JGI IMG/M metagenome (GOLD analysis project Ga0316578, IMG submission 203076) | Rhizosphere microbial communities from salt marsh grasses in Alabama, United States - J0-2_160517rDrC | ecosystem: Host-associated > Plants > Roots > Rhizosphere | place: USA: Alabama | collected... | reverse complement strand
AGGCCTCGTCCACGCTGTTGTCGATCACCTCCTGGGCCAGGTGGTTGGGACGGCTGGTGTCCGTGTACATGCCCGGGCGTTTGCGCACCGGGTCGAGGCCGCTCAGGACCTCAATGGCAGAGGCGTCATAGCTGCCTGTCATGGGCGATTCGAAGACTCCACTCGGGGATGAGCCGGCCCCGGCTCCCGGGCCGGCGCAGGAGTTTGACCGATGAAACCGCGGTACGCTACCGTAGCCGCGAAGCCTGATGCAAACCCATGACCAACTCCCCAAACCCTGCCCAGACGCCGACCCCACCCTCCTTCGAGCAGTCGCTCGCGGAGCTCGAGTCCATCGTCGACGCCCTGGAGCGTGGTGACATGACCCTGGAGGAGTCACTGAGCGCCTTCGAGCGGGGAGTGGCCCTCACCCGCACGTGCCAGAAGGCCCTGGACGCCGCCGAGCAACGGGTGCGCATCCTCACCGAGTCGCAGGTCGACGCCGAGCCCGAGCCCTTTGCCCCATCCATCGGTGAGTCCCGTTGACCGACGCGGACCTGGACGCCTTCCGGTCGCGCTGCCGCGCCCGCTGCGAGACCACCCTCGACGCCCTGCTCCCCGCCCCGGAGATCGAGCCGGCGCGCCTCCACCAGGCCATGCGCTACGCCGCCTTGGGCGCGGGCAAGCGCATCCGACCGCTCCTCTGCTATGGCGCCGGAGAGGCCCTGGGGATATCACCGGCCGTGCTGGACCGGCCGGCAGCGGCGGTGGAGCTGATCCACGCCTATTCACTCGTCCATGACGACCTGCCGGCGATGGACGACGATGACCTGCGACGGGGTCGACCCACCTGCCACCGGGCCTTCGACGAGGCCACGGCCATCCTGGTCGGGGACGCACTCCAGACCCTCGCCTTTCAGACCCTCGCCGAGGCGAGCGACCTTCCGCCGGCCACCCGGCTCGCCATGATCGAATCCCTGGCCCTGGCCAGCGGCTCCCGGGGGATGGCGGGCGGCCAGGCCTTCGACTTGGCCGCCGAGGGCCAGCACCTGGACCGGGCCATGCTGGAGCACATCCACATCCACAAGACGGGGGCCCTGATCCGCGCCGCCGTGCGCATGGGGATCCTCGCCGACGGCCCCCTGGACGCGGAGTTGGCGGAGCGCCTCGATCGCTATGCCAAGTGCGTCGGGCTCGCCTTCCAGATCCAGGACGACATCCTGGACGTCGAGGGCGACAGCGCCACCCTTGGCAAGACCGCCGGGCGCGACCTGGCGCTGGACAAAGCCACGTATCCCTCCATCGTCGGGCTCTCCGAGGCGAAGGAGCTGGCGGCCACCCTCATCGCGGATGCCCTCTCGGCCCTCGAGACCTTCGGAAGCCGGGCGGGGCCCCTGCGCTGGATGGCCAAGTCCCTGGTCGGGCGCACCGCCTAGGAACCGGCTCGCCGGACGCCATCCCGGCGTTCCTCCACCCGCCCTCGCGGGGTGGGTCCCCTTACGGTGGGAGGTGCCGAGGGGGGTCCTCGCATCCCCGGCGAGCCATCCACGGGGCGCCGGGTTTGCCTCGCCCCGATTCAGGACGGATAATTAGCGATTCGCCACATACCGATCCTGACCCTTGAATCGCCACCCGTTCGGTTGTCTTGCCGCCGTTGGATACCCAAATTGGCGGGAGTCGAGATCCAAGCCCCCCGAGGACCGCACCCCATGGAGCAAGCGCTAGAAGCAGATTGCTGCGCAGCCACCGGCATCGCCGATGTCCAGGGCAGTGCGGACACCCGACGCATCGCCATCGACAAGGTGGGAATCAAGGACATCCGCCACCCGGTGCGGGTCAAGGATCGGGGCGGCGTGGAGCAGCACACGGTCGCGACCTTCAACATGTACGTCTACCTGCCCCACAGCTTCAAGGGGACCCACATGTCGCGCTTCGTGCAGATCCTGAACCTCCAGGAGCGGGAGCTCTCCGTCGGTTCGTTCAAGGAGATGCTCTCGGAGATGTCCCGGCGTCTGGAGTCGGAGGCCGGCCACATCGAGATGCGCTTCCCCTTCTTCGTCAGCAAGCGCGCCCCGGTCACCGGGGTGGAGAGCCTGCTCGACTACGAGGTGACCTTCATCGGCGAGATCCGCCACGGCCACCCCTGCCTGGACATCAAGGTGGTGGTGCCGGTCACCAGCCTCTGCCCCTGCTCCAAGGAGATATCGGCCTACGGGGCCCACAATCAGCGCTCCCACGTGACGGTGCAGGTACGCACCCGCGGCTTCATGTGGATCGAGGAGCTGATCGAGCTGGTGGAGCGGGAGGCCTCCTCGGAGCTCTACGGGCTCCTCAAACGGCCGGACGAGAAATACGTGACCGAGCGGGCCTACGACAACCCCAAGTTCGTGGAGGACCTGGTGCGGGACGTGGCCAAGCGGCTCAACGAGGACGAGCGAGTCGCGGCCTACGTGGTGGAGGCGGAGAACTTCGAGTCCATCCACAACCACTCCGCCTACGCCCTGATCGAGCGGGACAAGGAGGCGGAGGCGCGGATCGCGGAGGCCTCCCTGGGCGACTAGCGGTCGCCGCCAGCGTCTATGACCCGGCTCAACGCGACGCCGATCCCGCTCGCCGGATCCTTCCCCGCCGAACGCCCCCCGAGCGGCGCTGGATCAGTGCCCGCCGCCCTTGAGGGCGTTGACCATGCCCTCGATCGTCGCCTTGGCATCACCGAACACAAGGGACGTGTTCTCCTGGTAGAAGAGCAGATTGTCGACCCCTGAATAACCCGGGCGCATGGAGCGCTTGAGGAAGTAGACCTGGCGCGCCTTGCCCGCGTCGAGGATCGGCATCCCGTAGATGGGGCTCGACTTGTCCTGCCGGGCGGCGGGGTTCACCACGTCGTTGGCGCCCACCACCAGGGCCACGTCGGCGGTCTGGAACTCGGGGTTGATCTCGTCCATCTCGTATACGTGGTCGTAGGGGATGTCCGCCTCGGCGAGCAGCACGTTCATGTGTCCCGGCATGCGGCCGGCCACCGGATGGATGGCGAACTTCACCTCCACACCCCGGGTCTCCAGCAGCTCCATCAGCTCCTTGAGGGCGTGCTGGGCCTGGGCCACCGCCATGCCATAGCCCGGGACGATGATCACCTTGCCCGCGTCCTCCATCCAGTAGATCGCGTCCTCCACGGAGGCGGACTTGACCCCCTGCTGGGCCGCCTGGGCCCCGGCGCTGTCGCCGCCCTCGTCGCCGGATCCGAATCCGCCGAACACCACGTTGATGATCGAGCGATTCATCGCCTTGCACATGATGTAGGAGAGGATGGCACCGGAGAAGCCGACCAGCGCCCCGACGATGATCAGCAGGTTGTTGTGCAGGGTGAAGCCGGTCGCCGCCGCGGCCCAGCCCGAGTAGCTGTTCAGCATGGAGATGATTACCGGCATGTCCGCGCCGCCGATGGGGATGATGAGGGTCACGCCGAGGACCAGGGCGATCAGGGTCATGAGGGACAGGGAGAGCACGCTGCCGGTCATGGCGAAATGCACGGCCAGCCCCAGGGTGGCGACACCAAGCGCGGCGTTCAGGGCGTGCTGGCCCGTGAATTTCACGGGCTTGCCGCTGATCAGTCCCTGGAGCTTTCCGAAGGCGATGACGGACCCGGTGAAGGTGATCGCACCGATGACGATTCCCGCCGAGAGCTCCGCCATCATCACGGCGCCCGGGTCGGGGGTGTTGATGAAGGTACCGATGGCCACCAGCACCGCCGCCAGACCGACGAAGCTGTGCAGGGCCGCCACCAGCTGGGGCATGGCCGTCATCTGGATGCGCAGGGCCACGACGGTTCCGATGACGGCCCCGGCGGCGACGCCCGCGATGATGAATCCGTAGGAGCGGACCTCCCCGCCGAGCAGGGTCGCGGCCACGGCGATCGCCATCCCGAGCATCCCGTAGAGGTTGCCCCGGCGCGCCGAGGCGGGATGGGTCAGGCCCTTCAGGGCGAGGATGAACAGGACCGCGGAGGCCAGATAGGCCAGGGCCTGGGCGTTAGCCGAGAGTGTCATCGGGGATCCTTGTCGTCAGGGTGAGCGTGTCGCGGTGGCTGGGCGGATGGCGCCGGCGCGCGTGAAGATCGCCTCGGGGCAACCCTCCTACGCCTTGGGTTTCTTCTTGAACATGGACAGCATGCGATGGGTGACCAGGAAGCCGCCGAAGACATTGATGGAGGCCAGCAGCACCGCGACGAAGCCGATCAGCTCGGTGGCGGTGCCAGCCTGCTCGGCCCCGGCGACCAGCAGGGCCCCGACGATCACGATGCCGGAGATGGCGTTGGTCAGGGCCACCAGGGGGGTATGCAGGGAGGGGGTGACCCCCCAAATGACGTAATAGCCGATGATGCAGGCGAGCACGAAGACATAGAGCGCCACCAGCGATACGGTCATGTTCTCGACTCCTGTTGGTTGGGCCCGCGACTGCCAGGGGCCCCGCGCGGACCACGGAGGGGGCTAGCCCACCAGCATGGCCTTGGTGATGTCGTCCTCGGCCAGATCCTTGAGGACCGGACCGCCGTCCCCGCGATCGAACATGATGTCGATCAGGTTGGCCAGGTTCCGAGCGTAAAAGGCGCTCGCATCCGCGGCCACCAGGGACGGGTAGTTGGTGTGCCCGACCAGGATAACCCCATGCCGCTCGACCACCTCATCCGCCACGGTGAGGGGGCAGTTCCCCCCGCTCGCCGCTGCCAGATCCACGATCACCGAGCCGGGGCGCAGACGCTGGACAACCTCCTCGGTGACCAGGACGGGGGCGGGACGGCAGGGGATCAGGGCGGTGGTGATGATCACATGGGCCTTGGCCAGCTCCTCCCCGAGGGCCGCCTGCTGCCGTGCCTTGGCGTCGGCCGAGAGCTCCCGGGCATAGCCGCCCTCCCCCGCCCCGCTCTCCCCGAGATCCAGGTCGATGGGCTTGGCCCCGAGAGACAGGATCTGCTCCCGGGTCTCGGGGCGCACGTCATATCCGTAGACCTCGGCCCCCAGGCGCCGCGCCGTGGCGATGGCCTGAAGCCCGGCCACGCCGGCGCCCAGCACCACGACGCGCGCGGGCTTGGCGGAGCCGGCGGAGGTCATCATCATGGGGAAGAAGCGGCCATAGCGTGCAGCGGCCTCGATCACCGCCCGGTAGCCCGCGATGTTGGCCTGAGAGGACAGCGCATCCATGGACTGGGCGCGCGAGGTGCGCGGCATCCGCTCCATGGCCAGCACCCGCACCCCCTTTTCGAGCAGGGACCCCACCAGCGGGTCCTCCCCGCAGCTCTCCAGGAGACCGATCAGCAGACCGCCCGGCCGAAGCGCCGCGACGTCGTCCTCATCCGGTCGGCGGACCCGAAGGACCAGGTGCGCGTCATAGGCCCCGGCACGGTCCGCGAGCCCGGCCCCGGCGCTTGCGTAATCGCCGTCTGGGTAGCCGGCGCCCACGCCGGCACCGGACTCCACCACCAGATCGAACCCCTTGCCCACCAACCGCTTGACGATCTCGGGGGTGGAGGCGACCCGCGCCTCCCCCGGTCGCGTCTCCTTGGGGATACCGATTCTCATCGTGTTGGTGGGCCCTCGACACTGCGCGCCGCGGCCGTCGCGGCAAAGGCCTGGCATTATCGTGAGGGATCTCCACGCTGGCAACCGGGTGGGGCGCTCATTCGACCGTATCCTTGAGGGCACGCAGGATCTGGGTCGAGATCTCTTCGATGGACTGACTCGTGGTGTTGAGAACCGGGATACCGAGTCGCTTGAAGATCTGACCGGCCTGGCGCACGTCCTCCCGGCAACGGGCGGGGGAGGCGTAATCGCTGCCGGGACGGCGCTCCTCGCGGATGAGCTGGAGGCGCAGAGGATCGATGGTGAGGCCGAACAGCTTGTGGCGGCAGTCCCACACCAGCTGCGAGACGTCGCCCCGCGTGAAGTCCTCCTCCGTAATGGGGTAATTGGCCGAGCGCAGCCCGTAGTGCATGGCCAGATAGAGGCAGGTCGGGGTCTTGCCGGTTCGCGAGACCCCGGTCAGGACCACGTCCGCCCGGCGGAAGTTGTCCGGGTGCACCCCGTCGTCGTTGGCCATCGCGAAGTTGATGGCCTCGATCCGCTTCGTGTAGGAGCTGGGCTTGGTGATGGCATGGCTGCGCCCGGACCGGCGACTTGGAGGGACACCGAGCTCCTGGGACAGGGGCTCGATGAAGCCCTCGAAGAGCTCCAGGTAGAAGCAGTTGCCGCCGCGGAGGATGGCGGCGACCTCCCGATCGAGCATGGTGGAGAAGACGATCGGCCTGACGCCGTCCCGCTCCGCGGCCTCCTGCATCCGCTCGGTCAGGGCCTTGGCCCGCAGCTCGGTGTTGATGTAGGGCATATAAACCTGCTCGAAGTCCAGGGTATCGAACTGGGAGAGAAGGCTGTGGCCCATGGTCTCGGCGGTGATGCCGGTGCTTTCCGAGACGAAGAAGACGGTGCGCTTCATGGTTTACCTGTATTCCAGGGGATCGGGGCCCGAGACCCGGGGGCCGGCTGACCCATATCAATGCACGCATGGGCCCGACTCGGGGATAGTGCAAGACGCGCGGCGGGCGCGACCCGCCCTGACCCGTGCCCGCCCCTCAATCCACAGGCTCGAGGAAAGCTCCCATGGCGAACATCCAAAACGATCACGCGCTTCGCGAGGCCCTCAACGGCCTGAGCTCCGACCAGCAGCGGGTCCTCGGCTCACGCTTCGCCCAGGGTGTGTTGCGTCTCTGCAAGGACGAGCGGGTGCGCCGGGCCATCGAGACCGGCCTGCGGGAGGACTGCTCACCCGCGGAGATCGAGGACGCCTTCAGGGCCGCCAAGGCCTACGCCACTAAGACCTACACGGATTGCGGCAAGGATACCGACTGGCTCGCCCAGGCCGATCACTTCGTGGCAGCGGCAGCCGCCGCGGCCCTGACCCCCGATGCCCTGGTGGCGGAGCGGCAGAACCGGGCCTGGAAGGCCGCGGTCCAGGCAAGGATGGCGATCAACTGCGAGCTGATCGAGCTGGACGAGGTCCCGGACCAGAGCGAGGCGGAGCGCCAGTACGCCATCGCCAACACCTACCTGGGCTGAAGACCCGTCGGCTCGCCCTCGTCGCTACCCTCGGGGGCCTGGGCCGCCAGGAGCTGGTCGTAGATCTCCCAGGCGGCCGCCGCCTCCTCGGCGCTGATCCGGTCGACCGCATAGCCCAGGTGGATCACGACGAAGTCCCCGACCTCCAGTGGCTCGTGCTGGAGCATCAGGAGATTGGCCTCCCGCTCCACGCCCTTCGCGGTGCAGCGGGCAACGAAGCCGTCGATGGACTGGATCTGCATCGGGATGCCGAGACACATGGGCGGGAAGCTCCAACGGCTGGATTGACTTACAGGCTAAGCGCCCTCGCCCGTGCCCACAAGACCCGCGGCCCCCAGATCCCCGATTCCCTGCAGCCGGAGCGACAAACTTGGCCCCCATCACCCTCATCCTCGGACTCGGGAACGTGCTGCTCACGGACGAGGCGGTCGGTCCGGTCGTGGTGAATCGCCTCGCCGCGGAGCTCCAGGGGCACCCGGCGCTACGCCTCCTCGACGGTGGCACCCTGAGCTTCACCCTCGCCGTGCCGATTGGAGAGTCGGAGCGCCTGATCGTCGTGGACGCGGCGGCCCTGGGGGAGCCCCCCGGCACCGTCCGGGTCTTCGAGGGGGAGGCCATGGATCGCCAGCTCAGCCAGCACGCCAAGAGCGTCCACGAGGTGAGTCTTGCGGATCTCATGGACATGGCGCGGCTCACCGATCAAATGCCCACCAGACGGGCCCTTATCGGCATCGAGCCCGAGATCGTCGACTGGGGCGATCGGCTGACGCCGAGGGTCGAGGCCGCGGTACCCAAGGCCATCGAAGAGGTGCGCCGGCTCCTGTCCGAATGGGACGCCCAGTCGCGCGAGGCCGGCCCTTGAGGAGCGACCCCGTCGCCGGCCGGGTACCCTCCGGCAGTTGACGGGACCGCCTCCCGTCTGGATCGATCGGGACAAAGCCCGCAGAAGACCAGCGGTATTTCATCGCTCGCTAACCTTCTAATTAACTGCGCTGAGTCAAGTTGCGGCGGGAATCTGGGACCTAAACTACACTCTGGAAGTCTGGAGGTTTTCGAATGTCCGGTCTGAGCGGCATCCCCATGCAGGTCGATCGCCTCACGGACCCCATCCACGAGCGGGGGAATGCCCTGCCCATCCTGCATGAGGTCCGTCACGCCTTGGAGCGCCTCATCGCCACCGGCGAGGGCACCCAGATCGACCTCAATGCGATCCCCTTTGGTCCAGGAGACGAGGATCGACTCACCGCGATCCTGGGTACCGGGGAGGTCAGTGCCACCATCCAAGCGCTCGGCCCAACCCTCGTCCAGGAAACCGCGATTCCCGGCGTCTGGCTCGTCGACTACCATAATTCCGAGGGTGAGCGCCTCGCCTTCCACATCGAGGTCGCCACCACCCCGAGCATCCTTGGGGCCCAGCCCGAGGACCTCGCCACCTCCATCGCCGCGCTCGACGCCCGAATGCAGCCGGGCCCGGGCCAGCAGCGTCTAGAGTCCTGACAGCCTTCGGAGGGACCATGACCCAGAGTAAGAAGACCCTCGGTGAAAGCCTGCGCGATCACGGCGTCTCCCGCCGTGGCTTCCTGAAGTTCTGCGCCGCCACCGCCTCCATGATGGCCCTGCCGCCGAGCCTGGTCCCGGCCATCGCCGCGGCACTGGAAAAGGCCAAGCGACCCTCGGTGATCTGGCTGTCCTTCCAGGAATGCACGGGCTGCACCGAGTCCCTGACGCGCAGCCACTCGCCCACCGTCGAGGACCTGATACTCGATGCGATCTCCCTCGACTACCACCACACCCTCCAGGCCGCGTCTGGGGATGCCGCGGAGGAAGCACGCGCGGCAGCCATGGAGGCCAACCACGGCCAGTATCTGCTGATCGTCGATGGCTCCCTCCCGGGACCCGACTCCAACCCGGGCTACTCGACCATCGCCGGACACAGCAACTACGACATGCTCATGGAGGGCGTCGAGGGGGCCGCCGCGGTCATCGCCGTCGGGACCTGTGCCTCCTTCGGCGGGCTACCGGCGGCAAATCCCAACCCGACCGGGGCGGTCTCGGTGATGGACCTGGTTAGGGACAAGCCGGTGATCAACGTATCCGGCTGTCCGCCGGTGCCGATGGTCATCACCGGGGTCCTGGCCCACTACCTCACCTTCGGGGCGCTGCCGGAGCTCGACGAGTATCATCGGCCCAAGGCCTTCTTCGGCCAGTCGATCCACGACCGCTGCTACCGCCGGCCCTTCTACGACAAGGGGCTGTTCGCCGAGACCTTCGACGACGCCGGCGCGCGTGCGGGCTGGTGCCTGTATCGCCTGGGCTGCAAGGGACCCAGCACCTATAACGCCTGCGCCACCATGCGCTGGAACTCGGGAACCAGCTGGCCGATCGAGTCCGGGCACCCCTGCCTGGGCTGCTCGGAGCCCCGCTTCTGGGACGCGGGCGGCTTCTACAACCCCTTGTCCGTCCCCACCGCCGCCTCCGGAGGCACCCTCCTGGCAGCGGGCGTCACCGGCGCAATCGTTGGCGGCGCCGTGGCCGCGCTTGCCCGCAGACAGGTGAAGGCCGAGCAGGCCGAGCGCCAACCGGTCACCGTTGACGAGCTGGAGCAGAAGCTATGATCGACCCGATGGACTTTCTGCTTTGGACCAAGGGCCCCGCCTTCGAGTGGGCGATCGCGATCTTCGCCCTCGGCGTGCTGGCGCGCCTCCTGGAGATCTTCATCATCGGCCGCCGCCCAAATTACGCCGAGCCGCGTGCGGGTGAGTGGGGACCGGGGCTGCGAACCGTGTTCACGCGCAGCATCGCCGACAGCGGCACCTTTCAGCGGGCACCCTTCAACGTGGTGGTAGGCTGGATCTGGCACATCGGCTTCCTGATCGCGCTCCTGCTCTTCATCCCCCACGTCGAGCTGATCAAGAGCCTGCTCGGCTTCGCCTGGCCGGGTCTGCCGAATCCGATCGTGGACCTGGTGACAGCGGTCACCCTGGTGGCCCTGGTGGCGACCCTGGTGCACCGTCTCACCCACCCGGTGAAGAAGCGCATCAGCACCTTCGAGGATTATCTCGTGTGGGCCATCACCTTCCTGGTGGTCCTGTCCGGCTATCTGGCCTACCACAGGGTCATCAACCCCTATCCGTTGGCCCTTGGGCTGCACATTCTGAGCGCGGAGATCTTCCTGATCGTGCTGCCCTTCACCAAGCTCATCCACATCTTCACCGCCGTCATCGCCCGTTGGTACAACGGGGCCAGCTTCGGCCGCCGGGGGGTAACGTCATGAGCGAGCTGACACTCGATCGGGGACTCGCGGCCCTGCGGGCCGAGATCGACGGCCCGGTCGCCGCCTTCTTCTCGAGCTGCGTCCATTGCGGCATCTGCGCGACCGCCTGCCCCTTCTACGTCGAGACCGGCGATCCCAAGTACACCCCCATCCTCAAGGTGGAGCCCCTGCGCCGCGTCTGGAAATCGGAGTTCACCCTCTTGGGGCGGCTCCTGAGCACCCTGGGCCTGACCCAGAAGGTCACCGATGAGATGCTGGCCGAGTGGGAGGAGCTGGTCTACGACTCCTGCACCATGTGCGGGCGCTGCTCCCTGGTTTGCCCGGTGGGCAACGATATCCAGGCCATGGTGCGCAAGACGCGCGAGGGCATGGTCGCCTCGGGTCACGCCCCGGAGGGCCTGATCGCCGCCTCGGTTCGGGCGGTCCAGACCGGCAGCCCCATGGGGCTGCAGTGGAAGACCCTGCAGGTCCAGATCGAGCACGTCAAATCGAGCACGGGTCTCGAGGTTCCGGTGGACAAACCCGGGGTCGACTATCTGGCGATGCTCTCCTCCATGGAGGTCATCAATTTCCCCGAGTACCTGGAGGCGATCACCAAGATCTTCCACCAGGCGGGGGTGACCTGGACCTTGAGCACCGAGTGCTTCGAGGCGACCAATGCCGGGATCCAGATCGGCAACAAGGACGTCGCGGCACTCCTGGTGCAGCGGGTGGTGGACGCGGCGATCAAGCTCGGCGTCAAGAAGGTCATCAGCCCCGAGTGCGGACACGCCTTCACCGCGATCCGCTGGGAGGGGCCGAACCTGATCGGCAAGCCCTACCCGTTTGAAGTCGTGCACATCATCGAGCTGCTGGACGAGCTGCGTGCCTCGGGTCGAATCAAGACCGAAGGGAAGGAGACCGACCGGCTCAGCATGCACGACCCCTGCAACCTGGCCCGCAAGAGCGGGGTGATCGACCAGCAGCGCAACCTGATAAACCTGGTGGCCGAGAACTTCGTGGACCTGAAGGAGCACGGCAAGTTTCAGTGGTGCTGCGGCGCCGGCGGCGGGGTGAGCTCCAACGAGCGTGCCGAGCCCCTCAAGATCACCGCATTCAAGCGCAAGAAGGCCCAGATCGAGGAGGTCTCACCGGAGCGGATAGTGACCATGTGCGCCACCTGCCGGACCCAGCTCGAGGAGGGACTCGAGGAGTTCAACATGGACATCCCCGTGGTGGGTCTCACCGAGATGATCGCCGATCACCTGGTGGAGAAGGCCTGAGACCCGGCCCTCGCCCCGAGTCACCTGGGGTCGGCCCGCCGGCCCCCTGCTGGAGATAGACCGTCATGAGTGAACGCGTCGTCGTCGACCCCATCACCCGCATCGAGGGACATCTGCGCATCGAGGCCCAGATGGAGGGCGACAACATCGCCCAAGCCTACAGCTCCGGGACCATGGTGCGTGGCATCGAGACCATCCTGAAGGGCCGCGATCCCCGCGATGCCTGGGCCTTTGCCCAGCGTATCTGTGGGGTCTGCACCCTGGTGCACGGCCTGACTTCGGTACGCGCGGTGGAGGACGCCCTGGGCATCGAACTCCCGCGCAATGCCCAGCTCATCCGCAACCTGATGAACGGGGCCCAGCACATCCATGACCACGTGATGCACTTCTATCATCTGCACGCGCTGGACTGGGTGGACGTGGTCAGCGCCCTGAGCGCCGACCCCAAGGCGACCTCGGACCTGGCCCAATCTCTGAGCGGCTGGTCCAAATCCTCCCCGGGCTATTTCTCCGACGTGCAGAAGCGCCTCAAGGGATTCGTGGAGTCCGGTCAGCTCGGGATCTTCGCCAACGGCTACTGGGGCCACCCGGCCTACAAGCTGCCGCCCGAGGCCAACCTGATGGCGGTGGCCCACTATCTGGAGGCCCTGGCCTGGCAGCGGGACGCCGCACGCCTGCACGCCATCTTCGGCGGCAAGAACCCCCACCCGAACTTCGTCGTGGGCGGCGTGCCCTCCCCCATCGATCTCAACTCGGACTCCGCGATCAACGCCAAGAAGCTCGCGGAGGTCCAGACGGTCATCGCGTCCATGCGTCAGTTCGTGGATCAGGTCTATGTCCCCGACACCCTGGCCATCGCCGGCTTCTACAAGGACTGGGCAGAACGCGGAGAGGGGCTCGGCAACTTCCTGTGCTACGGAGATCTACCCGAGAAGGGCATACAGGACCCGGGGAGCTTCCTGTTCCCACGCGGGGCCATCCTCAATCGGGACATCTCCACCATCCACGAGGTGGACCTGAAGGACGACGGTCAGATCCAGGAGTTCGTCAGCCACTCCTGGTACGACTACACGGGTGGAAAGGAGGCGGGGCTCCACCCCTACGCGGGTGAAACCAGCCTCGACTACGACGGCCGCGGCGGGGTCAAGCCCCCCTTCACGCAGCTCGACGTGACGGACGGCTACTCCTGGCTCAAGTCGCCCCGCTGGAAGGGACATGCCATGGAGGTCGGCCCCCTGGCGCGAATGCTCCTGCTCTATGCGGACACCAAGGCCGCGGCCCATCCCCAGGCCAAGGAGTTGGTGGACATGACCCTAACGCAGCTCGATCTGCCCGTGCGGGGTCTCTTCTCGACCCTGGGACGCACGGCGGCCCGCACCCTCGAGACCAAGATCATCGTCGACACCATGCAGACCTGGTACGACAACCTGATCGCCAACATCAAGTCCGAAGACTACCGGACCTTCAGCGACACCCTGTGGGACCCCGCGACATGGCCCCCGGGTGAGGCCAAGGGCGCCGGATTCATGGAGGCCCCCCGGGGTGCCCTGGGGCACTGGATCGTGATCAAGGACGGGCGGATCGACAACTACCAGGCGGTGGTCCCTTCCACCTGGAACGCCGGCCCGCGGGACCCGAATAGCCAGCCAGGGGCCTATGAGGCAGCACTCCAGGACAACCACCAGCTCGCCGACGTGAAGCAGCCGGTGGAGATCCTGCGCACCATCCACTCCTTCGATCCCTGCATCGCCTGCGCCGTGCACCTCTCGGATCCCGAGACCGGCGAGCAGATCCAGATCAAGGTGACCTGAGCCGACGAGAGACCCCGGCAAGGCAGTCAGGGCCGCGCAAGCGGCCCTTTCTTTGGCCCCTATCAAGAGCGACGGGACCCTCGAATCGAGCCGAACGGAGGCTGATCCGACCCCACCCGCCCGGGGCTACCACGCCCGAGCGTACTGAGGCGGCGGCTCGAGCACACCCGTCAGCCCCAGGGACCGGGCTGCACGCAGCGGCCACTCGGCATCGCGCAGGAGCTCGCGGGCGAGCAGGACCAGGTCGGCGCGGCCGTTGCGGATGATCTCATCCGCATGGGCAGGGGCTGTGATCATGCCGACCGCCGCGGTGGCGACGCCCGCCTCGCGGCGGATGCGCTCGGCGAAAGGCACCTGGAAGCCCGGACCGACCGGAATGCGCGCATCCGGAACGATCCCGCCCGAGCTGCAGTCGATCAGGTCCACGCCCTGGTCCTTAAGGAGCCGCGCCAGCTCGACGCTCTGATCGAGGTCCCATCCCCCGGGGACCCAGTCCGTGCACGAGAGCCGGACGCTCAGTGGCCGGTGCGCTGGCCAAACCGCTCGGACCGCGCGGGTGGTCTCCATCAGAAAGCGCACCCGATTGTCGAAGCTGCCCCCATAGGCATCATCGCGCTGGTTGCTCAGCGGCGAGGAACTCGTGGCTCAGGTAGCCGTGAGCGGAGTGCAGCTCCAGCCACTCATAGCCCGCGGCCAGGGCCCGCTCGGCGGCCGAGACGAAGGCCTGTCGCACCCTGGCGATATCGGCCTCGCTCATCGCCAGCGGCACCTTCCCCAGGTCCCCGCCGAAGGCCAAGGCGCTGGGGGCGATCGTAGGCCAGCCGCCCGCATCGTCGGGCAGGTGCGCGTCCCCATCCCAGGGACGGGCGGCGGATCCCTTTCGACCCGCGTGGGCGAGCTGAATCCCCGGCACGGCCCCCTGCCCCTTCACGAATCGGTTGATCCGCGCCAAGGGCTCGATGTGCTTGTCCGCCCATAGCCCGGCGCAGCCGGGGGTGATGCGGCCCTCGGGAGAGACCGCGGTGGCCTCCGCGACCACCAGCCCGGCACCCCCCGCCGCCCGCGCCCCCAGGTGAACCAGGTGCCAGTCATTGGCGACCCCGGCGTCCGAGGAGTACTGACACATGGGCGAGACACCGACGCGGTTCCGCAGGGTGACCGACTTGATCGTCAGGGGCGCGAACAGGTGGTGGGGCTGGTGGCTCATGGTGGTGAGGAGGACCCGTGAGTGATTGGAAGGCGCTCTTCGGCGAATAGGACCCCGACGTGGGACCGAACGATCTCCGCACTGAGATGGCGGCATTGCAGCCTTCGAGATCCGCCGCACACCCAAACTGTGCAGCTGTGTGGGGGGGGGCAGCCCCGCCCTAACCGACGAGTCTCCCACGGGCTCAGGTGCACCGGGCGAGGAGGAGACGGGCGCTCCGGCCATCCTCACGCGCCGCTCGCTCCCTTGGGCGCAGCCGGCCGAAAAATCTCCGATCTCGTTGCCGTCCGCCCGGCAGGCGAACGCTACCTTGGGCTTTCGAGTCCTCGATGGGAGCCCCTGTCCACGGGTCGCTCCGCGGCTCGCGACGCATCGAAGCTGCGCTTATCCACCCGGGGCGACATTGCTCGCTTCAGATCCGAGTCCGCGAACCCAAACGAGATTCCGGACAGGCAATCTTTTTGGAATAAAGCGGTGCCAGCTGCATCTGCGTCAAAGAGGAGGCAAAACTCGCCACCCCTCGCACCTGAATCTGCACGAACTCCGCGATGGCGCAAGGCGCCACTTGGGCTGTCGTTGCCTTGGCGGTGTCGGTGGAGACCGGTGAATCTCATACTCACCAAGAGGAGTGATCAAAATGAGGAGACTTCTGATCCGCAGCAGCGTGCTGGTCGCGGCACTGATGGGACTTGGGCTCACCTGCGGTGCCGTTACCGCTGATGAAGGCAGCAACGAATGCCCGGTATACGTACTACCCGGTTCACCAGGTGAGCCTGACACGACGCTAGATCTGGAGTTCGGGCCGGGAACACAGGAGCTCACTACCTGCTTGAACACACGCCAAGACGTCAAAATCGTCATGCAACTAAACCAGGTGTGCCGGGATTCCTACGCAACTCATCCAGTCGGCACCAACGGCAAGCCGACCGGCGAGGTGACCAGAGTCGTCAATAACATTGGAAATTGTGCCGACAATCGCGCGTACGCATTGGGCAACATTCGTAATATGATCAAGGACTTCGAGTACACTAACGGCATGACCCCTGAGGACTATGAGATCAAGGTCGTTGTGCACAGTGGTGGCGGATACTTACTGTTGAAGGACACGTCGTATAACGGCAACGGGGAGTTGCTCACTGGAAGAAACAAGTTTCAGGGTCAGGTCGAAGAGCTGATGGAAATGGGCGTGAAATTCTATTTCTGCCAAAACACAACCCGTAGCTTCGTCAGCAATGGCACCCTCCCTACGGGCGATCTGATGGGCGGCGCAACGGCTCAGCTGATCCCTGGTGTTGAATACGTCACAGCAGGAGTAACAGCCATAGCCGACCTTCAAGAGCAAGGGTACAAGTACGTTCAACCGTAACCGCTTGATCTTCGGCCGTTGCTTGGAATCCCCGCACCGGCCGTCCTCATTCGATGGTGGCCTCAATGGCCACCATCCGACCGACAACTACAACCATCGACTATGAGAAGGAGGATCTCCAATGCCCTATTTAAACATGCCCGTTAAGGGCAGACTCGCGTGCGCCATCGCAGTCACACTGGCGATCGGATCGGCAAACGCTGCGACTGATCGATTTGAATCCGGCCCCATCGAGCAGGGTCCCTGCGCCTACCTGCCCGCGGATCGGGCAACCGAATTTCATGGCAATCCTGACCAATCCGACCTCAACCTCGGCATGGCTGGCAACCAGTGGGTGGTTTTCGACAAGGTCCTGCAGGGTTTCAACCTGCATCGAGGGACGGGAGACGGCACGGAGCCTGCGCACCGCGAAAACCCTGAGTGGACACTGGAAGCGCTCAATGACCCGGCCAACCGCTACTACGTTCAATTAATCCCTCCAGGCCAGATCCGCGATCAGATTAAGAGCGGCTGCATGGTGCTCGGCAACGACGAGGAACGTAACTTCCTGCCGGGCAACATCCAGGTGGACTTCGATGTCTTCGCGAGCACAAACTACAATCTGATGCGCGATCTCGCCGCGAACGGCTTTCTCACAGAGGCTGTGCCGTACATTAAGAATAAGCTCGACCTCATGGTAGCCGAAGGCAATCCGAAGGAAATCGGCACCGAGGGTGACTCGGGGACCTACGACCATGTCTTCGATATCGTGATGGACCTTCTGAACGACTGTGATACCGACGATGCAGGATGCGTCGATGGAGGAGATCCTGGCATCGTCGTGTCCCAGGTGGACCACATCAACGAGGGCATCCACCGGGCCATAAATAGCATGTACAAGGCCATGGACGAATACATCCGGGAGCACGGCGACTCGGCCGACATCGCCGCGCTAGACGCGGCCCTCGCCGCTGTGGCGGAGCCTCGGCCTGGTTCCCCAGCGGATACCCGCGAAGGAGTCACGACGGACTTCAATCTGGCCACCAACCCCGAGTGCCATTATTCCACCCATCCCACGATACCGGACGACACGCTGAGGTTCTGCGAATACGCGGTGCTGAACAAGGCCAACAGCCATGAGACTCGAGTGCACCACGTCGAAACACCCGGGGGTATCCTGGGGGAGCCCGGCTTCGTCCCCGTCGACGTGGGGCCAGTATGGATCTCCGAGCTGGGTTACCAGCTTGTGCGCGACGTAGCGGTCCAAGGCATGGTCCCCGGGGAGTTTCCACCCCCCGGCGTGGTGGGCCCGGCAGACGCGGATCCCGCAATCAACAGCCCGGCGACCTATTCCATCGCCGTGTTGAGGAAGCCCGAAAACGACACCCGCAACGGTAACCGCCGCCATCTGGCCGAGGACTTCATTGACTTCGTTCGCAGTCCCGAAGGCCAGGCTGCTTACACCGATGGCGGCTTCATAGGACTTACTACAGAGGAGCTATTGGGCGGCGAATGCTACTCGTTCGAGAACGACGGCACGCTGGTCATAGCGGCGCGTAACGGAGGCTGCTAGGCATTAGGTTCTGGCCCTTGCTTGCAGCGGAAGGCCCGGGGAGCGCCGGCTTCCGGGTCGCTCCCCCATAGAGGAGTCAACCGCGGCCCCCGAGTCGGGAGATCAGCCGGTGCTTAACAGTGCGGATCTAGTCCCGCGGGATCTTTTCCGAGTATTTTATTGGGTCTGGGAATAATGACGCACACACCCGCATCAGGACGGGTGGAGGAAAGCACAAACTATGACGATCATCGACCGGCTCTGTGCGGCGCGCGTCCCCAAGGAGCGCATCGCGGAGCGCCGCGGCAGGCTCTACAAGGTCGCCTTTGCGTGGTGCTTCGATCCACATCTCGCGGACGACCTGGTCCAGGAGACGCTGACCCGGGCCATGGGAAAATGCCACCAGCTAAGGGATCCGACCCTGCTGGACAGCTGGCTCTACTCGATCCTGAACAACTGCTGGCGGGAGCACCTGCGGCGCCGGCGTCCGGAGACCGGGCTCGACGAGGAGAGTCTCGAATGCACGCGCTGCCCGGAGCGGCTCAACCAGGCCAGCGAGCTCGCCCAATGCGTCCTCGACCTGATGGCTCGCCTCCCCGAGGGGCAGCGCCAGGTCCTCGCGTTGGTCGCTCTGGAGGATTTCAGCTACCGCGAGGTCGCGGACGCCCTGGATATCCCGATCGGCACGGTCATGAGCCGGTTGTGCCGAGCACGCCGGACCGTGGCGGAGGGATTCGAGGCCCTGCACCAGCCGGTAGAGTCGCCGAGGCCGTATTTGAGGAGGGTGAAATGAACAGGCAGCCCCCTTGCAGCGACGAGGACCTCCACCGCTTCGTCGACGAGGAGCTGTCGGACGGCGAGCGCGCTCGTATGGCCGACCTCCTGGAGCGCAACCCGCAGGTCGCCGATCGCGTGCAGCGCCATCGAATGGTCGATGACCTCGTGCGCCAGGCATTCGAGGAAATAGAGACCGCCGCGCGTCCTTTAGCGCCTAAGCATCGAAGACACACCATCCCTCGGATCGCCGCGGCTGCGGCACTATTCGTGCCGCTCGGCTTCCTCGCGGGATGGTTGGCCAAGCCCGCCCTCCCGGATCGAGGCGAGCCGACGCTCCTCGCGGGCGGCGTCAGTCTTGAGCGGACATCAGGAAGGCTGACACACGCGCTGTTCCACATCGACGCGGACGATCCCGCCGCCATGGAGAAACTGCTCGAGCGGGCCGAATCCATCCTTGCCCGATCCGGCGATGCGGACGCGCAGGTGGAGGTGGTCGCCAACGCCGGCGGACTCAACCTGCTGCGGGCCGATACCTCGGCCTATGCCGAGCGCCTCCGCAACCTGATGGCGAGGTACCCGAACCTCACCATCGTCGCCTGCGCAAACGCGATCAAGCGGTTCGAGGAGCGCGGAACGAACGTCCTACTCTTCAGCGAGGTCAAGAGCGACGAGACGGCGATCGACCACATCGTCCAGCGGCTGCAGCAGGGATGGACCTACATCAAGCTGTAGGCGCGGGTCCCTGGCACAGAGCAGGATGATATGCATGCCCAGCCCCTGCCACAGCGGCCCGGTGCGCCTCTATCAACCGGCCGGTTCACCGGACGGCGTCTTCGCCGGCACAGCCTGCGGCGCCCCGTACAGTTCCCAGGCGTTGTCGATCAGCACGCGTCTTCGCACAGCCTCGGGCAGGAAACTGGCCCAACGCCGGTGAAAGTCCAGGAAGTCGCCGATGCGCTGCCAGCCGGTGTCGGCCCGGTCCCAGGCGTCGAGGCGGTCAACGGGCCAGACCGCGTCAGAGCCGATCAGGAAGCGGCGCGGCCAGCGGCTGACCAGTGCCTCCCACTGCGGCAACAGGCGACCCTCCGCGCCGGTGATGGGAAAACGTACGAAGCGCCAGGGGTCCCGCGCCGACAGGTCCATCCACACGTTCGGGCAGGCGCTCAGCACCCGTTCCACCTCATCCGGGGGCAAGGCCGCACCGGCATGGGCCAGCACCAGCCGGGTGTCCGGGTTGGCACGGCAGATCGAGAGGGTTGGATCGGCGCGGGAGAACTCGGTGTGGACCAGCAACGGCACGTCGTACTCGGTGGCGAGGGCCAGCAGGTCCTTCAGCACGTCATTGCGCTTCCATCGCAGGGCGAAGCCGCCGATCAGGTGGAGCTCGCCGATGCCGCGGTAGCTTCCCGACGCCAGTGCCTTGCGCACCTCGGCCACCAGACCCGGACGCCGCTGCCAGCCGTACCAGTCCCCACCGCGCCGGTAAACACTATAAATGGGCACGACGATGTCCGGTGCCAGCGCATGCAGCTCCAATGCCTTCGACGCCGGTCTACCGGCGACGACGGCCAGCTCGACGCCGTTGTCGCGCAAGATCTGAACAGCCTCTGCAGGCGAGGTGACCTCCGCCTGGTTCCACTTGTAATGCAGGTGCGCGTCCGCGATGGGCATGCGCGCCTGCTTCTCTGGTGGGGCATCACCCTGCGGTTGCGCGAGCACTGGGCAAGCGAATAGAGAGGCCAAAAGGAAGGCCACCGCACCGATCACGCCTTCGGTGGTGCGACCATGGCGTCGCCCACGCCAATCGGGACTGGATTCGACGTCGATCACCCTTGGGTCTCCTCCGTCACGGGTCGGGCCTCCGGGGCCGCCCGGTGAACCTCGGAATTACACCACCAACTACCCGCGGGGGATCTTTACGGCCCCGCCGACGATCTCGAGGTCGTCCGAGGCAAGGATACTGGTTATTGCATGATCGCACAGACGCGCGGTCATGGCCGAGACCAGGGGGTGTCGCTAGGACCACCTGCTCGAGCAGACCGAGTTCCTCTGCTGGCCCTCGGGAACTTGATCGCGATGATTCGAGCGGACTCGGAAAGCTGTACCGGGGCCAGTCCAAGACCTGGTCTTCCGTTGGGGATTGCATCGAGTTCGAGGGTACGTCGCCGTCGAGAAGGATCACTCATCGAATCGCGCGACACTCGTTTCCGTCCCCGTCGCTCCGGAATGGCGCTCGATTGCCAACCGCCTAAACGACTGCCCCGGCGAACACCGCCCCTCCCTCACCCTCCCTCGGGAGCCTGTCCGAGACCCCCCCGACACGTTGGCGGGCAAAGCGCCGGGCCTTGGGATAGGGAAACACGTCCTCGAAGGCGCCAGCGCGAATCCGGGCCTGCTGCGCCGACCAGAAGTCCGGGGACAGCAGGTCGCCGTGTAGATCGAGAAAGGCCCGCCGCACCCGCGGATCGGTCAACAGAAAGGTCGCCCATTCCTCCGGGAAGACATCGTTCGGCGCCACCGAGTACCAGGGCTCTTCGGCGAGCTCCAGCTCGGGGAAGGGCGCCTCCGGGATGCAGCGAAACCGGCACTCGGTGAGGTAGCAGATCTCGTCGTAGTCGTAGAAGACGACGCGCCCGTGCTGGGTGACACCGAAATTCTTGAGCAGCATGTCGCCGGGGAAGATGTTGACCGCCGCGAGCTGTCTCAGGGCGTTCCCGTATCCCTTCATCGCGCGGCGCACCTGCTCGTCGTCGGCGTCGCGCAGATAGAGGTTCAGTGGGGTCATTCGGGACTCGATATAGAGGTGCTTGATCACCAGCACATCGCCGTCGCGGGTGACGCTGGACGCGGCGTCCCGCTCCAGCTCGGCGAGCAGCTCCGTGGAGAAGCGGTGCAGCGGGAAGCAGGCGTCCGAATATTCCCAGGAATCGGCCATCCGGCCCACCCGGTCGTGCAGCTTGACCAGCCGGTACCGGTCCTTCACCTGCGCGCGGGTGAGGTCTTTCGGAGCGGGGAATCGGTCCTTGATGACCTTGAAGACATAGGGGTACGACGGCAGGGTGAACACGATCATGACCAGGCCGCGCACACCCGGCGCCGTCACCAGCTCGTCCTCCGAATACTTGAGTTGATGCAGGAAGTCCCGATAGAACTCGGTCTTCCCATGCTTCTGCAGCCCGATGGCCGTGTAGAGGTCGGCCTTCGGGCGGCACGGGAGGATACGGGCGAGGAAGCCCACCACCGCCGCCGGCATCTCCGTGTCCACCAGGAAGTAGGAGCGCGCGAAGCTGAACAGGTTGGCGATCTCCGCGGTGCCCGTGAGCACGGTATCCACGTATAGCCCGCCCTGCTCGTTGTTCAGGATCGCCACGCCGAAGGGGATCTCATCTGCGCCGTTGATCAGCTTGCCGATCAGGTAGGCACCCTTGTTTCGGAAGAAGGGTGTATTGAGCACCTGGATCTGGAGATTCTGCCTGGGACCGGCCCAGGACCGCGCCTGCCCGCGAATGAAGCGCAACAGGTTCCTCAGGTCGCGGCGCAGGTCCTCGAAGGGCAGGGAGAAGGAGAAGCCCGTCAGCAGCTCCCCGACCACGCGCCGGAACCCGTCACGCGCCGGATAGAAGCACCGGTGCGCCGGCGTGTCGAGGTCGATGTGCTCGGTCGAGACCGCGGGGCGGACGAAGATGTTGCGATTGTTGAAATAGCGGCGGTGAAACAGCCGACAAAAGACCGAGTTGTAGAAGGTCTCCGCCAGCTCGGGCTGGCGATGCCCGTGGAGCAGGCCGACATAGGCGAGTTTGACGTGCTGCCAGAGCCCCTCGGAGCAGGAATCCAGGGGCAGGCCCGTCCGAAGCGCGTCGACGGTTTCGTCCACACGCCGGTCGTAGAACTGGATGCGCTCCCGCGCCGCCTCCTGCACGGCCTGCCAGTCGGCGCGCTCGAAGCGGTCCCGGGCGCCGGCCGTGACGCCCCGGAACAGGGCATAGTGCCGGTCGAACCCGGCCAGGATCCCCTCGGCGATGCGCTTCGCGAGGGCTGCCTGTTCCACTCCGGGGTGTTGGGCCCTCGATCCCGAATCGAGGGCCGCCGCCGCTCGGGCGGGTGGCCGGGGACGCAGGGGCCGCGACGCCGCGTCTTCCGGCTCCACCGCCCCTGTTGCCACGATTGCCATGGTGCCAGTGCGTCCTGGAACCATGGATCGCTCAGGCGACGGCCGCCGGCCTGAACTGGGCCTCCTCCGTCGAGCCGTGCATCGCCGTCACCGAGGAGACACCGCCCTGGATCACGGTGGTGACGTCGTCGAAATAGCCGGCCCCCACCTCCTGCTGGTGCGCGACGAAGCTGTAGCCCCGACTGGCCGCGGCGAACTCGCGCTCCTGGACCATCTCCACATAGGCGCTCATGCCCTCCTGGGCATAGCGCTGGGCGAGATCGAACATGTTGAACCACATGCTGTGGATGCCGGCCAGGGTGATGAACTGGTACACATAGCCCATGGCCCCCAGCTCCCGCTGGAACCTGGCGATGGTGCGGTCGTCGAGGTTACGCCTCCAGTTGAAGGATGGGCTGCAGTTGTAGGCGAGCAGCTGATCCGGGTACTCGCGCCGGATCGCCTCGGCGAAGCGCCGCGCGAAGTCCAGGTCCGGGGTCGCAGTCTCGCACCACACGAGGTCCGCATAGCGGGCGTAGGCCAAGCCGCGGCTGATGGCCTGGTCGAGCCCCTTGCGGGTGCGGAAGAAGCCCTCCAAGGTGCGCTCGCCGGTGAGAAAGCGGTGATCGTGCTCGTCCGCGTCCGAGGTCAGCAGCGAGGCCGCCTCCGCGTCCGTGCGGGCCAGGACGATGGTGGGGACACCCATCACGTCGGCGGCAAGGCGGGCCGCGATCAGCTTCTCCACGGCCTCCCGGGTGGGCACCAGCACCTTGCCGCCCATGTGACCGCACTTCTTCGCGGCGGACAGCTGATCCTCGAAGTGCACACCGGCGACACCGGCGGCGATCATGTTCTTCATCAGCTCGAAGGCGTTGAGCACCCCGCCGAAGCCCGCCTCCGCATCCGCGACGATGGGCAGGAAGTAGTCGACGTAGCCCGCAGCCCCCGGCTCCAGGCCCCTGCCCCACTGGATCTCGTCGGCCCGCTTGAAGGCGTTGTTGATGCGCCGGACCATGGCCGGCACGCTGTCATAGGCGTAGAGGGACTGGTCCGGATACATAGTCTCGGAGGTATTGGCGTCGGCCGCGACCTGCCAGCCGGAAAGATAGATCGCCTCGATGCCCGCCTTCGCCTGCTGGACCGCCTGACCGCCGGTCAGGGCCCCGAGGCAATTGAGGTAGCCCTTGCCGGCCCCGCCGTTCAGCAGGCGCCAGAGCTTCTCGGCACCCTGCCGGGCATAGGTCGCCTCGGGCTGCACGGAGCCCCGCAGCCGCACCACGTCGGCCGCGCCGTAGGTGCGGGTCACGCCACTCCAGCGCGGGTTGCGGGCCCAGTCCCGCTCCAGCGCGTCGATCTGCTCTTTTCTGGTCAGTGTCATCGTCGTCTTTGCCTCAATGGTGATCGTCGAGCTTAGGAAGGATTCAGTGGAGCTCCCGATAGGCCGGCAGGGTCAAAAAGGGCTCGAAGCGGTCGCTCTCGACGATCCGCGTCAGGAGCCCCGATGATCGCTCCAGCAGCTCCGAGCCGGTCTGCGGGGTGTGTGTCCTCGCCCGATCCAGCTCCTCGCGGAGCAGCCGATGGAAGAGCTCCAGGGTCACGTCGCGGCCGTCGTCGAGCCGACCGGCAGGGCTGCGGATCCACTGCCAGAGCTGGGCCCGGGCGATCTCCGCGGTCGCGACATCCTCCATCAGGTTGTGGATGGGAGCCGCGCCGCGCCCGCCAAGCCAGGCGGCCATGTAGCGCAGGGCCGCCTCGATGTTGTGCCGCACACCGCCCTCGGTGATGGTCCCGTCCGGGACCTGAAGCAGGTCGGCGGCGGTGATCTCCGGCCCCTCGGGCTGGCGGTGCAGCTGGTTTGGTTGCGGCATCAGCCGGTCGAACACCTCCATGGCCACCGGCACCAGCCCGGGGTGGGCGACCCAGGTCCCGTCGTGCCCGTCCCCCGCCTCCCGCTCCTTGTCCAGGCGGACCTTGGCGAAGGCCTGCGCGTTGGCCTCGGGGTCGTCCCGCACCGGGATCTGGGCCGCCATGCCGCCCATCGCGAAGGCCCCGCGACGGTGGCAGGTGCGGATCAGCAGCCGCGAGTAGCTGCGCAGGAAGTGCCGCGTCATGGTGACCTGATCCCGGTCCGGCAGGACGAGGCCGCGCCGGGAATGCAGGCACTTGATGAAGCTGAAGATATAGTCCCAACGGCCGCAGTTGAGCCCGACCACGTGCTCGCGCAGCTCGTAGAGGATTTCGTGCATCTCGAACGCGGCGGGAAGGGTCTCGATCAGGACCGTGGCCTTGATGCTGCCATCGGGGAGGTCCAGGGCCGCCTGGGCGTGGGCGAAGACCTGGCCCCACAGTCGGGCCTCGAGATGGCTCTCCATCTTGGGGAGATAGAAGTAGGGTCCGCTGCCCTGGTCGAGCAGCTTCCGGGCGTTGTGGAAGCAGAAGAGCCCGAAGTCGAAGAGCGCGCCCGGTATGGGCTCGCCACGGACCAGGAAGTGCTTCTCCTGGAGGTGCCAGCCGCGCGGGCGCACGACCAGGGTCGCGGGGTGCTCGGCGAGGGCATAGCGCCGGCCCTCGTCGGACTCGAAGGAGATCGCTCGGCGCACCGCGTCATGGAGATTGCGCTGGCCGTCCAGGGTGCCGGCCCAGGTGGGCGAGTGGGCGTCCTCGAAGTCCGCCATGAAGACCTTCGCCCCGCTGTTCAGGGCGTTGATGATCATCTTCCGGTCGACGGGACCGGTGATCTCGACCCGGCGATCGAGCAGGTCTCCCGGGATGGGCCCCACCCGCCAGTCGCCGTCCCGGATGTGCCGCGTCTCGGGCAGGAAGTCCAGCAGGGCCCCTGAGTCGAAGGCCTCCTGGCGCGCCGCCCGCCGGGCGAGCAGCCCGCCGACGCGGGCACTGAAGCGCTCGTGCAGTCCGACCAGGAAGGCGCAGGCCGCATCGGTGAGGATGTGCTCGTATCCCTCAAGGGGATCGGTGATCCGGAGCACCTCGATGGGCGCCTCGGCGAGATTTGCTGCCACTCCAACCTCCGGTTCTGACTGTCGCCCCGGGGAAAACCGAGGCGAAGTTGCCTTTTCCCGGCAAAGTAGAGTGGCCGCCAAGACTGTACTAGGCTCTAAAGCTAATACTTATCATCAATGTTCGTAATAGTGTCACCGCCATGAGGTCCGCCAAACCGAGACCCTGCCCGCCCAACCGCCTGCGTCAGTTGCGCGCCTTCTGCGAGGCGGCCCGGGCGGGAAACATGTCCAGGGCCGCGGATACGCTCTGCGTGAGCCAGCCCTCGGTGTCCCAGCTCATCAAGGGACTGGAGGCCGATCTGGGCCAGACCCTGTTCGAGCGCCGCGGCCCGCGGATCCAGCTGACCGAGGCCGGGCGCTGTTTCTTCGAGCTGGCACTGCCCCTGGTCGAGGGGGTCGACAATCTGCCGGCGGCCTTCCTCGAGCGGGTGGACGAGGTGGTGCAGGGCTCACTGGATATCGCCGCCGGCGAGTCGACCATCCTGTACCTGCTCCTGGACCTGGTGAAGGCATTCACCGAACGGTTTCCCCAGATCGACCTGCATCTGCACAACGTCACGGGCCGGGACGGCCTGGCAATGCTTCGCGCCGGGGAGGTGGACTTCGCCGTCGGCTCGATGATCGACATCCCCCGCGACATCCTCTATCTGCCGGTCTTCAACTACGACCCCATGCTGATCACCGCCCTGGATCACCCGCTGGCGGGGCGCGCGGAGGTCACCCTGGAGGAGGTCAGCCACTGCGGCCTGATCCTGCCGCCGCGCCACCTCAGCACCTGGCACATCGTCGACCTGGTGTTCCGTCAGCAGGGGCTCGAGTACGACGTGGTGCTGGAGGCGGGCGGCTGGGAGATCATCAAGCGCTGTGTCGAGAAGAACCTGGGCGTGTCGATCGTGACCAGCATCTGCCTGACGGGGACCGAGCGGCTGGCCAGCATCCCCCTGAGCCGCTACTTCCCGCGACGCAGCTACGGCCTGGTGATGCGAAAGAACAAGCAGCTCTCCCCCCAGGCACGGCGTTTCGTGGAGCTGATGGAGCCGCGGTACCTAGAGCGTATCGCCGAGGCCAAGACCGGTCGGCGGGGGCCGCGGCTCCCCGCACGCAGGACCGGCCCGGCGGAGGAAGGGCTCATGGGGCATGACGAGTCCCTGTCTTAGCGCAATCGCGGATGGCCGCGGCGCCGCGTCATGTCCGTCGCGAGTGCTGTCCCGTTGCCACCCCGGAAGGACCGGCTTGCCAGGCATCCCCCCGGACCATCGAACCCGACTCTGTCCCTAGTGGTCCCGTGGCACGGGATGAATCCTTGCCGTGCGTCAATCCAGATAGACTCGCACCCGGCTGCCGCGGCCGCGACCGTCCAGCACCGAGAGGACCGTGAAGCCGGGACCGGGCGGGGTCCAGGTCGCGGTGCGGTTGAAGGGCTCCTGGGCGACGGGTGCACCGTCGGCGAGCCAGGTGAAGGGGGGGACCCCGTTTCGCACCTTGAGGACCAGGTTGCCGCCTTGAAGCACCCCGATCTTGAGCCGGGCCCCGTCGGGTGGAAAGGCGATCTCCGGACCCGCGGCGGGACCGGCCGCCGGGTCCGACCCGCGCACTCGGGCCTGGCGCAGGGTCGGCGGCAGCTCGGCGGTCCGCGCCAGGAGCACGCCCCGCGGGGCCGGGGGCAGCGGGACCACCGGACCCAGCCTCGCGAAGGCGTCCACCAGGATGGGGGCGGCGGCCTCGATGCCGATCAGACCGGGAACCGACGCACCGTCCGGCCGGCCCACCCAGACCCCGACCAGATGCCGCCCGTCCCACCCCAGGGCCCAGGCGTCTCGATAGCCATAAGAGGTCCCGGTCTTGAAGGCGATCTCCGTGGGGGCGGCATGGGCGGGCGCGGGGACCTCCCGCAGGATCGAGCCCAGGTACCAGGCGGCGGTCTCGCTCAGCACCCGGCCCTGGGACTGGGCCGCGATGGGCGCGGCCGGCCCTCGGATCTCGACGAGGGGCATGGGCCTGCCGCCCCGGGCGATGGCCCCATAGATCCGCACCAGATCGCTCAGGGTGACCCCGACGCCCCCCAGACCAATGGCCAGGCCGGGTGGCGAGGTGTCCGCCAGCTCGGGGGCTGCACCGGCGCGACGCATCCGCGCCACCAGCCGGGCCGGCCCCACCGCGTCCAGCAGCCGCACCGCCGGGACGTTGAGCGACAGGGCCAGGGCTCGGCGCACCGTCACTGTCCCCTGGAAGCTGCGGTCGAAATTCCCCGGCGCATAGCCGGCGAAGGCGGTCGGCCGGTCCTCGATCAGGCTCTCCGGATGGGCGAGTCCGAGATCGAATGCGAGCCCGTAGATCAGCGGCTTCAGTGTCGATCCGGGTGAGCGCGGTGCCCGGGTCATATCGACGAAGCCGTCCCGGGCTGCATCCAGCAGGCCCGCCGAGCCGACGGAGGCCAGGACCTCCCCGCTGCGATGATCCACCGCCAGGATGGCCGCCGAGACCCGCGGGTCCAGGTTCGCCGCGCGCTCCGCCGCGAGGGCCTCCAGTCGCGCCTGGAGGGCGGCGTCCAGGGTGAGACGAAGCTCCGAGCGGTCGGGAAAGGCGCGCGCGAGACGCCCGCTGGCATGGGGCGCCAGCAGGGGGAGCGGTTGGCGGCGCGTCGGAACGGGCTCCCGCCGGGCGGCGGCCTCGGTCTCGGCGTCGATCACACCGAGGGTGAGCAGTCGGGCCAGGATCCGATCCCGGGCGCGGCGGGCCGCCGCCGGGTCCCGGTCCGGACGGCGTGCCTCCGGGGCCTGGGGCAAGGCCACCAGCAGGGCCGACTCGGCCGCGGAGAGTCGCGTCGGCTCCTTTCCCAGCCAGGCCAGGGACCCGGCCCGCAGGCCCTCCAGGTTGCCGCCGTAGGGCGCGACGGTCAGATACGCGGCAAGGATGGCGTCCTTGCCCGCGCGACGCTCCAAGGCCAGCGCGCCGAGCATTTGCCCCAGCTTGCCGTCGACGGTCCGCGTCTCCAACCCCCCCAGGAGACGCACGAGCTGCATCGTGATCGTGGACCCGCCCGAGACCACCCTCCCCCGCGTCGCGAGCTGAAAGCCGGCGCGGGCGAGCGCCAGGGGATCCACCCCCGGATGCCGGTGGAAGCGGCGATCCTCCACCGCCAGCAGCATCGCGATGAAGCCGGCATCCACCGAAGCGAGGTCGACCGGCAGGCGCACCCGACCCGGCGCCACCGCAAAGGCACGCAGCAACCTTCCCTTTCGGTCCAGGACCAGCCGCGACGTCGGCACCTCCAGGCCGGGCGGCTCGGCGCGAGAGACCAGCGCCTCTAGCCCCGACCAGGCAATCACGAGCAGGAGCGCAAGGACGCACAGTGCGAGCCAGGTCCGTGAGGCCAGTGCCAACATTAGCCCCCGCTTCTATCCGGGGCGACAAGGGAGCGCTGAAATGTCAGGCGCCTCCCATCAGGGGCCAGAGGCCCCGCCATTGTCAATCGCCTGCTAGACCTTCCGCACCGTGCCATTCGGGGCAAAGATCCACACCTGCCCTTCCCATTTGCCGGGGTCGGCACAGGTGTCGGTCTTGTTCGTGGGAATGCCATGGACTCGCTTGACGTAGGAGTAGCGCTTGAGGTCCAGGTCCTGCATATCCGTGGATGCCTTGACTCCAGTCAGCGTGTGGCCCGCGAGCTCTTTGCACATGCGCCAGCCGAAGGCGGCGACCGACTTGCCTTGCGCCGTCGTAAGGCGATGATTCCCGGCCGCGGCGCACCCGACCAGCTCGATGCCAAGCGCCTTGTTATCGAACATGCCGCGCAATTTCCTGAACTGCCGAACCGTCTTGAGGTTGATCGTGTCCTTGCAGAATTCGACCCCAAAGCCACCGTGCATGCGGCCTTTGGCGTCCTGCCGCCCAAACCCATGCGCCGTGATCGACAGCAGCGAGATCTTGCCTCGGCCGGCGGCGTTCTTGACCTTGATAAGCACGTCCGCAAGAACGCTGCTGCTATCCACCACGATCCGAGTCGGCCCTGGGGCGGCAATGCCCCAGGCGCAGAGTCTGTGGTGAACGCGCTTGTCGATGATACTGATCTTCACTCCCAATTCGACGCACCTCCGTGAGCGGCCTTGTCGTATTCAAGAGCGTAGACCATCACGGAGCGCGAGCGGGGCGCCCGGCGAAGCCGGCAGGGCGGTGCACGTCCTTGGCGGTGGCAACGGGCCGCAAGGGTGCCTTGGGCGCAAGAACACCGCGGTATAAAGCTGGACCGCGAGGTGGTCGATGGGGTGGGTCCGACAGCGAGGCGGTTGGCGCCGTCCCTGAAGGCGGACAAATCGTTCGCCGGGCTGCGACTCGAACCGCCCTCTGACGTCTTCGGAACGAGCCGCGGCCTTGAGGGTTTGGCAGTGAAAAGCGGTCAGCCTCGCGGCGCCGAAGTCCGAGCAGGCGACGGCCAGATAGACGGGCCCAAGGACCTGGACGGGCTCCGCCTCAGCCCCCGAACTCGAAGGTAATCTGCCCCTCCCGGACCTGCACCCGCACCCGGCTGCCGTCGGGGCACTCGCCGGTGACGATCCGCATGGCCAGCGGGTTCTCCAGCTGACGCTCCACCTCCCGGCGCAGGGGCCGGGCTCCGTAGACGGGGTCGAATCCGTCGGCGGCGAGCTTGTCGAGCACGGGGTCTTCGACCAGGACCTCGACCCTGCGAGAGGCCAGGAGGCGTCGCACCAGCTCGTCGACGAACATCGCGGCGATGGCCCGCACATCCTTGGGCTCCAGGTAGTGGAAGACGATGACGTCGTCCAGCCGGTTGAGGAACTCGGGCTTGAAGAACCGCTTCACCTCGTGCAGCACCAGGTCCCGCGCCTCCGCGTAGCTCGGGGTGGCGGACTGGATGAAACCGATGGGGCGCTTGTCCGGCGACAGGGCCTCGGTACCGAGGTTGGAGGTCCCGATCAGGATGGTGTTGCGGAAGGACACCGTGCGGCCCTGGGCATCGGTGAGGCGGCCGTCCTCGAGAATCTGCAGCAGCATGTTGAAGACGTCCGGGTGGGCCTTCTCCATCTCGTCGAGCAGGACCACGGTGTAGGGGTTGCGCCGCACCCGCTCGGTGAGCTGGCCCCCCTCGCCGTAACCGATGTAGCCGGGCGGGGCGCCGATCATCTTGGAGACCTCGTGACGCTCCATGTACTCAGACATGTCCAGGCGCACGATGCGCGACTCATCGTCCAGCAGGAAGGCGGCCAGTGCCCTCGCCAGCTCGGTCTTGCCCACCCCGGTGGGGCCGAGGAAGAGGAAGGACCCGATGGGGCGGCGCGCCGAGGTGATGCCGGCGCGGTTGCGGCGGATGGCGTCCGAGACGGCGCGCACGGCATCCTCCTGACCCACGATGCGTCTGTGCAGGTTCTCCTCCATACGGGCGAGCTTGTCGGCCTCCGTCTCCACCATGCGGGCCACCGGGATGCCGGTCCAGTGGGAGACGACCTGGGCGATGTCCTCGGCGTGGACGTCCTTCTCCTCCCTGCCGCGGGAGGACTCCCAGTCCTTGCGGGCGGCGGCCAGGCGCTCCTCGAGCTTGAGGATCTCCATCTGGAGCCGCGCCGCCTCCTCGAAGGCCTGGCCGTTGAAGGCGTCCGTCTTCGCCCGAAGCAGGCGCTGGCGCTCCCGCTCCAGCTCCCTGACCTCCCGGGGGATGGCGATCTGACGCAGGTGCTTGTGGGAGCCGGCCTCGTCGAGCAGGTCCACGGACTTGTCCGGCAGGCGGCGGTCCGAGATATAGCGCTCGGCGAGCTGGGCCGCGGACTCCAGGGCGTCCTGGGCGAAACGCACCTGGTGGTGGCGCTCGTAGTGGGGGGCGATCCCCTCGAGGATGCGGACGGTCTCCTCCACCGAGGGCTCGCGTACCAGGATCGGATGGAAGCGCCGCTCCAGGGCCTTGTCGGTCTCGACGAAGCGGTGGTACTCGTCTAGGGTGTCGGCCCCGATGACCTGCAGCGTCCCCTGGGCCAGGGCCGTCTTGAGCAGGCTGGGGGCGTCCAGGCCGCCGGCCCCCGCCCCGGCGCCGACCACCGTGTGCAGCTCGTCGATGAAGAGGATGACCTTGCCCTTGGCCTCGATCACCGCGTCGCGCACGGACTTGAGGCGCTCCTCGAACTCCCCGCGCATCTTGGCCCCGGCCACGATCTCGCCCATGTCCAGTGCCAGCAGGCGCTTGTTGAGCAGGGTGTCGGGCACGTCGGCGTCGGCGATCCGCTGGGCGAGCCCCTCGACGATCACGGTCTTGCCCACCCCCGCCTCGCCGATCAGGGCGGGGTTGTTCTTCTTGCGCCGGGAAAGGGTCTGGATGACCTGGGCGATCTCCTCCTCGCGCCCGATGACGGGATCGAGCTCGTGACGGCGGGCCATCTCCGTGAGGTCGCGGGTGTAGCGCTCCAGGACATCGGGCTCGGTCTCCGCGTCCTCGCTGTTGATGGTCCGGCCCCCGCGGATCTCCCGCAGGGCTTTGCGCGCCTGGTCGCGGTTGATTCCTTCCTCGCGCAAGAGCTCGGCGGTGTGGCCAATCTTCGGATCGAAGAGTGCGATGAACAGGGTCCCCGTGGAGATGTAGCTGTCACCCAGCTGCTGGGCCTCCTCGTAGGCGATCCGGAAGAGCTCGGCCACCTCCTGGGTCGCCACGATCTGATTGGCCTGGACGGGGGCCGCACGCTGGTAGTGCTGGCGGACGCGGCCCTTGATGCGCTCGGCCGCCTCGCCCGGGTTGGAGAGCAGGTTCCCCAGGATGCGCATGGGCTCCGCATCGGACTGGGACAGCACGGCGAGGAGGATGAAGTCCGGCGTGAGCAGGTTCTGGCGCAGGCTGGCGAGCTCCGCCACCGCCATCTCCAGGGCCTGCAGTACCTTTCTGGTGCTGAGCTGGGTGAAGTTCTGGATCATGGCCTCGTCTTTCCTGGGGTAGGAAACGTCCGCTTAGTGGGCCCTCGCCGAGCAACCGAGTCCGCGAGGCGGGGCGATCCCGCAGAGCCCACAACATGCTATCGCCCAGAAACCATCCAGGCGCCCACGATCTCGTGCCTGCCTCAAGGGGAGGCGGACTGCGCCCCAAGGCCGAAGACCCCCATTTCGGCCCTCCTTAGCGGTACTTGGCGCCCCGTGGCGCAGCGTTGAGCGCCCCCCCGGACGTTCGCCAACCTCAGGCCACGATGCAAGTTGAACCGGGCGGGGCGTGCGATTCCTGGGAGACGCTGATCAAATGCCTTTCTGGCATTCGATCAGCTCGCGTCCAGAGACTCCCGCGACTCGGGACACTCTATTTTCAGGGGCTGAAGGCCCTTAAAAATGGCGGACCATCCTTGGCCCGAACGGGAAGCGCAATAGAGCAGCCATTCCCCTCGGAGAGGCCTTCTTGTGCCGGATGGGCACGGGGGACCCGGCAGAGGGCATCACTCCAGTATCTTCGGGCCCCGCGGTGACGGGGGACAACAAAAGCGACCGATCGAGCGATGACAGGGGCCGCGGCAAGGCTATACTGCGCCGATCAGAATTCTTTCCCTGCGGCCGGTCCCCAACCCAGGACACCCGTCTTCCCCCGCGGCCCGCCTTGCCCAGATGCGCCTCTTCTGGTCCCTGCTAAGCGCCTTTCGGGTTCCCATCACGCCCGCCATCTGGGAGCGCTTCCTGCAGATGATGCGCGAGCTCGGACGCTCCAGCGTAGGTCCAAAGGCCCGCGGTCTGCTCGTGATGCTGATCCTGTTCATGTTCGCGATCAACGGATTGAACGTGCTCAACAGCTACGTGAACCGGGACTTCATGACCTCGATCGAGAATCGGGACATGGATGCCTTCGTGTTCTACGCATTGCTGTATGTGGGCGTCTTTGCCCTTTCCACCGTGGTCGCCGTCCTCTTCCGCTACGTGGAGGAGAGCCTGGGGCTGCTGTGGCGTAAGTGGCTCACGGACCAGGCCATCGACCGTTACCTCGAGGACCGCACCTATTTCCGGCTCCACGCCAACGGGGGACTGCAGAACCCGGATCAGCGCATCTCCGAGGATATCCGGGCCTTGACCGCCACCACCCTGTCCTTCGGGCTCATGTTCCTCAACGCCAGCTTCACCGTCATCGCCTTCTCCGGCGTCCTGTGGAGCATCAGTCCCCTGTTGTTCGTGGTCGCCGTCGTCTACTCCATCACCGGCTCCCTCCTGACCATCTACCTGGGCAAGCCCCTCGTGCGACTCAATTACGATCAGCTCGACCGGGAGGCCAACTTCCGGGCACGGCTCGTCCACGTACGTGAGAACGCCGAGTCTGTCGCGCTTCTGCGGCGGGAGGGGCGCCTCCGGGAGCGGCTCAAGGAGCGGCTGGAGCAGCTGACCGCGAACTTCAAGCGCATCATCGAGGTGAACCGCAACCTGGGCTACTTCACGACCGGCTACAACTATCTCATCCAGATCATCCCCGCCCTCATCGTCGCTCCCCTCTTCATCCAGGGAAAGGCGGAATTCGGGGTCATCACCCAATCCGCCGTGGCCTTCGGCCACCTGCTCGGAGCCTTCTCCCTCATCGTCACCCAGTTCCAGTCCATCTCCACCTACGCGGCGGTGGTGGCTCGACTCAACGCCTTGCGCGAGGCCATGACCCAGGAGCGACCCTCCCCCTCGCCGACGGTCGAGCTGGCCGAATCCGTGGGCAGCGTGGCGTTCGAGCACCTGTCCCTCTATAGGCCGCGGGACGGGCGCGTCCTGGTCAAGGACCTCAGCCTATCGGTGCCCGCCGGAATCTGCCTGCTGGTGCGCTCCACGAGCGAGGCGGCCGAGAAGGCCTTGTTCCGGGCCACGGCGGACCTGTGGTACCGCGGCGAGGGCCGTATCCTGCATCCGGGACATGACGAGATCTTCTTCCTCCCGGAGCGCCCCTACGTTCCCCCGGGGACTCTGAGAGACATCCTGCTGCGCACCGGTGAGGAGGAGCTGGTCCCCGACGAGCGCATCCTGAAGTGCCTCACGGACCTCAACCTCGGTCATGTGCTCGAGAAGGCGGGCGGTCTGGACGTGGAGCAGAAATGGGACGACATGCTGTCTCTCGGCGAGCAGCAGCGCTTGAGCTTCGCGCGGGTCCTCCTCGCGGAGCCCCGTTTCGTCTTCCTCGATCACCCGAGCCGCGGACTGAGCGAGTGCCCCCTATGGGATCTCCTCAATCTGCTGCGGCAGCAGGACATCACCTATCTGACCCTGGGGGACAACACGGACGATCCGCGCTTCTACGATCGGCTCCTGGAGATCGAGGCCGACGGCTCCTGGCGTCTGCGCCCGCCCGGCGGCGGGGAGCTGGTCGACAACGGAAACGGGACCGGGCAGGAGAAGGCAGCCCAGTCGCTCAGCGCCACGCCCGCGTGTCACGTCCCCGATTCCGAGCCGTGACAGCGCCGACCTTCCCGCCCGACTTCCTCTGGGGGGCCGCCACCTCGGCCTATCAAATCGAGGGCTCCCCCCTGGCGGACGGCGCCGGCCCCAGCATCTGGCACCGTTTCAGCCACAACCCAGGCCGAATAGCCAACGGTGAGACGGGTGACCTCGCCTGCGACCACTATCGCCGCATGGGCCAGGATCTGGAGCTGATGGGACGCCTGGGGCTCAAGGCGTACCGATTCAGCGTCGCCTGGGGCCGGGTGCTGCCGGAAGGACGGGGGCCAGTCCGTTCGGCGGGACTGGACTTCTACGAACGCGTCGTGGACGGGCTGCTGGAGCGGGGCATCCAGCCCATGGTCACCCTCTACCATTGGGACCTGCCCGCGGTCCTGCAGGATCGCGGTGGCTGGCTCAATCCGGACAGTCCGTCCTGGTTCGCCGATTATGCGGCCCTCCTCTTCCGTACCCTGGGAGACCGGGTCCCTCTCTGGGTGACCCTGAACGAGCCCTGGGTGGTGACCGTGCTGGGCCATCTCACGGGGGACCACGCCCCGGGGCACCAGGACCTCTTCGAGGCGCCTCGGGTGGCACACAATTTACTTCTGGCCCACGCCGAGGCGGTCGGCACTTATCGTGCGATCGCACGGGGCCGCATCGGCATCGCCGTCAACCTGGAGCCCCAGCATCCCGCCACCCCCGCGGACGCGGTCGCTGCCTCGAGGCGCGACGTCTTCGTCAACCGCTGGTTCCTGGACCCCCTGTTCCTGGGTACCTATCCCCACGAGCTGGAATCCATCTTCGGTTCCGCCTGGCCCGATCTACCCGAGCGGGAGCTGCAACGGATCCGCAGCCCCGGGGATTTCCTCGGAGTCAATTACTACTCTCGCGGCCTGGTGCGGTCGGACCCGTCCGCCCATCCACTCGGGGCTGCGCGAATCGTCCCCGAAGGGGCACCCCTCACCGCCATGGACTGGGAGATCTACCCCGAGGGCCTGACCGAGATCCTGCTTTGGCTCAAGAACCGATATGGCAACCTGCCGCTCTACGTCACCGAGAACGGGGCGGCCTTCGACGATCCGGGACCCGTGGACGGCGAGGTCCCCGACGCCGACCGGGTGGCCTATCTGCGCACTCACCTTCTAGCCGCGCGTAACGCCATGGCACAGGGGGTGGACCTCCGGGGCTACTTCGTCTGGTCGCTACTTGACAACTTCGAGTGGGCCCTGGGCTACGACAGGCGCTTTGGCCTCTACCAGGTGCACCCGCTAACCCGGAACCGCACACCAAAGCGCAGCGCCCGCTTCTACAGCAGCGTCATCCAGACCAACGGGGCGAGCCTGACCTAAGGAAACCCTGATCTATTGCGTTTCCCGTCTGGGCGAGGGATCGCCCGGCAGTTTCAGTGACAATAGGTCACTGAAAATGGAGCGCATCGAGAGTCGCGCCTCTCGATGCGCGAGCTGATCGAGTGCCAGGATGGCATTTGATCGGCATCTCTCTAAGGCTCTCGGGGACCGATTCCCTGGCGAGACGTCCCGGCATCAGCCCTCGAACAGGGACGGGTCGCCCTTGCCCACACGGATGACCTCGGGAGGATCCGCGATCATGTCGACCACGGTGGTGGGCTCCAGCCCGCAGAAGCCCCCGTCGATCACCAGATCCACGAGCTTGTCGAGGCGCTCGCGCATCTCCTCCGGGTCCGTCAGGGGCCGGTCGTCATCCGGCAGTATCAGGGTGGTGGACAGGATCGGCTGGTCGAGCTCCGCGAGCAGGGCACGGCAGATGGCATTGTCCGGCACTCGGATGCCGATGGCCTTGCGCCTCGGGTGGAGCAGCCGTCGGGGCACCTGCTTGGTGGCCTCGTGAATGAACGTGTAGGGCCCGGGCGTGAGGGTCTTCAGGAGCCGGAAGGCCTGGTTGTCGATCTTGGCGTAGGTGGTGATCTCCGAGAGGTCTCGGCACACCAACGTGAAGTGGTGCTTGTCGTCGAGACGACGAATCCGGCGGATGCGCTCCATGGCGTCCTTGGCCCCGATCTGGCAGCCGAAGGCATAGGAGGAATCGGTCGGATAGACGATGACGGCGCCGCTGAGCAGGATCTCGACCGCGCGGCGAATCAGACGGACCTGGGGGTTCTCAGTGTGGATTTGGAAGAACTGGGCCACGGACGCGCTTACCGATTCCTCAGGCCGCGCTGTGCACGGATGCCCGGTGGTCGAGCACCTCGGGCCAATCGGACCAGATCGGGACACAGTCGTCGGGCAGCGCCGGCAGCCGACCGAGGTGGATCCAGGGATGCGCGGAGACAGACAGCTGGGGGCCGTGGAAGTCCGAGCCCACCGAGGCCAGGAGTCGCTGCTCCCGGGCGTGCTGGGCGTAGGTGAAGATATCGTCCCTGCTGTGGCTGCCGGAGACCACCTCTAGACCCGCACCACCCAGCTCGCGGAGCTCGCCCAGGAGTCGCAGCAGCCGGGTGCGCGTCAACTTGTACCGAGCCGGGTGGGCGAGCACTGCTTGACCACCGGCGGCGCGGATCCAACCCACCGCGGACTCGAGGCTCGCCCAGTCCCCGGGGACATGGCCCGGCTTGCCGTTGACCAGAAAGTGCTTGAACACCGCCCGCTCGTCCGCGGCGAGGCGCCGCTGCACGAGGAAACGGGCGAAATGGGTACGCCCCACGAGGCGCCCGTTGGAGAGGGCCTTGGCCCCCGCGTACGCACCCTCGATGCCCGCCTTGGCGAGGCGCCGGCCGATCTCCTCCGCCCGCCACCCGCGGAACTCCAGGAGACTCGCGAGGCCGCGCTGCAGCTCTGGGTGATCGGGGTCGAGCCGCAGCCCGACGACGTGGATGGTACGCCCACCCCAGGTCACGGAGATCTCGACCCCGGGGATCAGAAGCATGCCCTTTCCCGCGGCGACCGCACCGGCCTCCCGAAGCCCGTCGGTGGTGTCGTGGTCCGTCAAGGCCAGCACCTCCACCCCGGCCGCAACGGCATAATCGACCAGGGCGCTGGGCGTCAGTGTGCCGTCCGAGGCGGTCGAGTGAGTGTGGAGGTCTGGGCTCGTACGCATGATCGCATTCTACCAGGATGGGATATCCCGTCCTCCAAGACGACACCCGGGCCGGATTGCTATCATCCGACCATGATTCCTCCGGTCGACATCCGCTACGTGGCGCAGGAGTTCCAACGCCTCGGGGAGGAGGTGCGACGTTCGGCCGAGGACTCTCAGCAAAGCCTGGAGCCTCACCCGGAGGTCCTCATCGATGGGCTGGCGGCACTCCTCGACGTCCTCGCCGCCGCGGAGTCTTCGGGCGGCATCGACTCCGGTTCGAGCCTCCGCAGGCAGATGCCGGTGGAGCCCGACGGCCTGCTCACCCACGGGCTGGATCTCCTATCCCAGCTTGCCGGCCAGGCGGCGCGCCTCAATCAACCGCAGGCGGCCAAGGCCATCGAGGGACTCGCCCTCCCCCTGGCCTGCTGGATGATGCGGCTCGGTGCCGAGCTCGTTCACCCCGAGCCCGTGGTCAACGCGGCCGCGGCGCTGGCCAACAGACTGCGGGAGCCCGACGATCTCGCAGCCCTCTATGGTCTGATGAGCGAGGTGGTGAACGGGATTAGTCCCCTGCGCGCCCAGGAGGCGGAGGAGGACAGGCGGGGCCGCACGGTGAGCCGGCCCTGGCGGGTGCTGCTCCTTAACCGGGCCATTGTGGCAACGCGAAGCCATCGCCCGCCCCTGATGATGGAGGCGTTCCAGGCGGTGTGCGAGCATCTTCCGGAGGACGCGCCCGCATTCTTCCGGGAGGGCCTGGGCCAGATGGAGGCGCTCAACTACCCCCAGCCGGTCCGCGATCTCATGGATCGCTATTACAGCCTCTGGTGCACCGGACAGCGGCTTCACTGACACACGGGATCCGCGGATCCGCTAGTCAATCCCTCCAGGGAGGGCCTCGCCCGGGTCCCGCGGGCCAGTCCACGAAAACCCTCGAGCGGCGAGGAAAAATCCTGAATCTCTGTCTAAAATTACGGTGTAACCGTATTCAGGAGTGGCCGATTTCTCTGCCATGAACAAGCGCCGTATCGCCATCGGTGTGGGTCTCGCGATTCTGATCGGAGCCTGGATGCTCCGGGACGGGGAGGAGACGCCCGCGCCCGATGAAAGCATGCAACCGCGCGACATCCCCACCGCTCGACAACCCCAAGCCCCCGACTGGCGATCCCCCGCACCGGCGGAGCGATCCCCTCTCGGACCCGCTGACCAGCGCTTTGGCGGCAACGCAGGCCCCTATGGCCGGGGTTACGGTGGTTACGCCGGGTCCTCCGGCCAAGGTCTTGGCGGTTATGCCGGGCGCTATGACCCGCGTCCTGGCGACAGCTATATTCAGGAGGAGACTTATCGGTTCAGACCCTTGGGGGAACGCGAGCGTCGCCGGATCGAGGAGCGGGCACGGGCACCTTATGGCTCATCCTACCCCTATCCGTCGGCGGGCGATCACTTGCAGCCCCGGCGGCAGCCCGGCACCGGCTCACCCCCCACTTACGGCGTCGACCCGATGAGCCGAGATCCCTGGATGCAGGACTGGCGCGACCGAGGCTGGGGAACCGAGGGTTACGGGTTCAGGCAGCCAGAGCCGGCACGCCAGACCCTTGACCGTTGGCAGGATCTCTACGGGAGTCCCCCCAAGGGGGGCGAGTGGCCACCATCGGAGCCCGGAATCCTACAGGAGCCCAGCCAGTGGGGCGCCATCCCACCCGATCGCGAGCCCCCCTCCCACCGTATGTACCCCTCCTTGGACCTGCATCGAGACCGTCGAATCACCGCCCGGTAGATCAGGGCATTCGGCACGAACCCACCCCGCCGGGTCGAGCCGGGCCATGCTGCGGTCAGGCGGGGATCAGATGCTTATGGACGCGATAGAGGAAGGTGTCGCGGCTGAGCCCCAGGAGGCGCGCGGCCCGACTCTTGTTGCCCCCGGCGAGCGAGAGGGCTTGGCGGATCAGCTCCGCCTCGAGTTGATTGAGGTCGATACCCTGGGGCGGCAGGGTGAAGCCGGCCGCGCCACGGCCTTCCTTGACGTGCCCGGTGATCAGCTCCGCCGGAAGGTCCTCCGGGACGATCTGGGCGCCCGGATAGAGAATGACCAGGCGCTCGCAGAGGTTCGCGAGCTCCCGCAGATTCCCGGGCCACAGGTAGCGACGGAAGATCCGTTCGGACCCCGCGGACAACTGGGGAACCGGAAGCCGATGGCGCTCGGCGGCGGCGGCCATGAAGTGGGCACTCAGGGCCGACACGTCGAGGATCCGATCGCGTAGGGGCGGTACCTCGATGGGCACCACGCACAGACGGAGGTGCAGGTCGCGCCGGAAGCGGCCCTCGCGCACCGCGGCCCCCAGATCCTGCGCCGAGGCGGCGATCACCCGCGGTGCGGAGCCCGGATAGGCATCCGCCGCGGCCATCAGATGGAGCAAACGGGCCTGGTCCGTGCTGTAGAGCTCGCCGACCTCATCCAGATACAGGGTCGCGGGTGTCGCGCCGCTACCGCTGGGGATGCCCATCAGGGTCGCGGACAGGGCACCCTCCGGGGCCCCGGCGCAGGTGAAGGTCACGAAGGGACCTCGAGCCCGGGGACTCTCGGCGTGGATGTCACGCGCCAGGGACGTGCGACCGCTGCCGGGCTCCCCGAGCAGCAGGACTCCCACGTCGGTGGCCGCGACCATCCGCGCGGCGTTGCGCATCCGTTGGAAGGCAGGCGAGCTGCCGATCAGATTGGTCTTCATCGCGTGATCCTCGACCATATCCGCCAGGCGGGGATGAATGTCATATCGCCCCATTGTATCCTTGGAAATGTAATGTCGATAGACCGAGGACGATGACCAGCAGACCCGCTGCTGCCTGGAACCGTCGGTCCTGGCCCAGACGATAGAGTCGACCGGCGAGCAGCCCTCCTGTCAGCAGCACCGGCAGGGTCCCCGCCCCGAACAAGGCCATGTAGAGGGCCCCGCTCAAGGCACCGGCCTGGGCGGGCGACCCGATGAGCATGCTATAGACGAGGCCACAGGGCAGCCAGCCCCAGACGGCCCCATAGAGGATCGCCTGGAGAGGCGTTCGCACGGGCAGCAATCGGCGTCCGATGGGCTCCAGGAGGCGCCACAATGGCTCACCGAGACGTTCCATGGCCGCGAAGCGCGGGAACCACCCGCCGATGTAGAGTCCGATGCCGACCATGACCAGAGCCGCGAGAACCCGAAGCACATCGAAGAGCCAAGCGCGGGCCTCACTCGCCAACAGGGCCCCCCCAAGCCATCCGAACAGGGCACCGGCAACCGAGTAACTGGCGATCCGCCCGAGGTTGATCGCCAGCAGGAAGCCGACCAGCCGACTCGGCTGAGTCCGGACCTCGGTGGGCAGCGAGAAGCTCAGCGCCCCCAGGATGCCCCCGCACATGCCGATGCAGTGAAGGGCACTGAGCAGGCCGACGACGAAAGCTGCCACGTAGGCCGTGTTCATGACTTGTAAGATCGAGCGAAAAGGCCCTGAGTCGGCATGTTCTAATCGAAAAACATAATCTTACAGAGCTGTATTCATGGAGTTACTGAAGACCCATCTGGACGCCGGCATTATCGCGGTGCTGGGGTTCATGAGCTTCCTCGCCATCGCGTTCGTGATCGAGCGTTACCTCTATTTCGCCCGGGTCAAGCTCGGGGCCTTCGATCACCCCGACGATCTTGAGATCGCCCTCACCCGCCATCTCACCGCTATCGCAACCGTCGGGGCCAACGCCCCCTACGTCGGTCTGCTCGGCACCGTGCTCGGCATCCTAATCACCTTCTACGACATCGGGCAAAGCGGCACTATCGAGACTGCGTCCATCATGGTCGGGCTGGCCCTGGCCCTCAAGGCCACGGCCCTCGGGCTGGTGGTCGCCATCCCGTCTATCATTTTCTACAACGCCCTGCTGCGCCGCGTCGATGTGCTCAAGGCCCGCTGGCATCGCCTGCACCAGCGGGAGGCAAAGCCATGAGGCGCATGGACCAGATCAACGTCATCCCCTTCATCGACATCATGCTGGTCCTACTGGCCATCGTGCTCACCACCGCGACCTTCATCGTCGAGGGGCGGCTCCAGATCCGTTTGCCGGCGGCCTCGACCCCGACCCCACCCCCGGCCATCGAGCGGGTGGAGATCGCCATCGACGCGGGCGGCGGGCTCTATTTCGCGAGCGAGCCCCTCGGCACCGGCGCGGACGCGCTGGCCCTCCTGGAGCCCCGGCTCGACACCCTCACCCTGGATACACCCATCGTGCTGCGCGTGGACGCCGAGACCCGCTTCCAGCCATTCATCGCCGTGGTGGACCAGCTCAAGGGCCGCGGCCTGGATCGGATGACCATCCTAACCCGTCAGCCGTGAAACGACGCGCCCGCTGTTGGCGCTGCGTCGCCGTTGGTCTCCTCGCCTCCGCCCTCATCCACGCGGCAGCGGCGGCGTGGTGGCTGCGCGGGCGCGCCCCCCAGACCGCGCCGCCCAACATGGTGGTAGTCGAGCTCAATCTCGCAGACTTTGGGCCCCCGGCCGGATCACCCGCCGACGCACTGCCGAACGAGTCCCCTCCCCCGGAGCCGGTCGCAGAGTCCGTGGTCGAGCCCGAGCCCGTGGTCGAGCCCGAGCCTGAAGTCGAGCCCGAGCCCGAGCCTGAGCCACAGGTGCAGCCTGAGGTCCCCGATGAACCCGTGGTCGCGGCGCCCGCTCCGGAGCCGGAAGTCAAGTCGGAGCCCAAGGTCCAGCCCTCGCCCCCACCGCCGGAGAAACGGCCGGTCAAGCAGACCAAGCGTCGGACCACGCCCAAGAAGCCGAAAAAGCCGACGAAGCCGCCGCAAAAGCCCAAGGCGGTGAAGCCCAAGCCGCCGCCAGAGCGCAAGGTGGCCCCGGCCGATCTCAAGCGCGATGTGGCACCCACCGCGAGCGCGCGCAGCGAGCGGAAGTCTGCCGGGAAGGCTTCCACGGGCAGCTCCTCCAAGCGCTCGGGCGGCGCCAGCTCCGCCCGCGCCGCAGCCAAGGCGGAGGCCGCCTATCTCGCCGCGCTCCAGCGCGCCATCTCGCGCCACCAACGGTTCCCGGATGACGCCCGCAGGCGGCGCAAGACCGGGGTGGTCACCCTGTCCTTCGTGGTCCAGGGCGACGGGCGTATCCGCCAGGTCCGCGTCACGAAGTCCTCCGGGGTCGCCAGCCTCGACGAGGCGGCCATGCAGGCCCTGCAGCGCCTCAACCGCTTCAAGCCGATCCCGGCCGTCATCGGTCGGAGCGAGTGGCCCATGCGGGTGCCCATCCGCTTCGATCTCAAATGACCCCAGGGGTCAAAAGGAAGCAAGGCCCCCGCGGCAGAGCCCCAGGACTGGTTTCGGTGCCCGAGAGCCATTAGTCTCTATGAGCATTCAGCGATCCACTGAATTACCAGGAGCCGCCATGTCCACGCTCAACCTGGAGCACGTCGCCCCGCTGCAGGATCAGCTCAACGCCCATCCGATCTACGGTGCCCTGCGCGATCTCCGCGATCTGCGGGTCTTCATGGAGCATCACGTCTTTTCCGTCTGGGACTTCATGTCCCTCATCAAGTATCTGCAGCAACGAATCGCGCCGATCCAGGTCCCCTGGGTGCCGAGCGGGGACCCCAGCCTGCGCTACTTCATCAACCAGCTGGTCCTCGAAGAGGAATCGGATACGATCCCCGGCGCCGAGGGGCAACCCGCGTTCGGGAGCCATTTCGAGTTCTACTGCCGGGCGATGGATGAGATCGGGGCCGACGGCTCCCTGCCCGTGCGCTTCCTCGAGCGGGTCGCCGAGGAGGGAATCGATGCCGCCCTCTACTCCGACCTGGTTCCCCTGCCCGCCCGCTACTTCACCGAGACCACCTTCTGCTTTATCCGCGAGGACAAGCCCCATCTGGTGGCGGCGGCCCTGGCCGTGGGCCGGGAGGGTCTGATCCCGGGGATGTTCCGCCAGCTTCTCGACCGGATGGGCATCGGTCCCGAGTACGCCCCCGCCTTTCACTACTACTTGAATCGCCACATCCACCTCGACGAGGACTTCCACGGTCCCCTGTCGATGCGGCTCCTCACCACCCTGTGCGGGGACGACCCCCGACGTATCGAGGAGGCGGAGACCGCGGCGGAGGAGGCGCTCTGTGCCCGTATCCGCTTCTGGGATGGGGTACTGAACGCTATCGAGACGGGGCAGGCGGGCTGATCCTTGACCGCGCCAGAAGATGACCCGCGCTTCGAGGAGGCCCGCCAGCTCTGGGCAGGCCGCTTCCAGGCCGTCCTGACGACCCATTCGATCGCCGAGCCGGGCTATCCCTTCGGGTCTCTCGTGCCCTACTGCCTGGACCGCGAAGGCAGCGCGCTCCTGCTTCTGAGTCATCTTGCCCAGCACACCAAGAATCTGAGCGCGGACGCAAGGTGCGGGCTGTGCGTTGCCGAGGCCACCGAAGGGGACGTGCAACAGAGCCTGCGCCTCTCCTGCCTCGGCGACGCGGAGCCTGTCGACCCGTCCGACCGGGACAGCCATGCCCGCTGGTTCCGCTACTTCCCGTCCAGCCGCCCCTACGCCGAGCAGCTCAATTTCCGCCTCTACCGAATCAGACCCGCTCGGTTCCACTTCAACGGCGGATTCGCCACTGCCCGGTGGCTGGGCAGGGATCGCGTCTTGCGCCACTCGCCCTTGGGGGACAGCGAAGAGGTCTCCCTGCTGCGCGCCCTCGGCGATCTGACGGACCAGCTCTCCACGCGTTGGGGGGCGTCAGGGACATCCATCCGAGCCGCAGGGGTCGACCCCTGGGGGCTGGATCTCGCACACGGGGAACGTCTATCCCGGATCCCCCTGCCCGGCCCCCTCACCACCCTCGCCGCCCTGCGTGACGCCCTGCAAGCGGCCTGGGCCGAACAGTGGCCGCCCCCGACCAGTTGATGCCCTGGTCCGGTCGATGCCAGGCGGCTTTGATTTGGCCGTCGCCGCCTCCACTGTCGGGAAAGAGGGATTCCTACAATCCTACTTGGTTTTTTAGAGGAGACGATGTAATGACGACGGCTGCTGTCAATGTCCCTGTCGATGGCGAGGGCTTCCTGGTCAACCGTGATGATTGGAGCGAGGAGGTGGCGGTGGAACTGGCCCGCGCCGACGACTTCGAGATGACCGAGCAGGTCATGGACCTCATCGTGAAGGCCCGGGCCATGTACGAGGAGGACGGGGTGGTGCCCCCGATCCGAATCTTCGCCAAGAAGCAGAAGGTCTCCACCAAGGAGCTCTACGACATCTTCAAGAAGGGCCCCATGAAGCTCATCTGCAAGTGGGGCGGCCTGCCCAAGCCGACCGGCTGCGTCTGAGGCCCGCGGGCGCCGCGGGACCCCGCGCGTCCGGCATCCGTCCGAGACGACGCGGGGTACCAACGCGCGGGACTGGTGGTTTACCCTCCCCGACTTAACGGGAGGGCTCTAGAGTCGATGTACAGCGTCACCAAAGAGGTTCGCTTCTGCTACGGCCACCGGCTGCTCGGTCACTCGGGCAAGTGTCGGCATCTACACGGACACAATGCCCGGGCCCTCATCCGGTTGGAGTCCCGCGACCTCGACAACCTTGGCCTCGTGGTGGATTTCAAGGAGATCGGGGACTACGTGAAGTCCTGGCTCGACGCGGAGATCGACCACAACATGCTGCTGTTTCGGGAAGACCCGCTGCTGCCGCTCCTAAACGAGGCCGGCGAGCGGGTTTACCCGATGGATGAGAACCCATCGGCCGAGAACATCGCCAGGCTCATCTTCGAGCATGTGGCGCGGGGCGGCTTCCCGGTGGTGGAGGTGACCTTGTTCGAGACCGATTCCGCGGTCGCCAGCTACCGGCGAGCCTGAGCCCGGCGCCGGCAGCTGGCCTTGCCCGGCTCAGACCTCGCCGCGGTTATAGTCCGGCTGGGCGGTGATCTTGTGGATGCTGAGGTCCGCCCCCGCGTACTCCTCCTCCTCGGATAGCCTCAGACCCATCACGGCCTTGACGATCCCGTAGATCACGAAGCCTCCGACGAAGGCGACGACGACGCCGATCAGGGTGCCCGCGAGCTGGCCACCGAGACTCACGCCGCCCACTCCACCCAGGGCTTGAAGCCCGAAGATCCCGGCGGCGATCCCGCCCCAGACACCGCAGAGGCCATGCAGGGGCCAGACCCCCAGGACGTCGTCGATGCGCCACCTGTTCTGGGTCAGGGTAAAGGCATAGACGAAAAGCGCCCCGGCGACGGCCCCGGTCACCAGGGCGCCCACCGGATGCATGATGTCGGAGCCGGCGCACACGGCCACCAGACCAGCCAGGGGCCCGTTGTGCAGGAAGCCCGGGTCGTTCTTTCCGGCAACCAAGGCGGCGAGGATGCCGCCCACCATCGCCATCAGCGAGTTAACGGCCACCAGACCGCTCACCGCCTCGACCGTCTGCGCGGACATCACATTGAACCCGAACCAGCCCACGGTCAGGGTCCAGGCCCCGATGGACAGGAAGGGAATGGAGGACGGCGGATGGGCGGTCATGCCCCCATCGCTGCGATAGCGCCCGTGGCGGGGTCCCAACAAGAGCACGGCGGCGAGCGCGATCCAGCCACCCACGGCGTGCACCACCACGGAGCCGGCGAAATCGTGGAATGGTGATCCGAAGAGGCCCGCGATGAGGGACTGCATGCCGAAGTTGCCGTTCCAGGTCATCCCCTCGAAGAATGGATAAAGGAGGGCGACGATCAGGCTCGAGGCCAGCAACTGAGGGTAGAAGCGTGCCCGCTCGGCGATCCCACCCGAGATGATGGCCGGGATGGCGGCCGCGAATGTCAACAGAAAGAAGAACTTGACCAGGGCGTACCCGTTGTCCACCTGCAGCGACCCGGCGCCCGCGAAGAAGGTCACCCCGTAGGCGACCCCATAGCCCACGAAGAAATAGGCGATCGTGGAGACCGCAAAGTCGCTCATGATCTTCGCCAGGGCGTTGACCTGATTCTTGGCCCTGACCGTGCCAAGCTCCAAGAAGGCGAAGCCCGCGTGCATGGCCAGCACCATCACGGCGCCAATCAGGATGAAGAATACGTCTGTACCTGCCTTTAGCTGTTCCATTATCTGACCTCATCAACGAATGCGGAGCAGCCTCGTGCAGTAAACGCGCCAATGGCCGCGACCCCACGTCGGTGCAGCGCCCCCTTCTCGCACAACAGTCACGAAACGCTTCGAACATCCAACAATGGGCAAGAAGCACGACACCCGTCGAGGCCATTAATCCGTAGGATATTGAATAAAAGAGAAAATCTTTCGGAGACCGAAGCTGTCCGGCCCGGACCGCGGCCAGCTGGCCCACAGGAAGCCGCCCACCATCGGTGCATCTGGCCTGGCCACCGCCTCGCTGGGCGGAGGGCGATATGCACCTTGAAGAGACGGCCGCACCGATTGGGTGCATCCCGGGCGAGGGCGGCCCGTTGCCGGGCCGGTTCGATCCGTCGATTCCTGACCCAGCCCACCCTCGCGAGCCCGAGGCGACGCCGGATCTGAAGATCGCTATAGTGCCATCGGCACTATCCCCGCTGGCACGGCGTCCCGGCGCTCCGCTTCCCATGACACGCATCGATTTCTACAGCCTCGAGCCCGACAGCCCCGGAGACCGCTTCCTGCTGACCTGCCGGCTCGCGGAGCGGGCCCGCGCCGAGGGCCTGCGCGTGCTGATCCACTGCCCCGATCCCGACCTGGCGCGCCATCTGGACCGCCTGCTGTGGACCTACCGCCAGGACGGCTTTCTTCCCCATGGTCTGGTGGGCCCCGCCAACCCAACCCTGGACCTGGACCTGACGCCGGTCCTGATCAGCCTTGACGGGAGTCCGGAGGGCGAGGACCAGGTGCTGATCAACCTGGCCTTGGAGGTCCCCTCCTTCTTCAGCCGCTTCGAGCGAGTCTGCGAGCCGATCGACCAAAATTCAGACGTCAGATCCGCCGGCCGGGAGCGCTTCCGCTACTACCGGGACCGCGGCTATCCGCTGGAGCACCACCGACTCAAGTGATGCTGATCGAATGCCTTCCCGGCATTCGATCAACTGGAGCACCGGGACACACGAACCTCCAAACCTCACCATTTCAAGGGCTTGAGGCCCTCGACAATGGCGGATCACCCTTGGTCCGCGGGGGAAACACGGTGGATCCGCCCTTTCCTCAGGCTCCAGACGGACGACCCCAACGGCGGGTATGACGAACCCCGCCCGGACGAATCGAACGGGTCGTCCAGACCGCTACCGCCCATCCAATCCCCTCCCGGGGCTTGACCCCGCTGTATTCCAGGCTATAGTCCAACCTGTGCCCTTTATCTATGTGCACATCAAAAACACTAATCACTACACCTGACACAAAGGAGCGGATGGCATCATGACCAAGAGAACCCTTCAGGAGCTGGCCTCGGGGACCCCCCAGCCACTGCCGCTGGACGCTGACGGATTCGTCATCGACCCGGAGCTCTGGAACGCAGGCATGGCCCGCGCCCTGGCCCGCATGGACGATCTCGGACCCCTGACCAAGGACCACTGGGCCATCATCTACTATCTGCGGGAGCATCGGATGACCTATGGGGCCATACCGCCCGTGTCCCAGATCTGCCGCACCCACGGCATGGACAAGCATGCGGTGCGCAATCTCTTCGGCTCCTGCCGCGAGGCCTGGCGCATCGCCGGTCTGCCCAACCCGGGCGACGAGGCCCTCAGCTACATGAGCTGAGGGAAGGCGTCCTCGGGGCCGGGCGGCCGCCTTCGGGTGGTCGCCGGAGCCGCGGCGCCGCGCGTTTGGGGCTCGTCTGCTTGGAGTTGCGAGGCCCGGACCGGCGTCGTTCGCCTCCTATCGCATCGGGGTGCCCGCATGCCCGTGTCCGATGAGTACGTCGCCCACATCCGCGACCTGCTGTCGGCCTTCGAGCCGTTGCGCATCAAGCGGATGTTCGGCGGCGCGGGCATCTACTCCGGCGATCTGTTCTTCGCCATCCTGGTCGACGACGCCCTTTACCTCAAAGCCGACGACAGCACCCGAGGAGACTACGAGAGCCGCGGGCTCCACCCCTTCACCTACCGGATGAGGAACGGACGGACGGCGAGCATGTCCTACTACCCGGTCCCGCCGGAGGCCATCGACGACCCGGAGTCCCTGTCCGCCTGGGCCGTGAAGGCATTGGACGCGGCCAGACGTGCCGCTTGGTCCCGCTGAGAGCTCGCCCCAGCTCGGCCATCGGCCTGCCCGGCCCCCACGTGGGCACCCCGCGCCCGGGACACCACCCGAAAGTGGGTCAGTATGCCGACTCGCGTGCCCACCGCCGCGGCGCCCGGATCTCGAATCCGCAACGCCGGGGCGTCATCCAGACCGCTCCCTCGGCTGTCTCCAGGCCGCGCGCTCGCACCCAGCTGTCAGCCGCCTCCAGCAACCGTTGCAGTGCCAGCCCCAGCGGTCCCCGGCGGCCAACGTCCAAGCCCTGTGCGGCATAGTGCGCCCGCGCCCTGGAGGCACCTGCCCTCCCGAGCTCGAAGAACCGGTCAATCAGCCGCTGCCGCAGGGGCTCGAGCCCCATTCGCGCCCGCAGCAGGGTCATGAGGGTCTTCCCATCCCGAATCCCGGCCGGCAGGCCCGCGGTTAGGTGCTGCGGCAGGAGCTCCAGAAGGGACTCCCCCAGAGCACACCCCTGCAAGAGATCCTCGTCGACCATCTGCGTGAAGTCCGGCGTTGGATCCGCGCCGGTACGCTCCGCGAGCTGCAGCAGGGCAACGGCCTCGTTGCGGTGACCGCTCGTCCCCAACCCGCACAGGAGATGATCGAGGATGTCGTGGACGAAGACCGAGGTCGGAATGCGCTCCCCCGTCGCCGCGGTTGAGGCGATCACCTCCGGATCCTCCGCCGCGATGGCCAGCTTCCAGCCCCTGGCGCCGAACCCGTCCTCCCAGACATGGCGATAGAGACAGGGGACGCGCAGCTCAATCGCGCGCCGGCTCATCCCAGACCACCCGCATCACGCCGCTATCGCCGAGACCCGCGCTGACCTCACAGGTATCGCAGACCGCCCGCTCCGGCTTGCGCCGGCAGCCGTGGCAGCCCTCGAGGAACGCCTGCGCCCGCTTGATGTCCGCTCGCTGCCGCTCGATGGCCTCGGCGCGTTGCTCCAGCTCCGAATCCATCGACGCGAGGCTCCGCCCCACCGCACGGCTCGCCTCGTCACCGGTGCGGCTCGCCGGGCGAATCCGCGCCAGGCCGGCCAACGTCTCCAACGGAAAGCCGAGCCGCGCGATGGCGAGGAGCGCCGCAAAGCGCGCCTCGTCCTCCTGATCGTAGACACGCGTTCCACCCGGGGTACGACGCGGGTGCACCAGACCCTGCTCCTCGTAGAAGCGCAGGGTCCGCACCGTGGTCCCCAGGCGCTCGGTGATGGCGCCGATCTTCAGGGTCACAGATCGACCAGTCGGGCATCGTAGCCGCGCTGGCGCACGGCATCGAGGACCGCGTGGGGCGGAGCCTTCGCCGGATCGATGGAAACGAACAGCAGGTGGGGCTTGACCGAATCGTGCGCGTCCCGCGCGGTCCCAAGGCGGTCGTTGAGGTACGCGAGCAAGGACCGGCGCTGCTCGGCGTCCAAGGTTTGCTTGACATGCAGCATGACGTCGCCGGACATCTGGATTCCTCCGTCTCGTCTGAAGCGAGCCATTATCTAACGCGCACGTTAGATATATGTCAAGCCGTTGCCCTCGAACAGCCAACCACGCGCCCCGGAACCCCCAGCGCGGCTCACCTGAAAACTGTCGGCGGCTCCTCGGCAGCCGCCCTCGCCCACGCCGCGGGTCTCGGCGTCGTCGTCGAAACAGGGGTTGCCGACGGTCCCTGACGAACTGCATCGCGGACCCCGATGGCACCCCCGAGGTCGGGTGCCGGCGCAAGCGGCGGCGCGGTGCGCCGTGACCACCGATGCCCGACCCCGGTCTCTATACTTGAGCCAGGCGGCACCGCGCCACACAGGGACCCACAACCATGAGTCACGCACCGACAGAGTCCGACGGCGACCGCCTCACGAAGGAGACGGAACAGCTCTCGCCGCATCCCGCGACGCCCGGTTCCGCCAAGGAGAGGCGAAAGTCGCCGAGCATGCACGAGGGCATCGCCGTGTGGTGCGACTGCTGCTCGTGCGAGGCCGAGCCCTATTGGATCGAAATCGCCCAGTCGATGGGCATGGAGCTGGGCAGCGACTACGAGGACCCGGAGCGGTAGTTAGATCCTTCTTTTCTGGGATCGGACCTACCGAGGAAGTCGCGCGACATCTCGACCGCAAGCGCATCGGATGCGGGATTATCCGAACGGAATATCGCTCCAGCGACAGCGCGCCAGCCAAGCCTCGCTAGCTATCTAGCCCTGGCCGATCTGGAAGCCGCGGCTGGCGCGGACTGGCCCGAGATCCGTGACCGACCCGAAGCCGACAACAAAACCGACCCCAATGAAGCTGTCCGTTGTCATCAGGCCCGGCGAAGATTGGAGGTGACCGATGGCGAACGGCTGGACTGCGCAGTGGCGCGCACGCCAGGCCGAGCTGATCCGGCAATGGCGGCCGTGGGAGACATCGACGGGGTCAAAGTCCAGAGCCGGTAAGGCCGCTGTGTCCCAGGACGCCTATAAGGGCGGAACCTGGCGACTGTTGCGCGAGCTGTAGCGTGCGCTTCGCGAGCAGAGCCGGGCGCTTGTCGAGTAAGCGGTCAAGGCGCTATTTGGTTGGTCGAAGGCCCTGCGTGGCAGTACATTAGCAACATCGCTTCAGCGAGTGGCGGCGCCATGACACGACCCAAGAGCGAAGTGCCCAGCATCCGCACCACCGCCAAGGTCAGGGTGCTGCTGAATCTGACAGCGGAGCGTGAGCGCCGGTCCGCCGCCTCGATGATCGAGGTGCTGGTGCTGGACTACGCCGAGGGGCAAGGCCTTACCGTTCCCGAGCTGGTCCGGCGCGGGCGCAAGGGTGTTGGCAAGTAGACATACAACCGAGAAACCCGAATGACAGGGAACGCGGGCCGACCAGAATGGCCCTGCCGATGAAGGGAAACGGGAACCTCCGATCCGCCCTTTGGGAAGCCGCGAACACGCTGCGCGGCTCCGCCGTCGACCCCACCGACTGGAAGGGCTACATCCTCCCGCTGCTGTTCTTCAAGCGCATCAGCGACGTGTGGGACGAGGAGACGGCCGAGGCGGCCCAAACCTTCGGCGACGCCGACCCGAGCCTCTTTCCGGAGGTGCACCGTTTCACGGTCCCCGAGGGCTGCCACTGGCGAGACGTCCGCGAGACTGTCCACAACGTCGGCACCGCCCTCCTGCGGGCGATGCAGGAGATCGAACGGGCCAACCCCGACACGCTCTACCGCGTCTTCGGCACCGCCGACTGGGGCAACAAGGAGAAGTTCACCGACGAGCTCCTGAAGGACCTGATCGAAGGCTTCTCCTCGATTCCCCTCGGCAATAAGGCAGTCAGCACCGACGTCCTCGGCGACGCCTACGAGTACCTCATCGGCAAGTTCGCCGACGTCACACGCCGCAACAAGGCCGGCGAGTTCTACACCCCGCGCAGCGCGGTGCGCATGATGGTCGAGATCCTGGACCCCAAGGAAGGCGAGTCCATCTACGACCCCGCCTGCGGCACCGGCGGCATGCTGCTCGGTGCGATCGAGCACGTCGCCCGCAAGGGCGGCGATCCGCGGACCTTCTTCGGCAGGATCTACGGTCAGGAGAAGAACCTCACGACCTCGTCCATCGCCCGCATGAACCTGGTGCTGCACGGCATCGAGGACTTCCAGGTCGCCCGCGAGGACACGCTCCGCAACCCCGCCTTCAGCGACGCCAGCACCGGCGGGCTGCTCACCTTCGACTGCGTCATCGCCAATCCGCCGTTTTCGCTCAAGGAGTGGGGACGGGAGATCTGGGAGGCCGACCCCTGGGGCCGGGCGAAGTACGGCCTGCCCCCGGAGAGCTACGGGGACTACGCCTTCGTCCAGCACATGGTCGCGTCTATGGCAGGCACCGGGGACAGCCGCATGGCCGTCGTGCTTCCCCAGGGAGCGCTCTTCCGCAAGGCCGCGGAGGGCACGATCCGGACGGCCTTGCTCAAGGAGGACCTCATCGAGGCGGTCATCGGCCTCGCGCCGAACCTCTTCTACGGCACCCAGCTCGCCGGCTGCGTCGTCATCCTCCGCCGCAACAAGCCCGCCACCCGAAAGAAGAAGGTGCTCATCATCGACGCGTCCAGCCTGTTCAGGAAGGGCCGTGCCCAGAACTTCCTCGACCCCGAGCACACCGAGCAGATCGTCTCCTGGTATCGCGTCTTCGAGGACGTCGAGGTCCGCGCCAAGGTGGTCTCGCTCGACGAGATCAAGAAGGAAGGCTGGACCCTCAACATCTCGCGCTACGTGCTCCCGCCCATCGGCGAGGACATTCCGCCGCTGCCCGAGGCCGTCGAGGCGTTCAAGACGGCGCTCGCCGAGGCCCGGGCCGCCGAGGACCGCCTGCGCACCGTGCTGACCGAGGGTGGTTGGCTGGATACCTTCAGACCCCGAAAGGGTTCTCGACCCTGACGCCGCCATAATCCTGGCCGTGATTGAGGTCTTCAGAGTAGAGCACGGAGGCGCCGAGCACCTTGGCCGCGGCGATGATGGCCGCGTCCCAGTAGGAGAGCTGGTAGCGCTGCTTCAGGCCGAGGGCGTCGAGGACCAGTCCGGAGTCCGTCGTGACGAGGGGACGGCGCATCAGTTGGCGGATCAGCGCCACCGCGTCCTCGTGGGACATGGCGCGGCGCGACGGCCGGATCAGGTTGACGTAAAGCTCCTGGAGCACCTGCACCGAGAGCCCCCAGTCGGCACCGGCCAGAATTTCTCGGGCCTTGGTGCGTTTGTCCGCCTCCCCCGGGTCCGTGGAGGCTGCATAGAGCAGGATGTTGGTGTCGACGAAGGACTCAGCGGGCATGCGCCTCGTCCCGACTCAGGCGCTCCGAGGCCCGCAGATCTTGCGCCCTGTCCAGCGCGGCAAACAACTCATCGGCAGCTTCGGTTTGAGCGGCTGCCTTGCCGGACAAGGTCTGCAGGTATTCGCGAACCAGTGCGCTGACGCTGGTATCACGCTCGGCGGCTACGATGCGCGCGCGACGATAGGTCTCGTCATCGACCGAAAGGGTGATGTTCTTCATGCCAGATTTTCACAGATCCACAGTTTCACAAACCGCACGATGGAGATGCTAGTATCGAGCGTCGGAAGAGCGCAAGCCTCCGCCTCCGACGGAACCGCAAGGTCGTGACCCGAATGGCAGATGCCTGGGACAACGACGAAGATGCGGCCTGGAATGACCTGTAGACGCGCGACCTGGTGCTCGTTCCTCGGACTGGCTCCCAAGCTCCGCTTGGACTCGTTCCCAAGCTCCGCTTGGGGACGAGCGCAAACCTACCCATCGCCGGGAGCGCCGGACCAAGTGAGTAACCATCTGTCGCAGTCTGCGCTTGAGAGCTACCTCTGGGGCGCGGCGACCCTACTGCGCGGCCTCGTCGACGCCAGCGACTACAAGCAGTACATCTTCCCGCTGCTGTTCTTCAAGCGGCTCTCCGACGTCTGGGACGAGGACTACGACCTCGCCTTCGCCGAGACCGGCAATGAAATCTACGCCAACGCGACGGCCGACGACCGCTTCGTGATCCCCGAGGGCGGGCATTGGGACGACGTCCGCGAGGCGTCCCGGAACGTCGGCCGCGCCCTGCTCACCGCCTTTCAGGCCATCGAGACTGCCAACCCCCAGCGGCTGGAGGGCGTCTTCGGCAACGCCCCCTGGACCAACAAGGCCCAGATGCCGGACACCACGCTCAAGAACCTGATCGAGCACTTCTCCAAGCACACCCTGAGTCTCGCCAACGTCCCCGAGGACGAGCTCGGCAACGGCTACGAGTACCTCATCAAGCAGTTCGCCGACGACAGCGGCCACACCGCCCAGGAGTTCTACACCAACCGCACCCTGGTCCATCTCATGGCCCAGATGCTGGAGCCCCAGGCCGGCGAATCCATCTACGACCCCACCTGCGGCACCGGCGGCATGTTGATTTCCTGCCTCGCCGAGGTGAAGCGCCGCGGCGGCGACACCCGCACCATCGGCCTCTACGGGCAGGAGCTGATCACCATCACCGCGGCCATCGCCCGGATGAACCTGGTCCTGCACGGCGTCTCGGACTTCCACATCGCCGCCGGCAACACCCTGACCGCGCCCGCCTTCGCCCGTGGCGATCGGCTCCGCACCTTCGACCTGGTCCTGGCCAATCCGCCGTACTCCATCAAGAAGTGGAACCGCACCGCCTGGGAGCACGACCCCTGGGGCCGCAACTTCCTCGGCACCCCGCCCCAGGGCCGGGCCGACTACGCCTTCTTCCAGCACATCCTGCGCAGCCTGGACCGGAAGACCGGGCGCTGCGCCATCCTCTTCCCGCACGGAGTGCTGTTCCGCAACGAGGAGGCCGGAATGCGGCGCAAGCTGGTCGAGTCCGACCTCGTCGAGTGCGTGCTGGGCCTGGGTCCGGGGCTCTTCTACAACTCGCCGATGGAGGCCTGCGTCGTCGTTTGCCGCAGCCGCAAGCCCGAGCCGCGGCGGGGCAAGGTCCTCTTCATCGACGCCGTCGACGAGATCGCCCGCGAGCGGGCGCAGAGCTTCCTGAGACCTGAGCACCAGCGGCACATCCTCGACGCCTACCGGGCCTTCACGGATGAACCCGGCTTCGCGGCGGTGGTCCCGCTGGCAGACGTGCTCGCGAAGGACGGCAGCCTGTCGATTCCGCTGTACGTGAAGAAGCCCAAGCCGGCCGCCGCGGGCGGCGAGCAGGCGACCTTGGCATCCGTTCGACGAGGGTGGCCGTGAGTTCTGGACGCGGATGGATGAGCTGGTAGATATGCTCGACGGCATCGTCGCCGAGGAGACCGGCGATGCTTGACGGGACGAGTAGGCTGAAGACTTACCGCTTCGATCAGATGGCGAGGCAGATCAACGACCGGGTCGACAACCCCGCCGAATCCGGTGTCGAGCGGTACGTCGGGCTGGAACACCTGGATGCCGATTCGCTGCGAATTCGCCGATGGGGCGAGATCACCGATGTCGAGTCCACCAAACTCCGGTTCCAGCCGGGAGACGTCATCTTCGGCAAGCGTCGGGTGTATACGCGAAAACTTGTGGTGCCGATTTCGAGGGTATCTGTTCAGCGCATGCTATGGTGCTCCGGGCGAGGCCGGAAGTGGTCGTGCCCGATTTCCTGCCGTTCTTTATGCAAAGCGACCGCTTCATGGACCGAGCACTTGAAATCTCCGTGGGTTCCCTGTCGCCTACAATCAACTCGAAGACACTTGCTGCCGAAGAGTTCTCGATCCCGTCGCTAGAAGAGCAAATCAGACTTGTAAAGGTACTGTCCTCCGCTCAGGATTCTGTTGAAGAACTTCGGTCCCTACGCGATACGAGTGACGCTCTTCTCTGCTCGATAAGGAATCACCTGATCCCTCACCCACGTTCCAGCGACGTAGCGACAATCGGTGATTTTGCTCGCTTAGGGAGCCGCTGATCTATGCGGCGATTCGTTGAGTCGCTCGTTTTGTGTTCACTTTTTTGGGTCGCACGAAGCCATTTATGCGAATTTAGGGCGATGTTTGACCGAATGGGGTTCG
>Ga0316578_10000001_pt1 | contig 72102 bp, 60 predicted proteins | sample J0NA_2_FD_203076 | JGI IMG/M metagenome (GOLD analysis project Ga0316578, IMG submission 203076) | Rhizosphere microbial communities from salt marsh grasses in Alabama, United States - J0-2_160517rDrC | ecosystem: Host-associated > Plants > Roots > Rhizosphere | place: USA: Alabama | collected... | reverse complement strand
GGACCTGGGCCAGCAGGGCCGCCCCGAGCAGGCCCCGCATGGGGCGGGGGATCGCACCCGATGAAAAGCTGGCGAGGGAGCTGGCCAGCTCGGCCACCGCCTCCCCGTCCAGTCGCTCGGCGGTGATCCCCAGCCGGGGCTCCCGGTAGGCGCGATCCCCGAGGGTCAGGCCCCGGGCCTCGGCGTGCGCCCGCAGGTCGATGGGACCGGGGAGCGGATACCGCGGTGCTCGTGTCCCGGGCGCGCTCGTCCCGCCGGTCAGGTCGCCGGGCCGGGCCCGGGCGGGACCGATGAGGGATCCCCCCTTCGTCTCGGGAGCCCCGGGGTCGATCGCCGCGGGTGCCGATCGCAGCTCGGAGGTCAGGCGCAGGTCCGCCACCGTCGCGACCGGTCCTGCCGGGGTGGGCAGCGCCAGCTCCGGCAGATCCAGATCCAGGCCCAGGGTGTGCGAGAAGGGGTCGAGCCGCAGGCTGCCCGTGAGCTCCCCGTGACGGAGCCGATGGTCCCCCTGGCTGCCGGTGGTGTCCCCGGCGGGGACGTGGAATCTAGACAGGGTCTTGCCGCTGGCCCCGAGCTCGGTGGTGACCAGAAGCGGCGGCGCACTCGGGTCGTCTGGCAGCTTCACCTGGCTGTGGATGCGGGCGAGCGACGGCGGAAGGTCGGAGCTCAACCAGTGGAGCGGCCCCTGCTCGATCTGGCTCTCGATCCGAAGATGCAGCGGGGCCGCGCTTTTGGTCTCTGGGCGGGGATTGAGGGCGAGCTCCATGGAGGCGTGGGAGTGGAACCAGCCCCGCTCGTAGTGTTCCGACAGGACCGAGCCGGGCGGCAGGGTCGACAGCAGCTCTCCGAGGAACTCCCGGTAGGCCCCTTCGGCGAGGGTGCCCAGGACCCCAGGTGCGCCGGCCAGAACCAGGACCAGTCCAGCGGCGAGGGCGATCGGCCACCGGGACCGAGGGATGCGCTTCTCCCTGGGCATGGGTCTCACCCCGTCCCCTGGCGGCGGCTGGAGGGCCGATGGGACGGGGTCACCGGGGCGGTGTCACGGTCCCCATTGATGGCCGCGAGCTCGCGCCTTACGAGGGTGGCGATGCCGACCGAATCCAGTCCGCAGGCCGCGAGCTGGGCCTCGTGCCCGGCCTGCTCCAAGTAGCGGTCGGGGAGGCCCAGGTGCACGCAAGGGACCCAGCGATGGTGCTCCGCGAGCAGCTCCGCGACCGCGCTTCCCGCACCCCCCGCGATACTGTTCTCCTCGAGGGTGACCAGCAGGGAATGGGAGTCGGCCAGCGCGAGGATCAGGCCCAGGTCCAATGGCTTGACGAAGCGCATGTCGGCCACCGTTGCGTCCAGCGTCTCCGCTGCCTCGAGGGCGGGGGTCACCAGGCTGCCGAAGGCGAGGAGCGCCACTCCCTTGCCCTCGCGCAGGCGGCGGCCTTGTCCGATCGGAATCGCCGGGGCGTCCGGGTCGATCACGGCCCCGGGGCCGCGGCCGCGCGGATAGCGCACCAGGGCCGGCCCAGGGTGCTCGTAGGCGGTGCGCAGCATGCGTCGGCACTCGTTCTCGTCGGAGGGGGCCAGGATGAGCAGGTTGGGCAACGGTCGCCCGTAGCTCAGATCGAAGCTCCCGGCATGGGTTGCCCCATCGGCCCCCACGAGGCCTGCCCGGTCCACCGCGAAGGTCACGTCCAGGTTCTGCAGGCAGACATCGTGGATCAGCTGGTCGTAGGCCCGCTGAAGGAAGGTGGAGTAGATGGCCACCACCGGCTTGTAACCCTCGCAGGCCATGCCGGCGGCGAGCGTCACGGCGTGCTGCTCCGCGATGCCCACATCGAAGTAGCGGTCGGGGAAGCGCTTGGCGAAGGCGGTGAGCCCGGAGCCCTCGCACATGGCCGGGGTGATGCCGATCAGGCGCGGGTCCTGCTCGGCGGCGTCGCTGAGCCACCCGCCGAATACCTGCGTGTAGGTGAGACCGCCCGGCGGCCCCTTGTGGAGCCTGCCCGTCTGGCGGTCGAAGGGGCTCACGCCATGGTAGGTCACCGGCTGCCCCTCGGCGGGCTCGTACCCGCGGCCCTTCTGGGTGACGATATGCAGGATACGGGGTCCCGGCATGTCCCGCATGTTGGCCAAGGTACGGACCAGGGCCGTGACGTCATGTCCGTCCACGGGACCGATGTAGTTGAAGCCCAGCTCCTCGAACAGGGTGCCGGGCATCACCATGCCCTTCATGTGCTCCTCCCAGCGGCCCACCAGCTCCTTGAGCTGGGGCAGCGCCTTGAGGGCGCTCTTCCCGCCCTCGCGTACCCGGTTGTAGAGCTTGCCCGAGAGGAGCCGGGCCAGGTGCCCGCTTAGGGCCCCCACCGGCGGCGAGATGGACATCTCGTTGTCGTTGATCACGATCAACAGGTCGAGGGCCATGGGGCCCGCGTGATTCAGGGCCTCGAAGGCCATGCCGGCGCTCAGGGCCCCATCGCCGATGACGGCGACGACGTGGCGCCGTTCGCCCGCCAGATGGGTGGCGATCGCCATCCCGAGGGCGGCGCTGACGGAGGTGCTGGAATGTCCGACGCCGAAGGTGTCGTACGGGCTCTCGCTGCGCTTGGGAAAGCCGGACAGGCCGCCCTCCTGGCGGAGGGTCCCCATGCGGGCCCGTCTTCCGGTCAGGATCTTGTGGGGATAGGCCTGGTGACCCACGTCCCACACGAGACGGTCCCTCGGGGTATCGAAGACGTAATGAAGCGCGATCGTGAGCTCCACCACGCCCAGCCCGGCGGCCAGGTGACCACCCGTCTTAGAGACGCTGTCGATCAGGAAGCTACGCAGCTCCGCCGCGAGCTGGGCGAGCTGGGACTCGTCGAGACGGCGCAGATCCTCGGGGTCGTCGATCGCATTCAGGAGGGGGTGAGGCATATTTCTGTTGAGGGGGCCGCAGGGGTGGGTTTGGTTGCCCGAGGGTCCTTCGGAGCCGATCCCCGAGGCCTTCCCGGCAGCCCTAAGGGCTCGCCCTCGGAGATCCCGAGCCCTCGCTTGGGGGCCGCGGTGATCGGCTAGTTTAGTCCAGGGGCTCGGCCCGGGTGCAGTGGACTTTGCCGCGCGGTCCGCAGGGGATAGACGCTCCGTGCCTCTCAGTCCGCCGACTGGGACGGCAGCCGGACCGGGGCGGCGATCCGGGGACCCTCCCGAAGCACGAAATCCCGAAAGGACGCTGCCGCCGGGGAGAGGCGTTTGCCCCGCCGGTACACCAGGTGCCACTGCCGCGGCAGGGGGAAGCCCTCGACGTCCAGGATCACCAATCGGCCCGTCTCCAGCTCCAGCTCGATGGTGTGCAGGGACACCACGCTCAGCCCGAGGCCGGAGCGCACCGCCTGCTTCACCGCCTCGTTGCGCGTCATCTGCATCCCATGGCGGATGGTCTGGCCCGCCTCCCGGAAGTGGCGCTCCATGGACTGGCGGGTGCCGGAGCCGGCCTCCCGCATCACGAAGACCTCGTCCGCCAGGCGGCGCAACGGGATGGATCGTTCCGCCGCCAGGGGATGGCTCGGGGGTGCGATCACCACCAGCGGGTTGTCGGTGAAGGCCTCGGCCTCGACGTCGACGTCCTGCGGTGGAGCCCCCATGAGGGCGACGTCGATGCTGTTGGCCTCCAGCAGACGCACCAGGGACTCCCGGTTGGTCACGTCGAGCCGAGGGGCGATCCCCGGGTAGCGTTGGTGGAAGGCCGCGAGGAGGCGCGGCGCGAAGTAATTCACCGTACTGGCCACCGCGACGTGCAGGCGCCCCCGGTTGACCCCCTTCAGCGCCTCCAGGACCTCTTCCATCTCCTGAAGCGCGCGGTTGATGCTGCGGCTGTACTGGTAGATCTCCCGTCCCGCCTCGGTCAGGACGATGGCCTTGCCGAGCCGCTCGAAGAGCGGCAAGCCCATGGTGTCCTCGAGCTGGCGCACCTGCATGGAGACCGCGGGCTGGCTGAGGTGTAACTCCTCGGCGGCCCGGGTGTAGCTGGACAGGCGCGCGACGGCCTCGAAGACGCGTAGCTGGCGCAGTGAGACGTTCATCGTAGGAGGGCGAGTATTTTAGTCATATATAGACATAAGTCTATGCTTATCTATTATATTAGAAATATTGACTAGTAATTATAGGGTTGCTGCCTATAATTGCGCGCCAGGTTGCGGGGTGCCAGGCGCCTTGGCCGCGAGGCCCCCTCCGGAGTCCCCCGTCAGCCCCGACTCCTGGCCGCTGGATTCCGCGGCGGCCCGTCAATCCATCCGCTTTGGAGGACAATCGCCAATGGCAAAGAGCTACAGCGCGGGCGTGAAAGAGTACCGCGAGACTTACTGGATGCCGGAGTACACCCCCAAGGACACCGACATCCTGGCTTGCTTCAAGATCACCCCCCAGCCCGGTGTGCCCCGTGAGGAGGCCGCCGCCGCCGTGGCCGCGGAGTCCTCCACGGGTACCTGGACCACCGTCTGGACCGACCTGCTGACCGATCTGGACTACTACAAGGGCCGCGCCTACGCCATCGAGGATGTCCCGGGCGACGACACCTGCTACTACGCCTTCATCGCCTATCCCATCGATCTCTTCGAGGAAGGCTCCGTCGTCAACGTCTTCACCTCGCTCGTCGGCAACGTCTTCGGCTTCAAGGCGGTGCGGGCGCTCCGCCTGGAGGACGTGCGCTTCCCCATCGCCTACGTGATGACCTGCAACGGCCCGCCCCAGGGCATCCAGGTCGAGCGTGACATCATGAACAAGTACGGCCGGCCCCTGCTCGGCTGCACCATCAAGCCCAAGCTCGGCCTGTCCGCCAAGAACTACGGGCGCGCGGTCTACGAGTGCCTGCGCGGCGGTCTCGACTTCACCAAGGACGACGAGAACGTCAACAGTCAGCCCTTCATGCGTTGGCGTCAGCGCTTCGATTTCGTCATGGACGCCATCGACAAGGCGGAGCGGGAGACCGGCGAGCGCAAGGGCCACTACCTGAACGTCACCGCCCCGACGCCGGATGAGATGTTTAAGCGGGCCGAGTACGCCAAGGAGATCGGCGCGCCCATCATCATGCACGACTACATCACCGGCGGCTTCTGTGCCAACACGGGTCTCGCCCAGTGGTGCCGTGACAATGGGCTCCTGCTCCACATCCACCGCGCCATGCACGCGGTGCTCGACCGCAACCCCCATCACGGCATCCACTTCCGGGTGCTGACCAAGATCCTGCGCCTGTCGGGCGGTGATCACCTACACACCGGCACCGTGGTCGGCAAGCTCGAGGGCGACCGCGAGGCGACCCTCGGCTGGATCGACCTCCTGCGCGAGTCCTACGTCAAGGAGGACCGCAGCCGCGGTATCTTCTTCGATCAGGACTGGGGCTCCATGCCCGGCGCCTTCGCCGTGGCCTCCGGCGGCATCCATGTGTGGCACATGCCCGCGCTGGTGACCATCTTCGGCGACGACTCCGTCCTGCAGTTCGGCGGCGGCACCCTCGGTCATCCCTGGGGCAACGCGGCCGGCGCGGCGGCCAATCGCGTGGCCCTGGAGGCCTGCGTCCAGGCCCGCAACGAGGGCGTGGCCATCGAGAAGGAGGGCAAGGAGATCCTCACGAAGGCCGCCAAGTCGAGCCCCGAGCTCAAGGCCGCCATGGAGACCTGGAAGGAGATCAAGTTCGAGTTCGACACCGTCGACAAGCTGGACGTCGCGCACAAGTAAGTCGCGAGCAGCGAGGTGCGAGTGGCTGGGCTCCTGCCTCGCCACTCGTCACTGGAGACGCGCCACTCGATTCCAGCGCGCTGCCCAGAGCGACACGCGTCGAATCCAGAACACCCAGTTTCGGAGTAAAACCCAATGAGCGATATGCAGGACTACCAATCCAGTCTCGACGACGTCAACAGCCGCAAGTTCGAGACCTTCTCCTACCTGCCGGAGATGGACAAGGACGCGATCCGCAAACAGGTCGAGTACATCGTCGGCAAGGGCTGGAATCCGGCCATCGAGCACACCGAGCCGGAGAATGCCTTCGACCACTACTGGTACATGTGGAAGCTGCCCATGTTCGGCGAGACCGACGTGGACCGCATCCTGGAGGAGGCCCAGGCCTGTCACAAGGCCCATCCCAAGAACCACGTGCGTCTGGTGGGCTACGACAACTACGCCCAGTCCAAGGGCGCCGAGATGGTCGTCTATCGCGGCAAGCCGGTCTGAGCACAGCCGATCCGGTTAGACCAGCGCGGGCCCCTGCTCCTTGTCCGAGGGGCAGGGGCCCATTGTTTTCCCGGGCATCGCGGCTAGGGAGATGCTGATCAAATGCCATCCTGGCATTCGATCAGCTCGCGCTTGGAGAGGCGCGACTCTCGAAGCGCTTCATTTTCAGTGGCTGATCGCCACTGAAAATGCCGGGCGATCCCTCGCCCGGACGGGAAACGCAATCAGTCAGCGTTTCCCTAGCGACCCTAAACCCCTGCTGCCCCTCGGGCATCCGAAGGGATATAGACCATGAGCGACATCGACCTTAACCAGTACCTGATCGAGAAAGAGCCCTATTACCGCCCCGTGGCGAACGAGGTGGAGATGTACCAGGCCGCCTACGCGGCCCGCATGCCGGTGATGCTCAAGGGCCCCACGGGCTGTGGCAAGTCCCGCTTCGTGGAGTACATGGCCTGGAAGCTGGAAAAGCCGCTCATCACCGTGGCCTGCAACGAGGACATGACCGCCTCGGACCTGGTGGGGCGCTTCCTGCTCGACATCAATGGGACCAGGTGGCAGGACGGGCCCTTGACCGTGGCTGCCCGTACTGGCGCCATCTGCTATCTTGACGAGGTCGTGGAGGCCCGGCAGGACACGACCGTGGTCATCCACCCGTTGACCGACCACCGGCGCAACCTGCCCCTCGAGAAGAAGGGAGAGCTGGTCCAGGCGCACCCGGACTTTCAGATCGTCATCTCCTACAATCCGGGCTATCAATCCCTGATGAAGGACTTGAAACAGTCCACCAAACAGCGTTTCGGTGCCCTGGACTTCGACTATCCCAGCGTCGAGATCGAGACCGAGATCGTGGCCCACGAGGGTGGGGTGGACGCCAAGACCGCCGAGAAGCTCGTTCAGGTCGCGCAGCGCAGCCGCAACCTCAAGGGTCACGGCCTGGACGAGGGGATGTCCACACGGCTGCTGGTCTACGCCGCCCAGCTCATCGCCAAGGGAATCGACCCCCTGTCGGCCTCCAGGATGGCCCTCGTGCGGCCCCTGACGGACGACCCGGACATGCGCGATACCCTGGACGCCGCGGTCAACACCTATTTCTGAGCCTGCCGTCGAAGGCAGTACGATTAGACGGGAGCGACGCGATGTTGGTAGATCTCGGTGACATGCTCCGGCACGCCCATGCGAACGGCTACGCGGTCGGGGCCTTCGACCTCATCAACCTGGACTTCCTGCAGGCCATCCTGGCCGGGGCCGAGCGTCAGCGGGCGCCGGTGATCCTGAGTCTTGCGGAATCGCACTACGCCTACTTCGATCCGGATCTCGTGATGCCCGCGGTGCGGGCGGCCGCCGAGCGTTCGCCGCTCCCCGTGGCCATCCACCTGGATCACGGCAGCTCCCTCGAGGCGGCCGTTCGAGGCATCCGTCAGGGCTTCAACGGGGTCATGGTGGATGCCTCCACGGCGCCCCTGGAGGAAAACATCGCCCGTACCCGGGCCGTGGTGGAGATGGCCCACGCCTGCGGCGTGCCCGTGGAGGGGGAGCTGGGCTACGTGGCCGGCGTGGAGGGCGAGGACGCCGAGCGCCACCCGGGCGATGTCGTCTACACGGCCCCCGAGGAGGCGGCGCGTTACGTGCGGGAGACCGGCGTGGACTTCCTCGCCGTCTCCATCGGCACGGTTCACGGACGGATGCGCGGGGAGCCCCGGCTGGACTTCGATCGTCTCGCGGCCATCAACGCGGAGCTCGGGATCCCGCTGGTGATCCATGGGGGAACCGGGCTCGGCGATGACCAGTTCCGGCGCCTGATCGCCAACGGGGTGGCCAAAATCAACTACTACACGGCCCTCGCGGATGCCGCCGGCGTGGCGATCCGATTGAACGCGGCGGAGCCGGATCGCAACAGTTACACGGATCTGACCAAGGGGGCGCAGGCCGCCATCCGCTCGGAGGTGGAGCGCTGCATCGCGCTCTGGGGCGGGGCGAACCGTGCCGACGCGCTGCTGGAGGCCTGCCGCCCGTGGCAAGAGGTGGAGCACCTCGTGATCTACAACTCGGACGCCGCCGATCCCGCCCAGACCGCCGCCATGATGGCCGAGGGGCGCCGGGTGCTGGCCGCGATCCCGGGGGTGCGTCAAGTCATCACCGGAACCAGCGTGCGCGAGGACGGCCGCTACCGCCATTGCTGGCTGGTACGCTTCGCGAGCGCCGCGGTGATCGACACCTACCGCGATCACCCGGACCACCAGGCCTTCGCGGACGACCACTTCCGTCCCCTCGCCGCGGATCGCCTGACCATCGACTACCGCCACGAATCCTGACGCACTGGGCGGACGCGCCCCGGTGTCGGGGCCCTGCTGAGCCGCCTTAAACTGCTCGCCACTCGTTACTCGCAACTCGCCCCATGTCCATCGACTTCAGCGAATACGTCTCCTGCCTCAAGACGCAGCCGGAGCACGAGCACCGTCAGGCCCTCGAGTCGAGCTACCACGAGGCCGCCCGGGTCATGTCCCCGCGCGGCCTGGAGCACTACCTCACGGGCATGAAGGCCATGTGCACCCTGAACCGGGGCGAGGATCTGATCCTCACCTATGTCCAGGACGCGCCGGCGGTGGCCAAGGAGGTGGGGGAGGACGTGATCCCCGATCTGGTGGGCGCCCTCATGAAGCTCTCCTCCCACACCTCGGGCACCGTGCTCACCCTGGTCATGGGCAACATGCCCCTGGCGGCCAGCCGACTGGGGGACGCCGAGGTCCTGCGGGGCTATCTCAACCTGCTGCACCTGCTCGCGGGCAAGGCGCCCCGGGGCCTCAGGCCCATGATGGAGAACATGGAGGAGCTCCTGGGGAAGCTCACCCTGGGCGGGCTGCGCCGCTGGGCGCTCTGGGGTGCCCAGGCCCACGCCCGGGACCTGGATGGCCAGATGGCCTACTTCGGCCTCAAGACCGAGTCCTCCCGGGCGGTGCTGCAGAAGGAGCGTCGCGGCACCCTGTTCGTGGACAATCAGCGCAAGCTCAACTTCTATCTGAGGGCCCTGTGGGCGCGCGCCTTCTTCATGCGCCCCACCTCCGGCGACTACGAGACCCGCCTGGGCCTCAAGCCCTTCGTGGAGGACTTCCAGATTCACCTGCCGGATGCCTTCGACGCCTATCGGGGCATCTCGGGCATGGAGACCTATCGCGCCGCCGCGGCCCACTGCGCGGCGCACATGGTCTACACGACGGCCCCGCTCAGCGCGGAGCAGCTCACCCCCGCCCAGATGAAGCTCATCGAGCTGTTCGAGGACGCCCGGGTGGAGCACCTGGCGATCCGGGACTTTCCCGGGCTGCGCAAGCTCTGGCTCTCCTTCTTCACGGCGCCCCTGACCCCCAACGACGCCTATCTGGAGCTCCATCCCATTATGGATCTCATGATGCGTCAGGCCCAGGCCCTGCTGGACCCGGACTACCGGGACGAGCTTGCCCTGATCAACGAGACCGCCGAGGCCTTTCGTGGGGCCCTGGAGGACCGGGCCGAGGACAACCGGATCAGCTGGGAGGCAGGGGTCACCTTCTACAACCAGGTGACGCAGCAGGTTCCCCTGCCCAACCTGCGGGTGCTGGAGAACTGGCCGATCCCGTACCGGGACGACAACCGCTATTGCTGGGCCTTCGACGAGAACCTGTTCCTCTCCCAGGGGATCGACTACCTGCCAGCCTCCCAGCAGCAGGTGCGCAAGTACGTCTCCGCCGTGGAGATGGCGAACGAGGTGGACTGCGAGCTCGCCGGCGACGACGCCCAGGAGATCTGGGTCTGTGCCACCGAACTCTTCCCCTACGAGGACGAGGGCGTTTCCTACAACGAGATGTGGGGCAAGGAGCCGGTCTCGGACCCCTACCACTACCACGAGTGGGACTACCACGCCCAGCTCTTCCGGCCGGATTGGGCCACGGTGATCGAGCGCCGCCAGGGTCGGGGGGACCCGGAGGCGATGGATGAGATCCTCACCAAGCACAAACCGGTCGCGAGCCGCATCCGCCACCTGATCGATGCCCTGCAGCCCCAGGGGATCGTGCGCCGGCGGGGCTACGAGGAGGGGGAGGAGCTGGACCTCAACGCGGCCGTCCGGGCCATGATCGACATCCGCCGCGGGGTGATGCCCGATCCGCGCATCAACATCCGCATCACACGCCATGTGCGTGACCTTGCCATCGTGGTGCTGATGGACCTGTCCGAGTCCACGAACGAGAAGGTCGGCGTGAGCGAGGGAGAGCCGGGCTACGCGGAGGCGCCGTCCATCTTGGACCTCACCCGCGAATCAACCGGCCTGCTGGCCTGGGCCATCGACTCCATCGGCGACAATTTCGCGGTCCACGGCTTCGCGTCGGACGGGCGCCACGACGTCCAGTATTACCGCTTCAAGGACTTCACCCAGCCCTACGACGACGAGGCCAAGTCACGGATGGCCGGGATGCGGGGCGGGCTCTCCACCCGCATGGGGGCGGCCCTGCGCCACGCCGGCTGGCACCTGACCCAGCAGAACGCCACCAAGCGCCTGGTCCTCGTGATCACCGATGGGGAGCCCGCGGACATCGACGAGCGCGACCCCCAATATCTGCGTCACGACACCAAAAAGGCGGTGGAGGACCTGGCCATGCAAGGGGTCCACACCTACTGCCTGACCCTGGATCCGAACGCCGACCGCTACGTGGCGCGCATCTTCGGTGAGAACAACTACTCGATCGTCGACCACGTCGAGCGGCTCCCGGAGCGGCTACCGGCGGTTTTCGCGGCACTCACGGGTTAGCGAAGCGCTGATCCATTGCGCTTCCCGCGCGGGCCAAGGAGGGCCCGTCATTTTCGAGGGCATAAAGCCCTAAAAAATGGAGCGTCCCCAGACTCCCTCGTCTCGGGACGCGAGCTGCTCAAGTGCCAGGAAGGCATTTGAGTGGCATCTCCTTAGCCGGCGGTCTCCCCTGTACCGGGCCAGGCTCGGAGGGGCCTGATGGGCTCCTCGGCCCCGCCCGACGCCGTGTGCGGGGGCCGGCCCGCCGATCGGGGCCCTCAGGCGGCGGTTGGCAGTACGTAACCCCGCTTGTCCAATCGATCCGCCAGGGGGTCGATGGTCCGTATGAGATCCCCCAGCGGGTGCTCGAATGCGAGGTCCATCTGAAACAGCGAGGGCGCCTGCCCAGGGGCCGGGCTGCTGGCATGGGGGCGGTTGAGGGGGACGCTGCGCAGTCCCCGCACCCGGGCCCGCAGCCGCAGAAGCGGCACCCGTCCCTGCCAGATCAGCACCAGCATCAGACTCTGATCGACCTCGTAGGGCCGCAACGAGGTGACCTGGTAGCGTCCGCCACGGATGTCGGCCAGGGCCCTGGCAATGCCGTCAACGTCCATGAAGTCCAGATCGATCTGGGGAGCGAGCGAGAGCTCTTCCCCACGCCCCCGGTTGGGATCGATCAACAGACTCAACAGGCGTTCGAGCCGTGTCTCGTGCCGCACCAGCAGCTTGGAGAATCGGACCCCCGTCAGGATACCGTCAGCAACCTGTTGGGAGCGGACGACCTCGGCCCGGGCGTAGAACGAGCGCCCCGGGGTCCAGGGGAACTCGAGCTTCACGGATTCACCGACCCGTAGACGCGCTTCCGGCAACAGCAGGCTGGCGCCCCCCCAAGACAGGTCCAGATTCGTGGCGCTGAGCGACGCGCTCCCCGCTTCCTGGGCCAGTCTGACCTGGATCCTGGACTCCACCCTGGGCTGGGTGCGCCGGTCTCGCCGAGGGGCCATCGAGAGGTTCGTATCGGATTTCACAGTGGCGTCTCTTTTGGGTGTGGCCTCATCGGTCCGTGGAGCTGCAGGGTGGCCCGAGTATCCGCCCCGGGGCCGGTTGCGTCCTCGATTTGGTTGGCTTCCGGGGCCTCGACCGCAGTATTGGAGAAGGGGTTCTGCTCGGTCAGCGATCCCGATCACAAGCGGTAGGTTCGAGCTGATGACTGGCGAAGGGCGGTGGCAGCGGGACGCCGGCTGCGAGTGCGATCGCCCCCGACGGATGAGCCGAGCGACATCCACCTTTCGAGCCCGACGGCGCTAGAATTTCGGATAGGAGGGGCGGGCGGACGTGGATCAGCGAGTTTGCTTGGCAGTCGACGGACTCGGCTGGCGATGATTCCAGCGCCCGGAGCACATGGCTCGCGAAGCCGCATCGAGGAGGTGCTGCAATCGTCAGCGCAGTCGGGAAGCCGAGATCGCCGATAGGCGGGGAGATAGAGGCAATGGAGCACGATCATGTCATGGAGGCGGTGCATGCCGGTCAGCTTCTGGAGGCCGTCGTTACACCGGCCGACCAATCCGATGGCTGGGTGCTGTTCCTGCTGAGCCCCAGCGGGGAACAGGTCCCCTACACGACGGTCACCGGCGTTCCCAAGGTCTTCCATACCCTGGATCGGGCCACCGAGGTTGCCCATGAGCTCGGATTCGAAACGATCCGGGTCGAGGAGCGCTTCTAGCGCCGTCTCCGCGCCTCGGGACATGCGCTACTCGATTGCCGGCCAGGCCCGCGACCGGCAGCTTCCCCGGTTCCAATCGGCATGGCGGTCGGTGGTCTCCATCCCGTTAGTCCATGGAGCGATCATCCCCACTTACACCGTATGGACCGTCAACTGCTCCGGGAGCACAAGCTCAAGAACGACCTGCAGCAGCTGGGCTTGCTCGCCCTGTTGGCCCTGCTCCTCGGCTATCTTGCGTGGGTCGTGGGCGGGCCCCCCTTTGCGTGGGGGACCCTGATCGGGGTCGCCCTACTCTATCTCGTCAATCCCGTGGCCTCGCCCCGGCTGGTGCTGGGAATGTACGGCGCCCGTGGCTTGTCGAGACGGGAGGTGCCGAGACTCTACGGGATCCTGGAGGAGCTGACCGAGCGGGCGGGCCTCGAGCGTCTGCCGCGGCTCTATTATCTGCCGACCCGGGTCATGAACGCCTTCGCGACCGGACGCCGGCAGGATGCGGCCATCGTGCTCTCCGATGGGCTCCTGCGCCGGCTGAGCCTCCGGGAGCTGGCTGGTGTGTTGGCCCACGAGGTGAGCCATATTGCCAACGGCGACATCCAGGTGATGAGCTTTGCGGACACCGTGAGCCGCATCACCGGGCTCCTGGGGCTCCTTGGCCAGGTCTTGCTGGTGGCGAGCATCCCCCTGGTGCTCCTTGGGCTGGAGACACTGCCCCTGGGCGCGTTGCTGGTCCTACTGGCGGGGCCGACTGTGAGCGCCCTGGCCCAGCTCGCCCTGTCCCGAAATCGGGAGTACGAGGCGGATCGCAGCGCGGCCGAGCTCTCCGGCGACCCCGCCGGTCTGGCGTCGGCCCTGAAGAAGCTGGAGCGTTATCAGGGCCGGTTCTGGGAACAGATGATGCTCCCCGGCCGAAGTCTGCCCGACCCCTCCCTGCTGCGCACCCATCCGCCGACCGAGGAGCGTGTCGCCCGGCTGCTCGATCTGGTGCCCGCCCGGGCGGATACGAGGCTGATCGGGCGTACAGGGCGGGAGATGCTGCCCCCGTTCGAGCGTTCCCCGAGAACCCCCCCACGCTGGCACGTCGGCGGTCTCTGGTACTGAGCCCGCCCGGCGCCCCACCAAGGCGCTCCGGTCCGATCAGGGAGATGCTGATCGAATGCCATCCCGGCACTCGGTCAGCTCGTTTTCCGAGATGCGCGAGTCCCGGGACGCTTCGTTCTCGAGGGCTTAAGGCCCTTGATCATGGCCGGCCATCCTCGGCCCAAACGGGAAGCGCGACAGAGCGCGCTTCCCTATTCCTCGCCGTCCTGCTGGGCTTCACGGACGGGCTCGGGGGCCGTCTCCCGACGACGCACGGCGCGTTCCGCCGGGAAGTGACAGGCGAAGCGGGACCCCCCGCCGGGCTCGCTCGCGATCATCAGGCGGGCACCGTGGCGATTGAGCACGTGCTTGACGATGGCGAGCCCCAGACCCGTTCCGCCGGATACTCGAGACCGGGCTCGATCCACCCGGTAGAACCGCTCGGTGAGCCGCGGGAGGTGCTCCGGGGCGATCCCCTCCCCGGTGTCCTCGACCCAGAAGTGGGGTCCCGACCGATCCTGTCGCCAGCCGATCTGCACGTCGGTGCCCTCCGGCGTGTGGCGTACCGCGTTGTGGATCAGGTTCGAGAAGGCGCTGCGGAGCTCGACCGGGTTGCCCGCCAGCAGCAGGTCCTGGTCGATGTCGATGTGAAAGCGGTGGCGCCCCTCGCTCAGGGTCTGGGCCTCATGGAGGATGAGCTCGATCTCCTCCGGGACGTCCACGGAGGTTTGGTCCTGGGCCTCCTCGTCCATCTCCAGGCGCGAGAGGGTCAGCAGGTCCTCGATGATGTTGCGCATGCGCTGGGTCTGGTGCTGCATGAGCGCCAGGGGCCGGCGATGGGCGGGGGGGGTGGCGGGGGCATCCGCCAGGTTCTCCAGAAAGCCCGCGATCACCGTGAGCGGGGTGCGAAGCTCGTGGGAGGCGTTGGCCACGAAGTCACGGCGGATCATGTTCAGGTGATAGACCTTGGTAATGTCGCGGCCCACCAGGAGGCGCTGGCGCTTGCGCTCGCCGAATGGGGTGATGCGCAGGGACAGCATGATGGTGCGATTGCGCTCCGGGGCCAGATCCAGCGGCCGGCTGTAATCGCCCGTATCGACGAAGGAGCCGAGATCGGGGTGGGGCAGGACCTCGGTCAGCAGTCGGCCATCGTCCTGGGGCCAGCGGATGTTCATGAGGTGGGTGGCCGCCGGGTTCGCCCATTCGATCTGCTGTTGCTTGTCGAGGATGACCAGCGCGTCCGGCACCGCGTTGGCCGCCTCCCGGAAGCGCCGGGTGAATCGGATCTGGCGCTTGCGTCGCTTGCGCCCGCGCTGCTGGTACAGGGCGATGCTGCGGTAGATCTCGCCCCAGAGACCCAGCGGGAAGGGCGGGGCCAAGCGGTGATGGCGGCGGATCAGGGTGGTGAGTCGCCACAGGTAAAACAGTTGGCGCCCCAGGTAGGGGAGCAGCACCAGGGGCCAGACCCAGACCAGGCTCACCCCCAGGATCACGAGCACGGCCCCCAGGGTGGCGGGGATCAGCAGTGCATTGAGCTCCGCGAGCAAGTGGCTACGCATGGATCAGTGGCATCGGGGGCTCGGGATTCCGTCGGGTGTGCGCGAGGCCGGCTCAGGTCTTGTCGGAGAAACGATAGCCCACGCCGCGCACCGTCTGAAGGAGACGGTCGTGGCCCGTGGGCTCCAGGGCCTTGCGCAGCCGGCGCACATGGACATCCACCGTGCGCTCCTCCACGTAGACCTGGTCCCCCCACACCTGGTCCAGCAGCTGGGAGCGGCTGTAGGCGCGGTCCGCGTGGGTCATGAAGAAGTAGAGCAGACGGTACTCGGTTGGCGCAATGTCCACCTGGCGCCCGTCCACGCTGACCCGATGGCTCACGTTGTCGATACGCAGCCCGGCGACTTGGACCTCGTCCTGCAGCGTCTCCACCCGCGTTCGGCGCAGGACCGCGTTGACCCGGGCCACCATCTCCCGGGGTGAGAAGGGCTTGGCGATATAGTCGTCCGCCCCGGTGTCGAGTCCCTTGACCCTGTCCTCCTCCTCGCCCCGGGCGCTCACCATGATGATGGGGATATTGCGGGTCTTGGGGGTCTGCTTGAGCTGCTGGGCGAGCTCCAGGCCGGAGCGCCCGGGCAGCATCCAGTCCAACAGGATCAGGTCCGGGCTCTCCTGGCCCAGCAGGCGTCGGGCCTCGTCCGCATGTCCCGCCTCGACGACCTGGAAATCGGCGTTCTCCAGGGCGAAACGGATCACCTCTCGAATATCGGGCTCGTCGTCGACGACAAGGATGGTGGCCATGGCGCTGGCTCCTGGTGGGTCCGGTACTCCGCCGTCCCGGCGTGATTCCGACCGTGATCGGGTGGGTTGGTTGTCGGGTCTCTCGGGACGCGACCCGTTCGAGGGTTCGAGGCCCCCGACCACGGCGGGTCCTGCTTCGCTGCGCGCCCCGCCTGCTGCGACCGCTGCCCGCCTAGTTTATTTACAGCGGGTTACAGGGAGATGAACACGCGTGCATTCGCAAGCGGGACTGGTCAACGATCGCGCGCGGCCCGATCTAGTGCCCGCAACCGCTCCAGCTTCTCGCGGATGCGGATCTCCAGACCCCGGTCCGTGGGCTGGTAGTAGCGTCGCTCACCGAGGGACTCGGGGAAATAGGTCTCCCCGGCGGCGTAGGCCTCGGGCTCGTCGTGGGCATACCGGTAGGCACGCCCGTGGCCCAGCTCCCGCAACAATCGGGTGGGCGCGTTGCGCAGGTGGGCCGGCACCTCCAGGGAGCCGCTGCCACGGACGTCCGACAGGGCCGCGTTCCAGGCCAGGTACACGGCATTGCTCTTGGCGGCGCAGGCGAGGTAGACGGCCGCCTGGGCGAGGGCGAGCTCGCCCTCGGGGGAGCCCAGGCGCTCCTGGGCATCCCAGGCGCTGATGGCCAGGTCCAGGGCGCGGGGGTCCGCGATGCCGATGTCCTCGCACGCCATGCGCACCAGGCGGCGGGCGATGTAGAGCGGGTCGCAGCCGCCGTCGATCATGCGCGCCAGCCAATAGAGCGCGGCGTCCGGGCTGGATCCGCGGATGGACTTGTGAAGGGCCGAGATCTGGTCGTGGAACAGGTCCCCGCCCTTGTCGAAGCGGCGCAGGGGACCGGACACAACCTCCGCGACCGTCTCCCGACGGATCTCCCCCACCGGGCTGAGCTGGGCGGCCAGCTCAAGGAGGTTGAGGGCGCGTCTGGCATCCCCGTCCGCCGCCTCCGCGAGCAGGCGCTCGGATTCCTCCGGCAGCATCGGGGCCTGGCCTTCGACACCTGGGGAAAGCGCCTTCATGGCCCGCCTCAGGATGGCCCGGATCTCCTCCGCCTCCAGGGCCTTCAGAACGTAGACCCTGGCCCGGGAGAGCAGGGCGTTGTTGAGCTCGAAGGAGGGGTTCTCCGTGGTGGCCCCGATGAAGGTGAGGGTCCCGTCCTCCACATGGGGCAGAAAGGCGTCCTGCTGGGCCTTGTTGAAGCGATGGACCTCGTCGATGAAGAGGACGGTCGGCCGTCCCTCGGACTGGCGCAGGGCGCGGGCCGTCGCGACGGCCTCGCGGACGTCCTTAACCCCGGCGAGCACCGCGGAGAGGCTCACGAGGTGTGCCCCCGAGCGCGCCGCCGCCAGCCGCGCCAGGGTCGTCTTACCGGTGCCCGGGGGACCCCAGAAGACCATGGAGTGCAGGCGGCCGGCCTCGATGGCCTGTCGCAGGGGCCTGCCCGGACCGAGCAGGTGTCCCTGGCCGAAGAAGTCCTCCAGGCGGGCGGGCCGCATGCGATCGGCGAGTGGCGCGCCGTCTATCGGCTGTGCCATGGCGGGGCCCCCTGTGCCAAGACTGGCCTAGGCTGCGAGACATCCGGTGGCGGGTGGCATGGAATGCCTTTCAGTCGAAAGACAGGAATTCGTCGACCGCTCGTTCATCCACCTCGAAGAGGTCAGGGTCGAGGCTCGGGTTGCGCTGGGTGGCGCTGAAGTTCAGGCGCGTCATCTGGCCGAAGCTGTCCTCCATGATCAGGCTGTCCAGCTCCTTGCCGCCGAAGCCGAGCTCGATGCGCACCACGTCGGTGTCGCTCGCCTTGGGAATCAGCTCCACCCAGTCCCGCCCGTCCCGGCTCTCGATGGGCCTCGTCTTGAAGTGATCCTCGATGGGTCCCCCGCTCGCTAGCAGCAGGGCGGGGGTGCCGCGCAGGGCCTTGGCCTGGCTCTGGTGGGAGACCTGATCGAGATCCAAGTCGTGCAGGTAGACGCGCTTGCCGTCGGCCACGATCACCTGGCGGTTGGGGGTGTCGTACTCCCAGCGGAAGCGTCCCGGCCGCTGCAGGTAGAAGGTGCCGCTGGCCTCCATCATCTGGGTGCGGTCGGCGTTGAAGGTGACCTGCTCGAAGCTGGACTTGAGGCTGCTGAGGCCCTTCAGGTAGTCCTCGAGGCGCTGGCTGCCGTCCGCCGCGCGGAGGCCCGTCGGTACGAGGAGGGTCAGCGCGAGGAGGGCGAACAGCAAAGGACTGATGCCCCGCGGGGACGGGGCGGCTGGGTACGGCAGTGGCATGGGGATTCAGTCCTCGGGTCGTGGGGGGGCCAGGACTTCGCGATTCCCGTTGGTCTCCGCGGGTCCGACGATGCCGATGCGCTCCATCTCCTCGATCATGCGCGCGGCCCTGTTGTAGCCGATCTTGAGTCGGCGCTGTACCCCCGATATGGAGGCGCGCCGACTTTCCACCACGATTTGGACCGCCTCGTCGAACAAGGGATCCGTGTCCTCGATGTCGCCGCGGGGCTCGGGATCGATCCCGGGCAGGGTCTCCATCGGCTCGCGCAGGACGTCCTCGATATAGTCGGGCTCTCCCTGGGCCTTGAGGAACTCCGCCACGTGATGGACCTCGTGGTCGTCCACGAAGGCCCCATGGACCCGGTGGGGGATGTTGCCGCCGGGGGGGAGATAGAGCATGTCGCCGTGACCCAGCAGCTGCTCGGCGCCCATCTGGTCGAGGATCGTGCGCGAGTCGATGCGGGAGCTCACCTGAAAGGACATGCGGGTAGGGATGTTGGCCTTGATGAGCCCGGTCAGCACATCCACCGACGGGCGCTGGGTGGCCAGCAGGAGATGGATGCCGGAGGCTCTTGCCTTTTGGGCGAGCCGGGCGATCAGCTCCTCCACCTTCTTGCCCACGACCATCATCATGTCGGCGAGCTCGTCGATGATGACCACGATGTAGGGCAGATGCGCGAGCTCGGGCACCTCGTAGCCTTCCTCAGCCGCGAACTCGACGGATAGCAGGGGGTCTCGCAGGGGCTCACCGGCGGAGATCGCCTCCGCCACCTTGCGGTTGTAACCGGCGATGTTGCGCACCCCGAGCGCCGCCATCAGCCGATAGCGACGCTCCATCTCACCGACGCACCAGCGAAGCGCATTGGCCGCCTCCTTCATGTCGGTGACAACGGGCGTCAGCAGGTGGGGGATCCCCTCGTAGACGGACAGCTCCAGCATCTTCGGGTCCACCATGATGAGGCGAACGTCCTCGGGGCCCGATTTGTAAACCAGGCTGAGCACCATGGCGTTGATTGCCACCGACTTGCCGGAGCCGGTGGTGCCGGCGATCAGGGCGTGGGGCATGCGGGCGAGGTCCGCCACCACCGGCTGGCCCGAGATGTTGGTGCCCAGTGCCAGGGTCAGGGGAGACTTCGCCGCCTTGTAGGCATCCGACCCCAGGATTTCGCTCAAGAACACCGTCTCGCGCTGCTCGTTGGGGATCTCGATGCCGATCACCGACTTGCCCGGGATTACCTCCACCACGCGCACGCTGATCTTGGAGAGGGCCCGTGCCAAGTCCTTGGAGAGACCCGAGATCTTGCTCGATTTGGTGCCCGGGGCAAGCTGCAGCTCGAAGAGTGTGACCACCGGGCCCGGGTAGGCCGCCACGACCTCGGCCTGGACGCCGAAGTCCTTGAGCTTCAGCTCCACCAGGCGCGACAGCTCCTCGATCTGCTGCGGCGAGTAGCCGTGGCCCGTCTTCCGCGGTGCGTCCAGCAGCTCCAGAGGCGGCCGTCCGCCCTCGCCGGCAATCTCGGGCAGCGGCATCTGGCCGGCCGGCACCCGCGCGGCGCGGCGATGGGTCTTTACCCGGGGGGCCTCCTTGGGGACCGGGCGCTGGTCCTTCATCAGGTCGGAGAGGGTCAGGACGCTATCGGAAGGGCACTCCGCCCCTTCCTGCTTCCCGCGGCGAGGCTGGGCCTTGGCAGGCGAAAGCGAGCCCTCGGGTATGGCGCGGGTCGGCGACGGGTCGCGCGGGCCCACGGTCGCCACCACCGATTCGTCGGCCTCGATCAGGTTGAGGGCAGGGGGCAGCTCCATCGTGGCGTCGGCACCGCGTCGCGTCAGAAGGGCCGAAAGGCCCTGACTGCCCATGGACCACAGGAACCGGAATCCCTGCAGGGCGCCCTCGCCCACGGCATGGAGCAGGGCCAGCCAGGAGATGCCAGAGAACAGGGTGAAACCGAACAGGAAGGCCCCCGAGAGCAGTAGCCGGGTGCCCGATCCGCTGAAGCGATCCAGCATCCATTCGCCGATCAGTTGGCCGAGGCCCCCACCGGGTCCGTTCGGGAGACCGGCGCCGAAGGCGCCGAGGTGCAGGGTGGCAAATCCGCAGCCGGCCGCCAAGGTGATCAGGAACCCGATCCAGCGAACGGCTAGCATCCAGGTCCGGGGCTTCGAGTCCAAGCTGCGGCCCCGGAAGACGACCCAGGCGCTGAAGGCCACCATGACAGGAATCAGATAGGCGAAGAGGCCGAAGAGGTACAGGGTGACGTCCGCGAACCAGGCCCCGGCCCGGCCACCGGCGTTGGCCACCTCGACTGCGCCTCCCACGTAGGACCAGCCGGGATCCTCCGGGGCATAGCTCGCCAACGACATGGTCAGGTAGAGCGCCAGGCAGATGAGGGTCCACATGGCCCCCTCCCGCAGGGCCCGCTCCACGTGCTCGCTGAACGTCAGCTGTCCGTTGTGTGTCGCCTGTGCCATAACCCCCTCGAATCTCGCGACCCAGTATAGCTTTACCCATCATACCTCGTGCGGTTTCCGGCGTCCCGAGCGGGTGGTCACGGGGGTTCGCTAGCGGGTACCCGAACCGCTCGCCCGCCTCTGTCAGGCGTCGCATTGGATTCGCTCCGGATCGATGCGGCGTGACGGGGCGCGCGGCGGCCTCGCGACGGCTATGTAGGAAAAATCAACGATGTCAGGAAAATGCATGATTGGCCCATGGCGAGCCTTTGGCTAGACTTCGGGGTTGAAACTCGCTGGTCCTTAAACGCCGGTCTTACGCGGCCATGAATCCCGAGCTTGAGGCCACTGTTAGTCTCTCCCCGGAGGTATTGTCCCAGGAGGTTGGCGGCGAGACCGTGCTGCTCGACCTGGCGAGCGAGCGCTACTTCGGGCTCGACGACGTGGGCACCCGAATCTGGCAGCTCCTGCAGGAGCACGGGAGCCTACGCGTTGTCTACCAACGCATGCTGGATGAATTTGATGTGGAGCCGGGCCGCCTGGAAGAGGACCTGCTCAAGCACGTCGGGGAGCTTGCAGAGGCAGGACTCGTGATCCTTGGCGAGGGCAATGCGCCGGCGGCTTGAGCAGCTGGGGGCGCTCGCCCCCTGGGAGTGGCGGCTCCTGGCGGTGCTGGCTTTCCTGCTGCCGGCCGTAGGCGCCGCCCTGTGGCTGATCGGGTTCAACCGCACCCGGGCCCTCCTGGACCGCTCCTCGGAACCTGCCAGGAAGCCCGGAACTGGGAGCGGATCACCCGAGCCACACGACACTGCTCGCCGCATCGCCCGCCTGGTCGCCATCGCCGCAAGTCGCGGCGCCTATCGCGCCAACTGCCTGCGGCAGTCCCTCGCCCTGCGGTGGCTTCTGAAGCGACGCGGTATCGACACGGAGCTTCGCATCGGGGTGCGCAAAGAAGGCAACGCGCTGCGGGCCCACGCCTGGGTGGAGCACGAGGGGTCACCCGTCGGGCAGGGGCCACTGGACCATTCGCCCTACCCCGAGTTGCCCGCGCGGATTGCGCCTTGATCCTGGCTGTCACCCCGAACGCCCGCCACATCACCTCGCGCTTCACCTCCCGCCTCCCTCCATGAGCGGCATCTTCGGTCTCTTCAACACCAACAGCGAGCCGATCGCCGAGGGCGATCTCGCCCGCATGGCCGCACCGCTCGAGCGCCGCGGGCCAGAGGGAACCGGGATCTGGTATGACGCCTTAGCCGGACTTGGGCACACCCTGCTGGCAACAACGCCGGAGGCGGTCCATGAGCGTCTGCCGCTGCGGGACCACGCCTCCGGGTGCGTCATTACGGCAGACGTCCGGCTCGACAACCGCCCCGAGCTGCTGTCGGCCCTCGGCATTAGGGACCGTACGGCCGACATCGGCGATGCCGAGATTGTCCTGCGCGCCTACCTGGCCTGGGGGGAGTCCTGCCTCCAGCGCCTGCTGGGCGATTTCGCATTCGCGATCTGGGACCCGCGCCGCCGCGCCCTCTTCTGCGCCCGCGATCATTTCGGCCTGCGCCCCTTCTACTATCATCACACACTCCGGCGCTTCTTCGCCTTCGCCTCCGAGCCCCGCGCGATCCTCACCCTGCCCCAGACCCCCTACCGCATCAACGAGGGCCGGATCGCCGACTTTTTGGTCAACGAGCTCGAGGGCATCGACAAGACCAGCACCTTCTTCGAGGAGGTCTATCGCCTGCCCCCCGCCCACAGCCTGACCGTGACGCCCAACGGCCTCACCAAGCGCCGCTACTGGACCCTGGAGCCCGGCCCCGAGCTGCGACTGCCCTCCGATGAGGCCTACGCCGAGGCCTTCCTGGAGGTGTTCACCGGGGCGGTCCGTTGCCGGCTGCGCAGCGCCGGCCCCGTGGGGTCCATGCTGAGCGGCGGCATGGACTCGGGATCGGTCGTCGCCGTCGCCCGCGGCCTGCTCGCGGAGCAGGGTCGGGGGCCGCTGCTGACCTTCTCCGCGGTCGGGCCAGACCCGGAGACCTGTGTCGAGACCCGCGCCATCCACGCGGCGATGACCATGGACGGCATCGCCCCGCACGCCATCAGCTTCACCGAGCTCGACGCCCTGATGCCGGAGCTGGAGGAACTGACCTGGAACCTCGAGGAACCGTTCGACAATCACATGACCCTGCCCCGCGCCGTCTACCTGATGGCGCGCCGTGCGGGGGTGAAGGTCGTGCTCGACGGCGTCGGCGGCGACATCGTCCTGGCCGAGGGGACTTATCTTGCACGCCTCTTGCGGCGCGGGCGATGGTGGAAGGCGTGGCGCGAGGCCGTTCTCCAGAATCGTTTCTGGGGCGGGAATTATCCCGCCTGGCAGGGGCTCTACCACAGCGCGCGCACCGCCTTCGTTCCCAATTCCGTCCGCCGCCTGGCGGCGAAGTACCGTGCGCGCAGGCGCGTCGAGCAGCGGGTGCGCGAGTCGCTGATCCACCCCGGCTTCGCCGAGTCCGTCCAGTTGTCCGAACGCCTCGCGACCCTCGATAGCCAGGGGTCGCCCGGCTTCCTGTGCGACTACGCCAGAGAGCGGGCCGAGGGGGTCCTGCATCCCTACCAGACAGTCGGGCGGGAACGCTACGACCGGGTGGCGTCAGCGCTGGCGCTCGAGCCCCGCGATCCCTTCCGGGACCGCCGGGTGGTGGATCTCTGCTTGCGCCTGCCGGGGGCACAGAAGCTCGACGGCGGCTGGCCGAAGGCGGTCCTGCGTCGCGCGACCACTCACCGCCTGCCGGACGCGGTTCGCTGGCGTCAGGGTAAGGAGCACCTAGGCTGGCGCTTCACCGTGGCCCTTATGGGCGGTGGCGCGGAGCGGCTTTGTGCCACTTTGGTTGGCTCCTTGGATATACTTAAGGGCTACGTGGATCTCGGCGCGCTCCGCAAGGACTGCGACGGCTACTTACAGGGCAACACTGAGGCGGACGCAGAGCAGATGTACACTGCGGCCAGCCTAAGTCACTGGCTTAGCCGGCATCGGGGCCGCCGGGGTTTTGACGTAGAGGCATCGAATGACGGGATCCGAACCGGTTGTTGATGCGAGCCGACAGATGCCCGGTGTAGCCGAAACGCCTAAATGGACGCTGCGGCAATGCCGAGTGCTTGCACCGGGTAGGGCAGCTGGCTGTTTATCCGGTCATTCGAAACCCGACAGAGAATAGACTCCCGACATTTGGTCGAAGCGGCGTGACCCTTCGAGGAGACGGCCATGACCCAGAACTCCCAGCAGCCAGTTCAACCCCATCGATTAGCTGGGGGGCGACGTCCTTACCGCTCCCCGACCCTGTCGACGTACGGTGCCCTCCGTGAGCTGACGACAGGTGGCTCGGGAAACTTCATAGAAAACACGGGTAAGGACAGTCAGCCAACCAAGCGTCCTTAAAGTCCTGCGAGTCCTGGATCACCGGTGGTACGGAATGAGCTGGGGCCGGGCAGGGATCAGCTCCTAACCGATACACCAGCCTTCCATGTCTTGTACTCCCCAGACGGCAGGCCATGGGTAGTCTTCTACCGGCATGGGGCTGACTACCTCTTGCGTTTCCCGGGGCTGGCCGATTTCGAGATCGCCGCCGACGGTCGCGGCGTGCGCTGCTGGCCGGTACCGGGGGTCCCCAGCAGTACCCTTGAGCACCTGTACTTCAATCAAGTCTTACCCCTCGCGCTGAGCCGGCAGGGCCGCCTCGTGCTGCATGGCGCCGCCTTGGAGACGGACGGTGGCGCGCTCGCGTTCGTGGGCATGTCCGGCCGTGGCAAATCAACCCTCGCGGCGAGCTTCGCGCTGGCCGGCCACCGGCTCCTCACCGACGACCGGCTGGAGGTCGAGGCGCACGAATCAGACGTTCTCGCGCGCCCGAGCCATCCCTCCATCCGCCTCTGGGACGATAGCCGGCAGGCTCTGATCGGGGCCGACGTGCCGGCGGCGCCACCGCTGCAGTTCAGCGCCAAGGTGCGCCTTTTGGCCGGGGGCGGGCTGGCCTTTTGCGCCGAGCCGCTGCCGCTTCGGGGCCTGTATTTTCTGGGCGACGGTGCGGTCGATGCCCCCGCGATTCGACCGGTGAACGGTCGAGAGGCACTGGTCGAGCTGGCGCGGAACGCCTTCCTGCTCGACGTCGAGGCGCGGGACCTGATCGCCGCCCACTTCGAGCGGCTTTCGTGGATGGCGCGCAGGCCAATGTTCTATCGTCTGGACTATCCCCGGCGGTTCGATGCGCTCGACAGGGTGCGTAGCGCGATCCTTGGCCATGCGCGCGGCCGTCGCAAGGCGCCGGGCGACCGATCCTGGGAGGGCTAGGCTCATGCGGTCCCCAAGACTATGCCGGGCGCTGAGCTACCCGGACATCTTTCCCACCGCGCTGCGCAGTACTCCTGGAGCGCTATCCCGGCTGCGCTCCTGGAGATCCGGACGGCCCGCTGCACGGTCCAGTGGCCGCGTGGCGGAACAATCCGGTCCCAGGCAATGACGCGAAGGGTGAGCAAGATCGCCCACCGCTACCACCGAGCCGTCCGCCGTCTGGCCCGCCTCCCGTCGAGGCCCCGAGCGGCGCTGCAGGCCTTGTGCCTGGGGCTCATGGATACACGAACGCTGAACGAGGTCACGCGCCTTTCGTACTCCAGTGGCACCGGGTTCGACTCGGACGAGCACAATAGCTCCGGGCTTTGGCCGTCGGAGGCGGAGGTCGTCCGCGCGCACTTCGCGGGTTGCCGCAGCATCCTCGTTGCGGGGGCGGGCGGCGGGCGGGAGGCCATCGCGCTGGCCAGGCGCGGGCATTCGGTTACTGCCTTCGACTTCTGCAAGGCGCTGACGGAGGCCTGCCGCAGGCATTGCGAACGCGCCGAGGTGCCGGTGCGGGTGCTCGATGCGCCGCCCGACGCCCTGCCCGAGGGGCTAGGACTCTACGACGGCGTTTTCGCGGGGCGGGGCTTCTATCATCACATGCTTGGCCGACAGCGGCGCATCGCCTTCCTCAGGGGGTGCAGAGAACATCTGGATCCGGGCGGAGTGCTTTTCCTTTCGGACTTTTTCACACGGCCGACAGAGTCCCGAGCTCATCGCAACATTCAACTCGTCGCGAACCTGGTCCGTCGGTTGCGATTCAGCCGTGAAATGGTGGAGCTTGGGGACTGGGTTACCGATTGTGCGCAACATGCCTTCGTGCCCGTAGAGATCGAGTCGGAGCTCCGAGAGGGTGGATTCCAACCGGTCTCGTTCGCCGTTTCGCCGGTCGGTGTGGCGTCCCGTTTAGCACATGCCGTTGGGATCGCGCTGCCGAAGGACCCAGGCGCCATGCGCAGGTCTCAGCGCTCCGGTTACCTCCAGCAATCTGATCACACGGCGGCGGAGCCACCACGGAACTTCTAGAGCCATGGTAAAGCCCACCGGCTACAGCGTTCTCAGCTACGGCGACATGATCACCGACCGCGCGCGGATGGGGCCGTACGTGGAGGCCCTGCGGTGGGCGGTGCGCCCCGGCTGCACCGTGTTGGACATGGGCGCCGGCGCCGGCATCTTCTCGCTGCTCTCCTGCCAGTTCGGGGCCGCCGAGGTGCATGCGGTGGAGCCCAACCCTGCCATCGAGGTGGCCCGCCAAGCGGCCGCGGCGAACGGTTATGCCGATCGCATCCGTTTGCACCCGACGCTTTCCACCGAGGTGACCTTGCGACGGCGCGCGGACGTCATCGTCTCGGACCTCCGCGGCGTGCTGCCTCTGCTTCAGCAGCATATCCCGGCCATTACCGATGCCCGCCGACGCCTGCTGGCCCCCGGCGGTGTGCTGATCCCTCGGCGGGACCGGCTATGGGTGGCCCTCATCGAGGACGGGAAGAGTTACCGGCCCTACGCCGAGCCTTGGCTGGCGAACGACTACGGGTTGGACCTCCACGCCGGCCACCGGCTGGTGGTAAACACCTGGCGCAAGGTGAACGCTACGGTGGACCAGCTGCTGGTGGTGCCCCAGCCCTGGGCGACGCTGGACTACGCGAGCGTCGAGAACCCCAACGTCGCAGGGGCGCTCTCCTGGCGCTCCGAGCGCCGCGGCACCGCCCACGGCGTGCTCGTCTGGTTCGACGCCGAGCTGGCGGAGGGTATCGGCTTCTCCAACGCCCCCGGCGGACCGGCGCTCATCTACGGCCAAGCCTTCTTCCCCCTACAGGAGCCGGTGCCACTGGATGAGGGCGATCTGGTGGAGGTCTCGCTCCGGGCCGATCTGATCGACGACGATTACGTCTGGCGGTGGGACACGCGCGTCAGCGCCGCGGCCGATGCGGGTCAAACCAAGGCGAGCTTCCGGCAATCCACCTTCTACGGGGCGCCGCTGTCCGTCGAAGGACTCAAGCGCAGGGAAGCCGGGTACACGCCGCCGCGCTCGGAGGCGGCAGAGATCGACCAGTACGTGCTCTCCCTGATTGATGGTCGGAGGAACCTGAGCGAGATAGCCGAGCACTTGGTCGCGCGTTGCCCCCATCGTTTCCCCCGGCGACAGGATGCCCTGACCCGCGCCGCGGACGTCGCCCAAAGGTACAGTCAGCCGGATTGACGGGCCCGACAGAATGCGATGCAGGCGAAGGCCCAGGAACCCCTGCAAAGCCACAAAGCGAGCGCCAATTGTTCTTGCTGCGCAAGCGTCACCGCGATGGGAGCCTGGAAGGCGGGCGCCGCGCGGGCAATGCATGCTGGAGCCGCCGAAGCATAATCGTGTCCCGGAGCGGCCCTCCGACTGGACCTTTGATGCTCCAGGGGCACTCTGGTGCAGTCCCGCTTGCGCGGGTGGGCTCACCTCTCTATTTTGGCTTGAGATTCAGCGGACCCGGATGTCGTCATGGCTACCGTGGTCGAACGGGTCGACCGCATCTGCAGAGGTTCTCGAGGACCTTGTCGCCTCCGTGGGACTCGGGTTCGACTCGCTGCACCAATCGCGGCGCGTTTCTCCTAAACCTCTGGAGCGGGTAAGCGGCGGGCCTCATGGGCTTCCTTTCGAGTAACCCTCATGACGAAACCAGCGACGCAGACGACCTTTAACGCCGAGGCCTATCTCGTCTGGGAAGAGGCGCAAGCCGAGAAGCACGAGTACATCCATGGCGAGGTGTTTGCCATGGTCGGCGCTCGGCGCGAGCACGTGGTGGTGACCCTGCATCTCAGCGCGGCCTTCAAGCAACGGCTGCGTGGCGGGCCGTGTCAGGCGTACGTCTCCGATCTGAAGCTGCGGGTGGATGCGGCCGACGCCTTCTTATATCCGGACGTAATGGTCTCCTGTGACGCCCGGGATCACGCGGAAGGGCTGTTTGCCGCCCATCCTATCCTGGTCGCGGAGGTGTTGTCCGAATCGACGGCCGCGTTCGATCGCGGCGACAAATTCGCCGCTTACCGCACCTTGCCGTCTCTGCGCGAGTACGTTTTAGTGGACATCCCGTCGCGCCGGGTGGAGACCTTTCGGCGAACGCCGGAGCAGGACTGGCTGTTTCACGCCTATCTGCCTGATTGCGGCGATTGCCACTTCCCCGCGTTGGGGGTGTCGATTCCGTTTGACGAGATCTTCGAGAACGTCGTACCCGCGGCACCGGGAACGAGCGACGACCCCAGCTCCGCCGAGCCTTGATCCGCGGCTGACCCTTCCGGAGCGACCTTCCGCATCCCCGGTCGCCCATTCGCCAAAGGACCGGGGTTGAAGTGGGAGGGGCGCTCTGCGCCGCGATCTTGGTTGGTGCTGATGGGTTCAGTCGCCCCGCGGAGCGGGCCTCCCACGGGCAATGAGTGCTCAGGCGTTTCCTGGGGTGGTCCTGGCAACTGGGGCGCCGGCCGGTCTGCGTGACGGCGCGTCCGAGATGACCTGGCCGCCCCGCAGCACCACCACCCGGTCCGCCAGGGCCAGGCTGGCGGGACGGTGGGTGATCAGAATCACCGTGCGCTCGGCCAGCGCGGAGCGGCAGTCGTCGATGAAGGCCACCTCTCCCTCGGGATCGAACATGGCCGTGGCCTCGTCGAGGACCAGGATCGGCGGGTCTTTGAGCAGGGCGCGGGCGAGGGCGATGCGCTGGCGCTGGCCCCCGGAGAGCCGGATCCCCTGGTCGCCGATCAGGGTTTCGTAGCCCTGGGGCAGGCGGCGGATAAAGCCGTTTGCCTGGGCCGATCTGGCGGCCGACTCGACCTCTGCTTCGGTTGCGTCCGGCCGGCCATAGGCGATGTTCTCCCTCACGGTCCCGTTCAGTAGCAGGACGTGTTGGGCCACCAGTCCGATCTGGCCGCGCAGACTCGATATGCTCACAGCACGGATGTCGGTGCCGTCCACCAGCACGTGCCCCCGGGCCGGGTCGGCGAAGCGCATCAGCAGGTGGATCAGGGTGCTCTTGCCGGAACCGTTCTCGCCGGTGAGGGCCACGGTCTCACCCGCCTGGATCTCCAGATCGACACCGGCGAGGACGGGCTCACGTCCCGGATAGCCGAAATGGACCCCCTCCCAACGCACCTGGCCGGAGACGGCGCCGAGTGGGGGTGCCCCGGCATCGTCCGGCTCAGGTCGCACGGCGAAGGCCTCCATCAGGCGCTCCGCGGCCCCCCGCGCGGCCTGGGCACTGCCGTAGACCCCGGCGAGACCGCTCATGGGGCGGGTCAGCAGCATGCCGTAGAGCAGGAGGCTCACGAGGTCCGAGGCTTGCAGGGTTCCGCCCTGGACCTGCAGGGTTCCGAGGTAGAGGAGCAGCAATAGCCCCAGCCCCGCCAGCAGATGAACCGCGGGCGTCAGGAGTGACTGGACAAGGAGGCGGCGCCTGGCAACCACCAGAAGACGCTGATTGCTGCGCTGGAACCGGTCCAACTCCCGGGCTTCGCGGGTGAAGGACTTGATGGCAGGCAGCATGCCCAGGTTCTCCTCCAGGGCCGCGAACATCTCCGCATGGGTACGCACCCACTCGGTGGAGAGGGGCCGGATGCGCCGGCCGATCAGCTTCATGACCAGAAAGAACAAGGGCACCAGCGCCCCCGCCAGGGCGGCGATCGAGGGGCTTATACGAAAAAGCATGGCGAAGGCCCCGACGAAGGTAAGCAGGAGGGGCAGCAGGCTCACCAGGGTACTGGTCACGAAGTTGCTGATCTGGGCCGCGTCGTTTCCAAGGAGCGCGAGCACCTCGCCGCGGCGCCGCTCGTGGAAATAGGCCAGTGGCAGGGACTGCAGGTGGTCGTAGAGGCGGGTGCGCAGACCCGCCAGCATGGTCTCGCCGGTGCTGCCCAGCAGATAGCGGTTGCCGAAGCTGAGGCCACTCTGGAGGGTCAGGAGCAGCACCCAGAGCCCGAGCAGCCCTGTGACGGCCTCTCGCTCTGCCCCTGGTGTCTCGAATATCGCGCCGGTGAAGCGCCCGGCGATCCAGGGATTGGCGAGTGCAATCGCGCTCTCCCCCAGGAGCAGGAGCACCGCCAAGGCCAACACGGCCCGATGGGGGGTCACGAAGGCCAGGAGTCTGGCGAAGTCGGAGCGGGTCAAGGGGTCGTGTCGCGACGGTTGCATGTTAGTGCAACCGCGGCGTCCGAAATCGGTATGACCACTGGAGTGTCAGTCACCGTCCAGGAACGGATTCCTGATCTGATCCGGCGGCGGAGGAACGTGCCGTCGAACGCGGGAGGTCTGCGGTGTCGGGCTCTCCGGCTCCGACTTCTGCCTTGCGGCAGTGCGCTCCCCGCGCCGCCGCACCGGCCCGGCTTCGGACGCTGGCCGCGCAAAGAAGACGCCGACGAGGAAGGCGAAATAGACCACGTTGGCAGGGACATGGAGATTGAAGTCCACCAGCGAGTGCAGCAACAGCAACAGGATGCCGATCCCGGCCCCTACCTGAGTGAAGCGAAAGCGCGACCATGCCTCCCAAGTCCAAACCTTCAGCCAGCTCCGGGCGTACAGCACGGCGAAGAGGGCGATAAGGACGGCCGCCAACAGCCCCCCCTCGAACAGCCATTCCAGGTAGTCGTTGTGGGCGTGGTTGATGAACCAGCGACCGAGCTCCAGGGGCTGAAAGGCCGGGAAGACGTCCGGATAGGTGCCGGGTCCACTGCCCAGGGGCGAAAAGGTGCCGATCCCGTCCAGGGTCGCCGAATAGATGGACCAGCGGGCATCGCTGACGGCACCCTCCACCGAGAACCGATCGAGGACCGGCACCAGCCCGATGGCGATGCCGCTGCCCAGGGCCAAAGCGATCAGCGTGCCCGTGAGTCCGAAGACGTTATCGCCGCCGATCCGCCGGGCGAACATCAGTGTCGAGCAGAGAACGGCGAGCATCCCCAAGGCGATGCCGGCGCGGGATCGGGCGAAGATCAGGCCAACCAGGAGCAGCAGGGCGATGGCCCCATAAAGAATGGCGGTGTGGCCTCGCAGCGAGCCGATGAAGGCGATCCGCTCCCGCAAGGCCCGCTTCCGGTCGCGGTCGCCCCTGCCAACGGAGTAGAAGAGCAGGGCAAGGGCGATGGGGAGCAGCATCTCCAGCAGGCCGGATAGGTGATCCGGATTCGTATAGGTTCCTTGGGCCCGAGAGATGTCGGGGACGGTCAGCCCTAGGAAGGCGGGGCTGCCCGCGTCGGCGCCGTATTGGAGAAGTCCGAGAAGCGCCTGGGCTGATCCTATCCATAGGAGTAGGAGCACGAGTTGGGTGACGCGCTCCGCGTCGAGCGTGCGCACGCCGAGGAAGACTCCGACCGGGACCAGGAGAAATAGCAGGGCGGACTCGGTATCCAAAGGGTAAATGGACAGGCGCGGGGCTGCGGCGACCTCCGGAACCCCGGCGAGCGCCCGGGCGGCGAGGTAAGGCTCACGGCCCGGGAGCCACGCGGCCAGCCAATCCGGAGTTGGGATCAGATAGATCAGCGGGACGGCTAGCAGCAGACCCAGGGCCAGGCCCTCCCAGCGGTTCAACAGCCCCGTACGCGGCTTCCAAAGCACCAAGACCAGAATGGTGATCGCGAGCACCTCCAGAGCCAGCACCGCGAGCGCCGGCTTGCCGGATCGAAACAGGGGTGCGAACACGAGACTCGCGCCCAGCAGCCATTGAAGGGCGACTTGACGATTGAGGGACGAGTCTGACGAAGTCGCGAGTGAGTGGGGGGACACAGGCCGTTCCTGGGTCTCAGTCTTCACGGGGTGGCGTGCTGCCGAGATCTGGGATCCCACCGCTTGGCTGCAGATCCTCAACCGTGAAGGTTAGAATACGAAAACTTGGGTGTCAGGCCCAACCATTTCTCGGGTGCGCATCAGTCGCCACCACAAGCAATCTGCCAAACCGTCGGGGACTCATGAGTAACCAGTTCAAGCTTCTTCTCCTGGTCTCGGTCGTCATCTGGGTCCAGGCATGTTCGGCCCCGAGCGTCCGGACGCCCGCCGCGTCTCCCCTGACCTCTAATGAAAATGCCGCCGTGTCGGCCGGGCCTTCCTCTGAGCTGAAGGGCGATCTGGTGCCGGCCGTCGTCGGTGTTCCTCCGGACCCGGGGTCCGAGCGAACCTACCGGATCGGACCCCATGACCTGCTGAAGATCGAGGTCTTCCAGGTTCCCGAGCTGACCAGCGAAGAGCGCGTCAACGAGGACGGAAACGTCGTCATGTCATTGATCGGCCCCGTCAAGGTTGGCGGTCTCACGCCCGACGAGGCCGAGCAGCTGATAGCCGCCAGGCTCGGCAAGGATCACCTACAGAATCCGCAGGTGGATATTTTCATCGCGGAGTACGCCAGTCAGAAGGTCACGGTCACTGGCAATGTCAAAAAGCCCGGCGTCTTCCCGGTCGCCGGCAAGACGACCTTGTTGGAAGCCCTTGCACTTGCGGGGGGATTTGACGAGGTGGCCGACAAGGACGAGGTCGTGGTTTTCCGCAGGCAACCGGCGGGCGGGGTCAAAGCCTATGTCGTTGATGTAGACGCGATCGAAGAGGGAAAGCTTGGTGACCCTGTCATCGCCGCTGACGATCGTGTCGTGGTACCTAAGTCGGGGGCGCGCGTTCTGAGTCGAGCTTTCGGGAGTATCCTCCAAGGTTGGGTGATTCGAGCGCCCGTCTACTGAGCTATTGAGCCAAATTGCGTTGAGCGAGCCGTATGAGGCCTGAGCGGGACATGTCGATCGCCTTGGATGCCGAGGGCCGAAGGTCGCGCCAGCGATCCTTGGAGCTGGCGGTTGAGCGGCGCGAGCTGCGGAGGCTGGTCGGCCTCATGGCCGAGTCGGCTCCCGAGCTCCACGATGAAGATCGCCTCGACCTGCGGCGCTACTGGGCCATTCTGCTGAGACGCAAATGGACCCTGGTCGCCGCGGTCGCCATCGCGCTACTCGTGGCCTTGATCGTCACCTACAACGCGACCCCCATCTATCGCAGCAAGCTCCTGCTGCAGATCGAGCCCCAGACCGATCAGTTCCTGGAGTTCCAACAAAACGTCTCCCTCGGGGAGCCCGTTCGAGACTGGGATTTCTACCAAACTCAATACGAGCTGCTCAGGAGCCAAAGCCTCGCCCGTCGGGTCATCGATCAGTTGGGTCTGGAGGCGACTCGGAAGCCCTCGTCGGAGTCTGCGCCGTCTTTCCTGACGGAGCTGAAGACCAAGCTCAAGGAGTGGATCCGAAGCGCCGGCGCGGGCTCCAAGGACGACAAAGCGGGGGAGGAGACATCGCCGACGCCCAACCTGGAAGATGCCCTGTTGGCGAGCCTGACGATCGCCCCCGTACGCGATTCCCGGCTCGTGCACATCCATTACGACAGCCCCAACCCCCGAGAGGCGGCCGCGATTGCGAACGCCGTGGCCGAGAACTTCATCAGTATGACCCTGGAGCGCCGCTACGATGCGCGGAGCTACGCCAAGCGCTTCCTGGAGGAGCGGATCCAACAGGTCCGCGCCAACCTCGAGGATTCGGAGCAGCGTCTCATCGCGTACGCCAAGGAGCGGGAGATCGTCAACCTGGACGACAAGCTCGGGGGCGCGTTGCAGACCCTGAACGTCATGAGCTCGGCCTTGGTGAACGCGGAGGCCCAGCGTATCCAGGCCGAGTCGGAGTTCGCCGCCGCAAAAGAGGGGACGGGGCCGTCCATGGCGAAGGTGCTGGACAGCCCGGTCATACAGGAGCTGAAGAAGCGCAAGGGTGAGCTGGAGCTGAATTACCAGGAAGAGCTGAAGGTCTACAAGCCCGGCTACCCGAAGATGAGGCAGCTTCGGGGCCAGATCGAGGAGATCGACCAACAGATTGCGAAAGAGATTGGCTCCATACGCGATGCCATCAAGTCGGCCTACGACGCCAAGGTCAAGGAGCAGACGGCCCTGCAGGCCCGGGTGCGCGAGATCAAGAGTGAGATCCTGGCCCTCCAGGATCGCAGCAAGGATTACCAGACCCTCAAGCGAGAGGTGGACACGAACAGGGAGCTGTACGACGGACTCTTGCAGCGCATGAAGGAGGTCGGGGTCGTCGCCGGCATCAGCACCAACAACATCTCGATCGTCGACCGGGCCAAGGTGCCGACGGCGGCCTACAAGCCCAGCCTCCGCAAGAACTTGACCACCGCCCTCGCCATCGGTCTGATTGCCGGCATTCTGCTGGCGTTCCTCTTCGAGCATATGGACGACACGGTGAAGACGGGGGACGAAGTGGAGGCGCGGATCCAGGCCCCCGTGCTGGGGGGCATTCCCGCGGTGTCGACTCGGCGGGAGCGGATCTCGCAGGAGGGCATCCCGCTGCTCGCCGCCAAGGACCCCAAGAGCCCCCTGGCCGAGGCGGTGCGGTCGCTGCGGACCTCGCTGGTCTTCTCGACGACGGAGGGTGCCCCCAAGGTCATGCATCTCACCAGCGCCGGCCCCGGCGAGGGAAAGTCCACGGCGGCCACCAACATAGCCATCGCCTTCGCCCAGGCCGGGAGCAAGGTGCTGCTGATCGACGCGGACCTGCGCTCCCCCTCGCTGCATCATGCCCTGAGCATCCCCAATTCCCTGGGGCTGACCAATTACCTCGCAGGGGATTTACAGCCCGCCGAGATCGCCCAGCCCACCCAGGTCCTACGCCTGTTTGCGATCACCAGCGGACCCCTGCCTCCCAACCCGGTCGAGCTCCTCTCGAGTGCCAAGATGCTCGATTTCCTGGGTTTCGCGTCGGAGCGCTTCGACTACGTGATCATCGACGGTCCCCCCGTCATCGGGCTCGCCGATGCGCTGGTGCTCTCCAATTTGGCGAAGGCGACCCTCTTTGTCGTTGACGCGGGGCGTACCCGCTACGGCGCGCTGGAGGCGGCGGTCAAGCGGCTGCGGGCCGCCAACGCCGGCATACTGGGCGCGGTCACGAACCGACTCGGCCGTCGCGGTCACAGCTATGGTTACGGCTATGGTTACGGCTATGGCTATGGCTCCGACTACGAGTATCACTATGGCTACGGCGATAGGGACCGGCGGGGTCGCTCCCTTCCCGAGCTACTCTAAGGGCGGCGGCGCAGGGCATGGGGCCGGCGCTTCTGCTGCTCGCGCTCGAGTTTCATCGATCGCCGATACGCTTCAGGCACCTGACGGACCCGAGGACGCCGTTGCCGGAGGCCTTCGGCGACTGGCTGGTCGAGTCCAGCGTTGCCCTGGCCCCCACCCGGATCAGCGATACCGCCGCATCCCTCGGGACCCATCCCGAGGCACTTCGTGAGGCCTTTCTGTTCCTCCTGCGACAGATCTTAATGCCCTCCCGAGCGGACCATTACCGGGTGCTCGGTCTGTCCAGGCGCTGCAAGACCGAATCCATCAAGCGGAATTACAGTCTGTTAGTGCGGCTGTTCCATCCGGACCGGATGCCCGAGGGCGACGAGCGTGGCGTGGTGCTGGCCGCCCGCATCAACGCGGCCTACCAGGTATTGCGTGATCCCGAGGCGCGGGCGCGCTATGACCGGGGCCTCCCGGCCTCCTGTCATGGCGGGCCGTCCCAAGGTGATGCGCTGGGTTTTTTTCGTGCCCGTGAATCGGCCGAACCCTTGGTTTGGAGACCCGATCCTCAGCCCCCGGTCCCTTGGCGACGTGCGCGACTGCGCTGGTTGCTCGCGGGGGTTCCAATCGCGGCGCTGGTTGCCTTCCTCCTGGAGGAGCCGGGCTCGCCTATGCTTCGGGTCGATCTAGAGCGTGCTGACCGTGCCTCCTCCGGGCCCGCTTATTTGAGCGGCCCGGAGCGGGGGGGGCCGACTGATGCGCCCGCGACAGGGTCTGCTCCAGGGTGGGTCCAGTCGACGTCGCCCCCCGGCGCTTCCGTGACCGTGAGACCCGAGGGGCTACACGAGGGGAGGGTGGGACCGGAGAACCAGTCTCCCGCGGAGGATTCCAAAGATTCGCGGGCCGACCCGACGCCAGACGAAACTCCAAGGATCGATCATCTGCCGATCCAGGGATCGGCCCCGACCGGTCAGATGCCGTCTGGGGATGCTTCATTCACCCATCGCCTGCCCGGGACCTAGGGGTACGGGGCCATGCTGATTGTGCGCCGAGGCTTGCTGCTCGCGCTCACCGCCCTGCTCATTTGGCGGGTCGCCGCCCTCGGCTTGTCTACGCATTATGTTGAGAGGGTCGAGGCGGGTGACCCTGGTTCAGCTACCAAGGCCCTCGCGTGGAGTGGCCGGCAGCCGGAGGCCTTGCTCGAGCAGGCCGCGGCGATGCGAGAGAAGGACCCGAGCGGCACGCGGGCGCTGCTGGTGCGTGCTTACGCTGAGAATCCGGCAAACACACGGGCACTTACGAGCCTCGCTGCCATGGCCCAGGGGGAGGGAAACTCGGAGGAGGCAGCCGTCCTGCTCGGGGCGGCGGTGGGATTGACGCCATCCGACCCCCGTATCCACAGACGGGCGGCTCGACTCTGGGCCGCGCAAGGGGACCTCGACAGGGCCCTCCACCACTGGTCCCTTTCGATAGAGGTAGACCCCTCGGGCAGGGCGCAGATCTTTCCGATCCTGCTCCGGGTCGCCCAAGATCCCGGAACGGCAACCGCTCTCAGACCGCTTGCAGAGGCTCACCCTGACTGGTGGCAGGCCTTTTTCGCAGAGCTGGCAAAACGATCCCATGAAATCGAGCCCGTCCGGGTGTTCTATGCCTGGCGACGGGAGTCGACGCAAGCACCGGTTACGGAGGCGGAGCGGAAGACCTATGTGGCCCGCCTGATTCGGGATGCCGCGGTCAGCGAGGCCTACATCGAGTGGGTCAACGGTCTGGGCCGGCCACAGCGGGCCCAGCTTGGGTTGCTCTACAACGGCGGATTCGAGCTCGAGGCGACCAACTGGGGTTTCGACTGGCACCTCCGCGGCTCCGCCACGGCCCGGATCGAACGGGCACGCATCTACGGCATGGATGGCGAGAAGTCACTGCATCTGTTGTTCAGCCGCCATCAGGGGCGCTTTGCGAACGCGTTCCAGCCCTTGTTGCTGGACCCTGGGGTCTATCGGCTCACTGGGCGAGTGCGCATCGAGAGCCTCGAGACCCAGGGTGGACTCAAATGGGTCCTGCGCTGCCTGTTGCCCGATACCCAAGATCTGGGTGAGAGCGAGCGCTTTCTCGGCTCCAACGAATGGCGGGACTTCGGCTTCGAGTTTGAGGTGCCCGAGGCCTGCCGGATGCAGGAGATTCGACTCGAATCGGCCGGGAAGCGGCACGTAGAGCACAAGATCGATGGCGGTGCCTGGTTTGACCGGCTGGCCATTCGCCGGGTTTCCGCCGGCAGGACTTCTGCCGACGGCTCGTAGAGGTCAAGCGTAATCAGCGTTCATCTCTGACCATCGCTTGATGACGAGGGCCGCGTGCGCGACCGCTGTCATGGTCTCCGAGCAGGGGGGGCTCTGTGCCCGCGGTCCCAGCGTCGGACCCTTCCGGCTGCTAAGTTGGTTCGCAAGGAGGCAACGCAGGTGTCTGGGCCCGACCCGTCAATCCGGGAAAGGTCGTGGCCGGCTGCAAAGCACCGTGCATTCGGTGCAGGCAAGACCCTGACGCCCCCCAGGACCCATATGGTTGGAGGTATCAGTGTGAGTGCAATTATGGTTGCGGCCATCTTGGCACTTGGCGTCTTGAGTGCGTGCGCAACGTCCCCGAGGCCATACGATGAGACGCGCACAGCGCCTATTGGTAATCCCGCGCCAAGCAACCCCCTGGTTACGGACTTGCTCGAGAAGGGACCGTCTCGAATGGAACTGAGTCAAGCGGAGCAGGCCCTGTATCGGAGAATCATGGACTATAGGAAAGAGAACGGATTGCCCCCAATACCCCCATCCAGATCTCTCTCGTTCGTCGCCAAGCTCCACGTCCTAGACTTGGAGAGCAATACCTTGCCAACGTCAGCGAATTACCATAGCTGGTCGAGCAATGGCCCCTGGCGAAGCGTCAATTACACTCCCGATCATCGGCTTTCAAAGTTCATGTGGACCAAGCCCAGCGAACTCACCAGGTACCGGGGAAATGGGTACGAGATTGTCCACATGAACTCGGAGAGCGCGACCTGCCAAGGCGCGTTCCTGGCTTGGAAAGCCAGTGGACCACACAACGCGGTCCTACTAAACCAGGGTGACTGGAGGCGCTTGGATTGGGGGGCGATCGGAGTCGGAATCTACGGCCGATACGCAGCCGTCTGGTTTGGGGAGCGGACGGATCCGGAAGCCACCGTACCCGACGGGCCAGGAGGGCGACTGGCGAACCGCTGAAAGGCTGGCTCCGCAGGATACCCCGGGAATGATCCCGGCATCGTCATTGAGTCAGTACTGCCGACTCGACGAAGCGCTGATACGTTCAGCGGTTCCCCGCGACTTCAGGACTGCTCACAAAATGACGTCTACGCCGTTAGCCCTATTGGCTGATAGGGGGGAGCGGGGGATTGTCGTCGGGGTCGTTGACGAGAACCGGCACGAGGACTAGACCGGCGGCCAGGGGTGGTATCCAGGCAAGACTCGCTGCTGTCGGGGGCGGGATCACTGGCACGACCGGCGGCGTCGCCGGGGGGACGGGGGGTAGCGTCGCGACGCTGAGGCGATCGCCGGCCCCCTTGGTGAACACACAGGGGCTCATGCTCGGGACGGTCATCAGCTCGTTCTCCTTCATGAGATACCGGCAACCGTCCTTGAACTGAATGGCTGCCTCGCTCTGATCGAGCGTCATAACCCGATCGCCGGTGGAGAGCGCCATCCCCTCCGTTCCGTCGACATACTGATCCCCCTTGTTTACCAGGGTGGCGCCACTCACGCGGGCGACATAGGCAACCTCCCCTTCGTCTGCGATCGCCGTCGGAAGGCTTCCCAGAAGGGCAGCTGCCCCAATCGCCGCCCGGATCAGTGTGCCGGTCTCCATGATTATCCCCCAGGTCGGTTTGCCTCGGTCCGGGTATCCTGCGTCTCTGCTCCACCCCTTGTCAACGAGGCGGGTATGGTCGCCCCCGCAACGTCTGCATCGCCCCTTGGTCTGGTCTAGGGTGCGAATAATGATACCAGCCCATCCCTGGCCTCAGACTTGCGATTCGGCCGACTGAAGAAGCGGACGGTTGAGGAACCGCTTCTGGCGCCAGGAACTCATGATCAACCAGAAATACAAGGTAAAGAGTAGGATAAACCCCGCAAACATCCAATGCTCAGGCACGCTGATGAAATGGCCCGCCAGTCCGATGGCCGCTGCGGTCGAGGCGAACAGGACCATCACCCCAAGTGTCTGCTTCGGCGTGAAGCCCGCCGCCAACAAGACATGATGGAAATGCTCCCGATCGGCGAGGAAGGGGGACCTCCCAAGGAGGATCCGGCGCAGCATCATCGAGACCGTATCGAGCAAGGGCAGTGCAAAGACCCACAGGGCGACGACGGGTGCGAAGGCTCGCTCAGGACCCTGGGAGAACTTGACCAGCAGCCAAGCGAGCACGAAACCCAGGAACATGCTGCCCGCATCCCCCATGAACACCAGGGCGCGTCCGCGTGGCCGCAGGTTGAGCAGCAGGAAGGCCAGCAACACCCCCGCCATCGCGGTCAGGACGCTCAAACTCTCCCACTGACCTGCGGCCCAGCACATCAGGCTCAGGGCGGCCACCGCTACCAGTGCAAGTGAGCCTGCGAGGCCATCAATGCCGTCGCTCATGTTGACTGCGTTGATCACACCAACGGTTGCGAAGGCGGTGAGCGGCACCCCCAGGATACCCAGGACGATCGGTTGATCGACCGAAGTCAGACACCCCAAATCTCCAAGGATCACCCCGGCTCCCAGCGTCATGATCAAAGCGGCGGAGACCTGCGCTCCAAAGCGCGCCCAGGTCGAAATCTCGCGGAGGTCGTCAATCGCCCCGATGGTCAGCAGGAGAAGGGCGCCGGCGAAAAGTAGCCAGGGGGTAGGGTAGGTGTCCCCCATCAGAAGGAGGGCGGAGGCGAATGTGATCGCCATTGCGATGCCGCCAATCAATGGGGTTGGGGCATCGTGGCCCTTGCGGCCACCGGGGTGATCCACCAAACCGAGGCGTCGAGCGGCCGGCGCCAGGATACGCATCAGGATCAAGGCGCCCGCGAAGCTGGACAACCCCATGCCGATGAGCTGGTTATCCATGGTCGGCTTTACTTGGCCGCTGGTGTCTAGGCCGCAAGAGCCTGGAAGCTGCCAAGTCGTCGTCGCCAAATCCGGGAAAGGCACTCGTTGGAGTGATCCCTTGCCTCGAGGGGGCTGCGTTCCAGCGACGATGACGGTGTGTAATTGAAGGTTCCGCGGCCATTTAGACGAACGGTCACCGATGATCGAGTCAGTCTTGGTCCCAAGTCCCGGTCGCTCAGGCTATCCCCTGCGACCCACGAGACGCCGCACTGCCTGCATAGGTGCCCGCATGTCAGCCATTTGAAATACTGTCTTCGGGGAATCGTCGCCGACTTGGGCCGGGGGTTCTGCCCGCTCCAGATCCTCGACCGCCGGTGTCGTCATCCTGCGTGCCACCCACCGAAGAAAATGGACCGGATCCCCGAGCTGGGTCCAGTGCATCCGCAGGAACTCCGGCAGACTGTCCAGACGCAAGGTCGTCAGCCGATCCTCCGCGAAGATCCTTCGGCTTTGACGCTCGACCAGTCGCCGCACTGCCGGTGAGACTGTGATCATCCCCGCGATTGCCTTGGGCAGCGTCACCTCGAACAATTGGGCCGCCAGGCCCAGGCCGGTGAGGAGAATCCGCTCGCCCCCCCAACGCCTGGCCAGATCGAGCACGCGATTCCAGTCGGGCGGGCGGCGTTCCAGGTGCCACGCGACGCAGACGACGTGGTCGAGGATGCGCCAGTATTCCTTAGCACCGTGGACGCACAGGTAAAGCAGCCCAGTCTCCGGGGACAGGGTCAAGACCTCGCGCTCGCAAAACCCGACGCCTCCCAGGAACGGCTCCACCGTCTCCCAGTCCAGGTCCACTGGGAGATAGCGGCCCGCCATCTCCCAGTGGAGCTCCACGTGGGTTCCGTGCCGTTGGTGCCGTAGGCCGACGTGGTGTCCCCCGCGCAGGGTGATCCGCAGATACTCGGCCAGCCCAACGTCGTGCAAGGGGCGATAGCCGAGATCGATGAGCAGGATGCACGCCCGTCCCAGCTCCGCCCGGGGGACCAGCAGATCCAGATCCCTGAAGCTGCGATTGGGGATTCCGCCGAAGACCGTCTCCGCCAGCACCGGCCCCTTGAACGGCAGGGCGGGGATTCCAGCCTTCTCGAGCAGCGAAATCAGCTCCAAGAGGCGCCCCGCGTAAGCCAGATTGCCGGCCGCAGCCCGACGCCGACGAGCGCGCACGTCTTCCGAAAGGTCGGACGTTCGGGTTTCCCAGCGTGCCAGGACCAGATTCGAAACCTTGTGTGCCTCGGCGCGGGCCAGGAGCTCCGGCCAAGCCTGCGGCGGTACTCGGGTTTTAGCCGCTTCCGCGTGCGGGGAGCACGCATCGAGGAGGAGCTGGTCCAGGGTCTCCAGGGTCGAGCGAACGGACGCTGGAAGATCGCTCATGGTCCGTTGCGGGTGGGCAGGCAAGGACACTGCTGGTGCCGGGACGGGTCCTGATCTAGGCATCGGCGGTCGCTCCCCCGGAACAGGACTGCGAGGGATGGGCCCGCGGCAGGACATCACATTGAGCCGATTGGTCTGCGCTCGCACCATCCTCCAGGGCCAGGGGCTTGTTCCGACCTGGTAGCCTCGAGGCGGCAAACATCTTTGCCTCGCAGCAGCCGAGCGCTTCTTCGATGGCCGCGAGATAGCCCGCGATGACGATGCGCTGATCGAATTCCCGCTCCATCTTGGCCCGCCCGGCCAGGCCCATCGCCTGCCGCTGCTCTGATGTCATGCCCGTGATCGAGCGGATCTTGACTGCCAGGTCGGTCGCGTCCCTGGCCCGGCACAGGAGTCCCGTGACGCCATCGTCCACCACCTGTCGACAGCCCGGGACATCGGTGGTGACGATGGGACGGCCCATCGCGGCGGCCTCGAGCAGGGTCCGCGGGGTTCCCTCCCGGTAGGAGGGGAGCACGACACAATCCGCATTGCCGATCCAGGGTCGAACGTCGTCGATCTCACCCAGGTGTTCGATCGATCCTTCCCGGACCCAGCTTTCGACCTCGGATCTCGGAATGGCCGTGCGATTCGCCACCCCCAGCTGGCCCAACAGTTGAAACCTCAGGCCCGGATTCTCGCGCCGCAAGCCTCGCGCGGCCTCGACGAACTCCCCGATGCCTTTGTCCCGGAGCATACGGGCAACCAATAGAAAGACCCTCGCCGGGCCTTGGGCGGTTGGGGCTACCGCGAAGCGTTCGAGATCCACCCCCGAGCCGGGTAGTCGGCCCGCCTGCTCAAGCCTCACGAGACCACGGGACACGAACAAGTCGAGATCATCCGGGTTCTGAAAGAAGACCCGGGGAGAGTGGCGAAGGGCGACACGGTAGAGTGTCTGAACGACCGTCTGCAAAGGGCCGCCCCGCAGGAACGCCGTGCCAAGGCCCGTCACGGTATTGACGATTGGGATGCCCAGGGATCGGGCCGCCAAGGTCCCATAGACCATCGGCTTGGCCGTGTAGTGAAGGACGACCTCCGGCCCGATCGCCCGATAAGCCCGGCGAAAGTGATGCCAGGTGGCGATGTCCCGGACTGGGTTGGTTCCCATGTTGTCCATGGGCAGGTCCACCACCTCGCACCCCATGTCCCTGAGACGCGGGACATAGCCGTCCGACGGGGCCAGTGTGGCGACCCGGTCACCCCGCTCGAGGAGGGTGCGGATAAGTCCGCTGCGGAAGTTGTGCAGATACCACGCGGTATTCGATGCGAGGGCGACTGTTCGCGGCATATCAACTGGACCTTTCGGGCGAACGGCCTGGGGCTCTGGGGTGTCCCGTCCAGAGAAGCCGCCCGTGTGGGACCGAGCGCTCTCATGTCTCGGATGGCGAGCCATCAACAGGGGCGCGGATTACGCTTGCGGGCCAACCCGCGCCAGCCGGGCAATTCGAGGCACGGCCCCCGTTTTCCTCCATCATCCTGTGCGTTCAACTGGGCATGATACGTCCCCGGCCGACGCGGGGACCAGCCAGGAGGGCCGTTGTTGTCGGGATGGCCCCTACATAACGTCAGGTCTCATTCCAGCAGGATGTTCCGGTAAGGCACCCAAAAGATTGCGTGACTGGCGTAGTTAAGCCAGACGAACAGCACTCCCCCATAGGCCGTCACCACGCCCAAGCGTACCAACTCGGGGTGCAGATCCTGGCGAATCAGCGCCGGTAGCCGGGCGAAGACCGCAACCTGCATGGGGGTGAAATAGAGGGACATCCGGTCCACGGCCGTGGTCGCGTAGCCCACCAGGGCCAGACTGACCAGGGAGGCGGCCGCGAGGAAGAACCAGATGGCGAAATCGGGGAACAGCCGCTTCCACCGCTTGGCGTAGAGGAGCACCAACAGGCTGGGCACCACGTTCATCCACACGCGGATTCTGGCGCCCTGGGACTCCATCTTGGAATCCACGTAGTTGACCCAGAACCCCTCCTGATGCTCCTCCAACAACAGAACCCAAAAGCCATAGGCCGCGACGGCGACCGCCACGGCGCGGAGCGTCCAGCCCTGGCCGTAGAGAAAGACCCCAAGTGGAAACAACAGCACCGCGCTCTTGTGGAAAGTAGCGGCCAGGGCCACGCAGGCTAGGTAAGGCCAGAACTGGCCGCGCTGGATCGCGGCGAGCGCGAGGAAGAAGAGGCCCAGGGCCACGCTCTGACGCGTGTACCCCATGGCCATGACCACCACCAGGTAGGGCACCGCCACGGCGAGTCCCAGCCAAGACGCGGGCTGCTGCCGGCAGAAGACCACTAACCCGGCGGCGAAGATGGCCCCGCAGACCGCGTTGACGCCGTAGATCCCCCAGCCCAGCCGGGCCATGGCCCAATTCAGCAGGACATATCCGGGATCCGATCCATGGGCGCTCAAGGCGTCGGCGAGGGTGGTGCCGATGAAGGTGTCATACATGCGCAGGTAGTTGGACCAGTCCCCCCCCACCTGGTAACGGAACCCGATGGCGATGACCAAGACCAGGCCGACACCGAGCCACAGTGCAAGATTGCGGGCGCGGGGCCGGGCCGGCAGAAGGGCCGGAATCGCCGCCACCGCGAAGAGCAGCCAATAGGCGAGCACGCTAGGCTCGCTCCTGGACCCAGGCCTGGAACATCAGCACACCCCAGAGCGCCGCCTGCCAATTTCGCCGCCCCTCCAGATGCTCCCGCCAGCGTCGGCGGATGGGGGCCGGGTCGAAGAAGCCCTCGTCCCGCAACCGGTGCTCCTCCAGCAGCGCCTCCGCCCAGTCCCGCAGCTGGCCCCGGAGCCATTCGGGCAGTGGGATCGCGAACCCCTGCTTGGGGCGCTCGATCAGCTCGGGTGGGACGTATCTGCGGAGGATCCGGCGCAGGGGCCGTTTGCCCTGGCCGTCGCGGATCTTCATCGCCAGCGGTATCCGCCAGGCGAGCTCCACTACCCCGGGGTCCAGAAACGGCACCCGCGTCTCCAGGGACACCGACATCGCGGCCCGATCCACCTTGCACAAGATGTCGCCGGGCAGATAGCTCAAGGCGTCCAGCGCCATCATGCGGTGCTCGGCCTCCCGCAGCGCCGGCCAGTCGCCCCGTTGCGAGAGGAGCGTCGGCACCTCCGATGCCCCAAGCACGACCCCCTCCGGTTGTTTCCACTCCGAAACCAGCCGCACGTACAGATCGTCCAGGTCGCGGACACCGGCAACGCCCTCCGCCAGCTTGTGCGCCTTGTCCCCCGGCAAGGTCACGCCGATCCGCAGGCGTGCGGCGAGGGCATCCCACTGCCGGGTCGGGCGGGCCAGGATCCACCGTGCCAGGGCCACGCGCAAGGCCGAGGGCAACCAGGCCAGCTTGCCCCAGACCCGTCTGGCCCAGACGTAACGGTTGTAGCCGCCGAACAGCTCGTCACCCCCGTCTCCGGAGAGGGCCACCGTCACGTGCCGCCGGGCCTGTTGACACACCAGGTGGGTCGGGATCTGAGACGAGTCCGCGAAGGGCTCGTCATAGATTTCGGGTAGTCGGGGAATCACGTCCAGCGCATCGCGCGCAGTCACGTAGAGCTCCGTGTGGTCCGTGCCCAGGTGGCGGGCCACCGCGCGGGCGTGCAGGGCCTCGTCGTGGGCGGCGTCCTCGAATCCGATCGTGAAGGTCCGCACCGGCGACATGGCCTCCGCCTGCATCAGGGCGACGATAGTGGAGGAGTCCACCCCGCCGGAGAGGAAGGCCCCGAGCGGCACATCAGCAATGGACTGAAACCGGATGGCGTCCCGCAGGCGCGCCTCCAGAGTGTCCAGCGTGGATCGCTCATCCGGCAGCAGGTTGGCCTGCCCGCGCTCCGCGACCTCCTGCAGCGACCACCAGCGCCGAAGCTCGAGCCCCGGCCCGCGCATCGGCGCCCGAGGGGTCGAGGGCGGCGGACTGACCGTCCCCTGCCGCGAGAGGGTGAGGACGCAGCCCGGCTCCAGCTTGAAGACGTGCCGGTAGATCGAGTAGGGCTCCGGCACGTAATTGAAGCGCAGGTACGCCGAAAGCACTCCCCGATCGACCGCATTGTCGAACCCCGGAGAGGCCCGCAGCGCCTTGAGCTCGGACCCGAAGACAAAGGCGCCACGGCACCAGCCGTAATACAGTGGCTTCTCGCCCAGGCGGTCCCGCGCCAGGTGGAGTCGCCGCTCGGCCCGGTCCCACAGCGCGACGGCGAACATCCCGACGGCCCGTCGCAGCGTCTCCTCCACGCCCCACCGCTCGAAGGCCGCGAGCAGCGTCTCGGTATCCGAGTGCCCCCGCCAATCGAGGCCCCCCGCCACGGACCCACCAAAACCCCTCTCCCCAGCGGGGAGACGGGCAGGGGTGAGGGGAGAACCCGGCGACAACCGTCCACCCCCGCCGGGTGCGGCCTCGACACAAGACACAGGATCAGCGGTTGCCTTACCGCCCGCCATCCGCTCCGAGCCAGTAACCGCGGCTGCCATCTCCGCGCCCAGCTCCCGCCTCAGTACCAGGTGGTTGTAAATCTCCCCATTGAACGCAATGACATAGCGCCCGCTGGCGGACGCCATGGGCTGATGGCCGGCGGGCGAGAGATCCAGAATAGCGAGCCGCCGGTGCCCCAGGGCGATACCCGCTTCCGGATCGACCCACTGCCCCCGATCGTCCGGCCCCCGGTGTGCCAGCCGATCCGACATGCGCGCGACGGCCTCCTCCAGAGCCCACCCGCGCGGACCGCCGAAGAAACCCGCGAAGCCACACACCGGTTAGCTGCCCTTCACCGAAGGCCTTTCAGGTTCCGGCGCTGCGGCATACGAAACGTCGGATTCGCCACGAGAGGACGCTTTGTCAAGGTGAGCACGGTCGGTCACCGGGACGCAGGAGCAGACGACAGGCCCAATCCGGTCGCGCGACGGATTCCGGCTTGTGATTACCCCGAGAGTCACACCAACGGTAGTCCTGCCCCACCTCGCCCCAGAGGAGGGTGCCGCAAGAGTTCCCTTCCCCTTTGCAGGGGGAGGGTCAGGTTGGGGGTAGAGACCGTCCGTCTCATTGATTCCACAATCATCACACCTATCCCCTCCTTCCCCCTACGAGGGGGAAGGCGTTTGCAGAGCAGCTCTTGCGAGCCCCCCTGGCGGGGGAAGGGAACGGGTGGGGAAGCGGCCGCGCGACCGCCTGCCCATGCGCTGAATCCCTCTGCGATGGTAGCCCGGAGCGCCCCTGGCAGGTTGCCGCAGGGGCGCACCCTCAAGACAGTCGCTCGGCGAGGAGACGCAGCAGCCCCGGCTCCGCGTCTTCTGTCAGCCAGGGCGAGTATGCAGCCTCGTGGAACTCCCAGACCTTCCGGCCGTGGGGCAGGCTCATGTAGTGCGGGTCGCGATTGGCAACCGTGGCGTACGCGCTCCACGGCTCGAAGTCCCGCGCGGCGGCCACCGCCGTGCGCCCCCGGTGCAGGGCATAGCCCCGCTCGTTGCTGCGGAAGTCGACGCCCTGTCCCCCGCGCAACCAGATATCGCGCTGCAGCCAATAGGCGGGACTGCCGTGGTTGACCCAGGGGCTCACGTCCCGGCGCACCGCCCAATCGCGCCGCACGGCGAGGAACGACGCTTGCGCCTCGGGCAGCGGGAACAGACCGCGGCGCAGCTCCCCGGCGAAGGCTGTCGACCCGGGTGCGAAGAGACCGGCCAGCGCCGACAGGGCGTCGTGCCTGAGGAAGAGGACGTCCGGGTCGACAAAGAGCAGGACGTTCGCCCTCTGCGACGACTCGATGTTGCGGTCCCGCCGGTCTAAGGCCCGCAGCGCGACCCGCATGCCGCGGGCATGGTTTCTCCACCATCCGTTCTCGACCAGGACGACGCGCCCCGCCCGCAGAGCGAGCTCCCGGAGAAAGGGCGCGCCCCCATCCCGGGAGTGATTGTCGCATATGACCACGGCCGAGAGCCGATCGACCCCCTCCTGCTCCACGAGCGACCGGAGCATCAGCTTGAGGTAGTGCGTCGTGTAGAAGTTGACCGTGAGCAGGGCAAAGCGCGGATCGCCGTCGAAGGGGACGGACAAACCGCCACCGCCGACGAGGCGGACCGACCTCGCCACCGCCTGATCGGCCCACTGCGCCAGCCCCCGCCGTGCCCGGTTGGCCTGCCCGATCCCCGAGCACCACTTCAGCATGGCGGGCGAGCCAAGCGATTCGGCGGCTGCTTCGGTTTCCTGGCACGCCGCGGGTGAGCCATGTCTACCAAGGGCGTTAGCTCCACGATCCCCTGTGGGAGGCGCGCTCCGCGCGGCGACTTCTCGGAGCCCTTCCCTCTGGGACCCCAGGGCCGCGCAAAGCGACTCGACGCGACACCGGTCTTTGCGGGGCGGGCCAGCCCGTGGAGCCGTCTTTGGAGTGCAGTTCCGGACGGCCCGGCCAGACCATTGCCCTCATCGTTACTCGTTCGCTTGGCCCGGTGCGTCCCCTTCGATTAGGCGCGTTGCCATCCCCAGCGCATAAGCCGCGTCGGCGTTAGCCCGTGCGGCGTCTTCCTCGAAGTACTGCTCGGTGGGAATGAAGTCCACGTCGCCGCTTGGTTGCCTTCTCCAAGTAAGCCCGAGCCAGCTCGCTCTTGGTCAAAGGGAAAAATCCTCCCCCGGTTTGAGATCCGGCTTCAGCAACCAGTAGTATCCCCCGCACTTGCGGATCCGCCTAGAGCCGAGCGCGGCGAGCCGCTCCTGGAGCTGTTGGAGGTACGCCGGCAACAGGCCGTTGCGGTCGTGGAGGATCAGTACCTCTATGGTCATGTCCAAGAACAGCGGGCTTCCGTTCGCCAGATCCTCCGGCGTCTTGAGCACCGGAGAGAGCGTGGTGTGCACGCCTTTCTCCGCGGCTTCTCGCAGTTGTGACGTCAACTGGATTTCTACGGCTTCGAACTCACGGACGCTCGCCATGCGGCCTCTGGGCAGTCCATCGACGACGAGCAACAGGTCGATGTCGGAATCATGACGCATCGTGCCCCGCGCAACCGAGCCAAAGACGGCCAAGCTGACGAGTCGCTCACCGTAAACGGCCAGGCAAGCCTTTCCCGCGGCGGCCAGGATCGCTTTAAAGGACTCGCGCAACATCGAGGCAAGCTCCAAGGGTGATTCGCGGTGACCGCGATGGGCGCCTGTGTTCACGTCCCCGTCGAGGAACGACGCGATCGCCGTTGGGCCGAGCTTAATGCTTCCGGCCGCCGCGCGACGCGTGAGAGCAAGTGAGGTCCCGGCATGACCCCCTGACCCCTCGTGGGAGGCACGCTCCGCACGGAGACTCCCCTCACACACCCCTATCCCCCTCCGACCACCGCCCGCAGCAGCGCCACCAGCCGCGGTCCGGTCACCTGAAGCGAGTACCGCTCCTCCACCTTCCGCCGCCCCGCCTGCCCCATCCTTGCGCGCAGTTCCGGGTCCGCCAGCAGGGTGCGAAGCGCCCGGTCCCATTCCCCCGGTGTCTGCGCCAGCAACCCGTTGACCCCATGCTCCACGATCTCGCGGTTGACCCCGACCGGCGAGGCGACCACGGGCAAGCCGCAGGCCATGTACTGGATCAGCTTGTAGCCGCACTTCCCCCGCGTCCAGGGGTCGTCCGGCAGCGGCATGATTCCGATATCCATGCCCTGGAGCTCCGCGACCTCAGATGCCTGGGACCAATCCACGAACCGAAAGCCCTCCGGCATCGATCGATCCCTTGCCCCCACCACGCGTATCTCCGCGCGCGCCTCCCGGGCGAGGGCGCTGCACAGTGGCAGGATTGGCTTCACGTACCGCCAGGTGGAAGACGAGCCGACCCAGCCAATGGTCGGGGAATCACCCTTCGGCGGGTGCGCCGCCCGCGGCACCAGGACGGACGTGTCGACAACCGTCGGCAACGTCTCGCACTGCCGGCAGAACCGGCTTGCGTAATCGCGCAGATAGTCGTTTCCGCAGAGACAGAGCGCGGCACCCTGGAGCAATGGCTCAAGCTTCCGACCGAGGACCTTGCGCACCAAACCCAACCGGTGCTCGCCGTACTGATGGAACACTGCATCGTCGAAATCGAAGATCACCGGCGTTCCGGGGCGAAAGACAGACCGCTCCACGAAGCCTGGCAAATAGGGGAACGCTTCGCAATGTACCCACAGCGCGTCAAAACCCCGACCGGCAAGCAACGTTCGGATGCGCGCAAGATAGGCAGCTGCGATACTCGCCGCCGACACAGCCTGCCCTCGGTTGAAGCGGTCCAAGTAACCGTTGTCAAGCAAGGGCATGCAGATGAGGGTGATGTCTGCCCTCTCTAGCACCGGGGCGTATTGCAAGAGCCGCTGTCGCGTGCTCGCCGCTCGGTCGCCGTACTTCATCAGCGCAAGGAGCTTCACCTTCGCGCCACGCGGTCCCGGAACACGCGAATCAACTCTCCCGGAAACCGAGCGCGCACCAATAGGGCTCTTCCTCGGAGAAGACGACGTCACGGAGACCCGCGCGAGTCATCATGTCCCGAATCTCCTCTCGGGTGAAGCGCTGCTCCAACGGTGTTCCGAAACGGTCGCGGCTGTCCGTCCGCATCGTATAGAAGCTGTAGTTTCGATACCCGTACAGCGGCAGATTGGTCATGCCGAGACGGAGCCGCTCGCTTAGCCGGCCCAAGCGCGCGAAGGGCCAGTAAACCGTCAGTGCAATGGCATCGGTGACGAAATGCTTCGTCCCTCCAGGCAACCGGCTGATCCCTCTGCGCAGCAGCTCGCTCATACGCCAAACCATTCGAAACCAGGGCGGCCGGTTGTCGAAGCGATAATAGAGGTAAACGAGGAAAGGTGCACCTGGTTTGAGCAGCTCAACGCAAGCCCTCAGCGCCGACTCCGTGTCCGGGATGTGATGCAGCACCCCGAGCGAATAGCCGAAATCTTGACTTGCCTGATGGAGAGTAAGGGCATCTGCGGTGGCTTTGACGAAGCGGACGTTCTGGAATGCCGATAGATTGTTTTTCGCAACGGTGATCGCCGCATCGCTAGGATCGATACAGTTCAGGCATCCTGACCGCGGCGCTACCAATTTTGCCCACCGCCCGGACCCGCAGCCCATGTCAAACCCTTCCGCGTTCGGCGGGAGCTGCCCCCAGGGAAAGATCTTGAAATATTTATTGAATATTCGGCCGAGTTCCTCGGGGTCCAGGCCTGATTGATCGAATCGGGACCATTCATCTCCAAAGCTGGCGACCGTGCAGCCGTCTACATTCGTGTCGCCGACCGCCGCTGTAACTGCCGCCATGTCCCCGTCTTCTTGTCGGTGACTAGACATTTTCCTTATGCCTCGTGGAACCAACATACCCCTACGCGAGATCGACTCAATGAACTAATTGGAGAAAGGCTTGCCCGCATCATCGTGGATTCAGCTCTCGGTATATACGATCGTAAGTAGCAAAACCCATATCCAGCGAGAAGTGGCGCAGAGCCGCTTGCCGGCAGCGGTCCGCGATGTCCTGGCGTCGGGTCAGAGCTAGCAGCCTGTCGATCCCCGCGAGCATCGCTTTTTCGTCAAAGCTGGTCAGGGCGACACCCACACCCTCGCCCTTCAGCATCCCGGCCATGTCCCCCACCCCGGCGTTGCTCAGGCAGGGGACCCCGCAGCCAAGAAACTCGCCCAGCTTGGTCGGTACCGAGGCGATCTTGGAGTACACGGACTTGATGAAGAAGACGCCGGCATCCATCCGCTGCATGGCACGTGCAACTTCGCCGTGATCGGCAATCTCTAAGCGCACCGAATTCTCGTCAATACCGAGGGCGGCCATGCGCTCGCGAATGTACTCATGGCTACCGCGGTTCAGGATGTGTAGACGAGCGCCCGGTACGCGCTGGCGCAGCAACTGGAAACAGCGCAGCGCCTCGTCGAAGAGATACCAGACGCCCACCGAGCCCACATAACCGAGCGTGAATGGCTGACTGATGCGGGGCGGGGTGGACTTTGGGTTCGCCGGCCGAAAAAGCTCCAGGTCGGCACAGGTGGTGATGACCTCGAAGCGCGGCATCCGCCCTTGCAGGTACGGAAAGGTCCGTATCTCGTTCACCGCCGCCTGGGTGAGGGACACGACGCGATCGGCGTTCAGCAGAAACCGCCGCTCGAACCACTTAGCGGCCCGGTAGAGCCGCCCGCCGGCGGGCCAGAGTCCCCCGTCCACCCGCTCGTCCGCCCAGAAGCCGCGCATGTCAAACACAAATTTGAGCCCAAACAGCCGCTTCAAGGCGAGCGCGACGACCGACGCCACGTAGCTCCGGGCATGGACGATGCCAACCGAATGCCGCGGGACCAGCCACGCGCCGACCAGGATGCCCCGCGCGATGTCATACGCTGTGGCGAGCGCGCTCGGCCGCCTGTGGTAGCGCAACGGGATCCAAGTGATCCCCGCCGCTCGAACATCACCACGCAACACCTTGCGCCGCTCCCGCTCCGCCCAGTCCTCCGGCTTCTCGAAGCTCATCAGGACGATCCGGTGATCCGCCGCCAGCCGTTCCAGGTAGCTCAGGACCTGCGATTGGCCAAGCGGCTCGAGGATGCCGTCGTAAGAAATGTAGAGAACCGATCTCTTCGGCGGCATTCGTATGACCCCGGTCACGCCGCGCGGTCGTCGGGGGAATATCGCCGCGGATCGAGGTCTTGGTGACTGATTTCCTCGCCAAGGTTCAAACGCTCGGTGACTTCGCGCGGGCAGATTAGAAAGTTGCTTCCCCTCCCATCCAGATGTTGAGTGCGGAGCACCGCATGGCGCTCCACTACCTCGTAGAATACGTAATCAAGCTTCTGAAACCTTTTCTCTACTAGATTACCGATCGCACCATCAAGGACTTCCACGACAAAGATGGGTCGGCGCGAGGCGATTAGGTGGCCAAAGCCATCCAAGACTTGCGGCTCATGCCGTTCTGTATCGATCTTAGCGAGAATTGCACCTTCAGGTACGTTCTCCTGTAGAAACTCCCCGGCGCGGACGATTTCAACCGAGACTGAAACAAGGTCCGGCCGATCGCCAAGCATTTCACGCTCAAGCGACGCGGAGTAGACGTGCGCCGTTGGGACATCAAACAAGATCGCCGTACCATTAGCGTCCGACGCGCCTGCCTTTACCGCTGTTATGTCGTACGCGTTCAACTCAATGTTGTATTTGAGACGGCGAAATACTCGGTCCACAGGCTCAAAGGCAAAGACGCGAGCTCTGCGGTTGACTGCCTTTGCAGAAAGCGCAAATACACCTGTGTTCGCGCCGATATCCAGTATGACGTCAGCCGCCCGAGCAAGACGAAGCCAAAGACGTAGCGTCGTGGCCTCCCAGTTGTTGCCGAATCCAGACCAGTGGATATCGTTCTCGATTTGGCATCCCCAATGTTGCATCTTGAACTGATGCTTTGCATCAAGCCGCACAGTTATCGGTCCCTCAAAATAGAGGTGCTGGTAGACTGACTCGGGAAGCAGCCTGCTGCGACTTAGTACAGAGAAAGCAACGTCCCTCATCGGCATCTTTTCCAGCAGAGCCCTGGCGAGTCTACGCATGCATCTACCCCTTTTCCGCATGAGCGTACGTCAAAGTCGCCTTAGGTTCCTTTTGCACCACATCAAGACTGCGCGTTAACCGATGTCCGAGGTGTAGTCCTTGCATTTCAACCATTCGGCTTTTGCGCCGTCCCACCGGCTCCCCAAGCTGGGCCGGACAAAGCGGCAACTCTTCCTTTGCGCCAGCCTGGCAGCAACAGGTTGAGGTACTTCTCGGCCGCTGTGGCCAGATCGAAATCTGCGGCCCGTTGCTTCAGGGCATCGCGGTCGTGATCCGCAGAAAGCACCTCTTGGATCGCAGCGGCGAAGGCGCCGACGTCGCCGACAGGCACCAAGCGCCCCCAGCGACCATTCTCAAGGATCTCCGCCGGACCGGAAGGGCAGTTTGTGGATACGACCGGGGTACCCGCAGCTAACGCCTCGGCAATGACGCTGCCGAAGCCCTCGCGATCGGATGAGAGAACGAAAAGATCAGCCGTCATGTAGAAAGGGGCGGGATCGTGGCGAAAGCCGGCAAATATCACCCGCTCTTCCACGCCCAGGTTCCGCGCAAGTGTTCTCAGGTCCAATTCAGCTTCGCCCCGGCCAACCAACATCAGCCGCGCCTCCGCCGATTCAATGCGCGCAAAGGCTCGCAGCAGCAGGTCTTGGTTCTTAGCTGCCTTAAAACTTCCGACCGAGAGGAGTCGCTCACCGGGACGTCCGCCCCAGAGCGCGTCCGCCTCCGCTAATGCCTCTGGGGACGCGTGGGTGCGCGGTGGCACCGGGTTATGAATCACCTGTCCCGAAGCTGGCTGCATCCACGCCAAGCGGCTCACATCCTCCAGTACTCCCGCCGATACGCCAACCCGAGCATGAGCGATCCGATGACCCACGGCCAGGCTTAGCCGAAGCAGCCACCGGTGGCAACATCCCCAATCCCGGTACTGTAGCGAAAGGATGCTGTGCTCCGAGACGACCACGGAACAGCGATGGCCCGAAAGTCTTTGTGCTACTGGCGCGACCACAGTGAGAGGCCACATCGCCGCTAGGAGAGCCTCGGGACGACGCCGACGGAGATATCGGGCGAGCGCTAGAGGGACATTTCGGAGGCGATCGACCCCAAGATCCGTGACTGGAAATGCGATTTTTGCTTCGGCTAATAGATCGCCGTTCGCCCGCATGAGCACTAGTTCGACGTCATGGCCAAAGCGGGCGAATTCATAAGAAAGATCCAAGCTCACGCGTTCAGCACCGCCGCCGAGGAGATTGGGCAAGAGAATAGAAATCACCTAGGGACTACTTGTAACTTTACCAAACTGCTTGATTACGCGGGCGGGAGTGCCAACGGCCAGACTGTTAGGAGGAATATCCCTGGTAACAACAGAATTGGCGCCTATGACGCAGTTGTCGCCGATGGTAACACCCTTAGTGACTGTAACTTTCGCGCCCAGCCACACATTATCACCGATGACGACTGGGGCAGTCCTGAACCCTGCATCTGATATCGCTGCAGCCGTACCGAATGGATGATCTTGATCTCGGATGGTTACGTACTCTGCTACTTGCACGCCCCGGCCAATTTGAATTGACTCGCGAGCGCAAATTACTGACCCTATCCCAATGTACGTTCGCCGGCCAACGGCCAAGGTCCCAAACTTGACGATGATCGTAGCGTTCCGGTCCAGGTCGCAGGGCGCCGCGAAATTGGCTCTTCCCCCGTCCGTAACCGATACTCGCACTCCGGAAGCGATGCGAACGCCGATAGGAAAGCCAGCCCGCCCACAACGCATCCGCACCATTGCGAGGCGGATACCTCCGGGCACAATACGCAAAGCCCCCAGCAGTTTAGCAAACAAGCGAGCCATCCGCTTCTCGCTACCTTATAGGCGAGCATTAGTGAGGAAGTGGCGGCCGTGACGTATCCTACTTTGCTTGTGAGCTCGGGGCCCTTCTCTGGGTCGCTCACGCTCTTTTGCTGAGAGTTGACGGGACGTTCGGTTTGGTGCGTTTAGCGAGTGCGAATGCCGCCGAATTCCTTAGCGCTGAGGGCGCGGATAGGTAGGCCCAAAACATGGTAAGCCCGAAGTGGATCGCCAACGAGAGTCCCCAGGCCTGCGATCCAGGGGTTGAGATGGTTGCGATCAGGACAGCGAGTGTGAGCAGCCCGCTAGGAGGAGCGAGGATCACAAGGGAGGCGCGAAGCGTGCCGGCGAAACCTGCGAGCAGAACGTAGTCCACGGCCGCTCGTATGGAAAAGGCGAGCGCTGCTCCGGTTACGCCCGCAAGATGAAGCCCCAAGTACAGCAGTGCAAAGTATGGGAGCAGCTCTGCTAGGTAACACTTGGCGACGATATCGGGGCGTCCTTGCGCCTGCATTTGGGCGAAGGAAACTCCCGCGAAGCCCTGGAGCCAAAAACCTACCAGGAGAATTTGCCCTACCGGCGATGAGCGTTCAGCGATCGAAGGTGAGATCCACCATGCGATAAAGGGCTCAATGAGTAGTACGCCGAACACGGTGAGTGGCGTCACTAAGACTGCGATGGTGCGGAGTCCCTCATGTGCCAGATGAATCGCCTCTTGGTCGCGCACTGCAGCAAGACGCGGAAACATCGCGGAGGTGATAGCACGGGGGATGACAGTGGAGCGTTCTGCGAGATTGAAGGGCACCGTGTAATAGGTGACCGCCCTCGCGCCAGCGGTGGCCCCGATGATGAAGCGATCGAGGATGACCATCATGGGTCCGACAAGGGCGGTGAGGGTGACCCAGCCCCCGAAGCGCAGGAGGTTTACTGCCTGGGCTGGGGCAAGGCGAACGGGTTGGCCGTGGGTTACGTCGGTGCGGCAGCGCCAGGCGAGCAGGAGCAACGTGAGCAGCCGGGCTAGCATGGCGGCGGGCACGAGCACGCCGAGGTCGATATGTCCTGCGGCGGCGACGGCGAGCGGCAGCAATTGGAATCCGACGGTCCCCGACACGGAGATGAGGTTGAGCTCCAGGAAGCGCTCCCGGCCCTGCAGTGCGCCGATGAGGACGCCCGAGACGGTGGCCATGGGGACGGCGAGCGTGAGCCAGGGGACGGCGGCGAGCAGCTCGGGACGCAGCATCTCGTCGATATTGAACACGTGGCCGAAGAAGTAGCCGGCGATGGGCCAGAGGGTCAGGCCGCCGACGACCCCGAGGCCGAGGTTGATGGCGAGTGCGGTCCAGAAGGTTTCCGCGCGCTCGGCGGCTGAGGCGTCGTGCAGGGCGGCGATGCGCTGGGCGGTTGCGCGCCCGAGACCTAGGTCGAACAGGCCGAAGTAGCCGAGCAGCAGCCAGGCGATGGCGAGCACGCCGTAGCGGGCCTCGCCGATGAGCCCGAGGTAGATCGGGACGGTCACGAGGGAGACCGCCAGCGGGACCAGGGCGCCGAGCAGGTTGTAGGCGGTGTTGCGGCGGATGCTCAAGGGGTGTTGGTTGGGGTGTTCATTCGTGGGAGGGGCACTCCGCGCCGCGACCTCCGCGGTGCTTAGCGGATGGCCTTCTCCGGGCCGGCGAATCCGGTGATGGACCACAGGATGGCGCGCAGGGCATCGCGCAGGGTGCGAGGCAGCGACTCCCTGGAGCCCCGGCCGTCGGCGACCGGCAAGGGGCTTGCGGCCATGCGGTAGCATCCGAGCACGATGCGTGCGACGGTCAGGGCCCGCCTCATGTGGTGCGCCGAGGTGATCACGTAGAGGTGTCGGTATCCCTGGGCCTTCAGCTCGTCCACGACGCAGGTGAAGTTGGTGACGGTGTCCGTGGCGCAGGTGCGAAGCGCGAAGCGCTCGATGGGCACCTGTTCGTCGGCCAGCGCGTCCAGGTAGACGGAATAGAAGACCGGCTCGCTCGAGATGTAGATCGGCAGCTCGGGACGGGTCTTGGCGAGCTGGGCGGCGAAGCGGATGCGTTGGGGGTCACCCTCCAGGACCACCGCGGCGTCGGGCTCGACGCCCAGCCGATACAGGACCGTGGCGAGTTGGGCCAGCAGCCCCAGGGTCGCCAGGGTGGCTACCCCGAGAAGTGCGGGACGGAGCAAGGGGAGGCGCATGGGCTCAGGGGGGCTCTGGCACGCTACCGCCCTCCTCGCATCACCTCGGGTGCGGGGTGGAGGGGTGTCCTCGGGAACCGCTTAGGACACCTCATGAGTAGAGGCTCGACGCATGAATCAGATCACGACGGAATTCTATAGGTCAAAGCCGGCCGCGCGAACGCGAGGCGGCACGGCCGGTCGAGCCACCCGCGGAGTGCGAGGCGGGCTCGCCCGCTGTGGGGGGTGTTCCGGGTCGAGCGGTCCTTGTGCTTCCGCCGCCAGCAAGACACCCTGGGTTGCTACCTTTCGCGGCTCTCAGCCCGAGGGGATGAGGCGTTCCTGGGGGACCACTACACGTGTCTCCCGGCCCATGAGCTCGAGGAGGAGGTGGGCGCGCTGTTGACCCGTTGGGGCGAGGAAGATGGCCTGGAGGCCGGCCAGGGGCCCCTCGACGATCTCGACCCGGTCGCCGGCCTGGAAGAGGTGCGCTTCGCGGATGGCGCCCTCCGGGTCGGCCGGGGCCGCCAGGAGCTGCTCGACGAGTCCCTCGGGGACGGGTCTCAGGCTACCCCCGAAACGGACCAGGCCGATGACCCCCCGCGTGGAGCGGATGGGGGCCGTGTTGTCGCGCCGGGTGTCCAGGCGGACGAAGAGATACCCCGGGAAGAGCGGCTCCGTGACCTCCTCCCAGCCGCTGCGGCGGCGCTTGTGCAGGCGGATTAGGGGCAGGTAGGACGCGTAGTGCTGGCGCCTCAGATGCTCGAGGGCGAGATGCTCCTGACGGGCCTTCGCATGGACGGCGTACCAGGCTTCCAAACGCAATGCTCCCATGGTTCTCGCGGTGAGGCCTTCTACCCGCTGACGCGTTGGGGCGACGACTGGCCGTTGCCCCGTGGTGACACGGCTTGACCCGAACGGCCGATCGAATGCCATCGTGCCACCTGCCTCAACGGCCCTGGGCCCTGGAACAGGCTGGGCCATCCCTGGGTGGCAGGGGTGTCGCGATCGGTTGGCGCTAGGTCGCGCCCCTCGCCCGTTGGCGGCCCTCGGCGTCACCGGCCAGCACGCCCGTCTCCCCCTCGCTGCGGGCGATGACGACCGCGCCGCAGGAATCGCTGAAGACGTTCACGGCCGTGCGCATCATGTCGAGGATGCGGTCCACCGCGAGGATCAGCCCGATGCCCTCCAGGGGCAGGCCCACGGCCCCCAGGATGATGGCGATGGCCACCAGGCTCGCGGCCGGGATCCCCGCCACCCCGATGGAGGTGAGCAGCGCCAGCAGGACCACCATGAACTGGGTCCCCAGGGAGAGCTCGATCCCGTAGGCCTGGGCGATGAACAGGGCGGCCACGCACTCGTAGAGAGCGGTGCCGTCCATGTTCACGGTGGCCCCCAGGGGCAGGACGAAGCTGGTGACCCTGTTGGACACCCCCGCGTTCTTCTCCACGCACTCCATGGTGACCGGCAGCGTGGCGGACGAGGAGGCGGTGGAGAAGGCGGTCAGCAGGGCCGCGCCCATGGCCTGATAATGGCGCACGGGATTGACCCCGCCCAGGAAGTACAGCAGCAGCGGGAGCACGACCAGGAAATGGACCCCGAGCGCCAGCACGACGGTGAAGAAGAACAGGGCGAGGGGCGCGAAGGCGGCGAGCCCGGTGTCCATGACGGTGCGCGCCACCAGGGCGAAGACCCCCAGGGGTGCGAAGCGCATGATCAGATCGGTGATCCGCATCATGATCTCGAACATGCCCTGGAAGAAGTTGTATTGGGCCTCGGCGTAGTCCTCGGTGATGCGGGCGAGAAAGAAGCCGTAGAGCAGGCTGAAGAAGATCAGCCCCAGCATCTGACCCTCGGCGGCGGCGGCCACCACGTTGGTCGGGATCATGCGCAGGAAGACCTCCACCAGATCCCCGCCGCCCTTGCCGCCGATCTGCTCCGAGAGGGCCGCCGTGTCCCCCGTGAAACCGAAGATCTCCCGCGGGTCCCCGTCCACCACGCCGGGCTGGATGAGGTTCACCGCCAGCAGGCCCACCAGGATCGCCAGCGTGCTGGTCATGGCGTAATAGCCGATGGTCTTGCCGCCCAGACGTCCCAGTCCGTGGGTCCCCCCGACGCCGGCGACGCCGACGATGATCGAGGAGATGATGAGGGGAACGATCAACATCTTGAGGGCATTGAGGAAGAGTTTGCCCACGAAGTCGAAGATGGAGTAGAAAGTGACCCCAAGGATGCCGATCTCCCGGTCGAGCGCGAGTCCCGCCAGGACGGCGAGGCCCAGGGCGATCAGGATCTGCCAGTGGAGCTTGAGCTTCAGCGGGTTCATGGACGACTCCTTGGGGACCGCGGAAGGGGTCCCGAGCGGGCGCTTCGGGCGGGACCTCGTGGCTTGGGTCGGGTGCGATGCCGCGGCCTCGATGGGCCGGGGCCCGGGGATAATCCCAGATCACCGGGCGCCCCGCAAACCTTCGAATCCGCGGACCGCCCGGGGCGGAGGCGGTGGGTCGGTTCGGTGGGGCCCGCCCGCCAGTCGACGTGTCCCCAGGACCCAGCAGCAAGCGACGGTTGACGATGCACTACCGAGTCTTCTACCTCTTCGACCGCACCGGCGAATCCGTCTCCTCGGTCAGCGCCCTGGAGATGAGCGCCCGGGCCATCCGTGAGCAGCTGCTTCCCCGCCTCCAGACGGACGACGACTACCTGGGCATCATCGATCCCCAGGACAATGTGCTGCAGATCCTGTTTGAGCCCGCCGAGGGGCGCTATTGGGTGGAGCTTCCCATGGATGCCGCCAAGGCCTCCTATGGCCGGCACATGGTGCTGGAGGAGATTCAGGAGCTGCTGCGGCAGTTGCCCGCGGTGTTCGAGCGGGAGGCCATCCCGGGGCTCCAGTACCGCCCTTGGTAGACCCTCCTTCGGGGCCGGTGGCTTGCCGCGCCCTGGACCCGGGAGCCTGCGGAGGTCGAGTCGGTCCGGGGGCGGTCCCCCGGGCTCAGGGACCAGGGTTCCCCCTCGCCACGAGCCTAAGCCCGATCTGGGCGCCTCAGGCGGCCGGAAGCACCAGATCGAACCGGGCGCTCCACATGGTGACGGGGGCGCGAGAGGGGCGGAAGGGCACGATCAGGGAGGCTCGGGCACCGGGATCCTCTATGGCGTTGAGGAGCCAGTCCCCGGCATTCTCGGGGGCGCCCTCCACATACATCTGGGTGACCAACGGGCGGTGACCCGGGGCTCGAACCGCGAAGTGGATGTGGGGAGCCCGCCCCGGGTAGGGGACCGGCTTGATGGTGCGGAAGCGGTAGCCCCCATCCCGATCGGTCTCGAATCGCCCATAGCCCTGGAAGCCGGGGTCCCGGAGGCGCGCCCCGGAGTCTAGTCGGTGGAGATAGCGTCCGTTCGCGTCGCACTGCCAGATTTCCACCAGGGCCCCGCTCAGCGGCTCGCCAGCGCTGTCGAGCACTCGGCCGGTCAGCTCGGTGATCTCGCCCTTGGCCGGCCCCGGCTGGCCCTCGACCCGAACCAGGTCATTGTCCCGGTCCAGCGGCAGCCGATCAGGGTAGAAGGGACCCCTGCTCTGGGGCGGTGTCGGACTGGGTGTCGCGAGTGCCGAGGTAGGTGCCAGTGCGGCCGCGGCGGCGACGGCGCCGAGAAAGTCGCGTCTTCTCATGGGTCATCCTCCCGGTTCCCTCCCTGAGGCTGGGGGCGGACGCCGGGGTCCCCAACGAGGCTTCCGGTTGTCCCAAGCGGGGGGCGATGCCCCCTCGCTCGTGTGCTCAGACGCTCAGAGGGACGAGGCGGCCGCGCCCTGGGCTGGCGCCTGCTCCGCCACCTTGGGGGCCTCGATGGCGTTCAGGGTCAGCGTGCCGATCGGTGCGATGCGGGCGGCCACGACCTCCGGTGACTCCGGTACCGTTTTCGGACCCGTACCCCAGATGGCGACATAGAGGGTGCCGACCACCACGGCCGCGCCGACCGCCTGGACGGTTCGGGCGCCGAAGTCGATTCCGCGAATCCAATCGCGGGTCCGACGGGTCTGCTTGACTGTCTGCTCCCAGAGCTCGATCACGATGGGAGCCTTCGATCGTAGGTACGCCTGCATCACCGCGAGCGCTGCCCGCGCGCGCTCCGTGCTGTCCTTGACCCAGCGCGACCCGTCGCTTGTCAGTCTGGACTGGACGGGGCCCGTCAGCCGCGTGTAGGAGGCGCGCAGGCTGCCGATCGATGTGTCTACGTTCATCTTGTACCTCTCTGGTTGGTAGTCCACTGGACACTTTCTATTCGAAGAGGATGGGGCGAAGCCGTCAGGGTCGGCCTCGACCTTGCTCAGATGCTCGGGGGTGCGGCGGGATATGCAAGCGCGGGAAGGCTCGAAGAACCGCGCGCCATGATCAGATTTTTTCGCAGCTCGTGTGGACCAAGAGACGCGCTGCCCCCAGCACCAGATGGAGTGAGCGCAGCAGCTCGCGCATGGCGCTCTCGATCTGCTCGGCCTCGGACTGGGGGTCCAGGGCCTCCACGCGGCGCGCCCACTCCAAGGCTTCCAGGGGCCTGTGGGACAGGATGAGGATCTGGTTGTGCTCCCGGGCATAGTCGAGGGTGGCGTCCCCAAGGGCCCGGGAGAGCTCCCCGAGTCCCTGCCCAAACGGGTCCTCGGGGTCTGCGGAAGGCGCCGTGCCCCCTTGCGGCACTGGCCAGCGGCCAGTGCGCGGCTCGAGGCGCGCCTCGGGGACCTCGATCAGGATGGCCAGACCCAGACCAGGATCCGTCCCAGAGCGGTCAGGGCGGGCCTCACCGCGCGTTCGCAGGACCGCCAGCCGCAGACCGATCCCCCCGTGGACTCCCCAGAACTGCTCTGCCACCTCGAGGCGTGTCGAGTCGCCCAAGAGCCGATGGGTCCGAAGGGCGGATTCCAGGACCTTCCCAGAGCTCAAGGGGCGGAGGCCGAAGAACCCCATCACCCGGTCGCGCAGGGATCTCAGGGCTCGGGTCCTGACCCCGTTCAGGGGCCCCCGGGCCAAGGAGCCGCCGACGATGAGGAGCAGGACGGCCCAGGTCAGGGTGACGGGGAGCGATCCCGACGCCTCGGCGACGAGCAGGGTCAGGGTAAGCCACAGACCGAGGAGCAGGGGTAGTCGGCGCCGAAAGCCCCGCTCCTTCGCCTGTCTGGCGTCCTGCCAGCGCGCGAGCTCCGGGGCGACCCAGTCTTGCGCATAGGCGGCGAAGCCCCGCTCCCAGGGGTGCCGCTCCTCGAAGGTCCAAGGGTGCTCGGGATCCATGCTATCCAGTCCCCCGTCAATGGCCCTCATGGCTGGCCGTCTCCTCGTTGCAGCGGGGTCCCGGCCTCGGCCGCGTCAGGGGCGGGTCCTTGGGCGGCCGCGGCCTGGAGTCGCTCGAGGAACTCGAAGGACAGGACCCCGGTGGCCGCAAGCCCCTGGTCCCGCTGGAACCGCCGGACCGCGTCCAGGGTACGGGGGCCGATGAAGCCGTCCAGCGGGCCGGGGTCGTAGCCAAGGTTCCTCAGGTGATGCTGTGCCAGCTCCACGAGACGGTTGGTCAGCGGCGGGGACGGGACCAGGCGCGGCACCCCCTCATCCAGGAGGCAGGGGTTGAGCTCCAGTGGACGGGGCACAGACGGGTGTCGGAGGATGAAGGTGCTGTGCGGGCGGCAAATGGGCTGCTCGGCGCTCGCCGTCTCGATCCCCTCGGGCGCCGGTGTGGCCTCGACCGCCTCCCCCGGTGTCGGCATCGGGGGCCGCTGCGCGGCGCGCGTCTGGACCTCCTGCGGCGGTTCCTCGCCGTCCGAGGGGGCGGTTGCGGCCGACGTCTCGCCGGTGATTGCCTGCGGGACGGCGTCCGGCGTCTGCTCTCCAGGGGGAGCGGGCGGCTGGATGCTGCCGACCTCTGGCGACGGAGCAGGGGGGCGCGGCATCTCCTCGGTCGATGTGGCCAGCCCCGGGGAGGCGTCCCGTAGCGGCAGCCGGGGCTGGCCGGCGAGCAGCAGGACCAGCAGGAGGGCAGTGATGCCCAGCCAGGCGGCACCGGCGTTGGGCCAGGCCCTGAGCCGTGCCTCCGGGTCCCGGGCGGCCCGAGCGAGCGGTGCCAGGACCTCGCGAAGCGAACTGCGACCCCGTCTGACGAACCCCGACCACCCTCGAAAGAGGGTCTTGCCCAGGAGGGCCAGCACGGCCAGCACCGGTCGGACCAGGGCCAGGAGATCCCCGGGGCTGACGCGATCCACCAGGGGATCGAGCAGGCGTGGCTTGCGCCAGGCGACCAGGGCGACCAGCGCGGAGATCGCGATCCCGATCATCACGGGTCCCGTGCCGCTCAACCAGGCACCGGTGTAGCCGAGGACGAGGGGATAGAGGAGCACCAACAGGACCAGCAGACCCCAGGCGGCGAATCCCCAGGCGTAGCCCTTGGCAGGGTGTGGCTCGGTGCGTCCGATGACCCACAGAAAGCGCGCCATCAGGGGGACGGTGGCCAGGGCGCTCAGGCTCACCGCCACCCCCAGCCAGGACCACCCGGTACCGAGGATCACGGGCTTCAGGCCGTATTTGGCCACGGCCCCGCCACTCGCCGGCGTGCCGGCCATCGACAGGGCCAGCAGGGCGAGCCCGGTGAGAACCAGGGGTTGGGCGGCGGCATGGTGGCGCAACCCCACCCCGAGGAAGAGTCCGCCCTTGGCCAGGGCGTGATGGGCGGCGTAGACGGCCATGGCCAGGACCCCGCCGGGCGCCAGGGCCGGCTCCAGCAGGATGAGCCCCAGGATCAGGGTGAGAAAGCCCATCTTGCTGACGCTGGAGTAGGCGAGGATTACCTTGGGGTCGGATTGGACCAGGCCGATGGGGATGGCGAAGAACAGGGTGATGAGCCCGGCGAGGAGGAGCAGCATGCCCCACTCGGGGAGGGCCGCCTCGCCCACGGGCAGGAAGCGCAGCCAGCCGAGCAGGGCCACCTTGATCATGGCCCCGCTCAGCACCGCGCTCGCCGGGACCGGCGCCGCCGGGTGGGCCAGGGGCAGCCAGACGTGGAGCGGGACCAGCCCCGCCTTGATGGCGAGCCCGAGGAGCAGGAGGCCGACGGTCAGGTCCCGCGGCTCCACCAGCTGTGCCGGCGTTGGGGTCAGGGTGCCCGTGTGGGCGGCGATCAGCACCAGGGCGCAGAAGAGCGCCAGCTCGCCAACTACCGTCATGGAGAGGTAGACCCGTCCGGCCCGCAGGGCCTTGCGGTCGCCCTGGTGGACCACCAGCCCGTAGGAGGCCAGTCCCATGAGGGCGAAGCCCGTGTAGAAGCCCACCAGGTCCTGGGCGACGATCAGCCACAGGTTGCCCGCCATGGCGAGCAGGAAGTAGGCGCGGAAGCGCCCCGCGTTGGGTTGATCCTTGAGACTCTGGGCGGCGTAGAGGCCGGCGGCGATCCAGAGGATGGCGGTGAACGCGAGAAAGACGCGGCCGATCTCGTCCAGTCCGAGCTGGCTGCCCAGGAGCAGCCAGGGGATCTCCACCTGAACCCCCGCGGGCAGCCACAGGGCCGCCCCGAGGGCCGGCAGGGCGCTCGCCGCCGGGAGCCACCAGAGCCCGCGGGCCAGGCTCACGGGGGCGGCCAGGAGGGGCAGCAGCCAGGCCAGGATCAACAGGACCTTAATCATCGAAGCACCGGGGACCCCTGGCTCAACCCGGGGCCGGCCCGGGGGCGGAGCCGGTGCCGGAGGCGCCCCAGACAAGCGCCACCAGCAGCAGGGCCAGCAGGCCCAGCCAGAGAGTCCCCGCGGTCGGCCAGGCCCTGAGCCATGCCTCCGGGTCCGCCGGCGGCGGTCGGGGGCTCAGCCGGCGGAGCCTGGTCCGCGCGGCGTTGACCAGGCGAAGCCAGTGCCCGAAGAGGGCGCCGGAGAGCCACCGACCGACGGCCCCGAGGGGACCGGTCAGGGCCAGCAGGTCCCCCGCTGGGACCCGTCCGACCAGGGGCCGCAGCAGGGCGGGGCGGACCCGGGCCGCCAGCAGGAAAGGGGCCGCCAGCAGCAACGCGGCGGCGATGGCGGAGAGGTTGCCGGTCCAGGCCTCCGGGGAGCCGAGGGTGAACGGGAAGAGGGCAACGAGTCCGATCAGGAGCCACCAGGCCGTGGCCGGCCAGGGGCTGGTCCGGCCTCCCGTTGCCGACAGATGCCCGGTGGCCCAGAGGAAGCGCAGCATCAGGAGGACCATGCCCGCCGCGCTCAGGGCCACCCCGCCGTGGAGCCAGGCCCAGTCGATGGCGGCGAGGGGAGGCTTGATCCCGAACTTGGCCACCGCCCCGCTGGTCAGGGGCGCTCCCGCCATCGCCAGCGCCAGGAAGGCCAGGCCCCCGAGGATGGGGAGCGGATGGCCAGTCTTCTGTCGCAGGCCGAGCCCCAGGAAGAGGGCGCCCTTGACCAGTCCGTGGTGGGCGGCGTAGAGGGCGACGGCGCCGATTCCCAGGGGGGCCAGCGTGGGCTCCATCAACACGAGACCGAGGATGAGGACCAGGAGCCCGGCCTTGCCGATGCTCGAGTAGGCGAGCACCGCCCCGGGGTCCCGCTGTACCAGTCCCACGGGTATCGACAGGGCCATGGATCCCAGACCCAGCAGGACCAGGAGCGCCCCCCAATCCGGCGCCGCCACCTGTCCCAGGGGCAGGTAGCGGAGCCAACCGAGCAGGGCCACCTTGCTCATGGCCCCGCTGAGCACAGCGGCCGCCGCCGGGGGGGCCGCCGGATAGGCCAGCGGCAGCCAGACGTGGAGCGGGACCAACCCCGCCTTGATCCCGAGTCCGAGGATCAGGAGCGCGAGCGTCAGGTCGTCCAGGCCCGCCAGCTCGGTGGCCCCGGGGGTCAGGCTGCCGGCCTGGTGGGCGATCAGCACCAGGGCGGCGAAGAGGGCCAGCTCCCCGGCCAGGGTCAGGGTCAGATAGACCCGGCCCGCCCGCAGGGCCTCCGTCCCGCCCGCATGGACGACGAGGCCGTAGGAGGCGATCCCCATGAGGGAGAAGCCGGTGTAGAAGCTCGCGAGATCCTGGCCCACGATCAGCCAGAGGTTGCCCGCCATGGCCAACAGGAAGAAGGCACGAAAGCGCCCGGCGCCCGAATGCCGCCCCGACCCGGACTCCCAGGTCGCGTAGACGCCGGCGGCGAGCCAGATCAGGGCGCTGAACCCGAGGAAGAGTCGTGCCGTCGCGTCCACGCCGAGCACGCTCCCGAGGAGCAGCCAGGGCAGCTCCAGGCGTGCCCCCGCGGGTAGCAGCAGGGCTGCCGCAAGGGCGGGGATGGGTCCGAGCACGGTGGTCCACGCGAGCCCCCGCCGGTGGGCGACGGCCGCCAGCAGGAGGGGCGTCAGCCAGGCGGCGGCCAGGAGCCAGGTCATAGCCCGTACTCGCGCCGCGCGATGAGCTCCGCCCAGCCCAGGGGACTGATCGGCGAGGCGGCGAAGAGCCCTGCCGCGAGGGCCAGGGCCGCGGTGATGAGCGGCGGCCAAAGCAGGGGTGCCATGGTCTCCAGCCGCCCCGCGGGGATGTGCTCCTGGGGCCAGCGTTCCGGCGGCTCCTTGAACCAGGCGCGAAACAGGATCGGGAAGAAGTAGGCGGCGTTCAGCAGGCTGCTGGTCACGAGTATCAGTAGCACCCAGTCGCTACCTGCTTCCGCGGCCCCCAGGCCCAAGTACCACTTGCTGACGAACCCCGCCGTCGGTGGGACACCGATCATCCCCAAGGCCCCGACGGTGAAGGCCAGGGTGGTCCAGGGCATGCGCCTGCCGACCCCGTCCATCTCGCTCACCCGGTGGACGCCCAGGGTCTCCGCGTAATTCCCGGCGCAGAAGAAGAGCGTGATCTTCATCAGGCCCTGATGGACCAGGTGGACCAGGCCGCCGACGGTCGCCACGGGTCCGAAGATGGAGGCCCCCAGCGCGATATAGGACACCTGGCTCACGGTGGAGTAGGCGAGCCGCTTCTTCAGTCCGTCCTGGCTCAGCGCGCGCAGGGAACCGTAAACGATGGTGACGGAGGCCAGGACCGCGAGCACGGCGAGGAGCCCCGCGGACTCGGCGTAGCTCGCCCCGTAGACGTCGTAGACGACCCGAACGATGCCGAAGGCGCCCGCCTTCACCACCGCCACCGCATGGAGCAGGGCGCTCACCGGCGCGGGGGCCACCATGGCCTGAGGCAGCCAGCCGTGCAGGGGGACAAGGGCGGCCTTGACCCCCAGACCCGCGAGTAGCAGGAAGAAGATGGCCACCAGTTGGCCGTGGTACTGATCCTGGAGGGGCCCCAGCATCCCGCCGGTGGTGAAGGTCACGGGTCCCGCCAGGGCGTGGAGCCAGGCGGCACCGGTCAAGAGCAGGGCCCCGCCGCCCACCGTATAGGCGAGATAGATTCGGGCCCCCTGGTGGGCGTCGGGCGTGCCCCGATGGGCCACCAGGGGGTAGGTCGCCAGGGTCAGGATCTCGTAGAAGACGACGAAGGTCAGCAGGTTGCCCGCGAGCGCGATGCCCACGGTGGCCGAGACGCAGAGGCTGAAAAAGCCGAAGAAGCGGCTTCGGTGGGGCGAGTTCTCCAGGTAGCCAATGGCGTAGATGGTGGTCACCAGCCACAGGACCGTGGAGAGAGAGACGAACAGGACCGAGAGGGCGTCGGCGCTCAGGACCAGGTCCAGGCCGGGTGCCAGCGTGAGACGGCTTTCGTAGACGTGATCCCCGTAGACGCCCCAGATCAGCCAGACCACCAGGGCGAGCTTCACCGTGGCCCCGATCATGTTCAGGGTGGTGCGCAGGCGGTGACTGCCCTCCTTCAGCAGGAAGATGAGGAGTCCGGGGACCAGGGAGCTCAGGACAATAGCGGCGGGAAGGAGGGCGTCGAGGTTCACGGTGGTCCGCCCCCGCCGATCGCCGCGCCCGCCAACAGGCCCCAGAGGGGCTCCGATCCCAGTCCCAGCAAGACCGTGGCGATCAGCCCCAGCACGAGCGCGGGCAGCTGGATCGCCAAGCCCATCCGAGCCATGCTGGCCGGTAACTCCAGTGCAGGGATAGGGGCCTCGCCGTGCCGGGGTGCGGGGTCGAAGGCCCCGGACAGGAGGCGGAAGACGTAGGCGGCCGCCAGCAGGGTCCCGACCAGGATCACGGGGATCCACCACCATTGACCCGCGTCGATCGCCTGGGAGAGAAGGATCCACTTCGCCGTGAAGGTCCCGCTCGGCGGGAGACCGATCAGGGCCACACCGGCCGCGGCGATCCCGAGGGTTACGAGGGGAAGCGCCCGGATTGCCGGGGCCAGCTCCGCGAGCCGGTCGTGTCCCGCGGCCTTCTGCAGGAGGCCGGCGCCGAGAAACAGTCCCGCCTTGGCGAATCCGTGGGTCAGGGCGAGGAGCACGGCGGCGGCCACCAGGTCCGCGTGGGCCGCGGGTCCGGGTCCGGCGGCCAGCAGCGGAAAGAAAAGGAAGAGGTAGCCCATCTGGGACACGGTCGAATAGGCCGCCACGAGCTTGAGACGCTCCGCCCGGAAGGCGCGCCAGGAGCCCCAGAGGACGGCACCGGCCCCGAGCATACCCAGCAGGGCCCCCGCCCCGGGGGTGGTCACCGGTGCGAAGAGGTCCAGCCAGAGCCGCAGCACCAGGTAGAAGGCGGCCTTGACCACCAGGGCGGAGAGGGCGGCGCTCACCGGGGCCGGGGCGTTGGAATGGGCGGGGGGAAGCCAGAAATGGAGCGGGAAGAGTGCCGCCTTGAGCAGCAGGCCCCCGACCATCAGGGCGAAGGCGCTCCAGGCGAGGGGGCCCGGCCCCAGGGCTGCCGCGGCGAGCCCCAGGTCCAGGGTGCCGAGCCCCGTGTAGAGCAGGGCCACGCCGAGCAGGTAGGTCATGGAGCCGAGCAGCCCCACGAGCAGGTACCGGAGGCTGGCCGACACCGCCTCCCGGCCACCGGTCAGGGCCCCGAGGGCGGCGGCGCTGAGCCCGAGCAGCTCCAGGGTCACGTAGAGGTTGAACAGGTCGGCGGCGAGGAAGAGTCCGTTGAGGGATGCCCACAGGAGCAGCCAGAGGGGCCAGAAGTGACGAGCCTGCGCTCCCCCATTCGCTCCGCCCCTGTTCCCGAAGTAGCCGAGGGCGTAGAGGCTGATCGTCAGGGCCACCAGGTTCGCCATGGCGAGCAGGGCGGCGGAGAGGCCATCGGCCTGGAGTCCGATCCCCAGGGGGGCGCCCCAACCCCCGAGCTCGACGCGCTGGGTGCCCTGGGCCCAGACCCGCAGCGCCAGGGTCAGGCTGGCGGCCGCGGTGGCGGCGGCCGTTGCGGTCCCCGTCCAGGCGACCCGTCGGGGAAGGGCGGCGGCCAGGACGGCCCCCACCAGTGGCAGGGCGACGCTCGCCGATACGAGGTCAACCATCCTGACCGTCCAGGCGCTGCCAGAGCGCCAGGGCCAGGGAGGTGGCGCTGACGGCCACCACGATGCCGGTGAGCACCAGGGCCTGGGGGACCGGGTCGGGGGGCTGGTCGATGCCGCGATACGCGACCGCCACCAGGAGCTGGAAGACACCCGCGCCCGTGACGTTGATGGCGATCAGCTTTCGCAGCAGTCCCGGGTGGACCAGGAAGGACCAGATCCCCAGCAGGAAGAGGATCAGCCCGGTGCCGCCGTAAATGAGCTGGGTGGTCAGGACGCTTGCCCTCCGTTTGGGGATCCCTTGGAAATGGCTGCCTCGGGCTGGCCCCCCAGATAGGCGGCCGCGAGGGTGGCGCCGATGGCCAGGGTCGCGGCCGTCTCGATCAGCAGGATCAGCCACTTGGCGAGCCCCGGCGGATAGGTCAGGAATCCGCCCCCAAGCACCGCGAGGGCGAGGCCGGTGAGCGTGAAGACCAGGACGCCCAGCCCCAGGACGACGCGGAGCCCCGATTCCCGGGGCAGGCCGGCGCTGGGATGACCGGCAAGCCGCAGCGTCACCCCCGCCGCACCGAGCAGGGCCCCGGCCTGGAAGGCACCCCCCGGGGCATGGGCGCCGACCCAGAGCATGTAGCCGCCGACCAGGATCAGGAGCGGGACCACCCAGGCCACCAGGCCCTCCAGGACCTCCCCGGCCGGCCGATAGCCAGGCAGCGCGGGACCGCTGGACCAGATCCCCAGGATCGCCGCCAGGAGTACCGCCAGCTCCAGCAGGGTGTCGTAGCCCCGGAAGTTCAGCAGCACCGAGGTCACCGGGTTCGAGACCCCGCTGTCGGGCACCCGCGACAGCGCCAGATTGGCGAGCCGCGCCCCTTGGTAATCGTCGAGGCCGCTCGAGAAGGCCCACGCCAGGGCGCTGCCGAGGACCAGGAGGGCGCCAACGAGAAGGACGTGCCGAACCGGTGTCATGGATGCGCTCCCGGGCCGGTCGAGCCGGGATCAGCGGGCCGGGCGCCTTCGGCCTCCCCGCTGCGAGCGCGCCGGGCCGCCGCGAGCAGCAGCGCGCCCGCGAGTCCGGCCCCGATGGCGGCCTCGGCGATGGCCACGTCCGGGGCGCGCAGGCGCGCCCAGACCAGGGCGAGCAGCAGGCCGAAGGCGATGAAGAGGATCACGCCGCGGCGTGCCTGCCGGCTGACCAGGGCCGCGATCGCCAGGCCGACCAGGGTTCCGCAGAGGAGCAGGTCGAAGACGAGCAGGGTATCGTTCAAGGGCGATCCTCCGCCTCACCGCGCAGGTTCCGCTTGGCGATCAGGTGGGCCCCCGTTGCCCCCGCCGCCAGCACCAGCAGCCAGATCAGGAATAGCTTGATCCCGTAGAGCAGGTCCGGCGCGGCGGGCAGTAGACCCAGGGTCACGAAGAACAGGCCCAGGTTGTCGGCCTTGGTCAGGGCGTGGAGGCGGCTCACCGGGTCGGGCAGACGCAGCAGGCCCAGGGTCCCGGCGAGGAAGAACAGCAGCCCGATGAGGATCAGGGCGGCGCTCGTCCATTCGAGGGCCCCCATCATTCCTCCGCTCCTCGGGACCATCGGCGGGTGAATGCGGCGACCGCGACGGCCGCGAGCAAGGCGAACACCAGGGCCGTGTCCAGTAGCCCCGGTATTCGCACCACGGGGGCCAGCAACAGCAGGATGGCGATGCCCGTGGTCCCCATCAGCTGGGCGGCCATCAGACGATCCGCGTTCGTGGGTCCGAGGATGACCCGAACGAGACCGACCCCGATGGTCGCCAACAGCACGGTGGCCGCGATGGTGTAGACGAGGGTCATGGCTCGGGCGTCCGGTGTGTCGGTAGACGCTCCCCGAACAGGTCGCCTATCCGCTTCTCCAGCTCGTTGAGGGACTGCAGCGGCTCCGCGCCCCGATCCAGGGTGTGGATGCTGAGGCGGTCTCCCGCGACGTCCGCAGTGAGGGTGCCGGGGAGCAGGTTGACCGCGTCCATGAAGGCCACGCGCGCGGAGGGCCGCAGCAGGTGCATTCGATACTCCAGGTAACCGGGATCCACCCGAACCCGGGGTCCGACGACCCTAAGGGCCACATCTATCCCGCCCTTCAGGGACTCCCAGAGGAAGTAGGGGAGGAAGCGGACCACACCCAGGGGCGATAGCCCGCCGACCCGGCGGTCGCTCAGCCGAGCCTTCGCCCAGACGGCCCCCGCGACCGTCGGGACGCCGATGATCCAAGCGGCTGGATCGGGACCCGCCAGCAGGAGCCAGCCGAGCGCGAAGAGCGCCGTCCACAGGGACAGGGCGACGGCGGCTTGCCACAGGGGTCGGGGTCTCTGGATGGGGCCGGATTCCACGGATGGTCCTCGGGGATGATCTCGGAAGTCCTAAGAG